>Ga0209173_100016_pt1 | contig 336560 bp, 255 predicted proteins | sample SynthPrep_16_END_FD_187206 | JGI IMG/M metagenome (GOLD analysis project Ga0209173, IMG submission 187206) | Synthetic microbial communities from Ohio, USA - SynthPrep_16_END_DS12_MetaG (SPAdes) (version 2) | ecosystem: Engineered > Bioreactor > Aerobic > Activated sludge | place: USA: Ohio... | reverse complement strand
AGACCATATCGCGAGGTGTCTGCTTGATTAGGGTGCTAGTAGTCGATGACCATGATCTCGTTCGTACAGGCATTACACGAATGCTGGCTGACATCGATGGCCTGCAAGTAGTCGGCCAGGCCGAGTCCGGGGAAGAGTCCCTGATCAAGGCTCGGGAGTTGAAACCCGATGTGGTGCTGATGGACGTCAAGATGCCCGGTATAGGCGGTCTTGGTGCCACGACCAAATTGTTGCGCAGCCATCCGGACATCAAAGTCGTGGTGGTCACTGTGTGTGAAGAAGACCCGTTCCCGACGCGCTTGTTGCAGGCAGGGGCGGCGGGTTACCTGACCAAGGGCGCAGGCCTGGCGGAGATGGTGCAAGCCATTCGCCTGGTGTTTGCCGGCCAGCGTTACATCAGCCCGCAGATTGCCCAGCAATTGGCCATCAAATCCTTCCAGCCCGTCAGCGACTCACCGTTCGATGCGTTGTCGGAGCGGGAAATCCAGATTGCCTTGATGATCGTCGGCTGCCAGAAGGTGCAGAGCATCTCTGACAAACTGTGCCTGTCGCCCAAGACCGTCAACACCTACCGCTATCGCATTTTCGAGAAGCTCGCCATCAGCAGTGATGTTGAATTGACCCTGCTCGCGGTGCGCCACGGCATGGTGGACGCCAGCGCCTGACATGACCACGCCGTTTGATCCCAGTGCCTTTCTCTCGACCTGCAGCGGCCGCCCCGGCGTGTACCGCATGTTCGACAGCGAGGCGCGCCTGCTGTATGTCGGCAAAGCCAAGAACCTGAAGAACCGTCTGGCGAGCTACTTTCGCAAGACCGGTCTCGCGCCGAAAACCGCTGCGCTGGTGGCGCGTATCGCTCAGGTCGAAACCACCATCACCGCCAATGAGACCGAAGCGCTGCTGCTTGAGCAGACGCTGATCAAGGAGTGGCGGCCGCCCTACAACATCCTGCTGCGAGACGATAAATCCTACCCCTATGTGTTTTTATCCGACGGCAACTTCCCGCGGCTGAGCATTCACCGTGGCGCGAAGAAGCAGAAGGGCAAGTATTTCGGACCCTATCCCAGTGCGGGCGCGATCCGCGAAAGCCTGAGCCTGCTGCAAAAGACATTTTTTGTGCGCCAGTGCGAAGACAGTTTCTACAAGAACCGCACACGGCCTTGCCTGCAATACCAGATCAAGCGTTGCAAGGCGCCTTGTGTGGGCCTGGTCGAACCGGCGGAGTACGCCGAGGATGTACGCCATTCGGTGATGTTCCTTGAAGGCCGCAGCAATGCCTTGACCGATGAGCTCTCCGGCGCCATGGAGCAGGCCGCCAGCACCCTGGACTTCGAGCGCGCCGCCGAGCTGCGTGACCAGATTTCGCTGCTGCGCCGCGTGCAGGACCAGCAGAGCATGGAAGGCGGCACCGGCGACGTCGACGTGATTGCGGCCTTCGTCAACCCGGGCGGCGCCTGTGTGCACCTGATCAGCGTGCGTGGCGGGCGGGTGTTGGGCAGCAAGAACTTCTTCCCGCAGACAGGTATAGATGAGGAAGTGGCCGAAGTCATGGCAGCTTTCCTTGGCCAGTACTACGTCAGCAGTCCCGAACGCGATTTGCCGTCGGAGCTGATCGTCAACGTGGTGCATGAAGATTTCCCCACGCTGATCGAGGCGATCCACGAACTGCGCGGCCGCGAGTTGGATATCAGCCACCGTGTACGCGGCACCCGCGCGCGCTGGCAACAACTGGCCGTGACCAATGCCGAACAGGCTCTGGGTGCGCGCCTGGCCAATCGACAGCACGTCGCCGCGCGCTTCGATGCCCTGGCCGAAGTCCTCAACCTGGACGAGCCGCCGCAGCGCCTGGAGTGCTATGACATCAGCCACTCCAGCGGCGAAGCCACCGTGGCGTCCTGTGTGGTGTTCGGGCCGGAAGGGCCGATCAAATCCGATTATCGGCGCTATAACATCGAAGGCGTCACCGCCGGCGATGACTATGCCGCCATGCACCAGGCCCTGACACGGCGCTTCAGCAAACTGAAGGACGGCGAGGGCAAACTGCCGGATATCCTGTTGGTGGACGGCGGCAAGGGGCAGTTGTCCATGGCCCGCGACGTGCTCAACGAGCTGGCGGTGCCGGATCTGATCCTGCTCGGCGTGGCCAAGGGCGCCACGCGCAAGGCCGGTTTCGAGACGTTGTACTTGAATGATGCCGCCCATGAGTTCACCTTGAAGGGCGACTCACCTGCGCTGCACCTGATCCAACAGATCCGTGACGAAGCCCACCGTTTCGCCATTACCGGCCACCGTGCCCGGCGTGGCAAAACCCGACGAACCTCAACCCTGGAAGGGGTGGCGGGGGTCGGGCCGACACGACGACGCGACTTGCTTAAACATTTTGGTGGCTTGCAAGAGCTATCCCGTGCCAGCATTGACGAAATAGCCAAAGCACCCGGTATCAGTAAAAAGCTCGCTGAGTTGATTTATGCGAATCTGCACAGCGAATAGAATGCCTTTCCACCTCGTAGCCAGTTGTGCCGATGAATATCCCTAATCTGATCACCGTTCTACGCGTCCTGCTTATCCCGATTTTCATTCTGTTGTTCTATTTGCCGTACGAATGGAGCTATGCGGCCTCCAGTTCCGTGTTCGCCTTCGCGGCCGCCACCGACTGGCTCGACGGCTACCTGGCCCGTCGCCTGGAGCAGAGCACGCCGTTCGGCGCGTTCCTGGACCCGGTGGCCGACAAGCTCATGGTGGCCGTCGCGTTGGTTCTACTGGTGCAAGAACACGGCAACCTGTGGCTGACATTGCCAGCCGCCGTGATCATCGGTCGCGAGATCGTCGTCTCGGCCCTGCGTGAATGGATGGCCGAAATCGGCGCCCGCGCTCACGTAGCCGTGTCCAACATGGGCAAGTGGAAAACCGCCGCGCAAATGCTTGCGCTGGTTATCCTGCTGGCCAACCCGTCGGACTTCTCCTTCTGGGTCCTGACTGGCTACGCCTTGCTGCTGATCGCCGCTGGCCTGACCTTGTGGTCCATGCTCCAGTATTTACGCGCTGCCTGGCCGCATCTGCGCACTACCGTTGAAAAGAAATAAAACTTTTTTGAATCAAAGGGTTGACGGGTTCCGATAATTCTATAGAATGCGCATCACCAAGACGCGGGAATAGCTCAGTTGGTAGAGCACGACCTTGCCAAGGTCGGGGTCGCGAGTTCGAGTCTCGTTTCCCGCTCCAAACACAAAGAAAAAGCCACTCTAACGAGTGGCTTTTTTTTGCCTGCGATTCAGCAAATGAGGCCTTGAAGTGCCTTCGTCTACACAATTGGCAACCTATCCTCACCGCTATTGACCTGCCGTCACCGCCAATCAAGGCTTCTACGCGAGTGCAACCTCCAGATTGCTCAAATAGCGATACAGGTTCGCCGCCTCTGGCGACAGGCGCGTCGCGTCCGCCACGCCGACATACAAGGTCCGCGACGCCCACTCTCCTTCAAGCGGTATCGCCCGCAGCTTGGACGCCAGCAACTCGGAATGCACCGACCCCAGCGGCAGTATGCCGATCCCCAGCCCCGCTTCAATCATCCGGCAAATCCCATCAAAGCTGCTGACCTGGATACGCACCTTGAGGCGCTTGCCAGTGCTGGCGGCGGCATCGTTGATACGCCTCAGCAGCGAGCTGCCTTGGTTCAAGGCGACATAGTCAAAGTCCAGGGTGTCGGCCAGCGTTACGCTTGAACGCTGTGCCAATAGATGGGTTTGCGGCACCAGCACCACCAGCCGGTCACGTCGATAGGGCTGCGTGTGCAAGCCGGGAGCGGGCACGTTGTCGGCAAAGATGCCGATCTCGGCCTCGCCGTTTTCCACGGCGTGAATGGTGCGATCGCTGAGTGCTTCTTCCAATTCGATACGCACGTGCGGGTTGGCGGCCAGGAAACTCGCCAGGTCCGCCGGCAGGAACTGGATCACCGCCGATGTATTGGCAAACAACCGCACGTGGCCGCGCACACCCTTGGCGTAGTCGTTGGCGTCATGGGCCATTTGCTGGGCCACGTCCAGCAGGGTGCGCGCATGTTCGGCCAGGCCACGTCCTGCCGGGGTCAATTGCAGGCCACGGGGGACGCGGGTGAACAGGGTGCAGTGGGTGACGCGTTCGAGTTCGGCCAACCGTTTGCTCGCGGCGGAAACGGTCATGTGTGCGCTGTTGGCGGCCTGGGTGAGATTTTCTGTTTTGGCGGCCAGCACCAGCAGGCGTAGGGAGGCCAGATCCAATTGCAGTAGATTGATCACTTCCATCTCCGTGTTTCCCATCAGGAAAGAGTAGTGGAAATCTTTGACATTCTCACGGCCTGTTTTTGGAGGGATTATCCGGCCATCACCTCCAACAAGAACGGACAACGTCATGAGCCTACCCCTGGAAGGCATCAAGGTGGTCGAAATGGGCCAACTGATTGCCGGACCTTTCGCCGCCAAGATCCTCGCCGAGTTCGGCGCCGAAGTGATCAAGATCGAACCCCCCATCACCGGCGATCCTCTGCGTAAATGGCGTTTGCTGCACGACGGTACGTCGGTGTGGTGGGCCGCACAGTCGCGCAACAAGCAGTCTGTCACCCTTGACCTGCGCCAGGTCGAAGCCCGCGAGGTGGTCAAGCGACTGGTCAAGGACGCCGATATCCTGATTGAAAACTTCCGCCCTGGAACCCTTGAGAAATGGGGCCTTGGCTGGGATGAGCTGTCATCAATCAACCCTGGTCTGGTGATGCTGCGGGTCTCCGGCTACGGCCAGACCGGGCCTTATCGCGACTTGCCAGGCTTTGGTGTAATCGGTGAAGCCATGGGCGGCCTGCGCCATCTCTCCGGTGAACCGGGGCGCACGCCGGTGCGGGTGGGAGTGTCGATAGGCGACTCGCTTTCCGCACTGCACGGCGTGATCGGTGTGCTGCTTGCCTTGCGTCATCGCGAGCAGAATCGCGGTGCTGGCCAGCAGGTGGATGTGGCCTTGTATGAGTCGGTTTTCAACATGATGGAAAGCCTGATTCCCGAGTACTCGGTGTTCGGCAGCGTGCGCGAACCGGCCGGTAGCAGCCTGCCAGGCATCGCGCCGACCAATGCCTATCGTTGCAAGGATGGAAAGTACGCCTTGATTGCAGGCAACGGTGACAGCATCTTCCGGCGCCTGATGGAAAAGATCGAGCGTCTGGACCTGGCCGACGACCCGGAACTGACGCAGAACGATGGTCGTGTGCGCCATGTGGCGCGCATCGATGCAGCGATTTCCACCTGGACCGCCGAAAGAAACCTCGATGCGGTGCTGGCCGCGCTGCAGGACGCGAACATCCCCTCCGGCAAGATCTACGACGCCGCGGACATTGCCGCCGACCCCCATTACCAGGCCCGCGACATGCTGCTCGCCAGCCAGTTGGACGACGGCACCGCCGTCATCTTACCCGGCATCGTGCCCAAGTTGACGGCGACACCCGGTCGCGTGCACTCGCGCGCGCCCACCCTTGGGCAGCACACCGATGCGGTGCTCGACGGCATCGGTATCGACGCGCCGACCCGTGAAGCCTGGCGCACTCGCGGCCTGATCTGAATCAAGGAGTAACGCTATGAAACGCCTGTACCTGCAGGAGGTCGCGACCCGTGACGGCTTCCAGAACGAAAAGACTTTTATCGACACCGAACAGAAAATCGCGTTGATCGACGAACTGAGCCAGTGCGGCTACGCCAAGATCGAAGTGACTTCGTTTACCTCACCCAAGGCCATCCCTGCGTTGCGCGATGCCGAGGCCGTGATGGCCGGGATCCATCGTCAAAAGGGCGTGGAGTACACGGTGCTGGTGCCCAACGTGCGCGGTGCCGAACGGGCGCTGGGTTGTGGCATCGATGAGGCCAACCTGGTGATGTCGGTGAGCGAGCCGCATAACCGCTCCAACCTGCGCATGACCCGCGAGCAGTCGTTCGCTCAGCTTCGGGACGTGGTGGGAGTGATTGGGCGCGGGCCGGTGGCGGTCAATGTGTCGTTGTCCACGGTGTTTGGCTGCCCGATGCAGGGTGATGTGCCGGCAGACGATGTGCTGGGATGGGTCGAACGTTTTGCCAGGCTGGGCGTGCGCGGCATCACGCTGTGCGACACCACCGGCATGGCCTATCCCACACAGGTGGAAGCGCTGTCGCGGCAGGTGCGCGAGCGCTTTCCCGAGCTGCAACTGACCTTGCATTTCCACAACACCCGAGGCATGGCCCTGGCCAATACGCTGGCGGCGTTGCAGGCCGGAATCGACCGTTTCGACGCTTCGCTTGGCGGCCTCGGTGGTTGCCCCTATGCACCCGGCGCCAGCGGCAACGTGTGCATGGAAGACCTGGTGCACATGCTCGACTTGATGGGTTATGACACCGGCCTGCAGCTGGACCGCGTACTGGCCGCCTCTGCCCGGTTACCCGGTCTGATCGGCCATGCCACCCCCAGCCAGATCCTCAAGGCCGGCAAACGCCTGGACCTGCACCCCATTCCCGAACACGTACACACCCTGACCCAACCGGTAGCCCATCATGATTGATCATCTCGACCACCTGGTCCTTACCACTATCGACCTGACCGCCTGCAAAGACTTCTACACCCGCGTCATGGGCATGCGCCTGGAGACCTTTGGCAATGGCCGCGTCGCCTTGCGTTTTGGCAGTCAGAAAATCAACGTGCATGAGCGTGGGCATGAGTTCGAGCCCAAGGCCCACCTGCCAGTGCCTGGGGCGCTGGACCTGTGCTTTATCGCTAGCATTCCCCTGGAAGCAGTGATCGCCCATTTGAAGGCTGAAACCTGGCCGATCATCGAAGGCCCGGTGCTGCGTACCGGTGCAACCGGTCCGATTCGCTCGGTGTATGTGCGTGACCCCGATCTGAACCTCATCGAAATTTCCCAGCAGGTAGCTGCATGAATATCGTGTTTCTCGACGGCGCGAGCCTGCCGTCCCCGTTGGCGCGTCCCGTCCAAGCCAGCCACTGGACCGAGCGTGAACACACCAGCCCCGATCACGTACTCGAAGCCCTGGCAGACGCCGACGTTGCGATCACCAACAAGGTACGCCTGGACCGCGTCACCCTGGAGCAATTGCCCCGCCTGAAGCTGATCTGCGTGGCGGCGACCGGCTACGATTGCGTGGACCTCGTCGCCTGCCGTGATCAGGGCGTGACGGTGTGCAACGTGCCGGCCTACAGCGCGGTCAGCGTGGCGGAGTCGGTGATCGGTTCGCTGTTTGCGCTGCGTCGTCACTTGATGGCGTACCGCGCTGCCTCGGCGCTTCTGTGGCCACAGTCTTCGCACTTCTGCGTACACGGCGCACCGATCCAGGACCTGCAAGGCTCGACCCTGGGCATCGTCGGTCGCGGCGATATCGGCAGTCGCGTCGCGCGCCTGGCCAAGGCCTTGGACATCAGTGTGATGTTTGCCGAACACCGTGGCGCGCAGCAGGTGAGGGCGGGTTACGTGGCGTTCGAGGAGGTGCTGGCCAAGGCCGATGCACTGACCCTGCATTGCCCGCTGACACCCCAGACCCGTTATCTGATCGGCACCGTCGAAATCGCGCGGATGAAACCCGGCGCCTTGTTGATCAATACCGCACGCGGTGCATTGGTGGACGAAAACGCCGTCCTCGCCGGTCTCGCCAGCGGCCAATTGGGCGGCGCTGCACTGGATGTGCTGCACGTGGAACCGCCGCAACCCGACCACCCGTTGCTGCACTGTGATCACCCCAATTTGCTGATCACCCCCCACGTCGCCTGGGCCAGTCAAAGCAGCGTCGCGCGCCTCAAGGCGGTGCTGCTGGCCAACATCGAGGCATTCGCCGCCAACAAACCGATCAACGTGGTGACCTGAAACGCCAGCGACGCCCCTCACATAATCCATAGGCAGAGCCATGACAAAAACAATCAGCTCGTCGATCCAAGCGCTGCCACAGCGCACACCGTTCTACCGGCACCTGTATGTGCAAGTCCTCGCGGCCATTGTGCTGGGGGTGATCCTCGGCCATTTCAGCCCAAACCTGGGCGAACAGATGAAGCCTTTGGGCGACACCTTCATCAAGCTGATCAAGATGCTGATCGCGCCGATCATCTTCTGCACGGTGGTCAGCGGCATCGCCGGCATGCAGGACCTCAAGCGCATCGGCCGCATCGGCTTCAAATCCCTGGTCTACTTTGAAGTGCTGACGACCATTGCGCTGGTTGTCGGCCTGATGGGTGTCAACCTGCTCAAGCCGGGCGCGGGCATGCATATCGATCCGGCAAGCCTGGATGCATCGGCTATTGCCGGTTACACCAAGGCGGCCCACGATCAGAGCGTGGTCGGGTTCCTCACGCATATCGTGCCCAGTACGGTGTTCGGCGCGTTTACCGACGGCGACATCCTCCAGGTGCTGTTCATCTCGGTGTTGTTTGCGTTCGGTCTGCAGCTACTAGGCGATACCGGTAAACCCTTGCTGAACACCATCGATCTGGTGGCCAAGGCGTTCTTCCGCATGCTCAAGATCGTTATGTACCTGGCGCCGCTGGGAGCGTTTGGTGGCATGGCATTCACCGTCGGCAAATACGGCGTGCAGTCGCTGGGGGCGTACGTCAACCTGCTGGTGTGCTACTACCTCACTGGGTTGGTGTTTGTGTTCGTGGTGTTGAACGTGGTCGCGCGATTGGCCGGTTTCAGCCTGTGGAAGTTCCTCAAGTACATCCGTGAAGAACTGGTGTTGGTGCTGGGCACCTCATCCTCGGAATCCGCCTTGCCGCGCCTGATGGGCAAGCTGGAAAAACTCGGTTGTGAGAAGTCCACTGTCGGCCTGGTCGTGCCGTCCGGTTATTGCTTCAACCTGGACGGCAGCTGCATCAACATGACGGTGCTGGCGATCTTCATTGCCCAGGCTCTGGACATCGATGTGTCGCTGTATCACCAAGTGACCTTGCTGTTGATCCTGCTGCTGACCTCCAAAGGCGCGGCGAGTGTGACCGGCGGCGCGTTCATCACCCTGGCCGCCACCCTCGGTTCGATCGATGTAATTCCTGCGGCGGGGTTGGTGCTGGTGTTGGGCGTTTACCGATTTATCTCGGAAGGCGGCGCGCTGATCAACGTGATCGGCAACGGCGTTGCCACGCTGTTTATTGCACGCTGGGATGGGGCGTTGGATCGAGAGCAGCTCAGGCGTGAGTTGGGGTAGGGCGTGCAGCGACGCTAAAGGACAATTGAAGGTCAGTAGCATGATTCGGCAGTGAGCCTGCTTGCTCCCGATACGCGTGCGGCTCCACGCGGGATGTGAAACCGAGGGGAACTCTTTCACAACTCTTTACCTTTAGCGTGTGGATTATCCAAAAAACAAAGTGCTAATTTGCGTTTTCTTTAGAACAGCAAACCGGGTGCTGCCGTCTGCCTCATACCGGGTACGCTTTTCTTCAACCCCATCACTTACCACCTGGAGTCGGCCCATGAGCCGATACCTGAATTCCTGTCTTATCGATGCTGGTGAAGAATGTTGTCTCGCAAGGAAGGGGGGCTGGTAATGACGATGGCTGCTTTTGTTGATAAGAGAGTAAAGCGCTGATGAACTTTCCTTCCCAGTGGTCCCGGCAGTTCGGTGGGGCGACGATCGAGCGTCAAACGGTTGGCGAATCCGGGGCCGAGGTTTTTCGCGTTCGCGGTGCCGGTGCGCAGGACCTGTTCGTTAAGTCCGAGCCTATTGGCGTACACAGCGAGCTGCCGCAAGAGATTGAGCGACTGGGTTGGATGAACGGGCTGAACTTGCCTGGGCCGACAGTGCTTGATGCCACGACGGAACGTGATCGGCATTGGTTGCTGATGACGGCTGTTCCCGGAAAGGATCTGTCCGATTGCGCCAGCGTGTCTCCATCCGAGCTCATCAGCATCCTCGCAACAGCCTTGCGCGCGCTGCATCAGGTGCCTGTTGAGCTATGTCCCTTTGATCACTCGTTGGAGCAGCGCATAGCCATCGCCAGGAGCCGAATGCTTGCTGGCCTCGTTGACGAGGACGATTTTGACGATGATCGAACAGGCCGGACTGCTGCCGAAGCCTTTGCAGAATTGTTGGCGTCACGTCCCAAGGTCCAAGATCTTGCGGTCACCCACGGCGATGCCTGCCTGCCCAACTTCATGATGGAAGGCAGCCGTTTTACCGGCTACATCGACTGCGGTCGGCTCGGTATCAGTGACATCTATCAGGATCTTGCGCTGGCCGCCCGAAGTATTGAGCGTAACTGTGGGGCCGCCTGGGTCGCTCCGTTTTTCAGGGCCTATGGCGTGGAGCCGGATCATCGACGCATAGCGTTCTACTGTTTGCTGGATGAGTTTTATTGACCGCATGACGAGCAGGGGCGCATGCCCCTGTGGCTCGGCCGACAGACAGGGTAGCGATCAGGATGCATAAGAAGGTTGTGATGTTTGGCGTCGCGGGTATCTGCGCAGTGCTGCTGGGCTTGACTGTTTTCGTTCTGCAGAATCTGTCCGATATGGCGTTCAGCAATGCCCGGGTTTCGACGCTGACGTTTCGCTCAGGAGGGGCGCAGTTGGTTGGGACGCTGGCATTGCCTCCCGATGTGCAAGCGGGGCCCATCGTCCTGATCATTCATGGGGATGGGCCCATGGACCGTTTTGCGTCCGACGGCTATTTCCCGCTCATCAACAGTTTGCTCGACGCTGGAATAGGCGTTTTCACGTGGGACAAACAGGGGGTCGGGCAGAGCACGGGGAATTGGCTCAACCAGTCGATGTCGGACCGCGCCACGGAAGCCCTGGCTGCACTTGCCCTGGTGCGTGAGCAAAAGGGCGTTGTAGCCGATAAGGTCGGGTTTCTGGGTTTTTCCCAAGGCGGCTGGGTGATTCCACGCGCCGCCAGTGAAGGAGACCCCGGTTTTTCGGTGATTGTCGGCGCAGCCGTGAACTGGCGCCGACAAGGCATGTACTACACGCGGGTACGAATGGCAGATGAAGGGCGGACCCAGGATGAAATCGACGCAGCCGTGAAGGTCGAATATGCGAAGAACGACCGGGTTTTCGGCGCGTCGGATCAAACCTACAACCCTGACCTTTTTCCCCACATGGACGCGGCCCATTTCAACTTCGTCCAGAAAAACTACAACGAAGATGTGACGGCGGCATTGAAGACCATGAAGGGGCCGGTCTTGGCGATCTGGGGGGCGCTGGACTTGAACGTCGATACTTCCGAGGACTCGCGTCTCTACCGGGATCTATTTGCAGGCATCAGGCAAAGACAAACGGTAGTGATCCCCAACGCAACTCACAGCTTGTTAAGGGCTAGCCTGTTCAATTATCAATTGGTAACGCAGTGGCCCGTATGGAAAGAGTATCTGTTCGCAGGGCTGGGGCGTCATGCTTATGCGCCCGGCTCCCTGGCATTGATCACCCGCTGGATCAAGTCTTCATCCGCAGCCGAGTTGAGTGGCGTTGAGCGCGGTGGCCAAGGGTAAAATGTACGTCGCTGTACACTCTCTGTGCGCTGTCCTGCTTGGGCGTGTAGAGTGACCGGCAATTCCCAGGTAAAGGTGACCCAAGGATGTCGCAACCCGCAAAACCGCGAGGCAAGAACCAGGACACAGGCTGGCGCGGCTCGGTCGATGTGTGGCTGGACGCAGCCTACGCGGCCCTGAAAGAGTCCGGTATCGACGCCGTGCGCGTGATGCCCCTGGCCAAGCAGCTTGGCTTGTCACGCACCAGTTTCTATTGGTTTTTCGAAGATCGGGAGCAACTGCTTGCTGCGTTGTTGACCCGATGGCGCGACAAGAACACCGGCAACCTGGTGCACCAGTGCGACCGCTATGCCGAGAGTATTTCCGAGGCTATTCTCAACGTCTTCGAATGCTGGCTGAACCCGGAGCTGTTCGACTCACAATTCGAATTTGCCGTACGCAGTTGGGCGATGCAATCGGCGGAAGTCGCGGCAGAAATCGCGCAGGCTGACGACACCCGCATCAATGCCCTGACCGGGATGTTCCGACGTTTTGGCTACGATGAAGAGGCGGCTGATGTGCGTGCCCGGACCATCTACCTGACGCAGATCGGCTATATCTCGATGAACACCGCCGAAGAGGTGGTGGTGCGGTTCCGGCGTATTCCCCAGTATGTCAGCGTGTTCACCGGCAAGGCCTTGAAGCGGCGCGAACTGGACCGCTTCTATGGGGCGTTTGGCTATGCCGAAACCACACCGGGGGTGTTTGAGCGTTTTTAAAGGTCCTTGACCAACCGCAACGCATCGTAGATCGCCGCATGGGTGTTGCGTGCGGCCACTGCATCGCCGATCCGGAACAGTTGGAAGCAACCTTCAGGGTTGGTCACGATGTTCTGCGCGTTCCCTGCAATCAAATCCTGCTGCTCAACCGCGCCGCCATTACTGGAATGCTTGCGCAAGTCGAAGTACAGGTCATCCAGGGGAATCGTGCCATGGTTGACCACCACCTGGTCGACTACCCGTTGCTTGTGCACCGCGCCGTAGTCACTGCCAAAGCGGGCGAGCAAGCGACCGTCGCGTTTCTCCACCGACTCGACCCGATAGGTCACGGTAAAGGTCACATCCAGGTCCTGCAGGCTGCGCATGTAGGGCACCAGGTTCATGGCCATGACTTCCGGGGCGAACGCACGGTCCGGGGTGACGATTTCGACGCTGGCGCCACTTTGCGCAATCACCTCGGCGGCTTGCAGCGCGGCATGGTCGCCGGCATCGTCGAAGATCAACACATGGCGCCCCGGTTTGACGTCGCCGGAAATAATGTCCCAGGTCGACACCACCCATTCATTGCCCTGAGCCAGCACCTCTGTGTGCGGCATGCCGCCGGTAGCGACGATCACCACGTCCGGCTCATGGGCCAGCACCGTCTCGGCCTCGGCCCAGGTGTTGAAGTGGAATTTCACGCCAAGGCGTTCGCACTGGGCCATGCGCCAGTCGATGATGCCGATCATCTCGCGACGCCGCTCACTCAGGGCGGTCAGGCGGATTTGCCCGCCGGGCCGGTCCGCCGCTTCCAGTACTGTCACATCATGCCCGCGCTCGCCGGCAACCCTGCCCGCTTCCAGCCCGGCAGGGCCCGTGCCGATGATCAGCACTTTGCGCTTCACCGCTGCCTTGGGAATGTCATGGGGCATGCTGGTTTCACGGCCGGTGGCCGCGTTGTGGATACAGTAGGCGGCGCCGCCCTGGTAGATGCGGTCCAGGCAGTAGTTGGCGCCGACGCAGGGGCGAATGTCTTCTTCACGGCGCTCGATGATCTTGCGCACGATATGCGGGTCGGTCATATGAGCGCGGGTCATGCCGACCATGTCCACCTTGCCCGACGCAATGGCGTAGCGTGCGGTGGCGACGTCCGGGATTTTCGCCGCATGGAAGGTGGGGAAGCCGGTGGACGCACGGATTTCGCCGGCGAAATCCAGGTGCGGCGAGTTGCGCATGCCCTGGATCGGAATCACGTCGGTCAGCCCTGCATCGGTATCGATATGCCCACGTACCACGTTGAGAAAGTCCACCAGCCCACTGTCCTTGAGCATGTGCGAAACCTGCAGGCCTTCGCTGGCGGTGAATCCACCCGGCACGGTTTCGTCGCCGGTGTAGCGCACGCCTAGCAGGAATTCTTCACCGACGCGCTGGCGAATGCCGCGCAGGACGTCGAAGGTAAAGCGCATGCGGTTTTCCAACGAACCACCGTAAGGGCCGTCCAGCTCGTTGGTCAGCGGTGACCAGAACTGATCCATCAAATGGCCGTAGGCTTGCAGTTCCAGGCCATCCAACCCGGCGGCTTTCATGCGCTCGGCGGCGTCGACGTAGTCCTTGATGATCCGCTCGATGTCCCAGTCTTCCATCTTCTTCGGGAAGGAGCGGTGTGACGCTTCACGACGGTGTGACGGCGAGACCACGGGCAGCCAGTCGGCCTTGTCCCAGCGTGTGCGTCGGCCCAGGTGCGTCAGCTGGATCATCACTGCGGCGCCGTGTTCGTGGCACTCATCGGTCAGGTCTTTCAACCAGCCGACCACTTCATCTTTGTACGCCAGCACATTATTGAACACCGGCGGGCTGTCCCGCGATACGGCGGCGGAGCCTGCAGTCATGGTCAAGGCCACGCCGGCCTTGGCGCGTTCGACGTGGTAGGCGCGGTACAACGCCTGCGGCATGCCGTCCACCGGATAGGCCGGTTCGTGGGCCGTGGTCATGATGCGATTGCGCAGGGTCAGGTGCTTGATTTTGTAGGGCTGCAGCAGGGGATCGCTGGACATTATTCGGTGCTCCGTAGTGGGCATCATCAGGCTCGGCGATCTGAAACTAGGATAAATGTACATGGGTGTCAATAATGCTCTACAGGCATGTACATTTTTATTGCGATGCGCTGCAGTCGTCGCTAAGATCGGCCTAATCCCTTAGGAGAACGTCTGATGAATGCTCGTGTGCACTATCGGAAAAAAGCCTGTGCCTACCTGCTAGGCCTCGCGCTGGGCGCCAGTGCGGCGGTGACCCACGCAGAGGAGATACCACCGGTCCGCATCGGTTGGGTGAACTGGTCCGACACGGAAATCACCGTCAAGCTCGCCAGTACGGCCTTGCAGGAACATCTCAAGCAACCGGTCAAGCTGGTGATGGCCGACATCGGCATCCAGTTCCAGGCGCTGGCCAACGGCAATATCGACCTGATCCCGATGGTCTGGCTGCCCAGCACTCACAAGGCGTTCTACGACAAGTACAAGGACCGGCTTGAAGACCTTGGCGTGCTGTATGAAGGGCGAATCGGCATGGCTGTACCCACTTCGGTGCCGGTGGCGGAAGTCTCCAGCGTGGAAGACCTGAACAAACCCGGGATCCGCGAGAAGTTCGACGGCAAGATCTTTACCTCCGAAGTCGGCAACGGCCAGTACAAGCTCACCGTCAAGGCGATTGAGGATTACAAGCTGAGGGGCTACAAACTGGTGGGGTCTTCGGAAAGCGGCATGCTCAACGAGCTGGACCGCAACCTCAAGCGCGACAAGTGGTCATTGGTCAACGCCTGGAGCCCGCATTGGATGTTCTCCAAATGGTCGCTGCGCTATCTGGATGATCCCAAGCAGGTTTTCGGCGGCGCGGAGCAGATCCACGCCATGGCCCGTAAAGGCTTCAGCCAGCAACACCCCGAGGTGGCGTACTTCTTTGCGCATTTCTCCGTCCCTCAGGCCGACCTCGAAGCGCTGATGATGCAGGCGCGGGAGAGTACGGCAGACAAGGCGGTGGCGGCGTATTACGCGGCGAACAAGGTGCGTTTTGAGGGGATGTTCAATCCGGGATTGGTTTCCCGGTAGGCATAGCCTTCTGCTCAAGGTTTCCGAGCAATTGTGGTGAGCGGGCTTGTTGTGGTGAGCGGGGCAAGCCCGTTCACCACGATATCAGGCATATGAATAGCCGCCACGCGCTGCGCGCAGCGAATCGCGAACGGCATCGGTGCGCAACTGAAGTGTCATCTGCGCCTCGTCGATCACGATTTCTGCGACGATCAACACGCAGATCAGCGGCGCGGTCACGAACCAATGGCACCAGCATTGCGTCGCCAGTGACACGAAAACGCCGATGATCCACAGCGCCAGCACCCACTTTGGCGCGCGCTGTTGCAGCGGCACCCAGAACCTTTGCAGTCGTTTCAGGCGGGCCGTGTGCAGTCGCAGCGACTCTTCGAGGAGTGATAGGGAAGGGCTCATGTTCACACTCGTTAAGATATCCGGGCACGGCTGGGGACGGGATGCCCCAGCCACGACAGGTTGATACGTTCAACTTCTATCCAATGCCCGTTTCGAGGCGTTGCAACGCAGCTTTTGAACGCAATGCAAACATGCTCGGCGTTCAATAAGACAAAGCATCGATAGCGTTGGTTTTTTTTGAACATCATGGACAAGATGCACATGGCGGGGCCTGGTTTACTCAAAGGTTCCAGCTGAGTTCAAACAGCGTTCCGCCGTTTTCCATTTTTCGACACGTCACCGCGCCGCCGTGGGCAATGGCAATCGCACGCACCACCGCCAGGCCCAAGCCACTGCCACCCTGGGCGCGTGAGCGAGAGTTTTCGCCGCGTTGAAAGGCTTCGAAAAGGTGCGTTGCAAAGTCCTCATCAATGCCTGGGCCGTCGTCGCGTACCCTCAGGTAATGAACGCCATCACGCGTGCTCAGGTGCACGTTGACGTTGCCCGGTGTCGCGTGCCGACGCACGTTGTCCAGCAGGGCCAGCAAGGCCTGGCGGATACGCGCGGGATCGCAGCGCAGAATGCGGCGTTGCAGGTCCAGTTGCAGGGTAAAACCAGCAGCGGCCAGGCTCGGTTCGAACAGCCGCACATCGTCCTCAACCCCTGCGGCGAGGTCGGCCTCTTGCACGTTGACTTCGAGGTAGCCGCTGTCACCCAGACCCACCACGCGCAGGTCCTCGATCATCCGCGCCAGCCCTTCGACCTGCCCGAGCAGGCTGTAGAACTGCGCTGTGTCCGGCTCGAATACGCCCTCGGCCAAACCTTGCAGGCGCCCCCGCAAGATGGTCAGCGGCGTGCGCAGTTCGTGGGCAATCGCCGCGTTCCAGAACGCCTGCTCCTGCGCCATGCGTTTCAAACGTTGGGCCATGCTGTTGAAGTCATTCACCAAAATAGCCGCCTCACCGATGGACTCGTCGCCGGCCACGGCTTGCACATCGAGGTCGCCGTCCGCCAGTTTGCGCAGGTTTTCGGCCACCGAGTTCAAGGGCATCAGGATGCGACGGGATAACTTGGTGGCCACGAGTGCGCCCACCGCCAGGCTGACGCAGGTGGTCAAGCCCATCCACGCCCATTCGGCATTGGCCGGCATCCATTCATCGACCTGCTCGTCCGTAAGTGGCCAGTAGGTCCAGAGCAGGGCGTAGAACACATAGGAGCCGATCACCGCCAAGGCGATCACGCACAGCACCACGACCGACATGGACAAGATGATCTGGCGGCTCAAGCCATTGAATAGTTTCACGCGCCACTCCCGAACCGATAACCCACCCCGCGAATGCTCGCCGGCACGCCTTGCAGCCCGAGGTCTTCGATCTTGCGGCGCAACTTACTGATATGGCTGTCGACCGTGCGTTCCAGGCTGTCGCTCTCCGGCGAGCACAGCGACAACAATTCTGCGCGGCTGAACACGCGTTTCGGCGCTCGGGCCAACTGCGCCAGCAATCTGAACTCGGTGACGGTCAGCAGCAGCGGCAACGTGGTGCCTTCGATGTTCACCGTGACCTGATGGCTTTCGATATCGATTTCAAACCCATCCACGCGCAACACGCTGGCGCCGACACCGGATTTGTAGTTGACGGAGCGCCGCAGAACCGCCTGGGTACGTGCCACCACCTCGGCCGGGTTGAATGGCTTGACGATGTAGTCATCGGCACCGATACGCAAACCCATCAACTTGTCCATGTCCTGGTCCTGCGCGGTCAGCATGATCACTGGAGTGTTGCCGCGATGGCGCACTTCGGCCAGGACTTGCCAGCCATCGACATGGGGCATCAGCACATCCAGCAGCATCAGGTCTGGCTTGAGGCTCAGGTGCAGTTCCAGCGCGTGCCGGCCATCAAGGGCGTGGGCGGTGCGAAAGCCGCTGCGCTTGAGATAGGCGATCAGGATATCCGCAATCTCGGGCTCGTCTTCCGCGATCAGCACCAAGGCCTGGTTCTCTCGGATGCTGTTGGGCCGGGATGTTGATGCGACGGGGTAATCGTTCATAGTCTGCTCGGTGAATAGGCCTTGTCGTGATTGCCGCTCCATGGCCCACGCTGTCATGTGTTGATCATAGCTTCTGGGTGAGTGCGCCCAACATCTGGTTGGCGGTGGCCATCACTTTGGAATTCATCTCATAGGCCCGTTGCGTGGTGATCATGTTGACCATCTCTTCAACCGTGCTCACGTTCGAAGTCTCCAGGGAGCGTTGCAACGTGGTGCCAAAGCCGTTGAGCCCCGGCATGCCGACTTGGGGCGCTCCACTGGACGCGGTTTCCAGGAACAGGTTGTTGCCGATTGCCTGCAAACCCGCCGGGTTGATGAAGTCGGCGGTCTGCAGGTTGCCGATGACTTGCGTCGCGGGGTTGCCGGCCACAGTGATGGACACCGTGCCGTCCTGGCCGACGGTGAAGGTCTTGGCGTTGTCCGGCACCACAACGGCCGGCTCCAGGGCGAACCCGCTGGCGGTGACCACCTGGCCATTGGCGTTCAGATGAAAGGTGCCGTCACGGGTATAGCCGAGGGTGCCGTCCGGTTGCAGCACCTGGAAAAACCCCCGGCCATTCACGGCCAGGTCCAGCGGTTGCCCGGTGGTCTGCAGGCTGCCGGCGCTGAAGTTCTTCTGGGTGCCGACGATCTGCACGCCGGTGCCGAGTTGCAGGCCCGACGGAAACGCACTGTCTTGCGTCGATTGCGCGCCCGGCTGGCGCTTGATTTGATAGAGCAAATCCTGGAACTCGGCACGATCGCGTTTGAAACCGGTGGTCGAGACGTTCGCCAGGTTATTGGAAATGGTCGTCAGCTGGGTGTCCTGGGCCGACAAGCCGGTTTTTGCGACGTACAGGGCTGGAATCATTGGGCTCTCCGCGTGACCCGTTCGATGGGGCACTGTGATGAACCTGATTGTGCACAGCCAACGTGCGCATTCATGGGAGGTTTTGTGGAGGAATGATGGAGAGGGACGTTTTTTTCCGGCCATGCTCATTTAGGCCAGGCTCGATCAAACCCGCCACGTCACGCCCGATGACTTCCGGGTAGCTGTGCTCGGCATCCAGGTTGGTCAGTACCACCACCGTCAGCCTGTCGTCGAGGTAGCGCGAGATAGACGAGGTAAAGCCTTGCCAGGAGCCGCCGTGCTCGACCACGGGGTGCCCGTTGATCGTGCGAATTTCCCAACCGAAACCATAGCCTTGCGCACGCTGTTTGCCGGCGTAGGGGTAGGGCGTCCACATTTTTCTCAATGAGGCTTTTTTCAGCAGAGTTTCATCGTAAAGGGCACGGTCCCAGCGCTCCAGGTCGCGCACGCTGAAGTAGAGCGTGCCGTCTGCGGTGGCGTTGAACGTCGGCGAGACCCATTCCTGGTTCCTCAACACACCGTCCACCTTTTCGTAACCCGAGACACGGTTGGGCACAAGGTCGAGGTCTGAGATGACGCGCGACGAGGTCATGCCCAACGGTGTGAAAATACGTTGCTGGAGAAACTCGCCATAGGGCTGCCCGCTGACGCGATGGATCAGGATGCCGAGCAATACGAAGTTGGTGTTTTCGTACGCCCAGCCTTCGCCCGCCTTGAAGTTGATCGGCAGTTTGGCAATGGCCACCGTCAGTTGGGCGTCGGTAAAGTCCTGGCGGATATCCAGCGGTGCGCCGGGTTTTTGCAGCGCAGGCGTGTCATAGGCCGACAGCCCGGACGTGTGGGACAGCAGGTTGGCTACTGTAATTGGCGCCCAACTGGCCGGCGCTTCGGGAAAATACTGCCGGATGCTGTCATCCAGGCCAACCCTGCCTTGTTCCACCAGCATCATGACGGCCGTTGCGGTAAAGGACTTGCCCACCGAGCCGGATTGCAAAACGCTGTCCGCGCTCATGGGCACGTTGAGTTCCACATTCGCCAGTCCATAGCCTTTGGCGAATACGGTGTGGCCGTTTCGATACACACCGAGGGCAAGCCCCGGCAACTGCTGTCGGGCCATTTGCGAGGTTACATAACGGTCGATGGCCGAAAGCTGTTCTGCCGTGAGCGGCGTTGCAATCGCCGTGGGCGCCGACATCAGCAGGAGGCTAGTCGCAAGAATTCGGAGCATGGAGACCTCTAAAACGTTATCGCTGTTTTGGGAGGCGCCAGTGTGCACAAGGGGGGTGGAGTTTTACGGGAGGTTCGATGGAGAGGGCGTGGAGCCGATGGGGAACGCAATCACAGGGGGTGGATGAATTTCACATACACCTGCTCAGCGTCGTGGTCGTCCAGGTTGTCGATCTGCCCGCTCGGCGCGAATCCAGCCTTTGCAAACAGCGCCTGGGCTGCGGTGTTTGACGCATTGGTCGAAGCAAACAGCTTGGGCGTCTTGCATGCCGCCTGCGCCGCCGCCAGCAACCGCAGCGCCACACCTTGACGCTGATGCGCCGGCGACACGACGACCAGCGCCACAAAGCCATGATCGAAAAAGTCATGGGTCAGCACCAGGTAACCGGCGCATCGGCCAGCGGTGTCGACGGCAACCAGGCATTGTTGGCGAACCACGGCATCATGGATGAACACGCGGCGATGGGTGTGGGCGGTTGCGTAGGTGTCCAGTTGGATCAGGGCACGCACGTCGTCGGGTGTGGCTTGGCGAATGGGATCTTTCGCGTAGTTGCTGTCGTTAGGCATTGCAAGCGTCCTGCCAATGTTGGAGTACTGCTTTGACAGAGCCTACTCCATGGGTTGCTGACCTGGAAACACCATTCCTTTCCAACGTTGCCTTCTGGTTTTTGCCCAGCCTAATGTCGATATCAGACCAACTCCCGCCGCTCCCAGGCTATTTTTGATGAACTCAGGCCGCGTAAGGTGACCCATCATTAAGAAATGATGATCGCCTGACTCTTCAGTCAGTACACCTTGACGTCGATCACCGAGAACAACAAAAACAATGAATAGCCTGAATTCCAACGATTCCAACGGCCAGTTGGCGCAAGGCTTCAAGCCGCGTCATGTGACCATGCTTTCCATTGCAGGCATTATCGGCGCGGGGTTGTTTGTCGGTTCCGGGCATGCGATTGCGGCGGCGGGGCCGGCGGTGCTGCTGGCTTATCTGTTCTCTGGCACGCTGGTGGTGCTGGTCATGCGCATGCTCGGGGAGATGGCGGTGGCCAACCCCGATACCGGGTCTTTCTCGACCTATGCCGACCAGGCCATCGGGCGCTGGGCCGGCTTCACCATCGGTTGGTTGTACTGGTGGTTCTGGGTGCTGGTGATCCCCATCGAGGCCCTGGCCGCCGGGCATATTCTCAACCAGTGGTTCCCGCAGATCGACGCTTGGCTGTTTGCCTTGTTGTCGATCTTTTTGTTGGTGGTCACCAATCTGTTCAGCGTGTCCAAGTACGGCGAGTTCGAGTTCTGGTTCGCCATGGCCAAGGTGATCGCGATCATCGGCTTCATCGGCTTGGGCTTTGCGGTGCTGATGGGTTGGATTCCCGAGCGCGAGGTCAGTGGGTTGAGCCGGTTGATGGAGGAACACGGCGGTTTCGCGCCCAACGGACTGTCGGCGGTGGTTGGGGCCTTTATCACCATCATGTTCAGTTTTATCGGCACCGAGGCGGTCACCATCGCGGCGGCTGAGTCCAGTAACCCGGCGCAGAACATCGCCCGGGCCACGCGCTCGGTGATGTGGCGCATTGGTGTGTTCTACCTGTTGTCGATCTTCGTGGTGATTTCCGTAGTGCCGTGGAATGACCCGTTACTCGCCTCGGTAGGCTCCTATCAGCGCGCCCTGGAGCTGATGAACATTCCCCACGCCAAGCTGCTGGTTGATGGGGTGGTGTTGATCGCTGTGGCCAGTTGCATGAACTCCTCCATCTACATTGCCTCGCGCATGCTGTTTTCCCTGGGCAAGCGCGGGGATGCCCCCACGTTGATGAAGAAGACCTCGGCGGCCAGCGTGCCGAGGGCCGCGGTGATTGCCAGCACCATCCTGGGCGCAGGCGTGACCCTGTTCAGTTACTTCGCGCCGGCCGGGTTGTTCCAGTTTCTGCTGGCCAGTTCGGGCGCCATTGCCTTGCTGGTGTACCTGGTGATCGCCGTGTCGCAGTTGCGCATGCGCAAGATCCTGCGACAGCGCAACGTCACGCTGACTTTCCAGATGTGGCTGTTTCCCTGGCTGACCTGGCTGGTCATTGCGTTCATCTGTGCCGCATTGACGGTGATGCTGGTCACGCCTGAACACCGTTTTGAAGTGTCATCGACCATCGGCCTGGCCCTGATGATTTCCCTGGTCGGCTTGCTCACCGCGCGGCAGCCCGAACGCACGCAAAAACCAGTGGCCGCAGCCTCACCGCCATGAGTGGCCGCCCCGTAAGCAGCATCGTGTTCTTGCTGCTGGACCAGTTCACCCTGATGTCACTGGCCTCGGCGGTCGAGCCCTTGCGCATGGCCAACCAGCTCTCGGGCCAGGAACTCTACAAATGGCACACCGCGAGCCCGGACGGCAATCCCGTGTGGGCCAGTGACGGCGTGCCCATCACGCCGGACGGTTCGATTCTCAGCGTGCCGTCCGCCGACATTGTGATTGTCTGCGGTGGCATCGGCATCCAGGGCACCGTGACGGGTGAGCTGGTCAAGTGGTTGCGCAGCCAGGCGCGTTACGCCAAGCGACTGGGCGGTATCTGTACCGGTAGCTTTGTGTTGGCGCGCGCCGGTTTGCTGGATGGCTATGAATGCAGCGTGCACTGGGAATGGTTGGCGGCCATGCAGGAGGCGTTTCCACGGGTGACGGTCAGTTCCAGCCTGTTCAGCCTCGACCGCGACCGTCTCACCAGCTCGGGCGGCACGGCGCCTCTGGACATGATGTTGCACCTGATCGGCCGTGATCACGGGCATGAGCTGTCGGCGGCCATCTCCGACATGTTTGTGTACGAGCGCATCCGCAACGAGCAGGACCATCAGCGCGTGCCACTCAAGCACATGCTCGGCACCCAGCAGCCCAAGCTGCAGGAAATCGTCGCGTTGATGGAGGCCAACCTGGAGGAACCGATCAACCTGGATGAGCTGGCTGCGTATGTCGCGTTGTCGCGTCGCCAGCTTGAGCGCATGTTCCAGAAATACCTGCACTGTTCGCCATCGCGCTACTACCTCAGGCTGCGGCTGATCCGGGCGCGGCAGTTGCTCAAGCAGACGCCCATTTCCATCGTGGAACTGGCCGTGCTCTGCGGCTTTGTGTCCACGCCGCACTTCTCCAAGTGCTACCGCGAATACTTCGGTGTGCCGCCCAGCGACGAGCGCTCCGTCACCGACAGCGAGCGATCCATCGTGCTCAAGCCGGTGATGCATGCGTTGCCTACGCCCGCGCCCATGAACGTATTGGAGCAGGCGCGGGGAGAGGCAACGTTTGCCAGCGTGAAAAACCTGAAGCCCTGAACTCAGCGCATGTGCAGGATGATCGGGCTGCTGCTCGCCGGATCAGTGTGCCCGCGCAACTTGCCCACCGCGTTGGCATCCACCGTGCCACCGTTATTGCCCCAGGTGCTGCGCACGTAAGTCAGTACATCGGCGATTTCCGCGTCGGACAATTGCTCACGGAAGGCCGGCATACGGTAGGCATCCGGCACGCCGGCCGCTACCACGCGTTGCGAGCCGTTGAGGGTGATGTTGATCGCCGAGGCGCTTTCTTTCGCCAGTGCTGACGTGGCGCCGGCCAGGGGCGGCATCCACTCGGGCTGGCCCTTGCCGTCGAGACCATGGCAAGAGGCGCAACGGGTGGCGTAAGTGTGGGCGCCGGGGGCGTCTTGAACCGCCGCCACCGCCTGATACTGCCAGGGTGCGCCGTCGCGCTGCGGGTCGCCGGGCAATGACTTGAGATAGCGGGCGATGGCCGCCAGGTCCTCGTCCTGCATGAACTGCGTGGAGTTGTTGAAAGCCTCGGTCATCGAACCGTAGACCACCGCATGGGCGTTGCGTCCGGTCTTGAGGAACTGCACGATCTGCGGCTCAGTCCAGCGGCCCAATCCGGTGTTGGGGTCCTGGCGCAGACTCGGCGCATACCAGCCGTCGAGCAGCGCGCCGGCAAGGAACGGTGCGCCGGATTCATCCAGGGCTTTTTCATTGAAGGCCAGGCCGCGGGGCGTGTGGCAACTGCCGCAGTGGCCGGGGCCTTGGACGATGTAGGCACCACGGTTCCACAGGGCGTCCTGATTGGGCTTGGCCGCGTAAGTCGCGGTGGGCGCGAACACGCCGTTCCACAGGGCGATGGGCCAGCGCATGTTCAGCGGCCAGGGAATATCACTGGGAATGTTCGGTTGGTTGGCCGGTTTTATGCCCTGCATGAAAAACGCGTACAGCGCTTTGATGTCGTCATCGCTGAGTTTCACGTAGGACGGGTAGGGCATGGCCGGGTACAACCGGCGGCCACCCGGTGCCACACCATGGCGCACCGCACGGTCGAAATCGGCCAGGCTGTAAGTGCCGATGCCTGTCTGTTTGTCCGGTGTGATGTTGGTGGCGTGGATCGCTCCCAGCGGTGTAGCCATTTCCAGGCCCCCGGCGAACGGCGCCTTGCCCGCCAGACTGTGGCAGGCCACGCAATCGCTGAGGCGGGCGACATACTCGCCACGGCTGACCAAGGCGGGCTCGAAGCGGGCTCCGGCCTGTTCCTGTTCGAACGGCGTAGCCGGTTCACGGGTGACGTACCAGGCCAGCAGGCCTGCGGCGACCAGGCAGGGCAGCGCCAGCCAGCCTGCGGTTCTTGCGAATCGACGGTTGTTCATGGGCGTTTCCTGAAGGTCAGCTAAAAGTGTGTCGGCTCAAGGGCAGGCTGCGCACGCGCTGGCCTGTCAATTGCGCCACCGCGTTGGCCACGGCCGGAGCCACGGCGGGCAACGGCGGCTCGCCGATACCGCCCATCTTTTCGCCACTCTCGACTATCCGTACATGCACCCGTGCCATCTGCGCGGGCCCCAGGATCGGATACAAGTCGTAGTTGCGCGCCCGTGGCTTGCCGTCCACGTACACCGCTTCCTCCAGCAAGGTCTGGGACAAGCCCAACGCCACGGCGCCATTGACCTGGGCCTCGACAATCGCCGGGTTGACGATGCTGCCGGGGTCGATGGCTTGCCAGATATCGTGCACCTTGACCTTGCCGTTCTCGATGGACACCTCAGCGATCGCCGCCGTGTGGGAACCGAATGGCGAGGCCATGGCCACGCCACGTGCGCGTCGAGTGCCATCCTCGGCAGTGAAGGGGCCGCGCTTCCAGCCACCGGACAGTTCACCCGCCGCTTGCAGCAAGGTGGTCAGCCGTGGGTTGTCGCGCAGCAGGTGCAGGCGCAGCTCATAGGGATCATGCCCGCCCTTGTCCGCCAGCTCATCCAGGAACGACTCGTAGAAAAAGTCGTTGAGCGAATTGCCCACCGAGCGCCAGTAACCGAGCATGGGCGCGCCTTTGACATAGATCTGCGCGATGCGTTTGTTGGGGATGGCGTAGGACTTGCCCGATAACCCTTCAACCGCCGTGGGGTCGATTTTATCGCCCTGTTTGCCAGCGAGGGCTTCGGTCGGGCCTTCGGTCGCACTGACGGCTTCAATGGCGACCGGCAAGCCTTTGTCATCCAGCGCGGCGCGGAACTTGACCACTGCCACTGGGCGCAGCACATCGCGCAAGAATTCTTCTTCGCGACTCCAGATCAGCTTGACCGGACGGCCCACCGCCTTGGCCAATGCAATGGCCTGCGGGTAGGGGTTGGCCGAGTCATACAGGAAGTGCCGGCCGAAAAAGCCACCGAGCAGCGGCGAGTGCAGGTTGATTTGCGCAGGGTCGAGGCCGGTGCGCTTGGCGATGTCGGCGCGGAACATGTCCGGCGCCTGGTTGGGCAGCCAGATGTCCAGGCTGCCATCCGGGTTGAAGCGCGCCAGGGCTGACGGCGGCTCCAGTTGGCCGTGGTTGAGGTATTGGTTGTGATACGTCGCCTCGAGCTGGGTCTTGCCACCTTTCAGCGCGGCGGCGACGTCTCCTTCGTTCTCGTCGTCGCGGACCGGGCCTTGCTGGGCAGCGAGAAAGTCGAAGTGCTTGTCGCTGGAAAAGTCCGCTGGCATGACGCGCAATGTCGAGTCGGCGGCCGCTTCCTGCCAGTCGACCTGGATCGCTTCAACCGCACGCTTGGCGTGCCACCAACGTTCAGCCACCACCGCCACCGCGCCAGGCAACACGTGCACCGAATGTACGCCTTTCATGCCTTCGACCTGAGGCTGGTTGCGCAGGCTGCCGACGGTCATGCCCAGGCGTGGCGCATGTTGTACCGCCGCGTGGAGCATGTCATCGACTTTCAGGTCGATGCTGTAGAGCGCCTTGCCGGTGGATTTGTCGTAAGCATCCAGGCGCTTGACCGGCTTGCCGATCCAGCGGAACTGGCTCGGGTCGCGCAGGGTGATGCTGGCGGGATCTGGTACGGGCATGTCGAGCGCGCTGCTGGCCAGTTCGCCATAACCCAGCGAACGTCCGGACGCCGCATGCACCACGCGGCCGGGCTGGGTGGTCAGTTCGCCAACCGGCACGCCCAATTGTTTAGCGCCAGCCTGCAGCAGCATCGCCCGGGCCAGGGCACCAAGGCGACGCATGGTCGGGTAGCTCATGCGCACCGACATGCTGCCGCCGGTGATGCGCATACCGTTCTCCATCACCACATAGGCCTCGCCGGGCGGGGCGGCTTCGACGATGAAAGTGGCGGGGTCGGCATCCAGTTCTTCGCCGACGATCTGCGCCATGGCGGTGTGGGTGCCTTGTCCGCCTTCCATGAACGGGCTGAGCAGGCGCACTGTGCCGTCGGGGCGAATCTCCAGGAACGCCGGCACCTGGGTGCCGCGTTCAGCGGCGGTGGCGGCTTGCACCCGGCCCGAGCCCAGTGGCAGGCCAAAACCAATGACCAGTGCACCCACGGCCGTGCTCGCCAGAAAACGGCGGCGCGACAGGTTGACCGGTGCATCCAGCAGTTCGTTGAGGATGCTCATCAAGCGCCCTCCTGTTTGGCCAGGGCGTCGACGGCCGCGTGTATGGCGTTATAGGTGCCGCAGCGGCACAGGTTGATCATCGCCGCCTCGATCTGCGCCTTGCTGGGCGCGGGGGTGTGCTTGAGCAGCGCAGTGGCCGCCATCACCTGCCCGGACTGGCAATAGCCGCATTGCGCGACCTGATGCTCGACCCAGGTCGCGACCACACGCTTGCCCACTTCATCGCTTTCAATTGCCTCGATGGTGGTGATCTCACGCCCGACCAAGGCGGCCACTGGCGTGACACAGGAGCGCACCACATTGCCATCCACCAGCACCGAACAGGCGCCGCACTGGGCCAGGCCGCAGCCGTACTTGGTGCCGGTCAGGCCCAGGTCATCGCGGATCACCCACAGCAATGGCGTGTCCGCGTCGGCATCGACCTGATAGGCCTTTTGGTTGATTCGTAATTCCATGGCTCACCTGCTGATCAACGGTAGGTGCGGCCTTTTTGATAGTCAATGCACTGGCCGCTTATCGACGAACTCTAGACCAGTGCACAAGGGCTATCTATCCGTTAGTCGATAAGTCGGAGGATCAGGCAAGTATTCAAGAGAAATGGGCCAGTCAGACGATGTCGTCGATCAAAATGTGAGGCTGGCCCCGACTGCATCGCTCGATGCGCGCCTCGACCTTGTACACCTCGCGCAGCATCCGCGCATTGATCACCTGATGGCACGGCCCGCTTCCCTGGGCGGTGCCGTCGGCGATCACCAGCACCTGGTCGGCAAAACGCAGCGCCTGGTTGAGGTCATGCAGGGCGATAAACACGATCACCTGGCGCTTGCGTGCCAGGGCCTGCATGAAGTTCAGCACCTGCACCTGCCGATGCATGTCGAGGGCACTGGTGGGCTCGTCCATCAGCAGCACGTCGGGTTCGCGTACCAGCGTCTGGGCGATGGACACTAACTGTTGCTGGCCGCCACTGAGTTCGCCGAGGTTGCGCATGGACAATCCGGTGATGCCCAGGGCTGCCAGCATTTCCTCGACCAGTGCCAGTTCGTCATCCTGCACGGCCCAGGCGGGGGACAGTTGCTTGCGTGCCAGCAACACCGATTCGTACACGGTCAACCGCGCACTGGCATTCAGGCCCTGGGGCATGTAGCTGATGGCTTGGGAGCCCTTTGTCGAACCTTGGAGGATCACCTGGCCCGGCCCGTCGATCAACCCGGCGATGCGCTTGAACAAGGTGGACTTGCCCGCCGCGTTGGGCCCGACCACCGCCACCACCTGGCCGCCGACAAAGCGGGCCGTGGACACGCCGCTGATGATGCTGCGTTGGCCGTAGCTGGCGCCGAGATCCTGCAACTGAATGCTTACCATGAGTTTTTCTTCCCGCTCAGGATCAGGGAGATAAAGAACGGCACGCCGATCAGTGAGGTGACCACACCAATCGGGAAAATCGCACCGGGGATCAGGGTTTTGCTGACCACCGAACTGGCCGACAGAATCAACGCGCCGGTGAGCAGCGAGGCGGGCAGGAAGAAGCGTTGGTCTTCGCCAATCAGCATGCGGGCGATGTGCGGGCCGACCAAGCCGATAAAGCCGATGGTGCCGACAAAGGCCACCGGGAACGAGGCGAGCAGGCTGACCATGATCAGCGTCTGGAAACGCAGGCTGCGCACGTTGATACCGAAACTGGCGGCCTTGTCGTCGCCCAGGCGCAGGGCGGTCAGGGCCCAGGCACGTTTGGCGAAGATCGGCAGGGTGATCAGGATCACCAGGCAGATCACGCCCAACTTAGGCCAGGTGGCCTTGGTCAGGCTGCCCATGGTCCAGAACACCACGGCCGCCACGGCTTGCTCGGTGGCGAAAAACTGCACCAGCGCCAACAGCGCGTTGAAGGTAAAGACCAGGGCAATGCCGAGCAGCACGATGGTTTCGGCGGTGACGCCACGGCGCAGGCTCAGGAAGTGGATCAGCAGTGCGCACAGCATCGCCATGATGAACGCGTTGACCGGCACCATGTACTGCGCCGCCAGCGGAAACAGTGCCACGCCAAAGGCCAATCCCATGGCCGCGCCAAAGCTGGCGGCGGCGGAAAGCCCCAGGGTGAACGGGCTGGCCAACGGGTTGTTGAGGATCGTCTGCATCTGCGCCCCGGCCAGGGATAACGCCGCGCCGACCGCCACAGCCATCAGCGCGACCGGCAGGCGGATATCCCACATCACCACGCGCACCTGGGGCGCCGCGCTGTCCGGCGACAGCAGGGCGCCGAGCACTTCACTGAGGCTGTAGCGCGCCGGGCCGAGGGCCAAATCCAGCAACACACTGCACAGCAACAGCAGGGTCAGGATGGCCAGGATCAGGCGTTTGCGCAGCACCAGTTGACGGTAGGCGGTCATGGCTTGAGGCTCACGAAGTAACCAGGCGCGTAGGGCACCGGCAGGAATCGTTCATGCAACTCGCGAAACGCGGCTTCCGGGTCGAGGTCGGCAAACAGCGTCGGGTGAAACCATTTGGCCAATTGCTGGATCGCCACGAACTGATACGGGCTGTTGTAGAACTGATGCCAGATCGCGTGGAAGGCCTGGGTCTGCTGGGCCTTGATCCCGGCGTAGGCCGGGCGTTGGGTGTACCACGCCAGCTTATGCCGGGCTTGGTCCATGTCTGCGCCAGGGCCGACGCCGACCCAATGGCCGCCCGGCGCGAAAGCCTCCCAGTTGGCGCTGGTGACGACCACCTGGTCCGGATTGGCCACGATCACCTGCTCAGGATTCAGTTGCCCGAAAGTGCTGGGGATGATGGTTTTGGCGATGTTGTTACCGCCGGCCATCTCGACAAAAAGCCCGAAGTTCTCATCGCCGAAACTCAGGCAACAATCGTCGGTGTAGCCGCCGATGCGCTCGATGAACACGTCGGGGCGCTTGGGCTGCTGCGCGGCAATCACCTCGGTCACACGGCGGATCTGCTGGTTGCGGAACGTGATAAACGCCTCGGCCCGGTCTTCTTTGCCGAACAACTGGCCGAACAGGCGCATGGTCGGTTCGGTATTAGTCATGGGCTGGTTGCGAAAGTCCACGTACACCACCGGAATGCTCAGGGCGTCGAGCTTCTCGATGTAGCGCGCGTCATCGGTGGCGTGTTGCGCCTCGATATTGAGGATGATCACGTCGGGCCGCAGGGAAATCGCTTGTTCGATGTCGAAGGTGCCGTCTTCAAAACCGCCGAAGGTGGGGATGTTGGCGATCTCGGGGAATTTGCGCAGGTAGGCGTTGTAGGTGTCCGGGTCGGACTGGATCAGGTCCTTGCGCCAGCCGACGATGCGCTCGATGGGGTTTTGCGTATCCAGCGCCGCCACCAGGTACAACTGGCGGCCTTCGCCCAGAATCACCCGCTGCACCGGCAGATTGACCTTGACCTGGCGCCCGAGCAAATCGGTGACGGTGGTGGGCGCCGCCAGCGCAGGCGTGCCCAGCAACCCGGTGAACAACAGCGCCGCCAAAACGTGGCCGCATCGAACAATCGAACGCATCATGTGAGCCCTTGCAGGTATCAGAAGTCGACCGTGGCCGACAGGAGGAGGGTGCGTGGCGAACCCTGGGAAAACGCGCCGTAGGAGGCCACACCGGACCAGTATTCGCGGTCGAACAGGTTCTGCACCGTGGCGCGGAAGGTGGTCGGACGCTCGGCGATGCGCGTGCTGTAGCGCGCGCCGACATCGAAGCGGGTCCAGGCATCCAGCTGTTGGGTGTTGGCCTGGTTGACGTACTGGCTGGCGGTATAGATCGCGCCGCTGGTCAACGTCAGCCCTTCGACCCACGGGGTGTCCCATTCGGCCCAGAGGTTGGCTTGCACTTCGGGCACGCCCACCGGGGTGTTGCCCTGGTTGGCGGCGATGCTGGTTTTGGTGAGCTGTGCATCCAGCAGGGTCACGCCACCGAGCAGGCGCGTGCCTGGGGCGACTTCGCCAAACAGGCTCAGTTCCAGGCCGCGATTGCGTTGTTCGCCTTGCACCGAGAAGCGTCCCAGGGCCAGTTCACCCGTGGGTTTCTGGATCTGGAACAGCGCCAGCGTCGACATGAAGGTGCCGTAATCGAGCTTCACCCCGACTTCATGCTGCCTGGAAACGTAAGGCGCGAAGATCTCCCCAGCGTTGGCCGCATTGGACGGTGCCACATCGCCCTTGCTCAGGCCCTCGAGGTAGTTGTAGTAGAACGCCACATGCTCCCAGGGCTTGACCACCGCGCCGAACAGCGGCGTGGTCTTGCTCGCGTCGTAGGCCGTGGTCACGGCACCGGCGGCGTTGTAGTTATGGGACTGGATGTTCTGTTTGCGCAAGCCCACGGTGACCTGCACGCGTTGGTCGAGTATCGACAGGGTGTCAGCAATGGCCGCGCCGGATAACTCGGTGGCGGAGACTTTCGGCGCGTCCGGCTTGGCGATGGAGGGTTTGGGGCGCTCGACCGGGTGGTAGATATTCGACAGCACCGGCGCGCCGGAGATTATCCCGCGTGACAGCTCATCGCGATAGCGGGTGACTTGCAGGGTACCGCTGTGGCTGATCGGCCCCGTGTCGAAGCGCAGGCGCGCACCGGCATCCACCGTGTAGCGCTGCACTTCGAAGCGGTAATAACCGGGGATCGATGAGGTGTCGCCGGCCGTGTTGACAATGCTTGGCGTCTGGTCGGACAGGCGCGCCACCGCCGATTTGCCGCCACCGGCATGGGCAAACACCGTCAAGTTGTCGGTGAGGTCGTACTCGCCACTGAGCAGGGCGGATTTGTCCCGGGTGCGCGACCAGCCCCAGTCCTGGCTGACGTTGGTACGGCCATTGGCGGCGTCGGGAATCTTTACGCCGGAGGCGATCAGGAACGGTCGGGACGCGGCGTCGAAGGTTTCTTCCTGGGAAATCAGGTCCAGGCTGGTCCGCAGGCTGTCGCCCTGGTAATCCAGGGACAGCGCACCGATGCCGACTTCACGGGATTGCTTGTCGATCACCGTGTCGCCTTGTTGCACGCCGCCGTTGAGACGCATACCAAAGCGGCGTTCCCCGCCAAAACGGCGGCTGATGTCGATCCGGTTACCGACGTGCGCATCCTGGGCATAGCTGGCGGTGTAGCGGGTCAGGTCTTCCTCGAGCGAGCGCTTGGGCACCACGTTGATCACTCCGCCCACCGCGCTGTTGGGTGACATGCCGTAGAGCAGCGCGCCGGGGCCTTTCACCACTTCGATACGTTCGGCGTATTCGGTGAACACCCGGTAGTTGGAGGCCACGCCGTACACGCCGTCGAACGCCAATTCGCCGAGGTTGCCTTCGCCCACCGGAAACCCACGGATGAAAAACGAGTCGACAATGCCGCCGGTCTGCCCGGTGGAACGCACCGAGGAGTCGCGTTCCAGCAGATCGCCCACGGTGGTGGCTTGCTGGTCCTTGATCAACGAGGCGGTGTAGGTGCTGACGCTGAACGGTGCGTCCATCACATCCGCATTACCGAGCATGCCCAGTCGCCCGCCGACGGCCACTTGGCCGCCTGAATACAACGGTGGCAGGCTATTGGCGCGTAGCTCGACGCCACTGACCGTGGTGTCCGAGAGGGTGACTTGGCGCTGCACCAGCGTGTAGGTGCCGTCGCTGCGCAACACCATGTCCAGGCCGCTGCCGGCCAACAGGCGGGTGACGGCTTCCTGGGTTGAGTAAGTACCGGACAGCCCAGGGCTGGTCAGGCCTTCGGTGAGGGCCGGGACAAACGACAGGGCGATGCCCGCGTCCACGGCAAAGCTCGACAGCGTGGCGCCGAGCGGGCCTGGCGCGATCTGGTAGGCACGGACCGCGACCGCATCCAACTGCGCGGCCATGGCGGCGCTGGCCAGGGCCAGGCTGAGCAGCGCGCTGCGAATCACAAGTATCAAAGGGAGCCCTGTGGACGAGAGGAAAAGGGGGGTTCCTGTGTGTGCCAGTCGAGATCGGAAAAAGTATCACCCGAGCGGTGTTTTATTTTTCGCGCCCGCTCAGGCGGGCGACAGGGTGACCCAATAGCCGTTCAAGTGGCCGCTGACGAGCACTGGGTAGGTCTGCACCAGCATGTTCAAGGTGCGTTGGGTATCGCTGATGGGGAAGGCGCCGGAAATGCGCAGCTCGGCAATCGTCGGGTCATAGCGCACGAAGCCTCGGCGATAGCGGGTCAGCTCGGCGACGAAATCCGCCAGGCGCATCTTGTCGGCCATCAGCATGCCTTGGGTCCAGGCCCCAACATTGCGGTCGGTGGGGGTGAGCGAGCCAAAGGTCTGCGCGGAAAAATCCATGCGTTGCCCGGCGTTGACCACCAACGGCGCCACCTGGCGGTTGTCGGCCAGCATTACTTTGACGGCGCCTTCGAGCACGGCCAGGTGGGTACGTGAGTTCAATTCGCGCACGGTAAAACGCGTGCCCAGGGCTTGCATGCGGCCCTGGCCGGTGCTGACAAGGAACGGGCGGGATGCATCCTGGGCGGTCTGCACCAGGATTTCACCTTCGCGCAAGTGCACTAGGCGTTGCTGGCTGTCGAACAGCACGTCGATGGCGGAGTCGGTATTGAGGGTGATGCGCGAGCCGTCGGCCAGGACCCATTCGCGACGCTCGCCCACGCGGGTGCGGTAGTCGGCGGTCCACTGCTGGGTGTGCGCCAGTTTCCAACTGCCCCAGCCGACCGGCATCATCGCCAGCAGCAGGGCCAGCTTGCCCAGGGCTGCACGGCGTTCCGGGTGGCTCGGCCGATCCAGTGCCGACATGGCCAGGGCCGGCGGCAGGCCGTCCAACTTGCTTTGCAGCAACTGCGCACGGGCCCAGGCGCGATCACGCTCGGGGCTGCTGGCTTTCCAGCGCTCCCATTCGGCGCGTTCGTGGTCGCTGAGGCCGCCTTCGCTCAAGCGCATCAGCCACTCGGCGGCTTCTTCGAGGACTTCGGGGGCTAACGGGGGTTGCTTGCGCAGGCTGAGCACTTATTCCACCAGCATCAGGCACTGCACAAAAGCCTGTTTCATGTAGCGTTTGACGGTGATCAGCGATACGCCCAGTTGCTCGGCGATGTCCTGGTATTTGAGGCCGTTGAGTTGCGACAGCAGGAACGCCCGCTTGGCCAGTGACGGCAGGGCGTCGAGCATCGCGTCGATCTCGTGCAGGGTCTCCAGCACCACAAAATGCGCTTCCGGCGAAGGCACTTCATGGGGCGGCACGCTGGCGAGCGCCTCCAGGTAAGCGCGTTCCAACGCCTTGCGCTGATACCAGTTGACCAGGATGCCCTTGGCCACACAGCTCAGGTACGCCCGTGGCTGGTCGATCACCGTGACCTGGGAGGCGAGGATGCGCGTGAAGGTGTCCTGGGCCAGGTCGGCCGCGTCCATGGCGTTGCCGAGTTTGCGCTTGAGCGTGGCGTACAGCCAACCGTGATGGCCGCTGTATAGGGCCTCGATCGCGCGCAGGTGCTGCTGGTTATCGGCGGTAAGGATTTCGCTCATGGCGCGGATCCGTGCAATTGAGAAGTATTCCCAATGCTAAGGGACAACCCTGTGGGAACGCAACGCGAGAATCGCAACCCAGGCCAACGCGTACGCCAGGCACACGAACAGGTAGGTGTACGCCAGGCCATACACCTGGCTGAGCAACCCGCCGAGGCAGATGCCGGCAATCGAGGCGAACTGCGCGGTGCCTTGGGCGAGGCCCAGCACATGGCCCTGACGGGAGCTATCGACGGTCTTGGAGATCAGCGCCGTCAGCACCGGGGTGGTCGCGCCCAACAGCACGCCCCAGATGAAGTAGGTGCACACAAACACCACAGGTTCGCGGGTGACCCCGGCCAGGCCGGTGAGGGCAATGCAACCGAGCACCACGTAAGCGATGCGCCGTAGCGTGTCGGCTTGCGTACGGCCCTCGAAATGCCGCGACCAAGCCGTGGCCGACAGGATAAACCCCAGCGCCAGCAAGCCGTAGCACAGGCCCACCACCGCGTTGCTCACGGCGAAGGTGCTGCTCACATAAAGCGAGAACGAAGTCTGCGGCAGCATTCGCGCGAGCAGCAGAATGCCCATCACGCTCAGCAGCGGCAGTAACGCAGACCCTTGCCACACACCACCCTTGTCAGCGGACGCGGTTTTCTTGACCGGCGCAACATCCGGCAAAGTCACCGCCGCCACCAGCGTGCACACCGCGCAGAGTGCGGCGGCGCTGAGGTTGATCCAGAAGAACGTCGCATGGTCGAGGATCAAGCCGCCCACCACCGCGCCCAGCAATGAGCCGACATTGGTGGAAATCTGCAAAAGCGCAAACAGCCGCGCCCGCCGCGAATGCGCCTCTATGCTCACCCCATACGCCTGCGCCGGGGCGATGTACCCGGCGCATGCACCCTGCAGGAAGCGCAGGATCAGGATGGTCCAAAGGTCGCTGAACAGCGCGAGTCCCAGTTGGGTCAAGGTGAGCCCGACCAGTGCGCGGATCATCATCAGCTTGTGGCCGTAGCGATCACCGATACGGCCCCAGAACGCACTGGTCAGCAGGATGCCAAGCATCGGCCCCACGTACACCGCGATGCTGGCGAAGCTGAACAGGGTGTCGGAATCGGTCAGCCCGCGCAGGTGCAAGGGCCAGAATGGGCCGCTCATTTCCATGGCGCCCATCGACACAAGTTGGATCGTGAACAGCAGGTAAATCAGGACACGGGTGGTTGGCATGAGTCGGTCTCGGTAAAAAAACGTGCGGGACGCTGATACTTTTTCCCGCGTCGGCTGGCATCAGGGGTAATGCTCATTTCTCACGATGAAAGGACCCTGATGCCATGCCCGTTGCCAGCCGGTTAACCCTCGCTGTCCGTACTGCCCTGATGCTCGCCGCCGCTAGCACCAACGCCTGGGCTGCCACCCAGGCGTCGACCGACGACAGCGCGCAAAGCCTGACCCTTGACGCGACGAACGTCAACGCCGTTTACCACGGCCCCACCGACTTGCCGGAGGTACTCGCCGGTGGCCAGGTCGCCCGTGGCGCGCGTTTGGGCATGCTGGGCAACAAGGACGTGATGGACACGCCGTTCAGCGTCACCAGCTACACCGCCAAGACCCTGGCCGACCTGCAAACGGTGACCGTGGCCGATGCGTTGGAGCGGGATCCTTCGGTGCGCTCAACCGGCCAGACTGGCGGTATTGTCGATTCGTTTTTCATCCGGGGCTTTGCCATCGGCGAGGGCAACCTGGGCGAGTTGGCCTACGACGGTGTGTACGGCGTGGCGCCCAACTACCGGGCGTTTACCGAGTACGCTGAGCGCGTCGAAGTGCTCAAGGGACCGGGCGCGTTGATGTACGGGATTTCACCGAACAGCGGCGTGGGCGGGGTGATCAACATCGTGCCCAAGCGCCCGCTGGACCAGGATTTGACGCGCTTCACCGGCAGCTACGCTTCGGACTCCCAAGTGGGCGGTCACCTGGATATCAGCCGACGCTTCGGTGACGAAAACCAGTTTGGCGTGCGCTTCAACGGCAGCCTGCAGGGCGGCGATACCGCCGTGGACAACCAGAACCGCGACGTCGGTATCGGCGCCATTGCCCTGGATTATCGCGGTGAGCGCCTGCGCCTGAACCTCGACTACATCAGCCAGAAGGAAAGCTGGGAGGGCGCCTCGCGGCCCTTCACCATTGCGCCAGGAGTAGAAGTTCCGTCCGCGCCGAATGGCCGCACCAGCCTGCCGCAGAAATGGGGTTGGTCCGATACCAAGGAGCAATCGGCCTTGCTCGGCGGCGAATACGACCTCAACGACAACCTGACCGTGTTCGTCCATGCCGGTGGCGGCAAGTCGGATGTGAAACGCATGTCCGACCAGGTGCCGCGCATCCTCAATGACGCCGGCGACACCAGCAATATCCCGGGCTACTATAAATTCAACGTCGACCGCTCGACCGCTGACGTGGGCCTGCGCGGGCTGTTCGCCACGGGGCCGGTCACCCACACCACCACATTGATGGCGACCCGTTACCAAGATGAACTGTCGCGGGGCATCACCAACGGCACGGAGATCCGCTCCAACATCTACCATCCGGTCGACACGCCCAAGCAATCGATCAACACGCCGAAGGTGCTGCGCATTTCCGAATCGGAACTGTCCGGCGTGGCGCTGACCGACACCTTGGGGATTCTGGATGACCGCATTCAGCTGACGTTGGGCGTGCGCCGCCAGGACATCGAGTCGCGCAACTACAGCGCCACCGGTGTGGTCAGCTCGCGCTACAAAGACAACGCCACCACGCCGTTGGTGGGGGTGGTGCTCAAGCCCTGGGAGGATGTGTCGCTCTACTACAACTATGTTGAAGGCCTAAGCAAAGGTGATATCGCCCCCGGTACCGCTGCCAATGCCGGCGAGACGTTTGCACCTTACGAGTCCAAGCAGCACGAACTTGGCGTGAAGTATGAGCACGGCACCTTCGTGACCACCGTGGCGCTGTTCCAGATTGAAAAGCCCAGCGGCGAATTGGGCGCCAACGGTGTGTATTCAGTACAGGCCGAACAGCGTAACCGAGGCCTCGAACTGAGCATGTTCGGCGAAGTGGCGCCCGGCACTCGCTTGATGGGCGGCGTGACCTTCCTCGATGGCGAGCTGACCCGGTCCGCGACTGCCGCCAACCGTGGCAATAAACCGGTAGGCGTGCCGGATATCCAGGCCAACCTCTGGGCCGAGTGGGACACGCCGTGGCTGGAAGGCTTCACCCTCACCGGCGGTGCGATCTACACCGATAGCCAGTACGTCAGCCAGGCCAATACCCAGGAACTGGATTCATGGACGCGCATCGATGCCGGCGCGCGTTATGCGACCAAGATCGAAGGCCGGCCAACGACCTTCCGCGCGACCGTACAGAACGTGTTTGACCGTGAGTACTGGTCGGGCGTGGCCTCGTACGGCGCCTTCTCGCCGGGTTACCCGCGCACCTTGCAGCTGTCGGCCACGGTGGACTTCTGACCGGTCAGGCAAAGTCCTCTTCGAAATACTCCTGTTCACCGCGTGTGTCGCTTTGGCGCCGCACCACCTCCATCTGCCGCAGCTCCACGCGGCGGATTTTTCCGGAGATGGTCTTGGGCAGCTCGCTGACAAACTCGATGCGTCGCACCCGCTTGTAAGGGGCGAGATTTTCGCGGGCGAAGGCGAGGATGTGCCGGGCCAGTTCCTGGCTGCCCGCTGCGTCGTGGGCCAGGATCAGGAACGCCTTCGGCACCGCCAGGCGCAACGGATCGGGGCTCGGCACCACGGCCACTTCCATGACCGCCGGGTGTTCAATCAAGGCGCTTTCCAGTTCGAATGGGCTGATGCGGTAGTCGGAGGCCTTGAACACATCGTCGGCGCGACCGACGAAGGTGATGTAGCCGTCGGCGTCGATCTGCGCGGTGTCGCCGGTGCGGTAGTAGCCGTCACGCATGACCTCGGCGGTTTTCTCCGGGCTGTCCTCATAACAGAGCATCAGGCCGAGCGGACGAGCGTCCAGGGGCAGGGCGACTTCGCCTTCAGTACCAGGATTGCCATCCGGGTCGAGCAGCGCAACCTGATAGCCCGGCAACGGGCGGCCCATGGAACCGGGCTTGAGCACCTGGCCGGGCGTGTTGCCCACCAGGGCAGTGGTTTCCGATTGGCCGAAGCCATCACGCAACGGCAGGCCCCAGGCATGCTGGATCTGTTCGATGATTTCCGGGTTCAGCGGCTCACCGGCGCCTACCAGTTCGCGCAGGCTCAAGCGTGATTTGTAGCTGGCGAGATCCTCTTGGATCAGCATGCGCCATACCGTGGGCGGCGCACACAGGCTGGTCACGCCGTAGCGTTCCAACGCACTGAGCAAGGCCGGCGCGCTGAACCGCGCGACGTTATGGATAAAGATGCACGCGCCGGCATTCCACGGGGCGAACAGGCAACTCCATGCGTGCTTGGCCCAACCCGGTGATGAGATATTCAGGTGCAGGTCGCCCGGTTGCAGGCCGATCCAGTACATGGTCGACAGGTGGCCGACGGGGTAGCTCTGGTGGCTGTGCAGCACCATCTTCGGCTTGGACGTGGTGCCGGACGTGAAATACAGCAGCATCGGATCGGTGGCCAGGGTGCGGCCTTCGGCCTCGAACTGCTCGGGGTATTCAAAGGCCGCGTTGTGCGCGACCCAACCGGCAGGGGCAGACCCCACACAGACGCGGCTGCAACCGTCCGCCAGCCCGGCGAACTTGTGCACATGTGCTTCACCCACCACCAGGTGACGAACCTGCCCGCGCTCGATGCGGTCGCGCAGGTCATCGGGGTTCAACAACGCTGTGGCCGGGATGACCACCGCGCCGAGCTTGAATGCGGCAAGCATGGTGTCCCACAACGCCACATCATTGCCGAGCATCAACAACACACGATCACCCCGGCGCACGCCGAGGGCGCGCAGGTGGTTGGCCACCTGGTTGGAGCGCGTAGCCAGTTGCTGGAAGCTGTAGCGCTGCCCGCTGTTGTCTTCCTCTACGATCCACAGCGCATCCGCCGCATTACCCTCAGCCATGGCGTCGAAATAGTCCAAGGCCCAGTTGAATTCGCCCAGTTGCGGCCAACGGAAATCCCGTACGGCGGTGGCGTAGTCGGTGCGGTGAGCGAGCAGAAAATCCCGAGCGGCCAGGAAGGGCTGGGTCATGGTGGCTGTCCTTAATTATTGTTGTGGGACTTTGCCTCGGCTGAACCGAGAAGCTGGACCGAGTATAGGCACGCAGAAATCAGAGCAGAACGCTCAAAAACACCGTTGCGTTGTGCAAAAAAGTCATGGGTGTTGAACCGCCAAGCAGGGTGATTGACGATAAAGACGTAAAAGTCCAATATGGAATTATAAGTACAAAAAACTGGCTTCATCTCTTTCTTCAGGCTTGCCAAACCAACAACAACTTGCGAGAACACTCCATGAAGAAGCGCCCCTTTATCACCGCATTGGCCCTAGGCTTACTTGCCTCCAGCCATTTGATGGCCGCCGAGAAAACCCTGCGCATCGGCATTGAGGCGGCTTACCCGCCGTTCGCGTCCAAGACGGAAGAAGGCAAGATCGTCGGCTTCGACTACGACATCGGTAATGCGCTGTGCGCGCAGATGAAGGTCAAGTGTGTATGGGTTGAAGGCGAGTTCGACGGCCTGATTCCTTCGCTCAAGGTGAAGAAAATCGACATGGCGTTGTCGTCCATGACCATCAATGAAGACCGTAAGAAGTCGGTGGATTTCACCCACAAGTATTACTTCACCTCATCGCGGCTGGTGATGAAGGAAGGCGCCGTGGTAGATGACCAATATGCCAGCCTCAAGGGCAAGACCATCGGCGTACAGCGCGCCACCACCACCGACCGGTATGCCACCGAGGTGTTCGAGCCCAAGGGCATCAACGTCAAGCGCTACAGCAATAACGAAGAGATCTACATGGACCTGGCGGCCGGGCGGCTGGATGCGATCTTTGCCGACACCATCCCCCTGAACGACTTTTTGCAAATGCCACGGGGCAAGGGCTACGCGTTTGTCGGTCCGGAACTCAAGGACCCGAAATACGTGGGCGAGGGTGCAGGGATTGCGGTGCGCAAGGGTAATACCGAGTTGGTCAGCGAGTTGAACGAGGCCATCGATGGCATTCGTGCCAGTGGTGAGTACCAGAAGATCTCGCAGCAGTACTTCAAGTCCGACATCTACGGCGATTGATTGCCCCCTGTAGGAGCGAGCTTGCTCGCGAAAAACGCTAACGATAACGCGTTCATTATGGCTTAACGCGTCGTCAGTGACTTTTTCGCGAGCAAGCTCGCTCCTACAAGGGGTAAGTCGATCAGCCCTTCAACTCTTTCAGGTGTTTGTAGACCGTCGCCCGCCCCATGCCCAGCACATTGGCCACATAGTTCGAGGCGCTCTTGCCCTTGAACGCCCCTTCGGCGTGCAGCGCCAGCACCAGCTCACGCTTGTGGTCACGGGTCAGCAGGTTCAGGCTCAACTGACGCTCGCGCATCCACGCATGCAGAAATGTGTTGATGCGCTCCTGCCAGTCATCGCGAAACAGCGAGTCCGGTTGCGGGATCAGTTTGCTCGGCGACAGGAACAGGTCCAGCGCCGCCTTGGCATTTTCAAACAGTGAGATATTCAGGTTGATGCACAGCACCGCCAGCCGACGACCTTTGTGGTCATGCAGCACGGTACTCAGGCTGCGGATTTTCTGACCGTCCCAGTTGAGCTTTTCGTACGGGCCTATGTTCACATCGCTGACGTCATCACTGAGCATGTCCTCCAGCGCCGAGTCATCACCGATGCTGCGCTTGGACAGATTGTTGGCGATGTAATCGACTTTTTGCGAGCGCAGGTCATGCAACACCGCTTCAGCGTGGGGGAAGAACAGGGTGGCGATGGCGTCAGCCATCGCACGGAAGTTCTGCATGACCTTGTCTTGTTCAGCGGTGTTCATCAATGGGGCTCCAGGCGGGCAGGGGAGAGCATACCAGCGTCGAGGCCGAACTGCGTCAGAGCCTCCGGCAGCGGCGCGCCACGCACCAATGCAGCACTGGCCTGGCCCATGGCCGGCGAGGTCTGGATGCCATAGCCGCCTTGTGCCGCTACCCAAAACAGGCCCGGTATCATCGGGTCGAAACCCGAGAGCAGATCACCGTCGTGCACAAAGCTGCGCAGGCCGGCCCAGGTACGGGTCGGGCGGCGGATGGTCAGGGTGGTGGCTTCTTCGATCTGGTAGATGCCCATGGCGATGTCCAGTTCTTCGGGCTGGATATCCTGGGGTTCCACGGGATCGGCATTGGCCGGTGAGCCGAGGAACATGCCAGCGTCGGGTTTCATGTAGAAGGATTCGTCCAGTGCCACCAGCATTGGCCAATGGTGGCTGTCGATGCCTTCGGGACCGGCGAAGATGAACGCCGAGCGCCGCTTGGGCTGCAAGCCGATAGATGCGGCGCCGGCGAGCCCGCCGATATGGTCGGCCCAGGCCCCGGCAGCGTTGATGATGACGTGCGCGGTATGGGTTGTATCTTGGGTTTGCACGTGCCAGATGCCGTCGGCGTCGCGGCTCAAACCGAGCACATGACTGCCGGTGCGCACTTCGCCGCCGTTGCGGCGGATGCCACGCAGATAGCCCTGGTGCAGGGCGTCGGTATCGATGTCGCTGGCGGTGGGGTCATACAGCGCCCCGTGGACTTTTTCGCGGCGCAGGATCGGCAATTTTCCACAGGCTTCGTCGGCGCTGAGCAATTGCACCTGCGACACGGTGGCCTTGGCGCTCAAGTACTGGGCGTTCAACTCGGCCGCATCGCCAATGAAATCCACGGTCATTTCGCCCCGTGGCGTCAGCAGCGGGTGTTCACAGAAACCGGCGGGCGGGTTGTCGAAAAAATCTCGGCTGGCCAGGGTCAACGCGCGTACCTGCGGGGTGCCATAGGCGGCGGTGTACAGCGCGGCTGAGCGCCCGGTGGAGTGATAGGCCGGGTGGTTTTCGCGCTCCAGCACCAACACCTTGCCGTGCTGCGACAACCAGAACCCCGTGGACGCGCCGGCAATGCCGCCGCCGATGATGATGAAGTCTGCGTGGCTCATAACTGTCTCCAGAGTGCATTGGCCAGGGCGATGTCTTCCAGGCCCAGGCCTATGGAACGGAAGAATACGTGGCAGTCGTAGGACGGACGCTGCACCTGTTCGCTGAGTAATTCGGGTAGGTCACCAGCCACGGTGCGCGGGTCCCAGCCGTGTTGTTCAGCGGCGATCAGCATTTCACCCGCCGCGCCTGGGGTAGTACGGCGATAGTCGCAGAATACCTGCATCGCGCCGAGACTTTGCGGCGAGACCTCATGGGCACGCGGAGCGTTGGTGCTGATCGACGTGATCAGCGCCGGTTTGCTCAGGCACGCCGGATCGAGCACCGGCGTGGCCGACGACGTGCACAGCAGGATCACGTCTGCATCGGCCACCGCCGCCTCGCAGCTGTGAGTGATGTTTACCCGTGGGTCCAGATGCTTGATGTGTGCGATAGCATCGGCGGATGCATTGACCAGGCTTGGCGAAAACACACTGATACTCTGCCAATCCCTGAAGCCTTTCACATAGTGCAGGTGCGCCTGGGCCACCTTGCCACTGCCGATGATCGCCAATCGTCGCGCTGCCAAAGGCGCCAATGCATCCACCGCCAGTGCAGTCGTTGCCGCAGTACGTGCCGTAGTCAGTTCGCCCGCATCGCACAACAGCAATGGTTGGCCGGTCTGCATCGACATCAGCAAGGTCCAGGCCGTCACCAGCGGGCCTTGTTCACGCACGATGTAGGGCGAAGTCTTGACACCGTACACCCCATCCTCGGCCAGTACGCCCAGGTAGTTGATGAAGTCGCCCGCCGCTTGCGGGAACTCCACGAGTTGTTGCGCCGGCTGCACCGCTTGCCCGGTTGCCAGGTCACGGAACAGTTTGCGCAGGATCTGCGGTACATCGATTTGACCGAGCAACTCGCGGGCTTGGGCCTGATGGATCACATGGGGTGTGCTGGACATCGGTGTCTCCACGGATAAACTAATTTGTCCATTATGGACTTTTAGTTCTGCCGAGCAATATCCTGCGAGAAAAAAGCTGACGCCTTACTTACCCAGGTTCTGATTCATCAGATTGCCCAGCACCGGTCCGCGGCTGGCTGCTTGCCACTCATGGAAATTCTGGCAGCCCTGCACATTTGCCTCGGCGAGGTTGCTGCGCGGGTCGCAGATCATCGACCAGCGTTGCTGCAACGACGGGTACTTGATGAAGTCAGCCCGCGTGGGTGGCTGGCAGCCGAGCAGGGCAATGGCGGACATCACCGCAGCGGTGGTTTGAAAGGCGGTGGAGGGGACGATGTTCCAGTTCATGATGATCAATACTCCCCGCACGGGAGCCCTTGAGATGGAGCTGCAACGGCCTGGAGTGTTGTGGCCGCAAGAGAATCCTACGGGCCAATTGGTTCCTTAAAAAGATCCACTTAAAGTTGATTTGACCAGGCCATTAGTGGGTTTTGTATTGAAACCCGCCGGACAATTTCCCCTTCAAGTAACTGACCAGCTCACTCACCGCCTTCGGCACATGCGGCGAGTACGGTCGGATCAAATAGATCTCATCGGCAAACGCCCCCTTGAGCGTCCAGCCCTTGAGCACCTGCACCAACTTGCCGCTGGATAGGGCGGCATGGGCGCTGAAGTCCGGCAGCAGGGCGATGCCCAGGTGGTTGAGCGCCGAATCGCGCAGGGCTTCACTGTTATTGGTGGCGAAGCTGCCGGCGATGGGCACGGTGAGGCGTTCGACGTGTTTAGTGCCGCGTTCGAAGGTCCAGGCAGGCTGATCGGTGCCTCGTGGGTAGAACAGACAGTTGTGGGTGGACAGCTCACCGGGTTCGCGCGGTTCGCCGTGGCGCTGCAGGTAATCCTGGGTGGCGACCAGCACCGAGCCGGTGTCGCACAGCTTCCAGGCCACATGGGTTTCCGGCACCTGGAAACCGTGGCGCACGGCCAGGTCGTACCCTTCGGCGGCCAGAGAACTCAGGGCGTCCGACACATCCAGTTGGATGCGCACCTGCGGGTACTGTTGCAAAAACTCCGACAGATGCGGCACCAATTGCTGACGGGCAAACGCCACGGGCGCCGTCAGCCGCACCAGCCCGCGAATCTCTCCGACCGAGTCGCGCACAGACGAGAAGCTGCGGGCGATTTGCTTGTAGGCGCTGCGCACTTCACGGGTCAGCGACAACCCCGCATCGGTCAGCCTGACGCTGCGTGTGGTCCGCGTTACCAACCGCGTCCCGGTGGCTTTTTCCAGGTCAGAAATGCGCTGGCTCACGGCGGACTTACTGACGCCCAGACGCGCGGCAGCGGCGGTGTAGGTGCCTTGTTCTTCCAGCACCGACAGCCAGTGAATATGGGTCCACAGCCCTTCGATCTCAGTTTTTTCCATAATTGTATTGTTCGCATTAATGGACAATAAGTTCTGGATTCTGCTCTGGTTTGGAACAAATCGGAAGCCTATGGTGTGTCCCAACGCTACCCACCTGGGATTTACTGCCATGACAACCACAATCGAGCACTACATCAACGACCAGCGCGTGAGCCGCGATGATCGCTATCAGGACGTCTACAACCCGGCCACCGGCGAAAAGACTGGCCGCGTCGCCCTGGCCAGCCGCCAAACTGTCTCCGAAGCCGTGGCCGCTGCCCAGGCTGCCTTCGCCGACTGGGCCGACACTCCACCCATCCGCCGCGCCCGCGTGTTGTTCGAATACCTGCACCTGCTGCGTGCACGCAAGGATGACCTGGCGCGCATCATCGTCGCCGAGCACGGCAAGGTCTTTACCGACGCCCAGGGTGAAGTCGACCGTGGCATCGACATTCTCGAATTTGCCTGCGGCATTCCCAACCTGCTCAAGGGCGAACACTCCGACCAGGTTTCCCGTGGCATGGACAACTGGACGATGCGCCAACCGCTCGGCGTTGTGGCCGGTGTTACACCGTTCAACTTCCCGGTGATGGTGCCAATGTGGATGTACCCGATCGCCATCGCGGCGGGCAATACCTTCATCCTCAAGCCAAGCCCGACCGACCCAAGCGCGTCGCTTTTCATGGCCGAACTGCTGCGCGAAGCCGGCTTGCCCAAAGGCGTGTTCAACGTGGTGCAGGGCGACAAGGAATCGGTTGATGCGCTGATCGAACACCCGGACGTCAAGGCCGTGAGCTTCGTTGGCTCTACCCCGATTGCCCAATACATCTACGAGACCGGCGCGCGCAATGGCAAGCGCGTGCAAGGCCTGGGCGGCGCCAAAAACCACATGGTGGTGATGCCCGACGCGGATATCGAAAAAACCGTCGACGCCCTGATGGGCGCCGCCTACGGCAGTGCCGGCGAACGCTGCATGGCCATCTCCGTCGCCGTGCTGGTGGGCGATGTGGGTGACAGAGTCATCGCCGCCTTGACCGAGCGTGCCAAGCAACTGCGCATCACCGACGGCCGCGACCTTAAGGCCGAAATGGGCCCGATCGTATCCCGCGCGGCGCTGGAGCGTATCAGCGGCTACATCGAACAAGGCGTACAGGCCGGCGCGCAACTGCTGCTCGACGGGCGCGACTACGTGCCCACCGAAGCGGGCCTGGAAAACGGCTTCTGGCTTGGCGCGACTTTGTTTGATCACGTGACCAAAGAGATGAGCATCTACCGCGAAGAAATCTTCGGCCCGGTGCTGGCCTGCGTGCGCGTGAATGACTTCGGCGAAGCGATCAAGCTGGTCAACGACCACGAATTCGGCAATGGCGTGAGCTGCTTCACCCGCGACGGCAATATCGCCCGCGAGTTTGCACGACGGATTGAAGTGGGCATGGTCGGCATCAACGTACCGATCCCGGTGCCGATGGCATGGCACGGGTTCGGCGGCTGGAAGAAGAGTCTGTTCGGCGACATGCATGCCTACGGCACTGAGGGCGTGCGCTTCTACACCAAGCAGAAGTCGATCATGCAGCGCTGGTCGGAGAGCATCGAGCAGGGCGCGGAGTTTGCGATGCCTGTGTCCAAGTAACGGCCAAAAGAACACAGCAGGGTAAATGTGGGAGGGGGCTTGCCCCCTCCCACATTTTTTGGCTGCGTAAGGGTTGACGATCCGGTGAATCGAGAATACTGTACATAAACACAGTGTTTAAGCGCTGATCGACCAACACCCGGCAACCTCAGTCCTGCCAAACACTGTGTGCAAGTTAACGGATTAACTTGATGCACAGGCTCGTCTTACCGAGCCATTTTATTGATAGAGAGGGAACTCATGTCCTATCCAGAAAGCAAACTCACCGGTTTGACCGGTTTCGCCCAAGCGGCAAAAGTGACAGGTGGCTGGTCCGGCCCTGTGGTCAGTATCACCACACTCGATCAACTCAAGGCTAATATCGGCGATACCACCCCACGGGTACTGGTGATCAACAGTAATATCTCGGCGTCGAGCCTGACTAAAGTCAACATGGGCGCCAACAAGACCCTGATTGGCTCGTTCCAGAACCGCACCCTGGAGAATATTCACCTGCGTGCAACGGCGCAGTCGCAGAACATTATTCTGCAGAATCTTATCTTCAAGCATTCGGCAAATATCAAGGCCAATGACGATATTCAGGTCTACTTGAACTACGGCAGCAAGTATTGGATTGACCATTGCTCTTTCGTCGGGCACAGCTGGTCCACCACTGACGGCAGTGAAGATAAACTGCTGTATATCGGTGAAAAGGCCGATTATGCCACCATCAGCAACTGTTTCTTTGGCAGCCACAAGTATGGCCTGATCTTCGGCCACCCGGCGGATGATAATAAAGCAGAGTTTAATGGTTATCCGCGCCTGACGCTGTGCCATAACCGCTTCGACAACATGGAAGTGCGTGCGCCTGGCTTGATGCGTTACGGTTATTTTCATGTGTACAACAACTACATCAATAACTTCCACCTCGGTTTTACCCTGGCACAAAACGCCAATATCCTTTCTGAAAGTAACTACTTTGGCGAAGGCAGCCAAAATAAAGGCATGTTGGACGACAAAGGCACTGGCACGTTCACCGATACCAACAGTGTCCCGCCGATCACCAATCAGAAGTCGCCTAAAGCGCAATGGACGGCCCTTTCCAACTATGGCTATACCTTGAAGACCGCCGCACAAGCCAAGGACTTTACCCAGAAGAATGCCGGCGCCCAGTCGGTAGCCCTGATCTTTGGTAGTTGATTAGCTAGCTTTCTACTTAGCGATCATTTAATACGGGTGCCATTGTATTTATATCAAGGATATAAATACAGTGATGGCCTTTGTAATCTAAATAATTCTTCATGTTGCGACAGGTAGGTTTCCATGTTAAACCTTATTTCGCACTTGCAGAGCCAACTATCTCTTGCTCTTTCAGCCACTATTAAGTTGTTGGCTGTCATGTGCTATTTAATCTTCGCTTGTCACTTAAGCGTCAGCAAAAGGACATCATCATGAAACACGCGAATCACACACCCACTCGCTGGACACGGGCCGATGCGCTGAAAGTTAATGAGAATGACCCGACGACAACACAGCCGTTAGTGAGTCCTGACTTTCCTGTCATGAGTGACACGGTCTTTATCTGGGACACCATGCCCTTGCGTGAACTGGATGGCACAGTGGTATCGGTCAATGGCTGGTCGGTGATCTTCACCCTGACCGCCGACCGTCGTCCCCATGACCCACAATTCATCAACGCCGATGGCCGCTACGACATCAAGCGCGATTGGGAAGACCGCCATGGCCATGCGCGTATCTGCTATTGGTACTCGCGCACCGGCAAGGACTGGATCTTCGGCGGCCGGGTCATGGCCGAAGGGGTTTCGCCGACCACGCGTGAATGGGCAGGCACACCGATCCTGCTGAATAACAACGGTGATATCGACCTGTACTACACCTGCGTCACACCGGGCGCCACCATTGCCAAAGTCAGGGGCCAAGTGGTTACGTCGGATACCGGCGTTACCCTGCAGGGCTTTGATCAGGTCAAATCACTGTTTGATGCCGACGGCATCTATTACCAAACCGAAGCGCAAAATTCGACCTGGAACTTTCGCGATCCCAGCCCCTTTATCGATCCCAAAGATGGCAAGTTGTACATGGTGTTTGAAGGCAACGTTGCCGGCGAGCGCGGGACTCACGAAGTGGGCCCGAATGAAATAGGCCTGGTGCCGCCAGGGCATGAAGATGTCGGCGGGGCACGTTATCAGGTTGGCTGCATCGGCATCGCCGTGGCCAAAGACCTTAACGGTGACGAGTGGGAAATTCTGCCGCCCCTGGTCACTGCCGTGGGGGTCAACGACCAGACCGAGCGTCCGCACTATGTGTTCCAGGACGACAAGTATTACCTGTTCACCATCAGCCACAAATTCACTTACGCGGACGGCGTGACCGGCCCGGATGGCGTTTATGGGTTTGTCAGTGATCACCTGTTTGGTCCCTATACGCTGATGAACGCTTCCGGTCTGGTGCTTGGCAATCCGCCTTCGCAGCCATTCCAGACGTATTCCCATTGCGTGATGCCCAATGGCCTGGTGACCTCGTTTATCGACAGCGTGCCCACCAGCGGCGATGACTACCGCATCGGCGGCACCGAAGCACCCACCGTGAGGATTGTATTGAAAGGCGATCGCTCGTTTGTGCAGGAGGCTTACGACTACGGTTACATCCCGGCGATGCGCGATGTTGTGTTGAGCCAGTAACTCACTAAAAAGCCACTCTTCGGAGTGGCTTTTTTACGCCTGTTTTTTATGCCTGCGCTGTTGATGGCTTCAGGCGCGCGAGGGTGGATCGCAGGCTCGCCATTGATTCCTGCAGGCACAAGGCGACAAAGATTGTCTAGGAAACGTCCTGCAATTAAACGCGACACGCCTTGCTGGCGCTTCTCAAACCATGACCAAATGCCGCTAACGCCACCTCTCAATGTGGGAGCTTCGGTGTTTTTCCGGACCGTTACCGACGACCTGTCCGCGTACTCACATCCACCCACACCGCCAACACCAGAATGCTGCCCTTCACAATCATCTGCCAGTAACTGTCCACATCCAGCATCGACATGCCATTGTCCAGGCTGGTAATCACCAGCGCGCCCAACAACGCGCCGTACACCGTGCCCGAGCCGCCACGCATGGACGTGCCGCCGATAAAACACGCAGCGATGGCATCCAGCTCGCCCATATTCCCCGCCGACGGCGAACCGGCAGCGAGGCGGGCGGTGTTGACCAGGCCGGCGAGGGCGCACATCACGCCCATGATGCCGAAGATCCACAGCTTCACCGCCTGCACGTTGATGCCCGACAGGCGCGTGGCTTCCATGTTGCTGCCCACCGCGTAGACGCGGCGGCCGAACACGGTCTGGCTGGTGACGTAGCTGAATACGCCCAGAAGCACGAGTAGAAGCAAGACGGGGACGGGAATGCCGTCGTAACTGTTGAGCGTGGTGACGAACCCGGCCAGCACGGCGCCGATAAGTACCACGCGGACCAGATCACGCACGAGGGAATGTGCCGCAAGACCATGCAGCGCGCGATTGCGTCGTTGTTTCCATGTGAGGAACAGCGTCAGTGCAAACAACAAGACGCCGAGCCCAATACCCACCGAATGCGGCAGATACCCCTGGCCCACATACACCAGCGACGGCGAAACCGGCGCGATGGTGGTACCGCCCGTGATCCCCAGCAGAATCCCGCGAAATGCCAGCATTCCACCCAAGCCAACGATAAACGAAGGAATCCGCAGGTACGCGGTCATGTATCCGTTGGCCACGCCGATCATCAGCCCACACAACGCCACCAGGCTCAGGTTGGCCAGCAGCGGCACGTGATAAACCACATCAAGGATCGCCGCCAACCCGCCCAGCAACCCGAGCAATGACCCCACTGACAAATCAATCTCGCCGCTGATGATCACCAGTACCATGCCGCACGCCAATATCCCGGTGATCGACATCTGCCGCAGCAGGTTGGACAGGTTACGTGGTGTGAGAAACCCGCCCTCGGTCTGCCAGCTGAAAAACAGCCAGATCACCGCTACGGCGATCACCAGGGCGAGCATTTTGTAGCGGGTAAACAGCTGTTTGAGCTGATTCATCTACGCGGTCTTCCGATCATTATTGTTATGGCTGAGCGCAGCCGCGAGCACCTGTTCCTGGGTGAGGCCGTTGTTGACGAAATCACCGCGCAGCAGGCCTTCGCCGATCACCAGCACGCGGTCGGAGACCCCGAGTACTTCGGCCAGCTCCGAGGACACCATGATGATTGACACCCCTTCGGCCGCCAGGGCGTTCATCAACTTGTAGATCTCATATTTGGCGCCCACGTCCACGCCGCGCGTGGGTTCGTCGAGGATCAACACCTTGGGCTTGGCCATCAGCATTTTCGCCAGCACGGCCTTTTGCTGATTACCCCCGGACAGGCTGGTGATCGGCAAAAACGGGCTGGAGGTCTTCAGGTGCATGCGTGCGATCTGCTGGTCGATGCTGCCCAGTTCGGCTTCGGCATCGATACGCGTCATGTGCGCATAGGTATCGAGCACCGCCAGGGTGATGTTCTGGCCCACGCCCAGATCGGGAATGATGCCCTGGCGCTTGCGGTCCTCGGGCACCATGCACAGCCCGGCGCGGATGGATTTGAGCGGCGTGCGTGTGTCGATCACCTGGCCGTCCAACCACACCTCGGCGCTGTAGCGCCCTGGGTAGGCGCCGAACAGTGCCGACACCAGTTCCGTACGCCCGGCGCCCACCAACCCGGCAATGCCGAGGATTTCCCCGCGTTTGAGCACGAAGGAAATGTCGTCCACACGCTTGCGCTTGGGGTTGTCGACGTCATAGCAGGTGACGTTGCGCGCCTCGAAAATCACCTCGCCTACGTCATGCGGCTCGGTGGGGTAGAGGTTGCTCATCTCGCGGCCGACCATCTGGGTGATGATCTGCGCGATGTCCATGTCGGCCATGGCCGTGGTCGCGATGTGCTTGCCATCGCGGATCACCGCAATGGTGTCGCACACCGCCGCCACTTCATCGAGCTTGTGGGAGATGTACACGCAGGCCACGCCCTTGGCCTTGAGGCCGCGGATGATGTCCAGCAGTACTTCGATTTCAGAGCGCGTCAGGGCCGAGGAGGGCTCATCGAGAATCAACAGGCGCGCCTGTTTATTCAGGGCCTTGGCGATTTCCACCAATTGCTGGTAGCCGCCGCCGTACTGCGACACCGGCAGCGCGACGTTCATGTCCGGTACCTTGAGCTCGCGCATCAAGGCTTCGGCGCGGTGGATCATCGCCGGGTAGTTCATGCGCCCACCCGGCAAGGTCAGTTCGTGGCCCATGAAGATGTTTTCGGCCACCGACAAGTCAGGCACCAGGGTCAGTTCCTGGTGAATGATCACGATCCCCGCCGCCTCGGTCTCGCTGATCGACTGAGCCTCGAGCGGCTGCCCGTCCCAGAGGATTTCACCGTCCCAGGTGCCGTACGGATAAACCGCCGACAGCACCTTCATCAGGGTTGATTTACCGGCGCCGTTCTCGCCGCACAGGCCGACGCATTCCCCCGGCCGTACCTTGATGTCGATGCCGTTGAGGGCGTTGACACCGCCAAAGGTTTTGACGATGCCGTTCATTTGCAGCAGGTAGTCGGACATGGCGGTCACTGCCCGGCAATCTGCTCTTTGGTATAGAACCCGTCTTTCTCCAACAGATCGATATTGGCTTTGGTCAGCGGGGTAGGCGTGAGCAGGATGGTGTCGACCTTCTTGCTGCCGTTGTCGTACTGCGAGCTGTAGGTCGGCTTCTCGTTACGCGCCAGTTGCACCGAGAGCTTGGCGGCTTCGGTGGCGATCAGCTTGAGCGGCTTGTACACCGTCATGGTTTGGGTGCCGTCGATCACGCGCTTGATCGCGGCCAGGTCGGCGTCCTGCCCGGAGATCGGCACCTTGCCCGCCAGTTTCTGCGCGGCCAGGGCCTGGATCGCACCGCCAGCGGTGGCGTCGTTGGAGGCGACGATGGCGTCGATTTTGTTGTTGTTCCGGGTCAGGGCGTTTTCGACGATGCTCAGGGCTTCGGTGGGGTTCCACTCCTTGACCCACTGCTGGCCGACCACCTTGATATCGCCCTTGTCGATGGCCGGTTGCAGCACCTTCATCTGGCCTTCGCGGAGCACCTTGGCGTTGTTATCGGTGGGCGCGCCGCCGAGCAGGAAGTAGTTGCCCTTGGGCGCCGCTTGCAACACGCCGCTGGCCTGCATTTCGCCGACTTTTTCGTTATCGAAGGAGATGTAGGCGTCGATGTCCGCGTTGAGAATCAGGCGGTCGTAGGACACTACCTTGATCCCGGCTTTCTTGGCTTCTGCGACGGCGTTGGTGAGCACGGTGGCGTTGAACGGCACGATGACGATCACGTCGACGCCACGGGAAATCAGGTTTTCAATCTGCGAGATCTGCTTCTGCTCGTTGGCATCGGCCGATTGCACGAAGACCTTGGCGTCGAGTTTTTCTGCAGCTGCGACGAAGTAGTCGCGGTCGCGGGACCAGCGTTCCAGGCGCAGGTCGTCGATGGAAAAGCCGATTTTCGGGTGGGCTGAGTCGGCCATGACTGGCAGGGCGAGCAGGGCCAGGGCAGTGGCGATGAGTGTACGTTTCATGATTGTGCGTCCTTTTATTGTTGTTGGAAGACTCTAGACAAACACTGTATCCGTGGTGAGCGGGCTTGCTGTGGTGAGCGGGCTTGCCCCGCGCTGGGCTGCGAAGCAGCCCCAAAACCAGGCACCTCAGAGTGTCAGGTAAAAACACATCGCCTGCAGTGGGGCCGCTACGCGCCCCAGCGCGGGGCAAGCCCGCTCACCACAAACAAGCCAACACCCCACATACAAGCCAACCCCACAAGCAAGCCCGCTCGCCACAGTGCTAGCGGTAGATAAACCGATTCACAACACCTTCAAGCATTTCCTGCCGACCACTCACCGCCTGCGGGTTCAGCTCCTGGGCAAACGCATGCTCAGCCAGTGATTCCAGGCTGAACTCACCCGCCAGCACGGCCTGGCCCAACGGTTGCTGCCAGCCGGCATAACGTTGGTCCTTGAACTGCTGCAACCGGTCGTTCTCGACCATCGCCGCCGCGCGTTCCAGTGCCAGGGCCAGCACATCCATGGCCGCCACATGCCCGTGGAACAAGTCCACATCGTCCAGGCTCTGGCGACGCACCTTGGAGTCGAAGTTATAGCCGCCGTTCTTAAAACCGCCAGCCCTGAGGATTTCATAGGTGGCCAGGGTCATCTCTTCGACGCTGTTGGGGAACTGGTCGGTATCCCAGCCGTTCTGCGGGTCGCCTCGGTTGGCGTCGATACTGCCGAAGATCCCCAGGGACACGGCGGTGGCAATCTCATGATGAAAGCTGTGCCCGGCCAGGGTCGCGTGGTTGGCCTCGATGTTTACCTTGATCTCCTGTTCCAGGCCGTATTCATGCAGGAAGCCAAACACCGTGGCGCTGTCGTAATCGTATTGGTGCTTGGTCGGTTCCTGGGGCTTGGGTTCGATCAGCAGGTCGCCCTTGAAGCCGATCTTATACTTGTGTTCCACCACCATGCGCATGAAGCGCCCGAGTTGTTCGCGCTCGCGCTTGAGGTCGGTGTTGAGCAGGGTTTCATAACCTTCGCGGCCACCCCACAGCACATAGTTGGCGCCCTTGAGCCGCAGGGTCGCATTCATCGCGCTGAAAACTTGGGCAGCGGCGTAGGCAAACACCTCCGGGTCCGGGTTACTGGCGGCGCCGGCGGCAAAGCGCGGGTTGCTGAAGCAGTTGGCAGTGCCCCAAAGAAGCTTGATCCCGGTCTGTTCCTGATGGCGCTCCAGGTGATCGACCATCTGCGCAAAGTGGTGGCGGTATTCCTTGAGCGAGCTGCCTTCGGGGGCGACGTCCGTGTCGTGAAAGCTGTAGTAGTCGATGCCCAGCTTGGAGAAAAATTCGAAGGCGGCGTCTGCCTTGCCGATGGCCAATTCCATCGGGTCGCCGCTGCGCTGCCACGGCCGCTTGAAGGTGCCCACCCCAAACATATCCGCCCCCGGCCAGACGAAGGTGTGCCAATAACAGGCCGCCATGCGCAAGTGTTCGCGCATGGGTTTGCCGAGGATGAGCTTGTTGGCGTCGTAATGGCGAAAGGCGAGGGGGGCATCGCTATTGGGGCCTTCGAAGCGAACTTTCTCGACACCGGGGAAGTACGGCATGGCGTTTTCCTTATTGTTCTTGGCGGTGGCTCGATACTAGCAACGGCGTGCGGCCTGCCGATTACGAAAATCACCAAGAGACGGTGCGATTTTGCGTGGCAGGGACTAGTCTGTTTTGATCGGCCCAGGACAACAACAATGAAAACCCTACCGCCCGTGCACCGCATTGCCTTGCTGTTCAACGGCAGCAAAATCTACGACCGTGGCATCATCGCCGGCATCGGCAATTACCTGAGCAGCACTCGCGCCTCCTGGGACTTGTTTCTGGAAGAAGACTTTCTGTGTCGCCTCAAAGGCATCGAGCGCTGGCAGGGCGATGGCATCATTGCCGACTTCGACGACCCGCTGATTGGCGAGGCGCTGGCCGGGAGCAAGGTGCCGGTGGTGGCGGTTGGGGGTTCTTACGAGGATGCGCGCGCCTATCCCAAGGGCATTCCCTACGTGGCCACGGACAACTATGCGTTGATCAAGTTGGCCTACGAACATTTGATCGAGGCCGGCCTGACCCGGTTTGCCTGTTTCAGCCTGCCTGAAGCCCAGGCCAATCGCTGGGCCCAGGAGCGTGAAAAAGCCTTTCGCCGCCTGCTGCAACGGGACGGTTTGCAGGTCGAGGTCTATCGTGGGCTGGGCACCAGTGCGCCGCTGTGGGACAGCGCTGTCGAACAGCAAATCGCCTGGCTGCACAGCCTGCCAAAACCCATCGGCATCATCGCCGTCACCGACGCCCGCGCGCGGCAGTTGCTGCAAGCGTGTCTCACGGCAGGGATTGCCGTGCCGGAAGAGGTGGCGCTGATCGGCATCGACAATGATCCGCTGACCCGAACCCTCACACGGGTGCCGTTGAGTTCGGTGATCCAGGGTACGGAAACCATGGGCCGTACCGCCGCCGCGTTGCTGCATCAGATGTTGCACGGCAAGCCTTGTAAGGCGGAGCAGATCCTGGTGCCGCCGGAGGCAATCAATGTGCAAGCGTCCAGCCTGCATCAGCCCTTGGGCAATCCGTATGTGATGCAGGCGTTGTTGTTTATCCGTCAGTACGCGTGCCAAGGGATCAAGACAGCCCAAGTGGCGGGGTACGTGGGGATATCGCGTTCATCCCTGGAGTCGCATTTTCGCAAGGAACGCGGGTGCAGCGTGCATGACGAGATCCTGCGCTTCAAACTCGCCGCGGCCGCCAAGGGCCTGCAGAATCAGGCCCTGGCGATTGCCGATATTGCGCAAAGCTGCGGCTTCAAATCCGCGCAGTACCTGCACACGGTGTTCCGCCGCGAGTTTGGATGTACGCCACGCGAGTATCAGCAGAGTGAGGCCTAGAACACGGCCTTGACTTGCAAGCCCAGCACCAGCGCGTTGTCGATGTTCTCGCCTGAGAACGCCCCCGGTTCGAGGATGTATTGCACATCCGGGCGCAGGGTCAGCCAGGGCGTGGCCTGGTAGCCGTAGCTGAGTTCGATCAGCTGTTCTGCATTGTTCAGGTTGGGGTAGTCGTTTCCGGCGTTGAACGCGGCCAATTCCTGCACCTCGCGGCTGCGGGGGTTGGGCACGGCGCGACCATAACCCAGCGCCAGGGTGTCACGCGGCCGGCCTTCGAACGGTTTGTACAGCACCACGCCCGCGCCATACCATTTGCTGAACGGCGAGGCCGCTTCACTGGCGGCGGAGTATTGGCCGAAGGCGTGCAGCACGCGGCCAGCGGAGGAGTCGGAAGCCCAAACGGCTTGGTCGATCAGCAGGTAGTGGCCGCCGCGACCGCTGACCTCCTTGCTGCTGCCGATGCGTTTCACGTCGGAGCTGTCGTAGTAATAGCCCAGCTTGTATTCACCCGGCAGGTTGCCCGCGTGTTTGTACACCAGCTCGATCGGCACCACGGTGCCGGTAGTGTGTTTGGGGCTCAGCTTCCAGGCGCGGCTGGAATTGCCGTTGCTTTCCGGGTCCACGTTGAACGCGGCGACGCGCAGTTGCCAGTTGGGGGCGAAGTCGTATTTCACCCGCGCACCCAGGCGCGCATTCGGGTAGTTGGTCCAGCCACTGCCGCCGGACATATTCAGCGGGTGCCCGCAGAAACCGGCGTTCATGAAGTTGCACAGGATCCCGCTGTCCAGGCCGCCGAGGTCGTTGCCCATGGCCATATAGCCGAGCTTGACGTTGAGTGCCGGGGTAAACAGGGTGCGCTCGTAACTCAGCTCGGTCAGGCGCGTGTAGAGGCCGCCGTAGTTTTCCTGGATTGGCAGGCGATTGCCCACCAAATCCTCGGAAGCGCTATTGCCACGACGGTCGTTGATAGTGACCTGAATGCGATCGCCATTATTGAAGCCATACAGCTTGCCCAGGTCGAACTGCACGCCCAGCTTGAGGTTCTGCGAGTAACGCGCCGAACGGTGCTGGCCGCCGTGAGCGTTGTAGGCGGTTTCGCCGCTGTAGTCGCCGGTAAAGCGGATGCCTTGTGCGTCGAGTTCACGGCGCAGGCCGCCCCAGTCGCCGGTCAGGGTGGTGTCATCGGCTTGCACGGGCAGTGCGGCGCCCAGGGCCAGGCCCAGCAACAGGCGCCCAAGGGGAATAGGAGAAGTGGGGGTCATGCGGGTTCTTCCAGACAGAAGGCGCGGCGCCGGAGGGAGGCGCCGCGCGAACAGGGGGTTATGGCAGGGCGTAGGCGATCACGTAGTCGCCACGGTCGGTGGACTGGCGTGCGCCGCCGGCGGTGATGACGATGTATTGCTTGCCGGTTTTCGGCGACACGTAAGTCATCGGGCCACCTTGGCTGCCCACGGGCAGGCGGGCTTTCCAGACTTCATCACCGTTGCCGCTGTTAAAGGCGCGCAGGTAGAAATCCTGGGTGCCGGCGATGAAGATCAGGCCGCCCTGGGTCGACAAGGTGCCGCCGAGGGTCGGCAGACCGATCTTGATCGGCAGGTGCATGCGGATCCCCAGCGGACCGGTGTCCTCAACAGTGCCGACCGGCACTTGCCAGGCGACCTTTTGCGTCTTCATGTCGATCGCGGTCAGGGTGCCGAACGGCGGCGCCTGGCACGGAATGCCGGCCACCGACAGGAAGCGGTTCTTGTTCACGGCATACGGCGTGCCCTTGAGCGGCACGGCGCCCATGCCGGTGTTCAGCGCTTCGCCACCGGACGCGGCCTGGGCCTTGTTCTGCGACGGCACCATCTGGATCCACAGGCCCAGGCGCATGTCATTGACGAAGATAAAACCGTGTACTGGGTCGGTGGAAATGCTGCCCCAGTTCATACCGCCCAGGGAGCCTGGGAAACTCAGGGATTTATCGGTTCCCGGCGCGGTGTACAGGCCGTCGTAGCGCATGCCCTTGAAGTCGATGCGGCACAGCAATTGGTCAAAAGGCGTGGCGCCCCACATGTCCGATTCAGTCAGGGTTTGCGCGCCAATCTGCGGCATGCCGACTGATTTTGGCTGGGTCCGGGAGTAGGGTTCGTTAGGGATGTTGGCGGCCTTGACTGGGACTTCCTGCACGTCAGTCAGCGGTTTGCCGGTGGCGCGGTCGAGCACGTAGATCTGCCCGGCCTTGGTGCCGATCACTACCGCAGGCACGGCTTTATCGCTGCCCGGTGGCGTGAAGTCGATCAGGCTTGGCTGCATCGGCAGGTCGAAGTCCCACAGGTCATTGTGGACGGTCTGGTACACCCACTTTTCGGTACCGGTGGAGGCGTCCAGCGCCAATACCGACGCGCCGTATTTGTGGTTGAGCTGGGTGCGTTCCACGCCGTAGATGTCGGTGGACGAGCTGCCCATCGGCAAGAACACGGTGTTCATCAGCGGGTCATAGGACATCGGCGCCCAGCTGTTCGGGGTGCTGCGCACATAGGTGCTGCCGTCGGCCGGGGCTTTTTTGTCTTCCGGGTTGCCCGGGTCGAAAGCCCAGCGCATCTGGCCGGTGATCACGTCGAAGCCACGGATCACACCGCCCGGCATGTCGGTTTGCACGTTGTCGGCCACGCGGCCGCCTACCACTACGGTGGTGCCGGCCATCAGCGGTGCCGAGGACAGTTGGTAGTAGCTGTCCGGCACGTTACCCAGGCCGGCTTTCAAATCCACTTGGCCGTGGGTGCCGAAGTCTTCGCAGAACTTGCCGGTGTCGGCGTCCACGGCGATCAGGCGCGCATCGATGGTGTTGGTCAGCAGACGGCGCTGGCACTGCGCACCGGCCGGAACGCTGGCGGCCGTGATCGGCGAGCTGTTGGGCTGGGTCGGCTGGGCAATCGGCGCGGTGGCGTCGAAATACGCCATGCCACGGCAACGCTGCCAGACCGCCGATTTGGCGTTGACCTCGTTCTTCCACAGCTCTTTGCCGGTGTCGGCGTCCAGGGCGATCAGGTTGTTGTGCGGCGTGCAGATGAACACCTTGTTACCGATCTGCAGGGGCGTCAGTTGGTCTTCGGCACCGTTGCCGTCGCTGATGGCTACATCACCGGTGTGATAGGTCCAGGCCACTTTGAGCTTGTTGACCGTGTCACGGTTGATCTGGTCCAGCGCGGCAAAGCGGCTGCCACCTTCGGTGTTGCCGTAGTGCGCCCAGTCTTTCTGCGCATCCGCTGCAGCCACCGGGGTGATGCCAGGGCCGGCGCCGGTCGGTGCCACGCTTGGGTGGGCGACGAACATATTGCCTGCCGCGACTGCTACGCCCACCGCCAGTACGGCAGCCACCGCATAGGCGCCCCGTGCAGGCCGGTTGACGAGCAACGGGTACACCAGCGCCACCACCATGCCAATGGCCGCAAACATGAATACGCGGGAGAACAATGGCCAGAATACCAGGCCCACATCCGCCACGGCCCAAATGGCCGTGCCGATCAGGAAGGCTGCGAACAACCACGCACCGGCCGGCTTGCGGCCGGCGATCAACAGCCCGGCGATCGCCATGATTGCGCCGCCGATCAGGAAGTACCAGGAACCTCCCAGACTGACCAGTTTGACGCCGCCAATGGCGAGCGCGAGGCCGAGCAGGGCGATGATCACGCCCAGGCCCAGCAGTAAGAATCTAGAGGCGCCAGCGGCGCGCGATGCTCGTTTCATGTCGAAAGGACTCGAATGTGAGAGGGCAAAGACGCGATTTTAGCAAGATAAGTAACTGGTTAGTACATTAGAGTCCTGCAATAGACTATTACAGGTGCTGCGATGATGGCGTGTGGCTAAATGTCGCCTAGGGTCTGATGTGATACTTAAAGGCGCACGCAACTTGTAGTGATCGGGCTTGCCCCGCTCACTACAGCAAGTCCGCTCGCGATAAATTGTGGCTCTGCGCACTCGCTGGCCTGTTAAAACTTGAACCGCCCCACCAACCCCTTGAGCTGAGCCGAAATATCCGTCAAACGACCTGACCCGGTCTGCGCCGAGTGGGCAAAGCCTTCGACCAGTTGCGCGTCGGCATGGATTTGCGCGATGTGGCGGTTGATCTCCTCGGCCACTTGGTGCTGTTCCTCGGCGGCGGTGGCGATCTGGGTATTCTGGTCGCGGATCGAGTCCACCGAGCCGCGGATCTTGTCGAAGCTGTCGCGGGCCTGCTGGATACGTTCCACGCTGGTGTGGGACACCAGGAGACTGCCTTGCATCTGCTGCGTCACTTCCTGGGTGCGACGAGCGAGGTTGCCGAGCAGGCTGTCGATCTCGCCGGTGGAGTCTGCGGTACGGCGGGCGAGGGCGCGGACTTCGTCGGCGACCACGGCGAAACCTCGGCCTTGGTCCCCAGCGCGCGCCGCCTCGATCGCCGCGTTCAGCGCCAGCAGGTTGGTCTGTTCGGCAATCGAACGGATGGTGTCGAGGATGGTGTTGATGTTTTTGCTGTCCTGCTCCAGCAACTGCATGGTCTGGGTCGACTTCTGCAGGTCTTCGCTGAGCTTGAGCACGCTGCCGGTGGCTTCACCGATGTGGTGCTGGCCGTCGTGCACGTCGCGGTAGCCTTCGTCGGCACTGGTGGCGGCGGCGCTGCAAGAACGGGCGACTTCGTTGGCGGTGGCCACCATTTCGTTGAACGCGGTGCTTACCAGCTCCACGGCTTCGCGTTGTCGGCCGGCGGCCTGGTTCATGTTGTTGGCGACTTGGCTGGTGTCGGCGGCGGCGGTCTGCAGGTCCGACGAGGCGTTGCCGATACGCTGCACCAACTGGGCGATCATGCTCAGGAACTGGTTGAACCAGCCGGCCAGGCTGGCGGTTTCGTCCTTGCCTTGTACCTTGAGCTGACGGGTCAGGTCGCCTTCACCTTCGGCGATCTCTTGCAGGCCGTCGGCCACGCCGCGAATCGGCCGTACGATGACGCTGGCAAAGCTGGCGCCGACCACCGCGAACACCAACGCCAATACGGCGGCAATGGCCGCGATCAACCAGGTCAGACGGGTGGCGCCGGCCATGACTTCGTCACGCTTGATCAGGCCGATAAAACGCCAGCCCAGGTCTTTGGAGCTGACCATATTGGCCATGTAGGCCACGCCATCGATCTCGATCCGGGTCACGCCGTCGCCGCGCTTGGCCAGTTCGGCGTAGTTCGGGCCCAGGTCGGCCAGGGGTTTGAAGTTGTGCTTGGCATCGCTGGGGTCAACCAGCACGTTGCCGTTGGCTTCCACTAGCATCAGGTAGCCGCTGTCACCGAGCTTGATGTTGCGCACCAGTTCGGTGAGCTGCTTGAGCGACACGTCCAGGCCGACCACGCCGAGGATATTCCCGGTGGCGTCGGCGACGGTGTGTACGGTGCCGATCAGCGTCACATCGTCCGGCGCCCAATAGTAGGCGCCGGTGCGCACGGTCTTGCCCGGCGCGGCGATGGCTGCTTGGTACCAGGGGCGTACGCGTGGGTCGTAATTGTTGAGTTTGGTGTCGTCGGGCCAACTGGCGTAGCCGCCGTCTTTCAAGCCCAGGGACAGGTAGGCGGTGCTCGGATGGCTCTTGGCGAACTGGTCGAAAATTTCCAGCAGTTCTTTATTGGTGGGGGTGAGGGGGATTTGGGCTGCGTCGGCCCCGGCGTAGCTCTTGAGGTCTTTGGCCGCGACAACGCGCGGGTCCTTGGCCACATAGTCGACGTTTTGGCTGATGCCGTCGAAGAACTGCTTCATGCCATTGTCGATCTGGCGGATCTCACGGCCGCTGCTGTCGAGGAAATTGGCCTGGGCCCCCTCGCGCAGATTCAGCACAACCAGTACCGCGACCAAAATAACCGGGACGCACGCGATGGCGGCAAACGCCCAGGTCAGCTTTTGCTTGATATTCATGACTTCACCCGCGGGTATTTATAATTTTTGGCAAGGGGAAAACAGTGGCGTCGAGCGTCGCATGTGTTGTTTTGAGGTGGGTGTGGCCCATGCGTACTCCCTGTGTATCGACTGCGGGAGCACGCACTTGAGGGCCAAAGGAGGGTTTAACCGATACGCTCGCCACCCAGCGCATCACGCTGCATCGACTGCAGGTTTTTCTCGATGGTTTCGCAGATGGTTTCCATCTGGATCTGGTGTTCGCTGGAGTTGAACGGGCTTTGCAAATCGGTGCCAATGCGCTCGATGGCCAGCAGCATGAAACCCACCACCGTCGAGGCCAGCGGGGTGAACCAGCCCAAGGACTCCACCAGGCCCACCGGCACGATCAGGCAAAACAGCGAGATAAACAGGCGCGGGAAATACACGTAGGGGTAGGGCAGTGGGGTGTTGGCGATCCTCTCCATGCCGCCCTGGGCGTTGGACAAGTCAACCAGGGTCGACTCCAGCCGCGCCAGGCGGATGCTGTCGAGGTGGCCGGCCTTGTATTCCTTGGCCAACAGCGCGGCAGAGCCGGTGAGGATGTCGTTGGCGAAGTTGTTGGTCGCGCCATTGCGCGCGAACTCTTCGCTGGGAATGAAGGCGCGGACTTCTTCAGGGCATGGCTGGCCCTTGAGGTGGGCGGCCAGGCAGTTCACGTATGCCACATGGCGGCGCAACAGGGTGGCCTTGACCGGGTTGACTTCGCCATCAGGGTCGTCCAGCAGCGTCAATACCTGACGGGCAAAACTGCGCGAGTTATTAACCATCGCGCCCCACAGCGTGCGTGCTTCCCACCACCGATTGTAGGCGCTGCTGTTACGGAAACTGATCAGCACCACCAGCGCCGAACCCAGCAGGGTCAGGGGCATCAGCGGTAAATTGATCTTGGCGGTGAGAAACAGCATGAAGTCCACGGTGACGGCGACGTCCCACAGCAACAGCCAGAACAGCGCCCAGCCCACGTAGCCCATGGTCTTGATGATCAGGCGGTACTTTTTGAGGATGGCAGCTTTCAAACGAAGACCTCGCGGCGAGCGGTAAGCAACAGTGCCTTAGCTCGGACGCCGTCTGGTGGGTAAGGTTCGCCCCGCAGACTGAAACGTTTAAGTCAACTTGGCTGGATTTGGCTTAAACCGCCTGGCTTTCGAGTGCGCTTTCGATATGTAAGTAAATGTCACAAGAGTTTTGCTGGTCGCCCAGTTGCTACGGGCCATTGGAACAATTTTGGTAGCGATGGGGTCCCTTACTCTAATCACGATAGATTGCACTTCGAGGCAAAACGCCATTAGTGGCTTTTATTCTGACGTGAGTTGTTGTGAGACCTGGTTGCATAAAGAGTGCAATTGATATCAATGAATTCAGGTTGTTTGATCAGGGCTCTTTCTCATGTGTGGTCGTTCGTTGAAGTTGGCGCTGGAGCATTCGGCACGCGTAGCCGAATGCCATGTGGAATTTGAGGCGTGCATTCGCACGCATTACACACTGCTGCTGAAGCCCTATTCGAAAAGACCGTTTTTCTACAAGACGGCGTTGAAGTTCAATCGTTTGATGGTGTCTTTTGCACTATTAAGTGCCTATTTTTCCAGGCCGGAGCCGTTACTTTCCGAAGTGAAAGCATTGTGTGTGGCGCGCGGGTTTTGCTCGAGGAACGGCCTGGAGTCGATTTTCCTGCTGTTCAGGGCCTTGGGGTTCATGAAAGTGGCGGGACACCCGGAGGATAGCCGTTTCCGCGTTTTCAGCCCGTCGTCCCAGGCGTGCCAGGAAGTGCGGGCGATGCTCACTTCCGTCGTTCAGCCGCTGGGCACGCTCTATCCGGAAAATACGATGATTCGGCATTTGGATGGGGTGGATGACCGTGATTTTCTGGCCGTTTATTTCAAAGGTTTTACGAAGATCCTTGAGGGTAACTCGACCCTGGATCAGTTGTTGCCGGATTGTTATTGGTTGGTCAATCGAGATGCCGGTCACTTGTTGATGTTGGCTATCTATAACGACGCGTGTGCGCTGGATAACACCGGCGCGAGTTTCCGGTCTTCTTCCTATCTTTCACTTGCCGAGAAATTATCGGTCTCCAAGACGCATGTAATTCGCCTGGTTCGGGAGGGGGTCGACAGGGGATATTTCAAAATTCATTCCAAGACACAACTGGAAGTGCTGCCGCCGTTTGTCGTGTTGGTTAGACGCTTCATGGCCTATTCATTTGCGATCAGCCTGCACAGTCTCCAATCGGGTCATACCGACAGTCATTAGGCAACTCATGTACAGGGAATGAACGAATGCCGGCTAATTTGAAGCTTAGGCCACGGATGCAAAGGCTATTGTCACCGGCGATCTTGCAGGCTGAAATCATCGGGATTATCGCTTGGTTGGGCGTGTTGCTGATTGATCCGTTGATGAAGTTTGGGCTGGACAAGCTGATGGTCACGCTGGGCCTGCTGGTGGTCTGCCAGCTTCACCGCACGGTGACCCACTTCTACCTGTGGCGACTGCTTGGCGTGGCCTACATGGTGTTGCTGGCTGTTGGATTCGCCTATGTGTTGCACACCAACTTCGAACTGCAGGTATTTGCCTTGCCGCTGGCGTTGACGCTGGTGCTCAGCAGCGCAGTACTCTTTATCACGCCCCAGGATTTCCTGATATGTGCAGCGTTGGTCTGGTGGGTGATGTGGCCAAATATCCAGATAGGTATTTACGCTGACGTCGAGGTTTACCTGTTCATATTTTGCCTGTCATCAGTGCCTATTGGCTTCATCCTGAATTTCTCTTACTTGAAGAACTTGCGCTCCGTGCTGCTGGTTGAAAGTGAGTTCCGCGAACTGGCACACACTGACCACCTGACGTCCCTATTGAACCGGCGCGCCTTTATGGAAAGTTTCGCCAAACTGATTGCAGCCGGTCATACCGGCTATTTCATGATGTTGGATATCGACAGTTTCAAGTTGAAGAATGACCAGTTCGGGCATGACGTTGGCGACAGTATTCTCTGTGCGATGGCCGCGTGCCTTAAATCCACCCGAGGCAGCCACAGTTTCGGCAGGATCGGCGGCGAGGAGTTCGGCGTATTACTGGTCTGTGATGACCCCCACACGGCGACCGATTATGCGCTACGCCTGCTGCATGCCATTCGCTGCAGTGTCGCGCCGCCCCATGACTACACCTGCAGTGCGGGCATGACGCGCTTTACGGCGGGTGCCGAGCTGTCTGCGGTACTCAAATGCGCCGATCGCAATCTCTATGAATCCAAGCGCAACGGCAAGGATTGCGTGCATCTGGATGGCAAACCTGTGCGGCCGCGCTTGCCTGCGGCGGTTGAATAAGCGAGGACGTATGAAGATCGAATTGGAAGACGTGGACTCACCCGAAGGTTGTCTGCTACGGCTGGGTGACTTGAGCATGATGTTCAACACGCGTCTGGAGGCGCAGCGGTTTGTCGACCAACTGCAAGGGCGTATTGGTGCAATCAAATTGGGTGGTATGCCGAGCCGGCACGTCGAGCAAGGCGAAGGCGATCCGCTAGCCTGATTTTGGTTCAGTGCTGGGCGAGGATGCACCCGAGTAAACCGGGAAAGCGTTCCTCAAGCAATTCGCCGCGCAATGAATTCATATGCGTGGTGCCCACACTGCGGGTCTGCACCAACCCGGCATCGCGCAACACGCGAAAATGATGGGACATGCTCGACTTCGGCCGGCCGCCGTCCAACTCACCGCAGGTGGCTTCGGGCACGCCTGCCAGGCAACGCACGATTTCCAGGCGCACCGGATCACTCAGGGCGTACAGCAGGCGCTCGAGAGTCAGGTCTTGAAGAGGGGGGTGTTTGAAGGCTCGCATGAAATGAATCATAACAGGGGGCTATCGTTGAATACCATAGTTCGATTACCATCGAACTATCGAATCAACCACCCACTGGCTGGAGTCAACATGTCCGCATTGTTCGAACCGTTCACACTCAAAGACGTCACCCTGCGCAATCGCATCGCTATTCCGCCGATGTGTCAGTACATGGCCGATGACGGCATCGTCAACGATTGGCACCTGGTGCACTTGGCCAGCATGGCCCGTGGCGGGGCTGGCCTGGTAGTGGTCGAAGCCACCGCCGTGGCGCCGGAAGGGCGTATCACTCCAGGCTGCGCCGGGCTCTGGAGCGATGCCCACGCCGAGGCGTTTGTGCCGATGGTCCAGGCCATCAAGGCTGCCGGTTCGGTGCCGGGCATCCAGATCGGCCACGCCGGCCGCAAGGCCAGCGCCAACCGCCCGTGGGAAGGTGACGACCATATGGCCGCGTCCGATGCACGCCGTTGGGAAACCATCGCACCGTCGGCAATCGCCTTCGGTGCCAATCTGCCGCAAGTACCGCGCGCCATGACCCTGGACGACATCGCACGCGTGCGCCAGGACTTCGTCGACGCTGCGCGCCGCGCGCGTGATGCCGGTTTCGAGTGGATCGAACTGCACTTCGCCCACGGCTACCTGGGCCAGAGCTTCTTTTCGGAGCACTCCAACCAGCGCACCGACGCCTACGGCGGAAGCTTTGACAACCGCAGCCGATTCCTCCTGGAAACCCTGGCCGCCGTGCGTGAAGTCTGGCCGGAAAACCTGCCGCTCACCGCGCGTTTCGGCGTGATCGAGTATGACGGCCGCGACGAGCAGACCCTCACCGAATCCATCGAACTGGCCCGTCGTTTCAAGGCCGGTGGCCTGGACCTGCTAAGTGTCAGCGTCGGCTTCACCATCCCAGAGGCCAATATCCCATGGGGCCCGGCATTCATGGGTCCGATCGCTGAGCGCGTGCGTCGTGAAGCCGGCATTCCGGTGACATCGGCATGGGGTTTTGGCACGCCGCAACTGGCGGAAGGCGCCTTGCAAGCCGGGCACCTGGACCTGGTTTCGGTGGGGCGTGCGCACTTGGCTGACCCGCATTGGGCGTACTTCGCGGCCAAGGAGTTGGGCGTCGAGAAGTCGTCGTGGACCTTGCCTGCACCTTATGCGCATTGGTTGGAACGTTATCGCTAAGGCGGTCATGGCGTGACAAAAGCCACTCGTGAGAGTGGCTTTTTTTTGCGCTGTTTTTGCCGTGCGTTGATACAACGCGGTCACTCGATAAGTGGTTAATGAGAATAGATGCCAAACGGTAATGATATGACCTATCATGCGCGCCACAATAATTGGCAGTTATGCCGTCCTGTCTGGCTCTTTCACTAGGTTTATCCTTCATGCGTCGTACCCTGCTTTCCGTGTGTGTGCTTCAGGCGTTTTCCCCATTGAGCTGGGCGGAGGTCGAACCGGTTGAAAAAGCCGCGATCGAGCTGCAAACCACCAGCATCACTGGCGCAGCCGACTACGAAACCGCTCAGGGCCCGGTGCAGGGCTACCACGCCACCCGCTCGGCGAGTGCGACGCGTACCGATACCTCGATCCATGAAACTCCGCAGTCCATCAGCGTGGTGTCCAAGGCGGTGGTCGAGGATATCGGCGCCACCCGCTTGCAGGACGCGCTGGACTACGCCGGCGGCGTCGGCCGTGCCAACAACTTCGGCGGGCAGGGGCTCACCACCTTCACCGTGCGCGGCTTTACTACCGGCGAGTTCTACCGCAATGGTTTCCCGATCAACCGCGGCTACCCGAACATGCCCGACGCCAACACCATCGAGCGCCTGGAAGTGCTGCGCGGCCCGGCAACCATGCTCTACGGGCGTGGCGATCCCGGCGGCACCTTCAACGTGGTCTCCAAGCAACCGCTGGCCGAGCCGACGGTGACCCTCGGCAGCCAACTGGATGACCAGGGCATGCAGCGCGCCACCCTCGACGCGTCCGGCCCGCTGGATGAAGACGGTCGCCTGGCCTATCGCTTGAACGTGGTGGGCGAGGGCGGCGATACCTTTCGTGATCACGTAGAAACCGAGCGCTACGGCGTGACCCCGGTGATCACCTGGCAGGCCACCGACGACACCAAGGTGATCTTCGAAGGTGACTTCATGCGCAACAATCACCCGTTGGACCGTGGCTTGACGCGTTACCCCAATCAAAAAGGCACGCCTTCGCGCGATACCTTCTGGGGTGAAAAAGACGCCGGCAAACTGCACAACGACAACAGCATGGCCCAGTTGCGTTTCGAGCACCTGCTCAATGAAAACTGGACCCTGGGCGGCGGTTTCCAATGGCTCGACGGCACCCTGCAAGGCAATGCCATCGAAGCCAACGGCCTGGCCGCTGACGGTCGCACCCTGGGTCGCAACTTCAACTACCGCAAGCTGGAGTGGACCGACAAGGACACTCAGCTAAACCTCACCGGGCATTTTTCCACCGGCGGTTTCGACCACACGCTGCTCACCGGCGTCGAGTTCGAAGACTACGACTACAAGTCGATCATCCAGCGTTCCAGTGGCGCGGTGGGTGCCTACCCCATCGATATCTTCAACCCGGTCTACGGCCAGCCACGCCCGGCGCTCACACGCACGCCGACCCACGACAAAGAAAACCTCAAGACCTACGCCGCCTTCGTCCAGGACCAGGTCGCCCTGACCGAGCGCCTCAAAGTGCTGGCTGGTGCACGCTTCGAGCGCTTCGAACACGATTACCACACCTACGTGCCAGGCGGTAAAAGCTGGGAAGCCAGCGATAACGAAGTCACCCCGCGCATGGGTGTGATCTACGACCTCACCGACACCATCGCGGTGTACGCGGACGCGGCCCGTTCGTTCAAGCCCAACACCGGTGCCAGCCGTCAAGGCGGTGGTTTTGAACCGGAGAAGGGCAAGTCCTACGAGATGGGCATCAAGTGGGAAGCGCTGGATCGCCAACTCAGTGTCGACGCGGCGATCTACCAGATCGAGAAGAAAAACGTGCTCACTACCGACCCAGTTGACTCAACCTTCAGTGTCGCTGCCGGTCAGGTGCGCAGTCGAGGTTTCGACCTCAACGTCGCCGGCAACATCACCCCCGAGTGGCGCGTGATCGGCGGCTATGCCTATGTGGATGCTGAAGTCACAAAGGACAACACCATCCGCACTGGCTCACGTTTGGCCAACATCCCGCGCAACAGCTTCAGCCTACTCAACGTCTATGAGTTCCAAGACGGCGCTCTCAAGGGCCTGGGGCTTGGCGCTGGTGGCAAGTACGTCGCCGAGCGCGTTGGCCAGACCTCCAATACGCCGTTCTCGATGGCCACCTACACCGTGGTCGACCTGCTCAGCTACTACAAGGTCAACGACAAGGTACGGCTGAACCTGGACGTGAAAAACCTGTTCAATCGCGAGTATGAAGAGGGAGCGTTCGGCAATGTATATGCCTACCCAGGCGAACCCCGCACCGTTCAGGTCGGGATCGCCTACACACTATAAGGCTCCCACAGGTAAACCTGTGGGAGCGGTGTTCACCTGATAGCGCGTGGTTTTGGCCTGGGGGTCAGAGCGGCGTGAGCACATTCATCACCGTATCCAGCGCCACCCGCGTGTCATCCAGTTGCACCAGCGACGCATGCCGCGCACCCAGGGCATCACGGTTCTGGATTGCGGTAAGGATCGCTTTGTGCCGGGGCAGGCTCAGGCCCTGGATGTCCGGGCGGCGGTTGGTGATGTTGATCGACTCGCGCAACGGCAGCGACAGCATGTTGCACATGTAGGCCAGCAGGTCGTTGCGGGTGGCGTCGGCAATCGCGCGGTGGAAGTCCAGGTCGGCCTGCAGCAGCTGTTCGTGGGTCTGCGCGGTTTCCATGCCCAGGTAGGCTTGCTCGATGGTGGCGATGTCTTCGTCGGTGGCAGTGGTCGCAGCCATGGCGGCGATTTCCGGTTCGAGGATGCGCCGCACCCCGGCCAGGGTGTTGAAGAACTCGCTGTGCGGCGTGGATTGCATCAACCAGGACAGCACGTCCGGGTCGAGCAGGTGCCATTTCAAGCGCGGCCGCACCACGGCGCCCACCCGGGGCTTGGAATACACCAGGCCCTTGGCGCTGAGCACGCGGGTAGCCTCACGCAACACCGAGCGGCTGACCTTGTACTCTTCGCAGAGCGTGGCCTCCATGGGCAACCGTTCTTCAGGCTTGAAGCGACCGGAAACGATGTGCATGCCCAAATCCTGAACGATCTGGGCATGCTGGCTCTTGCGCGGCTTGGGCGGCTGGTGATCCATGACGACAGGGAGGCTCTGGCTTAAAGACGCGGCATCATAGCATCCCAATTAGTGGGAATGCCTTGGGACTTCCGCCCCACGGCAACCCACCAGGAAGTCAAAGTCACAGCCTTGGTCGGCCTGCAGCACATGGTCGATGTACAGCTGGCGATAGCCGCCGACAATCAGCTTCTCGGGTGGCGCCAGGTCGGCCATGCGTGCCGCCAGTTCTGCGTCGGGGATGTCCAGGTGCAGGCGGCCGTTGGCGCAGTCCAGTTCGATCCAGTCACCTTCCTTGACCGTGGCCAGCGGCCCACCGGCCGCCGCCTCCGGCGCCACGTGCAACACCACCGTGCCGTAGGCCGTGCCGCTCATGCGCGCGTCGGAGATCCGCACCATATCCGTTACGCCTTGGGCCAGCAGCTTGGCGGGCAAGCCCATGTTGCCGACTTCGGCCATGCCTGGGTAACCCTTGGGGCCGCAGTTTTTCATGACCAGGATCGAGTTGGCGTCGACGTCCAGTTCCGGGTCGTTGATGCGTGCCTTGTACATGTCGAAGTTCTCGAACACCACGGCGCGGCCTCGGTGCTGCATCAGTTCAGGGCTGGCGGCGGACGGCTTGAGGACTGCACCGAGCGGCGCCAGGTTGCCGCGCAGCACGCAGATGCCGCCGTCGGCGCGGATCGGGTTGTCGAGGGTGCGGATCACCTCGTCCTGGCCGTAGATCGGTGAGTCCTGGGTGTTTTCACCCAGGGATTTACCGTTGACGGTCAGTGCGTTCGGATGGGGGATCAGGTTGGCTTCACCGAGGCGGCGGAGTACGGCAGGCAGGCCGCCGGCATAGTAGAACTCTTCCATCAGGAAGCGCCCCGACGGCTGCAAATCGACGATGGTTGGCATGCCACGGCCGATGCGGGTCCAGTCATCCAGGTCGAGTTCGACGCCTATGCGTCCGGCGATGGCCTTCAAATGGATCACAGCGTTGGTCGAACCGCCAATGGCGGCATTCACGCGGATCGCGTTTTCGAACGCTTCTTTAGTGAGGATCTTCGACAGCTTCAAGTCTTCGCGCACCATCTCCACCGCGCGCATGCCGGACATATGCGCCAGCACATAACGTCGTGCATCCACCGCCGGAATCGCCGCGTTGTGGGGCAGGGAAGTGCCCAGTGCCTCGGCCATGCAGGCCATGGTCGACGCAGTGCCCATGGTGTTGCAGGTGCCGGCCGAGCGCGACATGCCGCCCTCGGCCGCGAGGAAATCGTCCAGGGTAATGGTGCCGGCCTTGACCTGTTCGCTGAGCTGCCACACCACGGTGCCCGAGCCGATGTCCTGGCCTTTGTGCTTGCCGTTGAGCATCGGCCCGCCGGTCACGACGATGGCCGGCACGTCGCAGCTGGCCGCACCCATCAGCAGCGCAGGGGTGGTTTTGTCGCAGCCGGTCAGCAGCACCACGCCGTCAATCGGGTTGCCACGAATCGCTTCCTCCACGTCCATGCTCGCCAGGTTGCGCGTGAGCATGGCGGTGGGGCGTAGGTTCGATTCGCCATTGGAGAACACCGGAAATTCCACCGGGAAACCACCGGCCTCGATCACGCCGCGTTTGACGTGCTCGGCAATCTGGCGGAAATGCGCGTTGCACGGCGTCAGCTCCGACCAGGTGTTGCAGATGCCGATGATCGGTTTGCCATGGAACTGATGGTCGGCAATGCCCTGGTTCTTCATCCAGCTGCGGTACATAAAGCCGTTCTTGTCGGCAGTACCAAACCACTGGGCGGAGCGTAGGCCGGGCTTTTTATCAGACATGATCGATTCTCTTATTGTATGACTATATGTTCTATGCGTGCTTAAACATAAGCGCAAAAACGCTGCTTTGGAAGAGTTGTTTTGCAAATAGTCATACTATATAGTCCGTCTTAACTGAGGTATGACCCTGGCGGATTTTCGCGAGAGGCGTCCCCCGAGCTTCTATAAAAACAACAATCGGAGATCGACCCCATGAGCCAGGAACTGCGGCTTATTCGGCGCATCACGCTGAAACTGATTCCCTTCCTGATCCTGCTGTACCTGATCGCCTACGTGGACCGCTCCGCCGTGGGTTTCGCCAAGTTGCACATGGGCGCCGACGTCGGCATTGGCGACGCCGCCTATGGCCTGGGTGCGGGGTTGTTCTTCATTGGCTACTTTCTCTTCGAGATCCCCAGCAACCTGATGCTTGATCGCTTTGGCGCGCGGCGCTGGTTTGCGCGGATCATGATCACCTGGGGCACCATCACCATCGGCATGGCCTTCGTGCAGGGGCCGCACAGCTTCTACGTGATGCGCTTTTTGCTCGGCGCGGCGGAGGCGGGGTTCTTTCCGGGCGTTCTCTACTACATCACCCAGTGGTTCCCGGTGCGCCATCGCGGCAAGATCCTCGGGCTGTTCATCCTGTCCCAACCTATCGCGATGATGATCACTGGCCCGGTGTCCGGCGGTTTGCTGGGCATGGACGGCATTCTTGGTCTGCATGGCTGGCAGTGGCTGTTTATCGTGATCGGCACCCCGGCGATCCTGCTCACCTGGCCGGTGCTGCGCTACCTGCCGGACGGCCCCAAGCAGGTCAACTGGATGAGCGAGGACGAGAAAACCTGGCTGACCGGTGAGCTTGCCAAAGACCTGCAAGCCTACGGCCAGACCCGCCACGGCAACCCGCTGCATGCCTTGAAAGACAAGCGCGTGCTGCTGCTGGCGCTGTTCTACCTGCCGGTGACCTTGAGCATTTATGGCCTGGGCCTGTGGCTGCCGACCCTGATCAAACAGTTCGGCGGCAGCGACCTTACCACTGGTTTCATCTCTGCCGTGCCGTACATCTTCGGCATCATCGGCCTGCTGATCATCCCGCGCAGTTCCGACCGTTTGAATGACCGCTACGGCCATCTCGCCGTGCTCTACGTGCTGGGCGCCATCGGCCTGTTCTGCAGCGCCTGGCTCAGCGTGCCGGTGCTGCAAATGGCCGCGCTGTGCCTGGCGGCGTTCGCGCTGTTTTCCTGCACGGCGGTGTTCTGGACTTTACCGGGACGGTTCTTTGCCGGTGCCAGTGCGGCGGCAGGTATCGCGTTGATCAACTCGGTGGGCAACCTCGGCGGCTATATCGGCCCGTTCGTGATCGGCGCGCTCAAGGAATACACCGGCAACCTGGCGTCGGGCTTGTACTTTTTGTCCGCAGTGATGGTGTTTGGCTTGCTGCTGACGGGTGTGGTCTACCGCCAGCTGGAGCGCAAGCACGTGCTGCCTGCCGACCAATTTGCCGCCAGTGCCCGTGGCGCTACACGTACTTGATTCAGGAGAAATGGCATGCGTTTAGTTCAGTTCGAATTGCGTAACGGTGAGCGCCGCGTCGGCGTGGTAGAAGGCAGCAAAGTGCGTGAGGTCAACAGCGCCCGCACTGTGCGCGAACTGGCCCTGGCTGCGATCGAAGCCGGTGTCGGCCTGGCGCAACAGGTGGACAGCCTGGGCCTGGGCGACAGCTATGACTACGCCACCTTGCTGGCCGACCTGAAAATCCTGCCGCCACTGGACCACCCGGACCCGGCTCACATGCTGATCAGCGGCACTGGACTGACCCACCTGGGCAGCGCCTCGGCGCGGGACAAGATGCACCAGGCCGGGGATGACACTGCGTTGACCGACACCATGCGCATCTTCAAATGGGGCGTGGAGGGCGGCAAGCCAGAGTCCGGCCAGGCGGGCGTACAACCGGAGTGGTTCTACAAGGGCGACGGCAGCATTGTGGTGCGCCCCGGCGCGGCCTTCCCGTCGCCTCCCTTCGCGGAAGATGCCGGCGAAGAACCGGAAATCGGCGGCCTCTACGTCATCGGCCCGGACAGCAAGCCCTATCGCGTTGGTTTCGCGGTGGGCAACGAGTTCTCCGATCACGTCATGGAACGCAAGAACTACCTGTACCTGGCCCATTCCAAGTTGCGCAGTTGCAGCTATGGCCCTGAGTTGCGCGTGGGCGAGTTGCCCCAACACCTGGCGGGCACCAGCCGCATTCTGCGCGAGGGCGAAGTGATCTGGCAGAACGAATTCCTCAGCGGCGAAGCCAACATGTGCCACAGCCTGGAAAACCTCGAATACCACCACTTCAAGTACCGCCAGTTCCTCAAGCCGGGCGATGTGCACGTCCACTTCTTCGGCACCGCGACCCTGTCATTCGCTGACGGTATCCGCACCCAGCCGGGCGATGTGTTCGAGATCAGCCAGGCCGAGTTCGGCGCGCCGCTGGTCAACCGTGTCGGCAGCAGCGATGCGGCCTTCGAACCCGGCAACGTCATCACCCTTTAAAGGAGAACCCTATGACCTCGTTCCTCGGCCACAACTACATCGGCGGCCAACGCAGCGCCAACGGCAGCATCACCTTGCAAAGCGTCGACGCCACCACTGGCGAAGCCTTGCCCCAGGTGTTCTACCAGGCCACGCCACAGGAAGTCGATGCCGCCGCCAAGGCTGCCGCGCAGGCTTATCCAGAGTACCGTGCGTTGAGTGCGGCACGTCGTGCGCAGTTCCTGGATGCGATAGCCGATGAACTGGATGCGTTGGGCGATGAGTTTGTCGAGCTGGTCTGCCGCGAAACCGCCTTGCCCGCCGCGCGTATCAAGGGTGAGCGCGGGCGTACCAGTGGCCAGATGCGCCTGTTCGCCAACGTGTTGCGTCGCGGTGATTTCTACGGCGCGCGCATCGACAAAGCGCTGCCTGATCGCCAGCCCCTGCCGCGCCCGGATTTGCGTCAATACCGCATCGGCTTGGGGCCGGTGGCCGTGTTTGGTGCGAGCAACTTTCCCTTGGCGTTCTCCACGGCGGGCGGCGACACCGCCGCCGCGCTGGCGGCAGGCTGCCCGGTGGTGTTCAAAGCCCACAGCGGGCACATGGCGACGGCCGAGTGTGTTGCCGATGCAATCATCCGTGCGGCCGAAACTACCGAGATGCCCGCCGGTGTGTTCAATATGATCTTCGGTGGCGGCGTCGGCGAAGCGCTGGTCAAGCACCCGGCGATCCAGGCGGTGGGCTTTACCGGTTCGCTCAAAGGCGGCCGTGCGTTGTGCGACATGGCGGCAGCGCGCCCGCAGCCGATCCCGGTGTTTGCCGAGATGTCGAGCATCAACCCGGTGATCGTGCTGCCTCAGGCATTAACTGCACGGGCCGAAAGCGTGGCACGCGACCTGACTGCCTCGGTAGTCCAAGGCTGCGGCCAGTTCTGCACCAACCCCGGGCTGGTGATTGGCATCGCCTCGCCTGAATTCACCGCGTTCACCCAGCAAGTCGCGCAACTGATCGGCGACCAACCGGCACAGACCATGCTCAACGCCGGCACCCTGGGCAGCTATGGCAAGGGCCTGGAAAAACTTCTGGCACATCCGGGCATCCAGCACCTGGCGGGCCGCCAACAGGCCGGCAACCAAGCGCAACCGCAGTTGTTCACGGCCGACGCAAGCCTGTTGATCGACGGCGATGAAGTGCTGCAGGAAGAAGTCTTCGGTCCTACCACCGTGTTTGTCGAAGTCGCCGACCAGGCCCAGCTCAGCGCGGCTTTGCAGGGGCTGCACGGTCAACTCACCGCCACGATCATTGGCGAGCCGGCTGACCTGCAACAGTTCACCGAACTCACGCCGCTGCTGGAACAGAAGGTCGGCCGCATCCTGCTCAACGGTTACCCGACCGGCGTGGAGGTCTGCGATTCGATGGTGCACGGCGGGCCGTACCCCGCGACGTCGGACGCCCGCGGCACCTCGGTCGGCACCTTGGCCATCGACCGTTTCCTGCGCCCCGTGTGCTTCCAGAATTACCCTGATAGCCTGCTGCCCGAAGCGTTGAAAAACGCCAACCCGTTGCGTATCCAGCGGCTGGTGGATGGCACGCCATCTCGCGACCCGCTGTAACGCGCACCTGAGAACAACAACAATCCAGGAGGCATCATGTCGTGTATTGCCGTTACCCCGCACCGTGCGCAGCTGGGCGAAGGTCCGTTCTGGGACGCGCCCACTCAGGCGCTGTACTGGGTCAATATCGCCGGTAAACAGGCGCTGCGCCTGATGGACGGGCAATTGCAGGTGTGGCAGTTGCCCGAGCATGTCTCGGCGTTCATCCCGTGTGAAAGCGGCGATGCGTTGGTGACCTTGAGCAGCGGCGTGTATCGCCTTGACCTGGCCACCGAAGCCCTGACCCTGCTGTGCGTCGCGGACCCGCAACCGGGCAACCGTGGCAATGAAGCGCGCTGCGATGCCCAGGGCCGCCTGTGGCTGGGGACCATGCAGAACAACATCGGCGAGCGGGGCGAAGACCTGCCCGTCATCCGGCGTTCCGGCGGCCTGTTCCGTATCGATGCCGATGCGCAGGTGACGCCGTTGCTCAGTGGTCTGGGCATTCCCAATACCTTGCTGTGGAGCGACGACGGCCGCCACGTGCACTTTGGCGACAGCCTGGATGGCACGCTGTACCGGTATGGAATTCAAGCGGACGGCCAGCTCGATCCCGCGCAACGCTGGTTCGGCCCCCACGAACGCGGCGGGCCGGATGGCTCGGCCATGGACGTTGACGGCTATCTCTGGAACGCCCGCTGGGACGGCAGTTGCCTGTTGCGTCTCACGCCCGACGGCGAAGTGGACCGCATCATCGAGCTGCCCGTCAGCCGCCCCACCAGTTGCGTGTTTGGTGGGCCGAACCTCACCACCCTCTATATCACCAGTGCCGCCAGCCCTTTGGATCACCCCCTGGATGGTGCGGTATTGGCCATCGAGGTCGACGTGCCAGGCAAACCCTGTCACCGCTTTGCCGGATAAGTCCCCCTTTAAAAACAACAACAAGGAGTCACCCGTATGAATCGTCGTCGTGGTTTGCGTTCCCTGTGCTGCGCCGCTGTGGCGGTCTCGGCCATGAGCTTGAGCGGGCTGTTGCTGGCCGCTGAAGAAGTGAAGATCGGTTTCCTGGTCAAGCAGGCCGAGGAGCCGTGGTTCCAGACCGAGTGGGCCTTTGCCGAGAAAGCCGGCAAGGAACATGGCTTCACCGTGATCAAGATCGCCGTGCCCGACGGTGAGAAAACCCTCTCGGCCATCGACAGCCTGGCCGCCAACGGCGCCAAGGGCTTTGTGATCTGCCCGCCGGACGTGTCCCTCGGCCCGGCCATCGTCGCCAAAGCCAAGGCCAATGGTTTGAAAGTCATCGCGGTGGATGACCGTTTCGTCGATGCCAAAGGCAACTTCATGGAAGACGTGCCGTACCTGGGCATGGCCGCCTTTGAAGTGGGCCAGAAGCAGGGCGCCGCCATGGCCGCCGAAGCGAAAAAACGCGGCTGGGACTGGAAGGACACCTATGCGGTGATCAATACCTTCAACGAGCTCGACACCGGTAAGAAGCGCACCGATGGCTCGGTCAAATCCCTGGAAGAAGCCGGCATTCCCAAGGATCACATCTTGTTTACGGCGGCCAAGACCCTGGATGTCCCAGGCTCCATGGACGCGACGAACTCGGCCTTGGTGAAACTGCCCAGCGGTGCGAAAAACCTGATCATCGGCGGCATGAACGACAACACCGTGCTCGGCGGCGTGCGCGCGACTGAAAGCGCCGGCTTCAAGGCGGCCAACGTGATTGGCATCGGCATCAATGGCACCGACGCCATCGGCGAACTGAAAAAACCGAGCAGCGGCTTCTTCGGCTCGATGCTGCCGAGCCCGCACATTGAGGGCTACAACACCGCGCTGATGATGTACGAGTGGGTCACTAAAGGCACTGAACCGGCGAAGTACACGGCCATGGACGAGGTCACCCTGATCACCCGTGAAAACTTCCAGGCTGAACTGACCAAGATCGGGCTGTGGCAATGACCGCTGCCGCCTTGCGATTTGACGGCATCGGCAAAACCTTTCCGGGGGTCAAGGCGCTGGATGGCATCAGCTTCAGCGCCCACCCAGGACAGGTGCACGCGTTGATGGGCGAGAACGGTGCGGGCAAGTCTACGCTGCTGAAGATCCTCGGCGGCGCCTACATCCCCAACAGCGGCACGCTGCAGATCGGCGAGCAGGTCATGGCCTTCAAGAATGCCGCCGACAGCATCGCCAGCGGCGTGGCAGTGATCCATCAGGAATTGCACCTGGTGCCGGAAATGAGCGTGGCCGAAAACCTGTTCCTCGGGCACTTGCCGGCGCGTTTCGGCGTGGTCAACCGAGGGCTCCTGCGCAAGCAGGCCCTCGCTTGCCTCAAGGGGTTGGCGGATGAAATCGATCCGGCCGAAAAGCTCGGGCGCCTGTCCCTGGGCCAGCGCCAACTGGTGGAAATCGCCAAGGCGCTGTCCCGTGGCGCCCATGTAATTGCGTTTGATGAGCCCACCAGCAGCTTGTCGGCGCGGGAAATCGACCGCTTGATGGCGATCATCGCGCGTCTGCGGGATGAGGGCAAAGTGGTGCTCTACGTGTCGCATCGCATGGAGGAAGTGTTCCGTATCTGCAACGCGGTGACGGTGTTCAAGGACGGCCGTTATGTGCGCACCTTCGACGACATGAGTGCGCTGACCCATGATCAATTGGTGACCTGCATGGTCGGTCGCGATATCCAGGACATCTACGACTACCGCCCGCGTGAGCACGGCGAGGTAGCGCTCAAGGTCGACAGCCTGCTGGGGCCCGGCCTGCGCGAGCCGATCAGCTTCAACGTGCGCAAGGGCGAGATTCTCGGCCTGTTCGGACTGGTGGGGGCTGGGCGCACGGAGCTGTTCCGTCTGCTTAGCGGCCTGGAGCGTGTCAGCGCCGGGCAACTGCAACTCTGCGGCGAGCCGCTGCATCTGCAGTCACCACGGGATGCTATCGCCGCCGGCGTGCTGTTGTGCCCGGAAGACCGCAAGAAGGAGGGCATCATTCCGCTGTCCAGCGTCGCCGAGAACATCAATATCAGCGCGCGGGGCGCCCATTCCACGTTTGGCTGGCTGCTGCGCGACGGCTGGGAGCAGGGCAACGCCGACCAGCAGATCAAGGCCATGAAGGTCAAGACGCCCACCGCTGCGCAAAAAATCATGTACCTCTCCGGCGGCAACCAGCAAAAAGCCATTCTTGGCCGCTGGCTGTCGATGCCGATGAAAGTGTTGCTGTTGGACGAGCCCACCCGTGGCATCGATATCGGCGCCAAGGCCGAGATCTACCAGATCATCCATAACCTCGCTGCTCAAGGCATTGCGGTGATCGTGGTGTCCAGCGACCTCATGGAAGTGATGGGCATCGCCGACCGCATCCTGGTGCTGTGCGAAGGCGCGCTGCGCGGCGAACAAACCCGCGAACACGCGACTGAATCCAACCTGCTGCAATTGGCCTTGCCGCGCAGCCTGGCGAACTGAGAGACGATTATGACCACTCAACACAACGTGCTGCCCACCGCGCGCAAGCCTCTGGACCTGCGCGCATTGCTGGACAACTGGGCGATGCTGCTGGCCGCCGTGAGTATCTTTTTGCTGTGCGCTTTGCTGATCGACAACTTCCTTTCACCGTTGAACATGCGCGGGCTTGGCCTGGCGATTTCCACCGTGGGCATTGCTGCGTGCACCATGCTGTTCTGCCTGGCGTCGGGGCACTTCGACCTGTCGGTGGGCTCGGTCATCGCCTGCGCCGGGGTGGTGGCGGCGATTGTGATGCGCGACACCGACAGCGTCATGCTCGGCATTGGCGCCGCGTTGCTGATGGGCCTGATGGTGGGGCTGATCAACGGCATCGTGATCGCCAAGCTGCGGGTCAATGCGCTGATTACCACGCTGGCGACCATGCAGATCGTGCGTGGCCTGGCGTACATCTTTGCCAACGGCAAGGCGGTGGGCGTGTCCCAGAATCAGTTCTTTGTCTTCGGTAACGGCCAGTTGTTTGGCGTGCCGGTGCCGATCCTGATCACCATTTTGTGCTTCCTGTTCTTCGGCTGGCTGCTCAACTACACCACCTACGGGCGCAACACCATGGCCATCGGCGGCAACCCGGAAGCGGCGTTGCTGGCAGGCGTGAATGTGGACCGCACCAAGATCCTGATCTTTGCCGTGCACGGGGTGATCGGGGCGTTGGCCGGGGTGATCTTGGCGTCGCGCATGACCTCCGGCCAGCCGATGATTGGCCAGGGCTTTGAGCTGACGGTGATTTCGGCGTGCGTGCTGGGCGGGGTTTCGTTGAGTGGCGGGGTAGGGATGATCCGCCATGTGATCGCCGGAGTGCTGATTTTGGCGATCATCGAGAATGCGATGAACCTGAAGAACATCGACACGTTCTATCAATATGTTATTCGCGGCTCAATCCTGCTGCTGGCCGTGGTCATCGACCGCATGAAACAACGCTGAGTCATGCCCTGTGAAGACTGAATGTGGGAGCGGGCTTGCTCGCGAATACGGAGTGTCAGACCCGAATGAGTTGACTGACACGGCGCATTCGCGAGCAAGCCCGCTCCCACAGGTTTAATCGGTGGAGAATTTGAAGACGGTGTTCTGGGTGTAGGTCTGCCCTGGATTCAGGCGGGTAGACGCGAACTTCGGCTGATTAGGCGCGTCCGGAAAATGCTGGGTCTCCAGCGTAAAACCGCTCCAGTGCAGATAGGTCTTCCCAGCCTTGCCTTTCACCGACCCATCCAGGAAGTTGCTGGTATAAAACTGCACCCCAGGTTCCGTGGTAAACAGCTGCAAGCGCCGCCCCGACTCAGGATCATGCACCTCGGCCGCAAGCTGCTTCACATCACCTTTGTTATCCAGCGCCCAGTTGAAATCAAATCCACCCTGCTTCGGCTCGGCAAACTTGAGCTGCGGGTGATCGTCCTTGATGTGCTGGCCGATGGGCGTCGGTTTCAGGAAGTCCATCGGCGAGCCCTTGACGGGCGCCAGTTCGCCGGTAGGGATCAAGGTGGCATTCACCGGTGTGTAATGGCTGGCGTGCAACGTGGCAACCTGCTTGAGGATGTCGCCATTGCCCGCGCCGGCCAGGTTGAAGTAGCTGTGGTTGGTGAGGTTGAGCACCGTGGGTTTGTCGGTGGTGGCCTTGTAGTCGATGTGCAGTTCATTGTTGTCGTTGAGGCGGTAGGTGACCTCCGTCTTCAGGTTGCCGGGGAAGCCCATTTCACCGTCCTTGGACAGGTAGGTGAGGGTCACGCCCACCGAGTCCTTGGCCTTGACGGGCGTGGCTTTCCACACGTGTTTGTCGAAGCCCTGGGCGCCGCCGTGCAGCGAATTGGGGCCGTCGTTGAGCGGCACCTGGTAGCGTTTGCCGTCGAGCTCAAAGGCGCCGCCGGCCAGGCGATTGCCGAAGCGCCCGATGGTCGCGCCGAAGAATGCAGTGCCGCTTTGATAGCCCTGCACGTCGTCGAAGCCCAGCACCACGTCTTCGACCTTGCCGTGTTTGTCCGGCACCTTGAGCGACTGCAGCACGCCGCCATAGGTGATCACCGTGGCTTGCATGCCGTGGCTGTTGCGCAGGATGTACTGTTCGACGGCAGTGCCGTCATTGGTTTTACCGAAGGGCTTGTGCTCACTGGTGAGGCCTGCGGCCTGGGTGCCGCCGCTGGCGATCAGCATGGACATCGCCAGGCCCGACAGCAGGTATCGAGGGTGCTTCATGATCGAACTTCCTTTTGTTGTTTTGAGTGGAATAGTTCTACTAATGTGCGATATTTTGTCGATAGAGCAGCGAATTTATAGCCTTTAACGCCATTTTTGCAAAATAAAATAAGACTAATTAAATGAGGCAAGCTTTTATGACCCGCCAGCACGCTGTTTACCCCGACCTCGAAGGCAAGACGGTCCTGATCTCTGGAGGCGCCTCAGGCATTGGCGAATTCATGGTGCGCGCCTTCGCTGCGCAAGGTGCCAAGGTCGGCTTTGTCGACCGCGCGCAAAGCCAGGGCGAACGCCTGGCGGCTTTGCTGAGTTCGCGAGGGCACACGGTGGAATTCGTGAACTGCGACATCACCGACGAGATCGCCTACAAGGCCGCCATCACACGCTTCGAACACTCCCTGGGACCGATCACGGTGCTGGTGAACAATGCCGCTAATGACGTACGCCACAGCTTGGAAGAAGTCGACTCGGAAATGTTCGACCGGCTCATCTCCGTCAACCTCAAGCACGCCTTCTTCGCCGCCAAGGCCGTGGTGCCGATGATGAAAAACGCGGGCGGCGGGGCGATCATCAACCTCGGCTCCGTCGGCTGGATGATGGCTTCCGCCGGCTACCCGGTGTACGCCGCCAGCAAGGCCGCCGCCCACGGCATGACCCGCGCCCTGGCCCGAGAGCTGGGGCCGAACCGGATCCGCGTGAATACGCTGGTGCCGGGTTGGGTGATGACGGAAAAACAACTGGCGATGTGGGTCGACGATGCGGCCAAGGAACTGATCAGTCGCAGCCAGTGTTTGCCGGGCAGCGTGCTGCCGGAGCACATCGCCAATATGGCGTTGTTTCTCGCCTCCGATGCCTCGGCGATGTGTTCGGCGCAGAACTTTATTGTGGATGGCGGTTGGGTTTAAACGCGTCGCACCCTCCATCCGAATGTCGACTTCAATGGACTGCTCTTGCGCAGGAGCAGTCTGTCAACTCGCTTGTGCATAAACTCCTCCCCCCTCCCGCCAATATGCGTTAGCCGACGAATGGTCAGGCGCGACAGTGAGCATTCGGGTGCCCTTCGGACCGATCAGTCGAGCTGTCGGCCAACAGCTTGAAATCAAGACAATTTTGCCGATGAAGGCGCTTCGATCTGGTAGTGGATGTTAACTGACAGTGTAGTTTTACTTAAATTTAATCGTATTTTAAACGGTCTATATCGTTCGTATTGGTAGTTTAGGTTAACTATATGCGTTCTTGAACCTAGACATCGCCAAGGCGTCGGGCGTATGGTTTTGATCATTGGATCCGAAAGATCACTGCTCCATACCTAAGCCGCATCAGGCCCCGTTTCATAAGGAGATGAACTATGCGCGAAAGGTATTCATCGGGCTCCAGCTGGGAGGAAGTGTTCGGGTTTTCCCGGGCGGTTCAAGTGGATGACACCCTATACATATCCAAGACGGGCGCACTCGGGCCCGACGGAATCATCGTCGCGTCCAATGTCGCCGAGCAGACTCGCGTCATCCTGGAAAAGATCAGCCGCATCCTGCAGGACGCCGGTTTCGCCCTCACAGACGTGGTGCAAAGCCGCATGTACCTGACGCAATTGACGGAGTGGCGGCAGGCGGCCGAGGTCCATGGCGCCTTCTTTCGTGATATCCGGCCGGCGTTCACGCTGTTGCATGTGCTGCCTTTCGCCGAGCCGCAAATGCTGGTGGGCATTGAAGTGGTTGCCCAACGGAATCGTTGACGGAGAGCGTTGATATGAGCCTATCCGACACGCGATTCGTCACGGGGTTTGTGGCTGTCGCCGCAGGGTTGTCCATCGCCAACAATTACGTATTGCAGCCTGTGCTGCCGGCCATCGCGGTCTCGTTGAACATCCCCGTGTCGGCCACCGGCTTGATCGCCGGCAGTACCCAGGTTGGATACATGCTGGGGATCATGCTGCTGGTGCCCCTTGGCGATTCGCGGAACAAGCGCAGCGTGGTCAGTCTTCAATTTCTGGTGTTGGGCTTGGCATTGTTGCTGGCGGCATGCGGCACGCACCTGTTGTACATGATCGGCCTCGGTGCCGTGATTGGCGCCATGGCCACCAATGCGGTGCAGCTCAACGCCCTAGGCTTTCAGATTGACCCGAAGGGCAGCACGGTCGGGCTGGTGGGTGCCGGTATCGCCGCCGGTATTCTGCTGGCGCGGTTCATGGGCGGTGTTCTGGCTGATCAATTTGGCTGGCGTGGGATGCTCGTGGTGGTGGGGCTGCTGATGCTGCTGCTGGCCTTGGCCAGTCGAGCGGTGTTGCCCTATATCGAAACCCGGCGCAGTGCCAGTTATCGGCAATTGCTCCTCGGCCTTGCGCCTCTGTTCATGCGCCACGAGGCATTACGCCGGGCTACGTTATTGGGAGGCTGTTGGTTTTTGATTTTCAGCTTGTTGTGGGTCGCATTGATGCTCCACGTCAGCAGCGCACCCATGTCGTTGAGCCCTTCACAGGCAGGCATGCTCGGCCTGGCCGGGCTGGCAGGATTGTTGATGGCTCGGCCGGCCGGAAAATGGGCAGACAAGTGGGGAAGCCGACAGGTGATTGGCGCCGGCTTCGGCATGACCGGACTGGGCGTGCTTGTGTTGCTGGTATTTCCCTATTCTCTGCTCGCGATTGTCGCGGGAGTGGTGCTGTTTGACTTGGGTTGCTTCAGCGCCCAAGTCGCCAATCAAACGACCGTGCTGAAAATAGATCCGCTCCAGCGCAATAGCCTGTTTGCACTTTATATGTTTTTTTATTACGGCTGCGGCGCCATAGGGTCGATAGCTGCGCCGGTCATTCATGCTTATTTCGGCTGGGCCGGTATTTGTTGGACGAGTCTTTTACTTGCGTTGACGGGCGGCGCTGCCAACTACTTGATGCGTTCGCCTGGCGCGCGCGCAGTTGTCGAACTTTCGATTGCCGATAGTGTTGATAAGTAAACTGCGCACGCATCGCTAAGTTTTATAGATGGATGGACTGCTGTACTGCCAATGACTGTGTGGCGGGTGGGTTTAAACCGTGCCTGGATGCCGAAGGCATGCCTGAAGTTCGGTGTCTTGTGTGGCTCTTTCAATCGTTGTACTGCATGGGTACTTCACTATGTTTTTCATACAACTGGCCGTTATATTACTTGCTTGTCACCTATTTGGTTGGCTGGCTGAGCGCCTTGGACAATGTCGCGTGGTGGGCGAGATAACCGCGGGTATCGTGCTCGGGCCAACGGTGTTCGGGCGCCTGGAATCATCCCTTGGTCAGTCCGTGGGCCTGTTTGAAACCCAGCACATCGGGTGGTTGGCGCATGTTGCCGACCTGGGGCTGATCTTCCTGATGTTCCAAGTCGGTGTGCACATCAATCAACGGCACCCCGAAGCATCGGCACAGGGGCGTTTCGCCGCCTTGGCGATTGCCCTGCTCGGGCTGGTTTTGCCCTTTGCCTTGGGCGTAGGCGTGGCACTGGTTGCCCATGAACACTTGGCGCCGACCTATTCGAAATGGGGGTTCGCCTGGTTCTGCGGTGTTGCGTTGGCAGTGTCTGCGGTGCCGGTCATGACGCGGATCGTCCAGAGCCTCGCCTTGCAGGAAACGCTGGTGGCCCACGTCACATTGCGTGCGGCTGTGATCACCGACGTAGTGGGCTGGGTGATATTGGGCGCGATAGTGTTTTGCTCCCGAGTGGATGGCAATCCCCTCGATGCTCGCTATTTCGCTGCGCAACTGTTGGTGGCATTCGTCGGTTTCTATGGCCTGACACGCTACCTGGTCATCCCCTTTATCCGCCGCGCCCAGGCGCGGGACGAGCACGCGGCGATCATGCCCATGGTGATCAGCTACGTATTGCTGTGTGCCTGGGTCACTGACTGGTTGGGCCTGCACTGTGCAATCGGAGCGCTGCTCGCCGGCTTGATGATGAAGAAGGTGCCTGAATTCACTCACTATTGGCGTAACCAGGTGGAAGGGTTTCTGAACTTTGTCCTGTTGCCGGTATTTTTCGCCTACGCCGGGATCAAAACCTCGTTCGCCAGCCTTGGCAGTCAGGAAAACCTGATCTGGCTCGGCGTATTCCTGGTGTGTGCGTTTGTTGGCAAGTTCGGTGGCGCCTATCTGGGGGCGCGTGTCAGCGGTCTGCAACGGACCGATTCGGCCATTGTCGGCGCCCTGATGAATACCCGTGGGTTGATGGAGCTGATCATCCTGGCGATTGGCCTGGAACTCAAACTGATCTCGATCGATGCCTACACCATCCTGGTGTTCATGGCGCTGATTATTACTGCAACGACGACACCCTTGGTCCGGCGTCTGTTACGCCCGGATCCCCATGTATTTCTTTCGAAAGAAATGCTGCAAACGCGAAGTTCTCACTGACCTGTAATACCCGTTGTTTCCTTTGATAAAAGCGAGGTTTCCATGAGCGTACATACCCGGCAAGAAGTTATCGCGATTCTGAAGAAAATTGTTTCCGAAAAGTTGGACCTGGATATCCCGGAGTCGCACATAAAAGAGGAGGCGGGGTTCTCCTCGGAAGTGGGCGTGGACTCGATTGGTTTTATCGAACTGCGTTTTCAATGCGAAGAAGAATTCAAGATTAAGATCAGTGAAGAAGAGTTCGGGCCCGACAACTTCTTTAATTGCAAGACCCTGTCTGACTTTATTGTCAACAAGCTTGAGGCTCATTGAAATGAATAGCCTTGTGTCAATCGAACGAAGCAGGGAGTTCTTTCCTGCCGATAAACTGTTGAATATTTCGGCCACCTCATCCGTAGGCGATCATTGCACAGCGACTGACACTTACACGGACTACCTGAGGTTCTGGCAAACCAGTCCGCTGCAGCCCGGACACGTCGTGGTCATCGCCTTGCCGAACACGATCGATGTACTGCACATGTTTTTCGCTGTGCTCAACAGCGGCCTGGTACCGGCGTTGATTGCGCCGACTACCCCGGCTGAGCGGTTTGGGCAGATCATCGAGGATTTCCAGGCCGCGGCGTTGGTGAAGTCGAGTCTGCGCATTGATGGTATTCCCCATGGGCCAGGCGCACGGGCTGAACTCATCGGTCGCTGGAGTGTGCTGATTTTCGATGCGCCGCGTATGCCGTCGACGCGACCTGGTGAGGTCATCATCACCACATCAGGCACTTCAGCGTCGTTCAGCAGCGGTTGCGTGCACCGGTTCGAATCGTTGCAAGCCAATGGCCTGCGACATGCCCACAGCATCGGGCTGCGTAAAGAGGATCGGGTGCTGGTCAATCTGCCGTTGTATTACTCGACGGCACTGGTGGCCCAAGCCATTGCGACCCTGACGCTGGACGCCCAGTTGGTCATCAGCGGTCCGCCCTTTTTACTGCCGCAATACACCCGCGATATCGCCGCGCATCGCATCACGGTCAGTTCGCTGACACCGGTGCTGTTGCGTCAGATCAATGCCTGCGAACCGTCCGGCTTACCGCCTGGGTTGCGCGTATTGAGCGTGGGGGGCGACCACGTACCGGCGGAGCAGGTGCAACGTTGCCTGCAAGCAAACCCGCAATTGGAGCTGTATCTGACGTACGGCATCACCGAAGCCGGGCCCCGCGTGTCGACGTTGGCCGCCCACCGCGTCGACCCTGCCCGGTATGCCTCGGTGGGGCTACCGTTGGCGGGCACCCAAGTGAGGCTCGACTGGCTGTCCGAGAGCCCTTGGCAAGGGGAGTTGCTGGTGTCATCCAATACGTTGCTGCTCAGCAAAATCGGGCGCAGCGCGAAATCGCCTCTGGTCGATATCGACGGGACGACATGGTTGCGCACCGGCGATATTTTTACCCAGGACGCGCAGGGATATCTGTTTTTCAAAGGGCGTAAATCGGACTTCCTGGTGATCAACGATGAGAAGGTCAACCTTGGGGCGATCAAGCACATCTGCCGCACGCTGCCAGGGGTCATCAGTTGCCGAACGCTGGTCAAGCCGACACATCAGGCGCTGGCGGGATTCGAGCTGGAAGTAACGCTCGATCAGTCCATCGTGCCGTCCTGCGACGGCCCTTCGTTCAAGCAACACATATTGAAACTGCTCAAGCGCTACGAGCGCCCCGGCCGCATTGACCTGGTCTTTCAGGACGCCGGCTCCATCGTCAATTACAAGTAGGTGACTGCTATGAATGAACAGCTTACGGCTGCGGCCCGCGAAGTGATCAATCGCTACGCGTTGTCCTCACTGGAGGATGTCATGGCGTTGATTCCCCGGTACATGTGCCATGTGCTGCAGGAGTCCGACCAGTTCGAGACCTACCCGCCCAATGTGGTCAAGTTGAAGTTCGACCCGAGCCAGTGGGAAGCCTGCATCCAGCGCTATGAGCACTATCGGGACGTGGTGATTCCCGCGATCAGCCCCCTGGACTACCTCAACGCCATGCTCGACGAGGGGCCGCGGTTGCCGTGTTTCTGCTCGGAAATGGCCAACGTGGCGGGCGTGCTCGTCAGCCAGTTGCTCGGCCAGAAGGTCTACGCGGTGAGGAACATCTTCGTCAACTATCTGTACCTGCCACAGCGCTGGCACTGCATCAACGCGCTGATACAGGACAACCGTATCCGCTACTTCGATGCTTCGGCCTATGCCCAGGTACTGGACAAGAAGCGCCGCAAGATCGTCGAACCATCGCAGTTGCCGGGCTTCAATGCCGCCGATATCGACGAAACCTTCATCCACAGCGACCGCTGGCTGCAAAGCGAGCCGTTTGCCCGGCGCATCGAGCTGGTCTCGGGCGAGTTGCTTGATAACTACTATCCCTCGCCAGTGCACGACAAGCCGGTTGACGAATTTCAACGGGTCTACGGCTGAGGCGACTCCCGATTTTTCTGCTGGAGGCACTATGAACAAGGTTGTAGTGACAGGTCTCGGATGGACCACCGCGTTAGGGTCTCAATTGCAGACCGTATGGGAGCGGCTGGTAGAAGGTCAGACAGGCATACGTGATCTGCCCGTCGAATATCCGCTCAAGAACACGCTGGCAGGCTTCCTGCCGGACAGCGACATCGCCGAGCCGAAGGCACGGCTGCTGGATCTGACGCAACGCACGGCCAAGGCGGCATTGGACGATGCCCGAGTGGCCGTCAGCGGGCAAAACCCCCGGCAGTTTCTGATTGCCGGCACCAGCCTTGGGTATCGTCTGGACAGCCTGGCGTTTCACCAAGATCCGCTGCATGAATGGGTAGTGACCACCGCGCAGCAACTCGGTTTGCAGCCGTTGGCGCTGTCCACCGCGTGCTCGTCGGGCTCGGATGCGCTGATGCTGGGGGCTTACCTGATCCGAGCCGGGTTGGCCGACACCTGTGTCTGTGGCGGTGCGGATATCCTCGGCCGCTCCAAACGCCTGGCCCATACCGCGTTGGGCACCATGTCGGCGACTCGACTGCGGGCGTTCGACCAGCATCACGACGGCACGCTGCTGGGGGAGGGCGCGGGGTTCCTGGTGCTGGAGCGTCAAGGGCAGGAGGCGCGCAAGCCCTATGCCTATCTGCTGGGCTGTGGCTCGGCCAACGATGCCGCCGGGCTGACTGCGCCGGACGAGCAAGGCACGGGTATTCGCCTGGCCTTGGACCGGTCTCTGGAGGAGGCGGGGATTCACCGTAACCAGATCGGCCTGGTCAATGCCCATGGCTCGGGAACCCTGACCAATGACCGGGTGGAAAGCGCAGCCTATGCCGATTACTTCAGCGGCTACCAGCCCATCGTCTTTGCCACGAAAGGCGCCTTTGGCCACACATTGGGCGCAACGGGGGCGTTGGAGGCGATTGCCTTGGTCAAGAGCCTGCAGACCGGAGTCGTGCCGCCCATCCACGGGCTTGAGACGCCAATCGCGAACCTGGATTTCCGCTTGCCCGTCGGCACGGCATTGCAGGCACAGGCGCAGATCGGCCTGAGCCTCACCATCGGCTTTGGCGGGTTCAATACCAGCCTTGTGTTCCAACGCTACAGCTAAGTCACTTCAAGGAGGGTCTCATGAAAATCCTGGATCGTGCTCATGCCAGCAACTTCACTTACAACGATCTTGATGAAGGCTTGCGCAAAGGCCTCAAAAGCGCTGACCCGTCGGTCTACAGCGTGCTGTCCAGCGTCAGCGAGCTGTACCTCAAATACCGCGAACGCCTCGACCCGGTGCGTGCTCAGGTGGGGTTCATTTATTACGGCAACGCTTATCCCAAGACCACCACCGACAAGATCGTCGAAGGCCTGGCCAGCAAGGACCGTGTTTCGCCCTCGGACTTTATCAACGCCAATGCCGGAGCGGCGACCTCCATCTGTTGCACACGCTATGGCTTCCAGGGACCGACGCTGGTCCTGACCATGCCTGGACGTGACGTCCAAGCCATTGCCCGAGGCTTGGCCGACTATTGGCTAGCCACGGGCCAGGCCGACTATCTGTTTCTGGTCGAGGCCCAGACGGACAGCGTCGAGGTACTTCAGGTCAGCACCGAACTCCTACAGCGCGCAAGTGCGCACTTTCACTGAATCAATAACCACCGATCGAGGTTGTCATGGAAAACACTTACGACGTAGCCATCATTGGCAGTGGCATTGCCGGAACCATGTTGGGCGCTATCCTGGCCAAGGAAGGTGTGAGCGTGGTCATCATCGACGCCGGCACCCATCCGCGTTTTGCAGTGGGCGAATCGATGGTGCCCGAGAGCGCTGTGCTGTTGAAAATCCTGGCCAACCGTTACGCCATACCGGAGTTGGCCTACCCCGGCGAACTCAATTCGCTGATCAAGCATGTGGGTTCCTCATCGGCCGGGATCAAGTTGGCGTTCAGTTTTGCCTGGAACGGCAAACACCAGGAACATAACCCGCTGGATGTGGTGTCCACTCCGGTTATCGCCCCCGAGGCCCATCTGTTCCGGCAGGATGTGGACGCCTATTACCTGGCCCTGGCCGCCAGGCTCGGCGCGACCATCAAGCAACAAGCGCGGATTCAGGATATTGAAGAAACCGCCGACGGCATGATCCTGAACCTGGGCCGCGAACAGCTCAGTGCACGCTACGTGGTGGACGCGGCGGGTTACCGTTCGCCCATCGCCGACAAGTACCAGCTACGCCAGGGCGCCCGGGAAATGCAGGCGCGTACCCGGTCGATCTTCACGCATATGACCGGGGTAAAGCTCTACGAAGAGGTCATCGCGTCGACCCAGGCTTCCGGTTCGCCTACACCCCTGGCGCAAAGCACGTTGCACCATATGTTCAAGGGCGGATGGCTGTGGATCATCCCGTTCAACAATCATCCTCACTCTACCAACCCGCTATGCAGCATCGGGCTGCAGTTGGATATCGACGAGCATGGTCCTGCTGGTGATCCAGAGGTGGAGTTCAAGCAGTTTCTTGACGATCACCCCTCCGTTGCCCGGCATTTCGAGGGCGCGGCCAGGGTGCGCGAATGGACCGTAGCCCCCCGACTCAACTACACCAGCCGCGAAAGCGTGGGGGACCGTTACTGCTTGCTCGGGCATGCAGTGGGTTTTGTCGACCCCTTGTTTTCTCGTGGCCTGGTCAATACCTTCGAGTCGATTGCGCGGGTGGCACCGAAGATCCTCAAGGCGGTCCAGACTGACGTCTGGCGCAAGGAGGACTTTCTCTCATATCAGGATTACAGCCTGGAAGTGGTGAAAGTGAACGACCGCCTGGTGGCCAACTCCTTTACCGCGTTCGACAGCTTCCCACTCTGGAATGCGTGGTTCAGGGTGTGGATCAGTGGCAGTTACATTGGCGTGCTGCGGTTTCGCAAGATTCTCTCCGACTACCTCAAGACCGGCGATAACGAGGCGTTGGAACAGGCGTTCGAGACGGCAACCTATGCTGGGCACCTGTCGATCGAGAGCCCGTATTACGAAGCGCTGTTTGAGGCCGCCTGCACCGCCATGGAAGCCTACCGTGCCGGCCAGCAGAGCGAAGCGCAGACCATCGAGGTATTGCAGCGCTTGTTCGAAGAGCAGCGCGAGCATTTGCCGATCGATTTCGCCGACTTCTCCAACCGCTTCATCTCCCGCGCGAGCCAGGAGTTTGCCGATTCGTTGCTCAAGTGGGCCAATGATGCACCGGGCGGGCTCAAGGCACGATTTGATCGCGGCAATGCACCGGTCAAGTTCGACTTCCTCGACAGCTACCGTTACGGCGACCGCCTGCAGCTGGCTGCCGAGGCAGATGCAGCGCTGCAAGCCTATCGGGCCCGCTGAGTTCCCCCACTGCATGCGGCTCCGGTGAAGGCTGGAGCCGCTTTGACTGTCGTCTACGAGAGGGCAAGGGTATGCAAGATACAACCCAGGCATTGGCGCAGCGACGCACCCAGGCAGTCGCCCGGGGCGTCAACCAGGCCCATGCCGTGTACGTGGAGCGTGCCGACAATGCGCTGCTATGGGATGTCGAAGGGCGGCGCTACGTGGATTTCTGCGGCGGGATTGCAGCGCTCAATACCGGTCACCTGCACCCGCAGGTGGTTGACGCAGTGCAGGCGCAATTGCAGCAGTTTTCCCATACGTGTTTTGCGGCGGTGCCCTATGAGAGCTATATCGCGGTGTGTGAAGCGATCAACGCGAGGGTGCCGGGCGATTTTGCCAAGAAGACGCTGCTGCTGACCACAGGTTCTGAGGCGGTAGAAAGCGCATTGAAAATCGCCCGCGTACACACACGCCGTACGGGTGTGATTGTGTTCACCGGCGCCTATCACGGCCGAACGCTGATGACCCTGGCGATGACCGCCAAGGTCAACCCCTATGCCCAGGGCATGGGACTGATGCCCGGTGGTGTCTATCGGGCGATGTTCCCGGATGCGGACGCCGGCGTTTCGGTAGTCGAGGCGATGAACAGCATTTACCGGATCTTCAGCAGCGACGCCGCACCGGAAGATATCGCTGCCATCGTTATTGAGCCGGTTCAGGGTGAAGGGGGATTTGTCGCAGCCCCTGTGGCGTTCATGGTGGCGCTACGCGCCTTGTGCGACCAGCATGGCATTGTGCTGGTCGCGGATGAAATACAGTGTGGCGCGGGGCGTACCGGCAGTTTTTTCGCGATGGAGCAAATGGGCGTCCATGCCGACTTGATTGTGTTCGGCAAGTCGATTGCCGGCGGGCTGCCGTTATCCGGCGTGACCGGCAAGGCTGAAATCATGGATGCGCCCCTGCCCGGCGGCCTCGGTGGCACCTACGCCGGGAACCCGCTGGCCTGCTCGGCTGCATTGGCCGTCCTGCGGGTATTCGATGAGCAAGGGTTGCTCAACGTCGCCCGCGAACTGGGCGAGGATCTGCGCGACAACCTCAAGGAAATCACCGGCGCCCTTGGTATCCATTGCCGTATCCGCGGCCTGGGGGCGATGGTTGCCCTGGAGCTGTTTGAAGATGCGGCGCACCGTGTACCTTCTGCGCGCCTGGCCCGGCAACTGATCCAATGCGCGCGCGAGCGCGGCTTGCTCCTGCTGGCGTGCGGGCAATACGGCAATGTCATCCGATTTCTCATGCCACTGACCATTCCCCGGCCCGTGTTGCTCGAAGGTCTGGAGATACTGGCGGCATGCTTGACGACAATCGACAACCACACCGTGGTTGGCCAACTCTGAAAAGGTGGACAGGGAAATGCAGACGCTTGAAAAACAGATGGACACGCGCGCGTTGCGTAACGCCTACGGCAAGTACGCCACGGGGGTCACCGTTGTCACAACCCTGGATGATCGAGGCGCGCCTGCCGGGCTGACGGTCAGCAGCTTCAATTCGGTGTCATTGGAGCCGGCCCTGGTCTTGTGGAGCCTGCGCAAGGAATCTTACACCGCTCGTGCATTCCAGGCGGCGGATGGCTTCGCGATCAATGTACTGGCCCATGAGCAACAACTGCTGAGCGACCGTTTTGCCACGCCGACCGCTGACAAGTTCAGCCAGGTGCCCTACGCAATCAGCGAAAACCAGCTGCCGTTGATCGATGGCGCGATTGCTCAGTTCGAATGCATCAAGCGCAATGAGTTCGACGGTGGCGATCATTGGATTTTCATCGGCGAAGTCATCAGCTTCACACTCAATGAAGGCAACCCGCTGATCTTTCATGCAGGCAAGTACGCCACGGCGGTCTAGCCCGTCGCGCGGCGATCGGCAATGGCCGTAAGCTTGTCGACGTCGCCGTGCGTGCGCTCATGATACGGCGCGCCTGCATCATAGGCGCGTCGAACATCGTCCCGTTGGGCCATGTGCTGCAGGTACTGCACGGTGTGAGGTAGCGCCTCCAGGCTGATGTGCAGCACCTTGTGCAGCCGCAGCCAGGGATAAATCGCCATGTCGGCGATGGAAAATTCGCCGCAGATAAACGCGCGCCCGGCGATGGCTTGCTCGAATACCTGGAACAGCGTGCGGGTCTGGTTCAGATAACGGTTGGCCGAGTATGCCTCGGGTTGGGAAGCCTGATGGTGGAAGTGATAATTCTGGCCGGCCATCGGTCCCAGGCTGCTGACTTGCCAGATCAGCCATTGCACCACCTGCCAGCGCTGCTCGGGCGACGTCCCGCGAAAACGGGCGTGCTTGTCCGCCAGGTAGAGCAGCACCGCCGCCGACTCCACCACCACTTGCTGGGTGTCGTGGTCGAGCAGCACCGGAATCTTCGCGTGCGGGTTCAGCTGCAGATACGCGGGAAGGTGCTGCTCATCGCGGGCGAGGTTGATGTGGCAGATGTCGTAATTGACCGCCAGGGCCTCAAGCATCAGCAGGATTTTATAACCGTTGGCGGTAGGTGAAAAAAATACGGTGTACATAGGCGGCGTTCATGTGGGCGCAGGGCGAGGAGCCGGTGGGGACCGGCTCGCGTGGCGTTTGAGCCAGTTTATTGGATGGGGTATTGCATGAAGGCCGGGAGTTCCTCCAAGCGCTTGGCGTGACGCTGCAGGTACGGGAAGGACTCGGCTTTGACCACTGAGGCGACCGTGAACTGGCTGAACGACCACGCCACCGCAGCGGTAATGGCGCCTTGAGTCAGCTTTTCGTCGGACGCGTGGGCCAGGCGTTTTTCCAGGGTCGAGTAGGCTGCCAGTAATTGGCCGGTTACCCGGTCGAGCCAGGGCTTGTGGAGCTTTTCGGCGGGGCGCAGATTATGCTCGTACACAATCTGTACGGTTTTTTCACAGGCGGCCAGTGCGAGCCCGATCAATTGCAGGTCCTGGGCGCGCTCGCTGGCGCGATCGGGCAAAAGCTTCCTGTCGGCCGGCGCCAGCGCTTCGAAGTATTCGAGGATCAGGCTTGAGTCCATCAACACGGTTGAATCGTCCAGCACCAGGGAGGGCGCCTTGACGACCGGATTGATTTGGGCAAATCGCTCGTAGGTGCTGAATACCGAGAGCGGCTGATGCTCAAAGTCGACGCCATACAGGTCCAGGGAGATTGCGACGCGGCGCACGTAGGGCGAGTCCAGCATGCCAACCAGTTTCATGAAGCCTCCATTTACGTCAGGGTAATTTTCAAAGTGCAGTGGGGATGCTTGAGGTATTTGTAGAGATCCAGGAGCAACCCGCGCACGCGAGGACTGGCCTCGTCGGCGGCCAGGAACAGCGCGATTTCCCCGTCGCCCTCCAGCAGAATCAGGCCCGGGGCAAGACAGGTGAAATCCCCGGGTTCCAGGCAGACATCGGTACCTTGGGACGTCATCCAATGACGCCCTTTCAGCGCGACGACATAGGCTTGCTGTTCCAACCAGAAAGAGAGTAGTTGATCCTTGGTCACCAGCCATTTCAGGGAATGTCGGCCCAACGCCATTTTCGCCAGCAATACCTGCGGAGCCTGAGTGATACGGGCGGTCGAGACGCTCTGTTCCATGATCGTGGTTTTCATCGAAGACGCTCCGCGGTTCGCGAGGTGACGGTGGAACGAAAAGACGCCTGCAGCTGGCAGGATTGTTAATTTGAGGTTACTTTATCCTGAGTGTAGCCCTCAAAGTATCGATAATTTTTACCACAATAGGTTAGTTTAGCTTACATGAGTGCATTCCCCCCGTTGACCTGCCTGCGCAGTTTTGAAGCCACTTCCAGGTTGGGGAGCGTCACCCTGGCAGCCAAGGAATTGCACGTTACCCATTCAGCCATCAGCCAGCAGATCAAGGTGCTGGAAGAGATTGTCGGCTTGACCCTGTTCGTGCGTGAAGGGCGGGGCTTGCGTGTCAGCGAGGATGGGCGGCTGTACGCGTTGCAGATCCGAAAAGCCTTGGGCGATATCGCCGAAGCCACGCGATTGATCCAGGCACAGCCCAAGATGGGGGAGTTGGTGGTGGCGGTATTGCCGTCGTTTGGCCGGTCCTGGCTGTTACCGCGCCTACCACGTTTTCAGCAGCTTTACCCTCATATCAGCATTCGTCTGCAAGCCAGCTTGACCATCTCCAACTTGCATCAGGAATCGGTGGATATCGGTATCCGTATGGGCAAGGGGGATTGGGAAGGGGTCGAGCAGAAGCTGTTGTTCCACGATGAAGTCGTCGTCGTCGCCGCCCCCCACTTCAATAGCGGGCGCCTGCCGCAAACACCGCAAGAGGTCATCGACAGCGAGATCATCTACAACACTGAATCATGGTTGCCCTGGTGCGAGGCCGCGGGTGTTGAAATGGGCAACGAACGCAAGGGGTTGTGCAGCAACGACTCCAATCTGGTCTTGGAGGCGGTCCGCCTGGGGCAGGGCATCACGCTGGAGCGGCGCAGTCTGGTGCATGACGCTATCGAGCGCGGAGAGTTGGTCCAGTTGTGCGATGTGAGTGCGCCCTATGCCTATCCGTATTGGCTGGTGTGGCCACCCAGGGAAAGTTCGGAAGACAAGCAGCGCGAATTCTCCCATTGGCTGTCCGGGGAAGTGGAGCGTTATCTTGACCAGCTGAGAAAAAACGCCTGAAGGAGGCCCCGCCCGAATGGATCTGTTTTTGCAACAACGCCTGGTAGTGGTCGCGGGCGGTAGCTCAGGCATTGGCCTGGCCTGCGCCCAGGCTTTCGCCGCCGAAGGCGCGCGGGTGGCAATTGTTTCGAGGTCACATCAGCGGCTTGAGCAGGCGCAACGCGTGTGCGAGGAAGCGGGCCTGCACGTGCATCCTTTTGCCGGCGACCTGTCAGACGCCGATCAGGCTCAAGCGGTCATTGACGCAATCAGCGCGCGCCATGGCGCCATCAACGTGCTGGTCAACAGTGCCGGTGCCGCTGCGAGACACCCGGTGAGTCAACTTACTCCGGCCCATTACTTGGAGGCGTTCAGCGCCAAGTTCTGCCCTTACATCAACACCCAGCATGCGGTGCTTGCCCATTTTCTTGGCCAGGCGCAGCCGTCGCTGCGGGCGGTGGTCAATATCGTCGGCATCGGTGGCCGGGTGGCAATGCCCGAGCATCTCGCCGGCGGTGCAGCCAATGCAGCGTTGATCCTCACGTCACAGGGGTTGGCGCAGGCTTATGGCTGCCAAGGCATCCGTATCAACGTGATCAACCCTGGGTTTACCCTGACGCCCCGTACCCAGGCGACCCTGGAACGCATGGCTCAACGCAGCGGCGAAAGCCTTGAGCAGACCCTGGCGCGACAGCAGGCATCGATCCCGATGGGCAGGTTTGCCCGCGCGGGGGAAGTGGCCGATCTGGCGTTGTTCCTGGCCAGTCCAAGAGCATCCTATTTGTCGGGGGCGGTCATCAATATGGACGGTGGGGCCTATCCCGGGGCGTAGACCCTACCCGGCGCAAAGGCCGAAGGTTGTCCGGCGGCGCGCAGCAGGCCATTGATCAGGTACTGCTGATCATGCGACTGGTGTGCCGATTGCGTCCAGACCAGCCTGTATTCGTAGGGGGAGGTGAGTTGATGGCGGTCGCCGAACACGGCTACCAGGCGCCCGTCGGCCAATTCGTCTTGCAGCAGCGCAGAACTGCCGATCATTACCCCGCCGTTCTGCGCCACTTCATGCATGGCATAGCCCACACCGCTGAAGGAAAGCGCTGCCGTCGTCTGCGTATCGCACTTGGCAATCGCCGTGAACCAGTCGTCCCAAGTGGCATTGCCCAAGCGATCGTCGTGGTACCAGGGTGACTGGACCAGCCGCGCACCCACCAGGTCCAGCGGTTCGTCGACAGGCCCAAGGCTGTTCAGGTAGGCAGGGCTGCAAACGGGGAAGTAGCGGTCCTGCAGCAGCAACGCCGAATGGCTCAACACAAGTTCGCGCGGGCAGTAGCGAATCGCCAGATCGGCATCGCCATGGTCGAGGTTGCGCACTTCGGAACTCGGGTCGATCGTCAATGCAAGGTTACCGCCAGCATACGCGGTGATGGCCGGCAACCGCTTGCTCAACCAGTGACTGGTGATGGATACCGTGCAAGTCAACACGATGCTGGCACCGGTCTGCGGGCGCATGTCCTGAGTGGCCTTGAGCAGCAGCGAGAAGGCCTTGGACACGTCACGGGCCAGGCGCTGCCCCGACTCATTGAGGGTTACGCCGTTAGCGGTGCGATGAAAGAGGCTCAGCCCCAGGTCATCCTCCAATTGGCGGATCTGCCGGCTCACTGCGCCCACGGTCACGCACAACTCCTGGGCGGCTTCGGTGAGCGTGCGGCAGCGTGAGGCGGCTTCGAACGCACGCAAGGCGCTGAGGGAAGGGAGGCGGTGAGGTTTTTCCAGGTTGAGTTTCATGCAAGCACCTTAGCAAAAAATCGATTACTTGCCAGAGGTGATGCGCATAGCCTTGAACCTATGTTTTTCAATGCCGTGGCTCAAGGTCTATGACGATGCTCGACACACGCAAATCCCTCGATGTCTTTTCCGTGTCCACGATGATGGTCCTGTGCCTGTTATGGGGAGGGCAGCAGGTATTGATCAAACTGGCCGCGCCGCAGCTCGATCCGCTGATGCAATTGACAATTCGATATGCCATTTCCGCGCTGATCCTGGGGGGTTACCTGTGGTATCGCCAGGGTGCCGGGCTGTTCAGCGATAACACCGTCGGCGCGGGTATCGTGGTCGGAATCCTGGTAGCTCTGGAATCGATCTTCATCGCTGAAGGCTTGCGCTACAGCAGTGCCAGCCATATCACCGTGTTTCTGTACACCGGCCCCTTGTTTGCGAGTTTCGGCCTGCATTTCCTGCGCGAGGAGGAACGTCTCAGTGGCAGCCAATGGTGTTTCGTGGTGCTGGCATTCCTTGGCATCGTCATTACCTTCATGGGGCGGGGCGACGGTGCCCAAGGCAACACGCTGCTGGGGGATGGGCTCGGGCTGCTGTCCGGAGCCGCTTGGGGGGCCACCACCATTGCAGTGCGTACGTCGACGCTCGCCAGTGCGCGACCGGAGAAAACCCTGTTTTACCAGGTGAGTATCGCGACGCTGTTGATCTTTCCGCTGACCTTTTTCATGGGCCACTCCACCTTTGAAATCGACGGTGCGGTGGTCGCGAACCTGACCTTCCAGACCCTGGTTCTGGTCCTGGGGACCTTCCTGGGCTGGTATTGGCTGCTGACCAAATACCTTGCGTCACGCCTGTCCGTGCTGCAGCTGTTGACGCCGGTGGCAGGCGTGGCACTGGGGGTGGTGGTCCTCAACGATGCGTTGGACCTGTGGTTCGTGTGCGGAGCCCTGCTGGTCCTGATTGGCATCCTGGGTGTGAGCGTGCTGGAGGTCCTGAGCGTGCGCCGCGCAGGAGCGACTTCGCGCCTGGTATCCGAGGCGTGATGCCGCTGTTTCCAACGGTCAAGGGTCAAGTCGCTATGGATATGAATGACTGCAAGACAGTGTTGTCCACCCGCATCGGCATTGTCGGCTCGGGCCACTTGGGGGTCGCCCTGGCCCAAGGGCTGATTGCCGCCGGCTTACCCAGGGCCAACCTGTTGCTCAGCAATCGGCATTCCAGCGCTGCGCGGGGCAGGCTCAAGAAGGCCGGGCTGGAAGACCGATATGCCGACAACCGGCGAGTCGTCGATGAGTCGCAGTTGATCCTGCTGACCGTAAGGCCTCAGGACTACCGGGCGTTGAGCGGGCTGCAGCTCAAGAGCGGCACTGTGCTGGTCTCGTTTATCGCTGGTTTGCCGGTTGAGCGCATCAAGTCCCTGTTCCAGCCGCCTCCCCAGATCGTCCGTGTCATGGTCAGCGCACCGGATACGATTGCTGGCGCCTGTGCCATCGGCGCGCGTTATGGCGCCGATTCGGCCCTGGTTGATGGGTTGCTGCGCCGGCTGGGAATCGAACTGATCAACCTGCCATCGGAAGCTGAATTCGACGCCTTTACCGTCTATGGCCCCTGCCTGCCGATTGTTTTGACCTACTGCGAGAGCCTGGCCGTCAAGGTGTCCCAGGAAGCCATTGCCAGGGGCGCCACAGCGTGCAACCTGCCGCCCTGGGGCAAGGTGATTGCGTGGGCCAACGCCGTAAGGCCCCGGGGGCTGGATGACCGTGCCCGGCGCGACTACCTGCACAGCGCCACCACGCCAGGTGGCGTGACGGAAGCATTGCTGGACGCCGTAGGCGAAGGCTTGACGTTGTCCGACTGTTTCCGCGCCGGTATTGCGCGCAGCCAACGGCTTGCGGGCTGAGGCTTATTTCCCCACGTGACATCAATCGAGGATCGACAATGAAACACACGGCAGAGGAAAGTGCATTGGTGACCGCATCCCACCGGCTCAATGGTGAAAAGGAGGTGCTGCGGGCCTTCTACGATGAATGGGCGCAAGGCTACGTAGACACCGCTTTTGGTGAGAAGTATGTCGGTCACTGGGTTTGTGCAAAATTGCTGGATGTGGTGGCCCACGCGTTGGTCAAATCGGGGCGGCCACACAGTGCGCGGATTCTCGATGCCGGGTGTGGTACCGGGTTGGTGGGAGAGCAACTGGCCGGGATCGGCTACGGCGAGATCGATGGCGTCGACCTGTCCGCCGGCATGGTCGAGCAGGCACGCAAGACCAACGCATACAGTCAGCTTACGGCTGATGTCGACTTGAACGTGCGCAACCCTGCCATCGCGGATGATCGCTATGACCTGGTGGTCTGTTGCGGCGTGTTCATCGACGGACATGTGGCCGTCACCGCACTGGACGAACTGCTGCGTGTCGCGCGCAGTTCTGGCTACCTGATTGTCAGTACGCGCCAGAGTTACCTGGACCATGAACCTTTTGTCGAGTACGTCGAGCGTTTGGCCGAGGACGGCAAGGTGCGTGTGGTCATGCGTATCGAGCGCGGTAACTATATCAACGTCGACACCGCCGATTATTGGGTCCTCGAAAAAACCACCTGAACGCCGGCGTCGGCCAGGATGTCTTCGAGGCGCTCGTTCATGCCGGGCTCCGGCTGCGCTGGCGGCTGGCCCCCGGCGGATGGCCGGTAATACGCTTGAACGCACGGCTGAACGCTGCCTGGGAGGTATAGCCCAGGCGCAGCGCCACTTCTTCGATAGGCAATCGCTCCAGGGTCAGCCACTGGCTGGCCAGGCGCATGCGCAACTCCGTCACGTAGCGCAGGGGCGGGATGCCCAGGGTGGCCTGGAAGCGCTCGGCGAACACCGAACGGGAAGCATGACAATGCGCCGCCAATTCGGCCACGCTCCAATCGCGACCCGGGTCCTGATGCAGGACGAGCAGGGCACCGGCCAGTCGCGTGTCGCGCAGCGCCGCCACCAATCCTGATGCATTACCGCAGGCACATTCCACCCAGCCCCGCACGATCATGGCGGCGACCACATCGGCCAGGCGCGCGAGGATGCCGGAGTAGCCGATGCGGGCAGCAGACACTTCACGCTCCATCACCGCCAGGATCGGCATCAGGCCGGGGTACCGCTGGCCCTGGGCATCGATCAGCATCAAGGCCGGCATCAGACTGCCGAGCCCCTGGAGACTGCCGAGTTCGAACGCCATGCAGGCGCTGAACAGCAAGGTGCAGGGGGGCGTATCGGGGGACGCATCCACGGCGCAGACGGTATCGCCCAACGCGGTCGCGCCAAAGCCATCGATGTCCTGCACAGGCCTGTCCGCATCGGAGGACAGCGCATGGGCGCCGCCGTGGGAGATGAACACCGCATTGCCCGCCGATAACTCAAACAGGCCGCCGTCGTCGGTTCGCAGGGTGGCCGTCCCTGCGGCCAGGAAGTGGAAGTAGGCGTGTCCGGGTTTGGCCTCAAAGCCCATGCCGAAGCTCGGTCCGGCCTGGATGCGTCGGTACTGCACCCCGCTCAGGCGCATGCCGCGCAGCAGCTCGTCGATAAGGCCGGAGGACTGATTGAAAGGGGCGACTGTTGTCATGTTCGGGGTTTTGGTCAAAAACTCAAGGGTCTGCATCATAGATCATCCGGATGGGCGAACCTAGACTGGCCGTCGCGCTAATTTTCCGAGGATGTCGTGTGATGAATGATTGTGTAGCCCAAGCCGCTCACTCTGCCCAAGTTGAGCCCGATGCGCCCGCCTGGATGGCGGTGTTTTCCCTGGCCATGGGGGTATTCGGCTTGTTGACGGCGGAATACCTGCCGGCAAGCTTGTTGACGCCAATGGCGATGGACCTGGGAGTGTCCGAGGCGCTGGCCGGCCAAGCCGTGACGGTGACGGCAGTGGTGGCGTTGTTTGCCGGGCTGCTGGTGCCCGGCCTCACGCGTGGGATCGACCGACGCGTGGTGCTACTGGGTTTCTCCCTGCTGATGATTGCGTCAAACCTGTTGGTGGCGTTCTCTTCAAGCCTGGCGGTATTACTGCTGATGCGTATCCTGCTGGGCGTTGCCCTGGGCGGTTTCTGGAGCATGGCCGCCGCCGTGGCGATGCGCCTGGTGCCAGCGGCGCTGCTGCCCCGCGCGCTGTCGATCATCTTCAGTGGTATTGCGGTGGGCACGGTGGTTGCTGTGCCGCTGGGCAGCTACCTCGGTGGTCTGTATGGCTGGCGCAGTGCGTTCGTTGCCGCCGCCGCCGTCGGTGCAGTGACGCTGGCGTTCCAACTGTTCACGCTGCCCCGCCTGGCGCCCTCGGGGACTGCACGCTTGCGCACGGTACTGGATGTGCTGCTGCGTCCAGGCATCGCCATCGGCATGTTTGGCTGCGTGCTGGTTCACACCGGGCACTTTGCGCTGTTCACCTACATCCGACCCTTCCTGGAAAGCACCACGGGGGTGGGGACAGAAGGGTTGGCGTTGATGCTGCTGGGGTTCGGCGCAGCCAACTTCGTCGGCACGCTGCTGGCCGGTTGGATGCTGGTGCGTTATCCACGTGGCACCTTGGTACTGATGCCGGTATTAGTGGGCGTCGCGGCGCTGGCCCTGGTGTTGCTGCCAGTCTCTCTCCCAGGCCAGGCGTTGCTGCTGGCGCTGTGGGGCATGGCCTTTGGCGGGGTGCCCGTGGCATGGTCGAACTGGGTGGCCCGCGCCGTGCCGGACCAGGCTGAGAGTGCCGGTGGCATGGTCGTGGCTTCGGTGCAGTCCGCCATTGCAGCGGGCGCGGCCGGAGGAGGCGCGATGTTCAGTCTCAGTGGCATCAGCGGGGTGTTTCTGGGCGCGGGTGTACTGATGCTGTTGGCTGCCTTGTTGATTGCGCTGCGGGTACAGGTGCCACGCACCGAGGCAGGCATGGGCGTGGCGCTGCACCTGTGAGCTAGGTGTCCAGGTGGGGCAGCAACTGGCTGACCAAACCAATCCCCAACAAGCAGCACGACGAGGATGCGCTGCTGGCGGCCCAGATCGCCGAGGAAACCAGCGCCCGGCCTGTTCGCAGCGAACGGGTGGGCGAGGGCGGCGGGATTGAGGTTGACGGCCTGGGCACCGGTATCATGACCGAAAGCAGCTAGATCAATCGCAACCGTAACCCGGACTGGAGCAAGGCCGAGGTCGAGGCCGAACTCAGCAAGGGCAATCCGGATTTTGCGGCGGGCTACATCAATTACTTCGTGATAAACGGTGCGGTGATCGCTTCAAAGTTTGGCGACCCGGTAGCGGACCGCAAGGCACTGGACCTGCTGGCCCGGCTCTACCCGGACCGCAAGGTGGTGGCATTCACTGTGTGACGAGCCATCAACCTTTGGTTTAGTCTGGAGCGCTTCGCCGATCGCAAACGCCTCTGGAGCCGTCAGCATGACCGATTACGTACCCCCGAAAGTGTGGACCTGGGACGCCGAAAATGGCGGCACCTTCGCCAGCATCAACCGCCCGATTGCCGGTGCGACCCATGACCAGGAACTGCCGGTAGGCAAGCACCCGCTGCAGCTGTATTCCCTGGCCACGCCTAATGGCCAGAAAGTCACGATCCTGCTGGAGGAGTTGCTGGCGCTGGGTCACAGCGGTGCGGAATATGACGCCTGGCTGATCAAGATCGGCGACGGCGACCAGTTCGGCAGCGGCTTTGTGGGGGTGAATCCGAACTCCAAGATTCCGGCGCTGTTGGATCGCAGCGGCGCCACGCCGATTCGCGTATTCGAGTCGGGGGCGATCCTGCAGTACCTGGCCGAGAAGTTCGGTGCGTTCTTCCCCACCGAGCCTGCGGCCCGTGCCGAATGCCTGTCGTGGCTGTTCTGGCAGATGGGCAGCGCGCCGTATCTGGGCGGTGGGTTCGGGCATTTTTATGCCTATGCGCCGAGCAAGATGGAGTACGCGATCAACCGCTTCGCCATGGAAACCAAGCGTCAGCTGGACGTGCTCGACCAGCGCCTGGCAGTGAGCGAATACATCGCGGGAGATGAATACACCATCGCCGATATCGCCATCTGGCCGTGGTATGGCGGGCTGGTCAAAGGTCGCTTGTATGGCGCGGCGGAGTTCCTGTCGGTGCATGAGTACAAGCACGTATTGCGCTGGGCAGACGCGATCGAAGCGCGGCCGGCGGTGCAGCGCGGCCGGCGGGTGAATCGGGTGTCCGGTGAGCCCCATGAGCAATTGGCCGAGCGGCATGACGCCAGCGACCTGGACTAAAGGCCTGACGCGGTAAGAAAGGTGGGAGCGGGCTTGCTCGCGAATGCGGAGTGTCAGTCAACAGATTCATTGGCTGATCCACCGCAATCGCGAGCAAGCCCGCTCCCACATTTGGATTTGTGTATTTCACTCTACTTGTAGCGCTGCTCAAACACTGCCACCTGCTCCGGCTTGATCAGTTCAAACGGCACCCACACTTCCGACTCAATCGCCTCGCCCTTGATCATTCGCACCGCCGCCTGCACGGCCTGGGTCGCCTGGGCTTTCGGGTCCTGGAATACCGACGCCGTCAGCAACCCCCGCTTGATCGCTGCCAGCCCATCGGGCAAGCCATCGATACCCACAATCGCCACTTCACCCTTGGTTTTTCCCGCCTGCTGCAAAGCCATGGCCGCGCCAATCGCCATTTCATCGTTGTTGGCTACGATGGCATCGAACTGCGTGCCTGCCAGCAGCCAGTTGCTGGTCAGGTCCATGCCCTTGCTGCGTTGCCATTCGGCGCTTTGCTGCTCGACCATCTTGATACCGGGAAACTCCTTGAGCACCTGTTTGGCGCCCTCGGTGCGGTCATGGGTGGCGTTCTGCGCAAGGTCGCCCATGATGATCGCCACATTGCCCTTGCCGCCGAGTTTTTCCGCCAGGTAGCGCATCTGCAACTGCCCGGCCTCGATGTCGTTGGAGGCCACGGTGACCACGCCCTTGGGCAGGGTGCGTTCGTCCGGGTGACGGTTGACGTACACCAGCGGCGTCTTGGCCGCCACGGCAGCACGGGTCATGTTGGCGGTGGCGGCGGTGTCCACCGGCAGTACGATCACCGCGTCGACCTTCTGGTTGAGGAAGCCTTCGACCTGATTAAGCTGGCGCACCACGTCGCCCTGGGCGTCTTCGAACTGGATCTGCACATCCTGCTGCTTGGCGGCCGCTTCCAGGCCGGTGCGCACGTAGGTCATGAAGTTGTCGTCGACCCGGGCAATGCTCACGCCGATGCGATAAGCCGCGAAGGTCCATTGGCTGAACAGCAGCAACAAGGTGGCAGCAAACAACGAATAGCGATTCATAAGGGTGATCCTTTTATTGTTATAGGGTGAACGCCTGGCGGAAACGCGCCAGGGCCAGCTCGCTGTCGCCGCTGGCCCAGCCTTCCAGGCCGACCACGCCGCTGTAGCCTATGGCGTGCAAGGCTTTGGCAATGGCCGGGTAGTGGATTTCACCGGTGCCAGGCTCCTTGCGACCTGGTACATCGGCCACTTGGATTTCACCGATGGCGCTGCCGGCGCGCTGGATCAGTTCGATCAAATTTCCTTCGCAGATCTGCGCGTGGTACAGGTCCAAATTCATCTTCAGGTACGGGCTGCCCACGGCCTCGATCAGCGCCAGGGTATCGTCGGCGCGGGCGAAGGGGGTGCCAGGGTGGTCAACTGCCGTGTTGAGGTTTTCCAGCAGGAACACACGACCGGCGTCTTCCCCCAAGCGGGCGATTTTTTCCAGGGTCTTGCATGCGCTCAGCCACATGCGTCCGGTGGTCTGGCTCACCGGTTGTACGGGCAGGCCGCCGTCACCCAGGCCGGTGCCGTGCAGGTTGAGGCTGGGGCAATTCAGTCGTTCGGCGACCCCTAAGGATTCGCGGGCGCTGTCGAGCAGTTGGCGGATACCGCCGGGGTCGGTGAGGGTACCGCTGATGTAGCCGGTCATGGAGGTGAAGTCGGCGCCGGTAGCGACCAGGGCGGCGATGTCCTTGTCTGTCCAGTTCCAGATTTCGGCACTGAAGCCCAGCGCATGAATGCGCTGTACGCGCTCGACAAAGGGCAGGTCGAGAAACACCATCTCCGCGCTGACAGCCAGCTTGAAGGGGCTCATACGGCCACCGCCTTGCCGGTTTCGAATGACTCGATGCAGGCGCGGGCAATCGCCAATGCCGCACGCGCGTCTTCGCCGCTGGCCAGGGGCTTGGCGCCGCTGCGCAGGCAGTCGACGAAGTGGTTGAGCTCGGCGATATAGGCGTCGCGCAACAGGTCGGTGTCCAGGCGCTGGGTGTCGGCCTGGATGCCCTGGGCCAGGTAGCGCACCAGGTCGGAATCGTTGAGGCTGCCCATGCTGAGCATGCCGGCGCTGCCGAACACTTCGCCGCGCACGTCGTAGCCATACACAGCCTGGAAGTTGGCCTCGGCGGTGGCGATGGCGCCGTTGTCGAAGCGGATCGCGACCGCGGCGGTGTCGAGGAAGCCTTTGCTTTTGTATTCGGGCGCGATCAATGCGTCGGCCATCACGTAGACCTGCACCGCCTCCGCGCCAGGGTTGAGGTAGCGCAGGGTGTCGAAGTCGTGGATCAGGGTTTCCAGGAAGATCACCCATTGCGGCGACTTGGCCGGGTTGTTCAGTGCCGGGTCGCGGGTCAGCGAGCGCAGCAACTGCGGGGTGCCGATGCGGCCGGCGGCGACATCGAGGTGCGCGGTGCGAAAGCTCTTGGCGAAGCGCCGGTTGAACCCGACTTGCAGCGGCACTCGCGCATCGGCCGCAGCAGCGATAGCGCGGTCGGCTTCCTCGAGGGTGATGGCCATGGGTTTTTCGCAGAAGATGCCCTTGCCGGCGCGGGCGGCGCTGATCACCAGCTCTGCGTGGCTGCGGGCGGGGGCGGCGATCAGCACCCCGTCGATGTCCGGGTCGTCGAGCAACTGCTGCGGGTCGGTGTAGACCTTGCTCACGCCCAGTTCAGCGGCGAGGCGGGCGGCCTGGCCTGGCGTTGGGTCGGCAATCGCTGCCAGGCTGGCACCGGGGATATGCCGCGCGGCGGTCAGGCCGTGGAAGCTGCCCATGCGGCCGGCACCGATCAAGCCCAGGCGGATGTTCTGTGTACTCATGAAATAACCCCTTGTTGTTATTGGCCGCAGGACGCTCCTGATGGCAAAGGGGTGAGAGCAAAGCTTGTGCCATTTTTTAACGTGTTGATAAATAACGATTAATAATTATCTATAAACAAAAAGTGTTCATTTTGATGACATGCCTATACTGACATGTCAAAAACATGAACATGGATACCGCCCAATGAGCATGGCGTTCAGCGTGCAAGACCTCGACTACCTCACGGCCCTGGGGCCTGCCGCGCTGAATGATGGCCCGGTTGTCGCACTGGAACAGGCTTGGCGCGACTGCCTGGCCGGCCAGGTCGACCGCCCGACGCACGTGCGCCAAGTGATCTGGGATTCTTGGCGGCGCAGCGTCCAGGCCGGTATCGACCCGGCCGACAATACGTACCGCTTCGTTGGCGCCCACACGCTGGCCGCCACCCAGGCCACCCACCGCGTGCTGATCGAGGCGGCTGCGCAGGTCATGCATGGCTTGCTGGCCTACAACCCGCGCGGCCATATCAACCTCACCGATGCCGACGGTACCACCCTGTATTTCTGTGGGCTGGACATCACTCCGGTGGGCAGTCGTCTGCTGGAATCGGTGCAAGGCACCAACTGCACCGGCCTGGCGCTGGCCGAGGATCACCTGGTGTACGTGCTGGCTGAGGAGAACTTCGGCATCGGCCTGCGTCAGCGCCGTATGCATTGCGCCGCCGCGCCGATCAAGAATGCCCAGGGCCAGACCGTGGCCATGCTGACGCTGACCGCCGAGCCCGGCTGGTTTCACTTCCATACCCTCGGCACGGTGCAGGCCGCAGCCGACGCGGTATCGCGGCAGATGGCCCTGCAAGGGCTGTTGGAAGAACAGCAGACTGTCCTCGAAGTGCTCAACGAAGGCCTGGTGGTGCTGGACGAACGCGGCTGCATCAAGGCGCTCAACCGCTATGCCCGGCAGCTGTTTGGCGTCGGGCTGGAGCTGATCGGGCAGCCGTTCCAGCAACTGGGCCGTAGCGAACTGAGTGACGCCCTTGGCGCACCCGTACGCGACCTCGACTGCACCTTCCTCCTGCACAACCGCAGCCAACTCGCCTGCCTGGTCTCGGTGTGCCCGCTGGAGCAGGGCGGTGTGATCGTGTCACTGCGCGAAAACCGCCGCATTCGCGAAATCACCCGACGCATCATCGGCACCCAGGCCAGCTACACCTTCGACACCATCCAGGGCAGCTCGCGAGCGATCCAGGACGCGCTGCACCTTGGACGCATCGCCAGCCGCAGCGACTCCACCACCCTGATCCTTGGCGAAAGCGGCACCGGCAAGGAGCTGTTCGCCCAGGCCATCCACAATGGCAGCGAGCGCTGCAACGGCCCGTTTGTGGCGGTCAACTGCGGCGCGATTCCACGAGACCTGGTGCAAAGCGAGCTGTTCGGCCACGTCGAAGGCGCGTTCACCGGCGCCAGCCGTGGCGGCTCGGCGGGCAAGTTCGAACTGGCGGATGGCGGTACCATCTTTCTCGATGAGATTGGTGACATGTCCTTCGATGCCCAGGTCAGCCTGCTGCGGGTGTTGCAGGAGGGTGAAATCACCCGCGTGGGCGCGAAAAACTCGCGGCAAGTGAACGTGCGCATCATCGCCGCCACCCACCGCAACCTCAGCCAGGCGGTCGCGGAAGGCGCGTTTCGTGAAGACCTCTACTACCGCCTCAACGTGCTGAACCTGACCGTGCCACCGCTGCGCATGCGCCGTGAAGACATTGCGCTGCTGGCGCAGCATTTTCTCGCCCGCTGCGCGCGCTCGTTGCGTAAATCGGTGCAGGGCTTTTCGCCGGAGGCGATGGCGCTGCTGTCGGCCTACGGCTGGCCGGGCAACGTGCGCGAGCTGGAAAACAGCATCGAACGGGCGACCAACCTGGCGATGGGAGAACTGATCGAACCGGTTGATCTGCCGCTGGAAAGCCGCCAACGCACCCCGCTGCGCGCCCACGAAGCGCCGCCCGCCCAGGACCTGAGCAGCCACGAAATGCACGCCATCGTCGCCGCGCTCAACAGCACCGGCGGTAACATTCGTCTGGCTGCGCGGCAGCTCAACGTGTCGCGGGGTGGGCTGTACAACAAGATGAGTCGGTTCGGCTTGAGTGCTGCAGATTTCCGCAAATCTCTGTAGGCGCCGGCAAGCCGGCGCCTACAGGTTGATTTGTGCGTCAGCTGCCCCTATTTTCCGACGTCACAATCTGCGGTGGCACATACACCCGCTGCCGCACCGGATCGAACCCCTCTGCACTCTGCAACTCCACCATCAACCGCACCAACGCCGTCGCCGTCTGCCCCGGTTGCGAATCCATCACCACATCGATCAACCCCTGGCCCAGTGCCTGACGTGACAGCGCGGTCGACTCCTGCAGGATGCAACACAACGCCGGCCGCTTGGGCAGCTGCGCCAAGGCGCTGATGATGCCGTCGCCGCCGCCGCCCACCACGCATAATCCGCGCAGGTCGCTGTGGCGGCTGATCAGGTCGAGGGTGGCTTCTTCGGTGATGTCGCAGTTGTCCAGGTTGATCAGCGGTTCCAACGGTTTGAGCCCCGGCGCGTGCTCGGCCAGGTAGCTGTGCAGGCCTTCGACCCGCGCCTGGTGGCCGAGAAACCGATGGCCGCCGAGCAGGATGCCCACGCTGCCTTTGCGAGCGCCGCAGGTGCGGGCGAGCAGCCAGCCCATGGTGCGGCCGACCACATGGTTGTCCTGGCCGACGTAGGGTTCTTCGGCCTGTTCGTGGATATCCGAGAGCAGGGCAACCACGGGGACACCGGCTTCGCGGATCTGCTTGAGGCAGGCGTTGATCAGCGGATGGGCAAAGCTGACCACCGCGAGGCCGTCGCATTGCACGGCCAGTTGTTCGATCTGCGCGACAATGGCGCTGGGCGTGCGATCGACGATGTACTCGAACTGGCACGTCAGGTTGGCACCGGCATGCTGTTCGGCGGCGGCGTTGATGGCTTGCGCCAGGCTGGCATAGAACGCCTGGGCGGTGGCCAGCAACAGGATGCCGAAACGATAGGTCGGCCGGCGTTCGCGAATGCGCTGGCCGATCAACCGCGCCGCGAAATACCCCACGGCTTCGGCCGCCTGGAACACCTGCTCGGCGGTCTCGGGATTGACCGGCGCACGTGCGTTCAACACGCGGTCGACGGTGGCCACGCTGAGCCCCGCCTGGGCGGCGACGGTGGCGATGGTTGGGCGTTTATTGTTGTTCATGACAGGCCCCTTTGAGCGTCTTGATAGAAAACTATCAAGCCCCGCTGGGCCTGGATGATAGCTTGATAGGGAATGGATTCAAGGCATTGAGGGTGAAAGATTGGTTCTCTAAGGTGGGTTTCACACAGCACCTGAAACCACCCGCTTGCGGAGAACAATAACAATGCCTGAACACACCGCTCACACCGCCCGGCGCGATTACAGCCTCACCGGCCCCGAAGCCGCCCGCGCGGCTGAAAAGGGCCTGGTCTCGGCCAGTTGGTACCAGTCGCCCATCTCGCGCAAACGCATGAAAGAACTGATGCAGCGCCGCGACGGCCCGGCCTTGCTCGACACGGCCATCTGGGTGCTCGCACTGTTGGTCACCGGTTTTGGTGGCTACTGGTTCTGGGGCACCTGGGCCTGTGTGCCGTTTTTCCTCGCCTATGGCGTGCTCTACGGCACTGCATCCAATCCGCGTTGGCACGAAACCGGCCACGGCACCGCGTTCAAGACCCGCTGGATGAACGACGGGCTGTATCAGGTCGCCAGCTTCATGTGCATCTTCGAACCCCACGTGTGGCGCTGGAGCCATGCCCGTCACCACACCGACACCATCGTGGTCGGCCGCGACCCGGAGATCGTCGAGCCGCGTCCGCCAAGCTTTTTGATGATGTTCTTGAGCCTGTTCAACCTGCCCCTGGCCTGGAAAACCTTCAGCGGTGTGGCGCGGCATGTCATTGGCAAGATGAGCGCCCAAGAAGCCGACTTCATCCCCGAATCCGAATGGCCCAAGGTGTTTCGCGCGGCACGGATCTGGGTCGGTATTTATGCGGTGGTGATTGGCACCGCGTTGTACCTGCACAGCTGGCTACCGCTGATGCTGATTGGTCTGCCGAGCCTCTACGGTGCCTGGCTCGGCTATATCTTCGGCCTTACCCAGCACGTCGGCCTGGCGGAAGACGTGCTGGACCACCGCAGCAACTGCCGCACCATCTACATGAACCGCGTGCTGCGCTTTATCTACATGGACATGAACTACCACCTCGAACACCACATGTACCCGATGGTGCCGTACCACGCCCTGGCGCAACTGCACGAAGAGATCCGCAGCGACTGCCCGCCGCCGTACGCCAACCTGTTCGAGGCGTACAAGGAAATCCTGCCGACGATCTGGAAGCAGCGCCGCGATCCGAGCTACTTCATCCAGCGCCCGACCCACTGTAGTGAGCGAGCTTGCTCGCGCTGGGGTGCGCAGCAGCCCCAGTAAATCCACCGCGTTCTTTCAGACAAAACTGTGCCGCCGATTTTGGGGCTGCTTCGCAGCCCAGCGTGACGGTGCGACGGTTCGACAAGCTCGCTCACCACAAGGTGGGAAAGTCGCCAGGTAATAGGAGAGAAACACCATGAACGATCAATGGATCGACGTCTGCGCCGTGGGCGAAATAGACGAAGAAGACGTGCTGCGCTTCGACCACGGCCCGCACACCTACGCGCTGTACCGCTCGGCCGAGAATGAATTCTTCGCCACCGCCGGCCTGTGCACCCACGAGAAAATCCACCTGGCCGACGGCCTGGTGATGGACCACGTGATCGAGTGCCCCAAGCACAACGGGCGTTTTGATTATCGTACGGGCAAGGCCCTCGGCGCGCCGGTGTGCGTCAACCTCAAGACCTACCCGGTGCGGGTCGAAGCGGGGCGGGTGTTGCTCGCTGTCACGGCCTGATGATGAACGCTCCGTTGATTATCGTCGGGGCCGGTCATGCCGGTGGCCGGGCGGCGCTGACCCTGCGCGAAGAAGGTTATACCGGCCGCCTGATCCTGATTGGTGATGAAGTGCACTTGCCCTATGAGCGCCCGCCGTTGTCCAAAGGCCTGTTGCAAGGCACGGCGGATCTGGCCGGATACAGCTTGTGCGACAGCGCGCGACTGGCCGAGCTGGGCATCGAGCACATCGCGGGTAACCCGGTGACTCGACTGGAGCGGCAGCCAGATCGGCTGCAACTCGCCGACGGCCAGTGGCTGCCTTACGCTGGTCTGCTATTGGCCACCGGCGGCCGGGCGCGGCGATTGCCCCAGGAACAGGCCAATGTGCTTTACCTACGAACCCATGATGAAGCGCTGGCCTTGCGCAGTGCTTTACGCCCCGGCACGCGATTGGTGGTGGTGGGTGGTGGTTTTATCGGCCTGGAAGTGGCGGCGACGGCCCGTGGCCTGGGCTGTGAAGTGACGGTGTTGGAAGCCGGGCCGCGCCTGGCGGGGCGTGTGCTGCCGCCGGTAATCTCCCAGGCGCTGCTGGATCTGCACCGCGAGCACGGTGTGGAGGTGCGTTTGAATGTGGCGCTGGAGTCAATCCAGGCCGATGCCGTGCTGTTGGTAGAAGGGCAACGCTTGCCCTGCGACCTCGTCGTGGTCGGCATCGGCATGCAACCCAACATCGAACTGGCGGCGGCAGCAGGGCTGGAGGTGGGCCAGGGCATTCGTGTTGATGCGTGCCTGCGTACCAGCGCGCCGAACATCTATGCCGCTGGTGATGTGTGTGAGTTTCGCCTCGACGGTCTCTATCAGCGCCAGGAAACCTGGCGCAATGCCGAAGCCCAGGGCCGGCATGCGGCGCTGAATCTGCTGGGGCGCGAAGTGCCGTTCGAGGCGCTGCCCGGTTTCTGGTCCGATCAGTTCGACTGGGGTTTGCAGACCGTGGGCGTAATCACACCGACAGTGGTCAACCGCCCATTACCGAGCGGCGGCCTGTTGCTGTTTTACCTCGATGCCGATCATCGTTTACAAGGCGCCTGTGGTTGGGCGCCGGGCAACAGCGTGGCCAAGGACATCAAGCTTTGCGAGCGCCTGATCAGCGCCCGGATCCCTCTTGATCCCGCCAGCCTGGCCAACCCCGAGCTGTCCCTCAAACCCCTGCTGCGAGGCTGATATGCGCCAATTCCTGGTGTTCCAATCCCTGTGGGCGATGCAAACCGAACCTGGCGCCCTTGACGCCCAACTCGACCGTATCCAGGCCGCCGGTTTTGACGGCATTACCGATCATTACTGGCAGCCTGCTGACGTCGCGCGTTTGCACGCGGCGGCTAGCTCAAGAGGCTTGCAGATCGAGGGCCAATTGTTCCCGCAATCGGTGGATGACCTGGCCGCGGCGCTGGATGTGATCAGCCGCTATGGCTGCCACCACCTCACCCTGCAAGCCGACGTACGCCCGCGCACTCAATCCGAGGCGGCCCGGTTGATCGAAGGCTGGCAACGCCTGGCCGAGCAGGTGGACTTTCCGGTGTTGCTGGAAACCCACCGTTATCGCCTCACCAACGACCTGCTGTTCACCCTCGATCTGCTGGCGCAAATGCCGGATTTGAAACTGCTGGCCGACCTGTCCCACTACGTGGTCGGGCGTGAACTGCCTGAGCCCGGCGCGCCTGAAGACGACGACCATATCCGCACGATTTTGCGCCACAGCTGGGGGTTCCACGGCCGTGTCGCCAGCAGCGAACAGGTGCAGGTCTCCCTGGACTTCCCCCAACACCAAGCCTGGGTACAGCGTTTTACCCAGTGGTGGCGCTACGGGATCGAAGACTGGTTGGCCCGGCCCGACATGTCACAGAGCCTGTCCTTTACCTGCGAACTGGGGCCGCCGCCCTATGCGATTACCGGTGCGGACGGCCGCGAAATCAGCGATCGCTGGGCCGAAGCGCTGAAGATGCAGGCGCTGATTCGCGACGTGTGGGAGAGCTGTCAGGCATGATCTGCTAATCTGCGCGGGTTGAATTTCGCCCCTTAGCCTGGACTATCACCATGACACCATCCTCCGTTCAGCCGCCCCTTGAGCCGCAGTCCGTCTGCCATCCCATCACCAGCAGCGCGATTTTCATGGTTGCCACCGTTGCCCCCGGCAGTGAAGACACGGTGCGTGGCTGGTGCGCGGACATCGCCGGCTTGGTGCGTTCGGTGGGCAAGCGCGTGCCGGCGGGCAATCTGACCTGCGTCTGCGGGTTTGGCTCGGACGCGTGGGACCGGCTGTTCGGCGCACCGCGCCCGGCAGCGCTGCATCCGTTCCGTGAATTCGGCGTGGAAGGGCGCAAAGCCGTGTCGACACCGGGGGATATCCTGCTGCATATCCGCGCCGAACAGATGGACTTGTGCTTTGAACTGGCCACCCACGTGATGGCGGCCCTGGGCGACAGCGTCAAGGTGGTGGATGAGGTCCAGGGTTTCCGCTATTTCGACATGCGCAGCATCATCGGCTTTGTCGACGGCACCGAGAACCCGGTGGGGCGCAAGGCCGAAGGGTTCACCATTGTCGGTGATGAGGACAGCGAATTTCGCGGCGGCAGCTACGTGCTGGTGCAGAAGTACCTGCACAACATGACAGCCTGGAACAGCCTGACGGTGGAGGCCCAGGAGAAGGTGATCGGGCGGACCAAGCTGTCGGATATTGAATTGGACGAAGAGACCAAACCAAGCAATTCCCACAGTGCGCTGACAGTCATCACCGACAAGAACGGCGATGAAGTAAAGATCCTGCGCGACAACATGCCTTTCGGCCGCCCTGGCGCCGGTGAGTTCGGCACCTATTTTATCGGCTATGCACGTTCGCCGGAGCCTCTGGAGTTGATGCTGGAAAACATGTTCGTCGGCCGTCCGGTCGGCAACTATGACCGCCTGCTGGATTTCAGCACGGCGGTCACCGGCGGCCTGTTTTTCGTGCCTTCGGCCGATCTGTTGGAAGAACTGGCCGAGCGCAAACTGTAGGAGCGAGCTTGCTCGCGAAGGTCGTCAATGATAACGCGGGCTTGCGGGTTTGCTGCGGCGCCTGTGCATTCTTCGCGAGCAAGCTCGCTCCTACAGTAAGCCGGTGCTGACGGCTACGATCAGGAAAATCCCCAGCAACGCGCGATAGATCACGAACGGCCAGGTGGAGAACCGCTCCAGGAACTTCATCAGGCCCCAGATCGCAAAAAACGCCGAGATGCTCGCGACCACCAGGCCGAACAGCAAATGCGGCCAGGCATGGGCGGGCATGTCGGCGTGCAGCAGCACCCACAGTTCCTTCAAGCCAGCGAGGGCGATGGCGGGCAAGCCGAGCAGGAAGGAGAATCGTGCGGCTTCCTCACGCTTGAAGTTGAGGAACAGTGCGGCGGTCAACGTAGAACCGGAACGCGAAACCCCTGGAATCAGCGCACCAATCTGCGCAACGCCAACGATCAACGCATCCCGCAGGCGCATCTCGCTCACCTCGCGGGTGTGGCGTGCGCGCACTTCGGCCACCGCCAGCAGCACGGCCATCACCACGCAGGAAATACCGATCACCATCAACCCGCGCAACGGCGAGTTGCACGCGTTCAGGGTCGAAGACAGCGCCAGGCCGGCGATGCCGATGGGGATGGTCGCCAGCACAATCGCCACCGCCAGCTTGAACCAGCGATCGTTGTAGTCACCCCTGCGCACGGCGTCGATGCTGCCGGTGGTCACCTGGCGCACATCTCGCCAGAAGTAACTGACCACTGCCGCCAGCGCCGCCAACTGCATCGCCGCGGAGAATGCTGAACCGGGGTCCTGCCAGCCGAGCAGGGCGGGTACTACGCGCATATGGGCGGTGGACGACACCGGCAGCAGCTCGGTAATGCCCTGGATCACGCCCAGGATGAAGATTTGCAGGTAGTCCAGGGAGGCAAAACCCACGTCCAGGCCGGCGGTACAGGCGTTTGTCAAAATACGTGTCCTCGAAAGAGAGCGGCAATTTCGCGGAGTTTATTCGAAATGTTTCAAGGTTTTGGTAGAGGCAACACCTATTTGCAATCGGTTCAGCAAGTAGAAAGGTTGGCCGCTCTCTTGGCCTGCCCACCGGTTTTGTGAACAATGGCGCCCTGTGTTTTTTCACCGAGAGTCTCATGCCCGAAGTCACCGTCGAATTGATCCAGACCGGCCCGGAGCACGCCGAGCTGATCCGCAATCTTTACCAGTACTACGCCTATGAATCCTCTGACTGGGAACAGGAAGATGTCGAGGCCGATGGGCGTTTCTACATCCATGACGAACACCTGGTCCGCTACTGGCAGGACCCGCAATGGAGCGCCAACCTGCTGTTGGTGGACGGCTATATCGCTGGCTTCCTGTTGATCGAAGGCAGCGAGCTGCCGGGCATTGACGCCCTGGAGTTGGCCGACTTGTTCGTCCTCAAGCGTTACCGCCGCAAAGGCATTGGCCGCGCCATCGCCAGCCAGGTGCTGTGCAGCGGCGAGGCCGATTGGCTGGTGCGCTTCTATGATCAGGACGAAGTGTCCCAAGCGTTCTGGCGCACGGTGCTGGATAACCTGCCGCGTCCGGTGCAAACGATTGAGCTGGAGGATGAGCCGCAGTTGGTGAGTTACCTGATTACGCGGGCGGCACTGCATTAAACGCCTGCTGCATCACCTGCGGCGGCTGCCCGAACGCCCTTAAAAATGCCTGGCGCATACGTTCGCGATCACCAAACCCGGTTTCGCGGGCGACCACCTCGACCGGGTGGCGACTGGTTTCCATCATCGCCCGTGCCGCTTCTACCCGCAGCGACTCGATGGCCTTGGCCGGTGTTTGTCCGGTCTCTTCCCGGAACACCCGACTGAACTGGCGCGGGCTGAGGCGGGCGACATCGGCCAGGGCGTCTACCGACAAGTCGTGGGTCAGGTTCTCACGGGCATAGGCCAGGGCCAGTTGCACGCGGTCCGACTTGGGGTCCAGCTCCAGCAGCGCCGACAACTGCGACTGTTCACTGCCCCGGCGTTGGGCGATCACCAGTTTGCGCGCAATGCGCCGGGCCAGATCACTGCCCAGGTCGTTTTCCACCATCGCCAAAGCCAGGTCCACCCCGGCACTCATGCCGGCACCGGTCCACACCTGGCCGTCCACCACGAACAGCTTGTCTTCTTCCAAATGAATGTCCGGATAGCGCTTGCGAAAGGCTGGCGCGTGAATCCAGTGGGTGGTGGTGCGCTTACCTGCCAGCAAGCCCGCTTCGGCCAGCACGAAGATGCCCATGCACAACGAGGCGACGCGTCGCGACTGGGCGGAGGCGGCCTTGACCAGTTCCAGCAGGTTGGCCTCCGGCAGGCGGAACTCTAGGTAGCCGCTGACGATCAGCGTGTCGTAGCCCTCCGGCCGGATCGGCATGGTGTTCACCGAAAAGCCCTGGGACGTCATCACCGCGCCGCCGCTCTCAGACACTAGGTGAAACTCATAGGCCGGTTCGCCGCGCAGCAGGTTCGCGCACTCGAACACCGAGCCCAGGCTGAGGCTCAGGGACTGGAAGTTCGGGTAAACCATCAGCGCAACGCTGTGCATCGCATGTCTCCGGGTGGGGGGAGCAGGGATTGTCGGCGGCTGCCGGGAAAACGGCAACCGACTTTGGCGGATGTCCGAAATCCTTGCGGATCTGACATTGTGCGAGCCTGACCAGGCTCCTAACATTCCCTCAACGAACTAGACGACTGGTCTAATCCGATGAGCAACGAAACTAAAACTGTGCGCCAGAGCATTCTTGATACGGCGCAATTGATTGTTGGCCGCAAAGGATTTTCTGCGGTGGGCCTGAACGAAATACTGCAAGCCGCCGACGTACCCAAAGGTTCGTTTTATCACTACTTCACCTCCAAAGATGCGTTCGGCGTTGTATTGCTCGACCACTACTTCGACAACTATGTGCACGGCATGCAGCAACTGTTCGACCTGCCGGGTTTAACCCAGCACGCCAAGTTGATGGCTTATTGGCAATGCTGGATCGACAACCAGACCGGCTGCACCGACGCGGGCAAATGCCTTGCCGTCAAACTCGGTGCGGAGGTGTCAGACCTTTCAGAGCCGATGCGCCTGGCCCTGCAACGTGGCACTGCACGCACCATCGGGTTGCTGGCCGAGGCCTTGCAGCAGGGCGTCGAAGACGGCTCGGTAGCGATTACGCAACACCCGGACAGCCTGGCGCGGCGCCTGTATGCGTTGTGGTTGGGGACCAGCGTCATGAGCAAGATCACCCGTACTACGGCGCCTTTTGATGAGGCGTTGGGGTTGACCCGACAGTTGTTGGGTCAGCCGGAAGAAACTGACATTCACACCTATCGAGGCACTGGAAAATGAAAGTATTAATGGTACTGACCTCTCACGACCAGCTTGGCGATACCGGCCGCAAGACCGGCTTCTGGCTCGAAGAGTTTGCCGCACCCTATTACGCGTTCAAGGACGCCGGCGCCGAGATCGTACTGGCTTCACCGGCCGGCGGCCAGCCGCCGCTGGACCCGGTGAGTGACCAACCGGACTTCCAGACCGAACAGACTCAGCGCTTTGCCGCCGATCCTGCCGCCCAGCAAGCCCTGGCGACCACGGTGAAACTGGACTCGGTCAACGCCGACGATTTCGACACTGTGTTCTACCCAGGCGGCCACGGCCCGCTGTGGGACCTGGCCGAATCGCCGGTGTCGATCGCGCTGATCGAGTCCTTCGAGCGTGCTGATAAGCCCATCGGCTTTGTCTGCCACGCACCGGGCGCGCTGCGTCACGTCAAGGCGGTGAATGGTGAACCGTTGGTCAAGGGGCGTCGCGTCACCGGGTTCTCCAACTCGGAAGAGGCGGCGGTGGAACTGACCGATGTGGTGCCGTTTCTGGTGGAAGATGAATTCAAGAAGCTGGGCGGCCTCTATGAGAAAGGCGCTGACTGGCAGTCCTTTGTCATTACCGATGGCTTGTTGGTGACTGGGCAAAATCCTGGCAGTTCCAGTGATGTCGCTAAAGCCTTGCTGAAACTGACCGCTTAATTAAATAAACCGCTGAGTTCATTGGCGACTTTTATAAGTCGCCAATGCTTTAGCACGTCCAGAATTTGGAAATGATTAGATGACTGACAATGTTTTAAGTACCCCAATAAAGCTGGGTCACCATACGCTGAACAACCGTATTGTCTTGCCGCCATTGACGCGCCAGCGCAGCGCCCAACCGGGTGATATCGCGACCGACTTGATGGCCGAGTATTACCGCCAGCGGGCCAGTGCCGGTTTCATGGTCAGCGAGGGCACGCAGATAGAGCCACGGGGCCAGGGCTACGCCTGGACACCGGGCATCTACACCCCGGCGCAGATCGACGGTTGGCGCAAGGTCACCGACGCGGTGCATGCCGAGGGCGGGGTGATCTTTGCCCAGTTGTGGCATGTCGGTCGGGTGTCGCATAACGCCTTGCAGCCAGAAGGGGCGGCGCCAATCGCACCGTCTGCCCTCCAGGCCCTGCAAGCCAAAGCCTTTATCGAAACGGCGCCGGGCGAGGGTGAGTTGAAACAGCCGCCCGTGCCACGTGCATTGACCACGCAGGAGGTCAAGGAGCTGGTCGGGCACTACGCCCAGGCTGCACGCAATGCGCTGGATGCCGGGTTTGACGGGGTGGAGATCCATTCGGCCAATGGCTACCTGGTGAACCAGTTCATCTCGGCCCATGCCAATCAACGTGACGATGAGTACGGTGGTTCGTTGGAAAATCGCCTGCGTTTTCTGCGTGAGATTGTTGAGGCGGTGAGCGCCGTGGTCGGGCCGGAACGCCTGGGCGTGCGCTTCTCGCCGTTGTTCAGTGGCACCGATCAGGACCGCGTGTACATCGGCCTGGTGGAAGACGACCCGCACCATACCTACATCGAAGCCATCAAGGTGCTGGAAGCGTCGGGCATCGCCTACGTCTCCATTGCCGAAGCCGACTGGGACAACGCCCCCGACCTGCCTGAAACCTTCCGCCGTGCAGTGCGCGAGACGTTCAGCGGACGGATCATCTACGCCGGCCGCTACACCGCTGAACGCGGTGCGCGATGGATAGAGGCGGGGCTGGCGGATTTGATCGCGTTCGGGCGGCCGTTCATTGCCAATCCGGATCTACCGCAGCGGCTGTTCAATGGGTGGCCGTTGAATCCGCTGCGGGTAGAGGGCATGTACGGCGGTGGTGCAGAGGGCTACATCGATTACCCGGTTTACGCCGGATAATCAGGCAACCCGCAACACAATCTTGCCAATATGATCCCCACCTTCCATCCGCGCATGCGCCTGATCGGCCTGGGTGTAATCGAACACCTGGTCGATCATCGGCAGGCAGCGCCCGGCTGACAGCACTGGCCATACATGCTCGCGCAGTTGGTCGGCGATTGCGGCTTTTTCGTCCTTGGTCCGTGCGCGCAGCAGTGAACCGGTGACGATTGCGCGTTTGCCTAGGATGGTCAGCAAGTCCACCTCATTGGCCTTGGCACCGCCGAGGAACCCCAGCATTACCAGACGGCCGTCCATCGCCAGCGCCTTGAGGTTGTTGTTGATGTAGGAGGCTCCCATGATGTCGAGGATCACATTCACCCCTTGATCACCGATCACCTGGGCGAAATCCTGTTCGCGATAGTTGATTGCTTCTGCGCCCAGGGCACGAATGGCCGCACATTTTTCTTCGCTGCCGGCAGTGGCAAACGCCTGGATGCCGAACTCGCGGCATAGCATCAGCGCGGTGGTGCCGATTCCACTGGTGCCGCCGTGGATCAGCACCCGCTGGCCCTTGTGGGCGCCGCCGATGCCGAACAGGTTGGCCCACACGGTAAAGAAGGTTTCCGGGATGGCCGCCGCTTGAATCCAGTCCATGCCTTCGGGAACCGGCAACGCCTGGCTGGCGGGCACTGCGCAGTATTGGGCGTAACCACCGCCATTGGTGAGGGCGCAAACCTTGTCACCGACGGCGTACTCGGTCACGCCATCGCCCAGCGCTACCACTTCACCTGCCACTTCCAGGCCGGGGATTGGGCTCATGCCGGGTTTCATCGGGTACTTGCCGGCGCGTTGCAAAGCGTCCGGGCGGTTGACGCCGGCGGCGTGCACGCGGATCAGGATTTCACCGGCTACCGGGGAGGGCAATGGCACCTGGCGCGGCTTGAGCACCTCGGGGCCGCCAGGGGTGGTGATTTCAATCAGGGTCATGTCGGTAGGCAGGGGCATTTTGCGGGTCCTGTTGCGGTGAGCGTATGAAGTGGGACCACGCTGCGCGACGGTTGATTCAAATGAAACCGTGCAGCAGGGTCATCTTGGATATTTCCATGGTCGACAGGATAGCAACGTCGCATGATGCAATAATGCTGCGATTCAGCAGCACATAAATGCATATATGCAGCAGTGGAGGACGCAATGAACTGGGACGATGCACGGGTGTTCCTGGCGGTGTGCCGGGAGTCCACATTGCGCGGCGCCGCACGGGTATTGGGCGTGGATCAGGCCACCGTCGGCCGGCGGGTCAACGCCCTGGAAAAGTCCCTGGGCGCCACCTTGTTCCTGCGCACGTCCGAGGGCTACGCGCTGACGGCCGTGGGCGAGGCTGCATTGCTGTCGGTGGAGAAAATGGAGCGTTCAGCCCTCGACCTTGAGCGCCAGGTTCAAGGCCTGGATGATCGTTTAACGGGCACCGTGCGCGTCAGCACCACCGATTCCCTGGCCATCGACTTCCTGATTCCGTCCATCGCTCGCCTGCACGACAAACACCCCGACGTGCGCGTGCAACTGGACGCTTCCACCCAAATGCTCAGCCTGGCCAAGCGTGAGGCCGACATCGCTGTGCGCAACCAGCGTCCGGATAACCCCGACCTGATCGCCCGTCGCATCGCCCGTTGGCCGTTGGGCCTGTTTGCCTCCCAGGACTACATTGACCGCCACGGCGTGCCTGAACCGGGCAGCCTGTTCGAGGGGCATGACCTGGTGGTCTACCAGCCTCACCTACAAAGCAAGAAAGAGCTGACCCTGGTTTCCGAGCCTCTGGGCCGAGGGCGCATTGTTGCTGCCTTGAGTTCCAGTTTGCTGGTGCGCCGCTCGATCGCTGCCGGCATCGGCATAGGCGAAATCCCGGTGTGCACGGGTGAGCGTGACGGGCTGGTGCGCCTGTGGCCCGAGCGCTCCCGGCCACTGCCGTACGACGTGTGGCTGGTGACCCACGCCGACCTGCGCCACACCGCACGGGTGCGGGTGGTGATCGATGAAATCGTCGCGGCGTTTGCCGGCGTCGGGGAGTGAGGTCAGCACAGACTTGCAAGCGTGAGGGCGCCTCGGCCGACACAATCGATGTTTATGTCGACCTACCGAGCGTACGCATGAACGAATCAAAATGTCAGGACTTGGGGCTGCTGTTTCTGCGGGTCAGCGGAGCGTTGTTCCTGTTGTGGGTACATGGTTTGCCCAAGCTGCTGAGTTACAACGAGCAATTGAAGCTGATCGAAGATCCGTTTCATCTGGGCGCTTCGGCCACGCTAATGTTGGCGATATTTGCTGAAGTGCTGTGCCCGCTGCTGATCATTGCCGGCGTGCTGGTGCGTCTGGCGTGCCTGCCGATCCTGTGTGTGCTGCTGATTGCCTTGCTGGTGGTGCACCCGGAGTGGACGCTGTTCGAGGCGCAGTTCGGTTGGCTGCTGTTGATCATTTTCACCACGGTGCTGATCAGCGGGCCAGGGCGTCTGGTACTGCCTCAGCGTTTCTCTTGAGCAAAAAAAGGCCGGGCAAGCCCGGCCAAATAAGGAGAGGAGGGTTTAGGTGTTTCAGCGGTTCAGGAACGCCAGCAGGTCTTCATTCAACTGCTGCGCATGGGTCACGGCAAACCCGTGGGGGGCATCCTTGTAGACTTTCAACTCGGCACCCTTGATCGAGGCAGCGGCCACTTTGCCGGTTGTCTCGAACGGTACTATCTGATCGCCATCGCCGTGGATCACCAGGGTCGGCACGTCGATCTTGGTCATGTCCGGGCGGAAGTCGGTTTCGGAGAATACGGTGACGCAGTCGACGGTCGATTTGAGGGACGCCAGCAACGCTACCTGCAAGGTTTGGGTCAGCACACCCTCTGAGACAACCTGGCCTTTGTTGGTGCCATAGAACGGTGCGTTGAAATCACTGATGAATTGCGCACGGTCCTTCAGCAGCCCGGCCTTGATGCCGGCGAACACTTCAGCCGGGACGCCTTGCGGGTAGTCCGGTTTCTGACCAAACAGCGGCGTCACCGCGCCCAGCAACACCAGGCCGGCCACGCGCGCGCTGCCATGGCGTGCGATGTAGCGCGCCACGTCGCCGCCACCCATGGAGAAGCCCACCAGGGTCACGTCCTTGAGGTCCAGGTGCTCGATCAACTGGGCGATATCGTCGGCGAAGGTGTCGTAGTCGTTGCCGGTCCACGGCTGGTCTGACCGGCCAAAACCACGGCGGTCGAATGCGATGGTGCGAAAGCCGCGGCTGCTCAGGTATTCCATCTGGTATTCCCACATGTCGGCATCCAGCGGCCAGCCATGGCTGAACAACACGGGCTTACCGCTGCCCCAGTCCTTGAAGTAGATCTGGGTACCGTCTTTGGCAACGAATGTGCTCATGGAAAACTCCTTGGGTCAGGTGAAAAAAGCGTAGCTTCACTATTTGGGCTAAGGCGTATACAGGGCTTGTACGGGTGTGCTGGGTTGGCTCTACCAGCTGAATTTAAGCTCGACGCCCAGGTAGTTGCTGTCATCGCCGCCAGCACCGCGCAGGGTCTGACCTACATCGTAATGGACGGCTTCGACGGCGCCAGTGAGGTTGGGGCTGAACACATAATCGGTGCGCAGTTGCGCATAGGCGCCGGTCCAGCGATCACCTCTGCCAGCGGTGCCGGCGACCGGCAGATTGGGCTGGGTGTACACTGCGTCGCTGATGGTTTGACGCCAGAGCAGGCCGATCGCGGTTTGCACGCTGAGCTTGTCGATCGGTTTGACTGTGATTGACGGTTTGACGTGAATCAGGTTGCTGTAGCCGGTGTAGCCCGCCAGAGAAAAGTAGTAACCGTTGGGGAACAGCGGATTGAACGTACCGACGGTGCCATCCCCGGTTTTACGATCGCCGGAGGCGATGTCCAGTTGCAGGCCCACGCGCGGTTTCCAGGCCAGGCTGTCGAAGGTGTAGCCGGTGCGGCTTCCCCCAGCCCAGGCGCGGATGTCCTTGTTGCCCACCGAGCCGCTTTGCAGCATCGCTTCGATGTCCCAGTCAAAACCCATGGCCGCGCCGCCCAGGCGTGCGTCGATCAAGTGTCGGGTTTCGTCACCGTCCGCGTCCAGGTAGTGCGCCGCGCTGCGTTCATACACGCCGTAGTAGGCCGACAGCTCGTTCTTGCCGCCCACCAGCCGTTCCACGCGGACCATATGGAAACGCGCGTCGCTGTTGGATTTGTCGTCGAAGTGCCGACCGTCCTGATACTGCACCGGCTGGCTGGCAATCCCGATGAAGCGCCAATTGGATGTTTCCCAGTCGGCCCACAGCGCATCGAAGGATTGCCGCACATTCGGCCCGTCCCGTGATGAGATGAAACGCTGCAGGTCGAAGGCGAAATCCTGGCGCCCGACACGGGCCTTGAGTGTACCGCTGCTGAAGGTATTCACGTATTCGGCAAAGGCCAGTCGCAGGTCAACCCGGTTCTGGTCGGCGCCGCCAATCGTGGTTTTATCGTAGGCACGCACATCTTCGAGTTGGGTGAATACCCGCCAGTTTTCGTTCAGGTGCAGGTCGGCATGCACCTGAAAACGCTGGATCAGGTAGCGGTCACGTTTCACGTTGCGTACGCCGAAGCCGCTGGCGTCGTTCATTTCGAAACGCTCGCGCAAGGTTGCGCCCAGGGACAGATAGGTCAACGGGTCGGCGCTCGACAACGGGATGTACTTCAAGCTGTCCAGCGGCTGCGTGCGCAGCGCCGGGTCCTGCAGTACCGACCAATCCTCCTGCCAGCGGTTGGCCTTGATGGCCGGACGCGTCGCTTGCTCGTCGGCGTGGACGCTGCCGGCGAGCAGCGGCCACAGCACGGCCAGGCCCCAGCCTGTGCGACGGGTCATTTTACTGCGATGAGTTGATGGATCTCTGCGACGTAGCCGCCTGGGAATTCGACCAACGCACTGCGACGGCCTTTGCTGTCGAACGCGGGCACCAGCACTTTGGCGCCAGAGCCGGTGGCCTTGCCCAGGGTAGCCTTCAGGTCAGCCACTTGATAGCCGGTGGTCTCGTGGCCGAACGGGTAGGGCAGTTGGCCGTTGGTGACCAACACTGCCATGCGCCCGAATGGCGACTCGATGTCGACACGACGATAACTGCCTTTGGCTTGACCGATATCGACGCCAGGCGCGTGTTTGTCATCGACCAGGACTTTACCGTGGGAGAAACCGAGGAACGATTTGATGAACGTATCGGCACGCTCTGCGCTGAGGTACACACGGTTTTCCGGTACGGTCTGGAACGCTGCGTATTCAGGGGTCTTAGTGTGCCAGTAAAGCTGCATGTTGACGCCGCCTGGCCATTGCACCACCGCGTCACGCCCGATCGGGTCGGGGAAGTCGTTGACGATCACCGCCGCGCCGTTTTCCCGGGCGGCCTTGAGGGCGGCGTCCATGTCCTTGACCAGGTAACCGTTGCGCTCTTGGCCAAATGGATGCGGGATCGGCGTGGTGAAACCAAACAACGACACCGTGCCCGCTGGAGTCTGCAGCAATTGCGAGGTGGTGCTGCTTGGCACCGGCAGTACATTCACCACCACTTGGTCTGTGCTTTTGCCGCCGAAGGTGGCCAGGAAACTCTGGGCAAATCGGTCGACCTCCGCCGGTGCCACATAGACGTGGCTGGTGTCGTACTGGGGCGCCACGGCCACCGCGGGTGTTGCCGCAAAGGCACTGCCCATTATCTGCGCGGCCAGCAATGTCAGTGCCAGGGAAACCTTCACTCGTTTACACATGCCCACTCTCCAGCACTTTTAAGCGTGATCGAAAGTCACGATCTTAGGGGCGGGGCTGTGGGGCCGATTGTATGCACGTGCTTGGTTGAGCGTTTCAAGGTCGCTGCGGTTTTACCGAGGTACCGAAGGTATTGCCCATGCGCACACCGGTCGCCGCGGGCGTCGACAGCCCCAGGGCGTTTGGCAGCCTTTTCTCGATGGAAATGTCCTGCGCCTCACGGTTCTTCTTCGCCGCCTTGGCCGCGTTCGTGGCATTGCCCATCTGTTGGCTCAGGCAACCATAGTCGGGGGCCTTGTAGCCATCCACCGTGACTTCTGGGCAGCCGTCGGCGTGAGCCAGCCAAGGCAAGGCGGCACTCAGCAACAACGCGGCAAGGGTCGGTAAAGATTTCATCAGTGGCCTCCTGGCGAGGCCCAGAAGTGGCCCGTCATGACGTGCAAGTCTAGTGCAGCGGGCTTCTCATCACCGTGATGTTTTTTTTGCTATCACCGTAACATCAGGTTCATAAACTGGCCTCAGGATGACGGTTTTCTAGGGCGCGTCGGCCGTGCAGCGATGCAGAGCAGGGGGTGAACAGGGAGTCTGGAGGCGCGTCATGTGCGCCCTGGTCTTGCTGTTGCTGTTGGCCGGCGGTCGTACGGCGCAGGCAGAGTCACAGCTGCTGTCGTTGAACCTGCCGGCGCAAGACCTGGAACATGCACTGCAAGCCTACAGCCGCGCCACCGGGATGGCGGTGCTGGTGGACCGCGAGTTGACGCGGGGCCGGCGCTCCATCGGGGTACGCGGACGCTTTACGGCGCAAGAAGCACTGGCGATGTTGCTGACAGGGAGTGGCCTGATGGCACGTTATGCACGCAGCGATGCGTTTACCTTGCAGACCCCGCAGGTCAGCCAGCCACCGCCCACAAAGGGGGCGGCGACACGCAGCGCCGCGCGGATCAACAACAGCTACGCGACGGCATTGCAGCAAGCCATCGAGACCAGCCTGTGCCGCTCGCCGCTGACCCGGCCCGGCAGTTTTCGGGCATTGGTGCAGGTGTGGGTCAACCCGGACGGGGTGATTGAACACAGCCGGTTGGTCAGTTCTACCGGCGATGAACAACGCGATGAAGCACTGGTGCGCAGCCTGAGCGCAGCCCGGGTCCAACGCCCGGCGCCGAGTTCACTGCGCCAACCGGTGACTTTACTTCTGATGCCTGACACAACAGGAACACGCATGGAATGCACAGCAGCGAAAGGAACCTGGGGCGGATGAAAAATACCGGGCACAGTACGATGGTCAGCTTGTTCCTGGCCTCCTACGAAGACTTCAAGGTGCGTTTGCGCAAGCGCCTGGGCTCGGAAGACCTGGCCAACGACGTGCTGCACGAAACCTACCTGCGGGTCGACCGCATGGACGTGCCGCCCAACCTGCAACAGCCCAACGCCTACCTGTACCGCATGGCCCTGAACATCGCCGCTGACCGCCGCCAGGCCGATGCGCGACTGCTCACCGGCAGCGAAGTGGAAGAACTGCTGCAAAGCGCCGACGAAGCCCAGGACCCGTCGCGGGTGGTGGGCGGCCAGAAAGAGATCCAATCCTTGGTCAAGGCGCTTTACGAACTGCCGGCACGCCGCCGCAAAATTCTCATCGCCGCGCGCCTGGAAGAGGCGCCGCACCTTGAGATTTCCCAGCGTTTCGGCATCTCCACGCGCATGGTCGAGAAGGAAATCAAGGCCGCCCTGGGCCACTGTGCCAAGCGCCTCGAAAGAAAAGTGATTCAGCGGTTCGGTCCCGGGGCCGGAAAACCGTCTTAGTGTCGAGTCCCTGATAAATCCGTGAGTACGTGCGCGCTTGAATATTTTCAGCTTCCCCAACGCCCGGCCATCCGCCGCCAGTCCCCTGCACGATGAAGCCCGCGATTGGCTGCTCCTGCTGACCTCGGGCCGCGCCACCGTGGCCGATGCCAAGGCGCTCAAGGCCTGGTGCGCGCAGAGCCCGGAGCATGCCCAGGCATTCGAGCAGGCCAAGGTGCTGTGGCAAAACCTCACACCGGCCCTCGACCAGGTGGCGCAACCGCGCAGCTTTGGTCGACGGGCGTTCCTGGGCGGCGCGATTGCCGCTTCGGCCGCGGTGGTGATGGTGCGCGTCGGCGTGCCGGGTGGCTTTGCCGGGCTTACCGCGGACTATCACACTGAAGTCGGTGAGCAGCGCCAGGTGCTGTTAAGCGAGGGGATCAGCTTGGAGCTCAACACCCAGACCCGCATCAGCCGGGTGGGGCAGGGCATTGAACTGCTTGAAGGCGAAGTCGAAGTGCTCGCCCACGTTGCCCAACCGCTCAAGGTCCAGGCCGGCGAGGGTTGGGTGAGCGCGGCGCAGGCGCGGTTCAACGTGCGGCATACCGATCACACCGTGTGTGTCACCTGTATCGAAGGGTCGCTGTCGGTGGACGCTGCCGGCAACAGCATGAGCCTGGGCAGTGGCCGGCAATTGACCTACAGCACTGCCGGTTTCAGTGAGGTGACGACAGTCGACACCCAGGCAGTCGTGGCCTGGCGTGAACAGGTGCTGGTGTTCAACAACGCCACGTTGGCGACGGTGGTGGATGAGATCAACCGGTACCGACCTGGGATGCTTGTATTGCTTAACAAGCAACTGGGACAGCGCCGGGTGCAGGCACGGTTCAGTCTGCAGCAACTGGCGGGCGTGGCGTTGTTGATTCGCGATGCATACGGGGCGAAGTGCACGGAGTTGCCGGGTGGGGTGGTGTTGTTGAGTTAATTCATCGACCCCAACGGCCCCACCACCTGCCGATATTTTTCCACGCCCTGAGGCGTCTGCCGCACCAGACTGATTTCCAGTCCCAGCGGATCCTCCCGACGATTTCCGCTCAATTGTCGCCATCCCTTGTCTGCGTCCCACACTCGCACCTGCAGGTCACTCACACCGGTCAACACCACCACCCCATCCTTGGCCGCCGGCAGCGGGTATCGGTCCCGCGTCGGGGCGGCGGCGCGGTACAACGAGTCGCCCTTGAGCCACCAGCGCACGCGTTGCAGCCCATCCCCGGCCGTCGGAGCGCTGCGGATCACGTCCAGCCTGAAGCCCTTGCTGTCGGAGCTGCGCACGGTCACGGCGGCCAGCCCTTCGGTTTTGGGTGCCTCGTCTTGCGACACATCGGTGGCAACCAGCTCAACACTGGCGCGCAAGCTGATGTCGCGCTGCATCTGGTTCAGTGCCCGCAGCAGCACCTCCGTCTGCTCACTGCTCGCCTGCAAATGCTGATCAGCGCGCGTCACGCTGTCCAGCCCGCGCCAGGCGATCAGACTGACCACCGCCATGAGCATGATCGCCACCATCACTTCGATCAGGGTGAAGCCTTGCTGGGAGGTGTTCATGGTTGACTCACTACGCGCATCAAGCCGGCGGCGTCGCGTTGCAGGCTGAGGCTGTGTTGCCCGTCGGACAGCACCACCCGCAGCGGTGGGTTGATCCATTCGGCATTGAGCACCAGGGTTTGCCGGGGTTCGATGTTGATCTGCATGGGCGTGCTTTCCCAGAGGCGCGGCCGCAGTTGGGTGTCGCCCTGGAAAGACTCCACGCTCCTCCCATCATCGCTGCGGCGGTTGAAGCCAAAGCCCTTGGCATCCGCACGCCAGGTGATGGGACGGCCGTCGGCGTGGGCTTCGGCCTGGGCGACTTGCAGCAACTGGCTCAGGCGCTCGGCGTCTTTGCGCAGCAGGTGCAGTGGGTCGGGTTTGATCGTGAGGCTGATGGCGGCGCTGGCGATGCCGATGATCACCAGCACCACCATTAGCTCGATCAGGGTGAAACCTTGCTGTTTCATCGCGGGCTTCCTGGAGAACTGGGGAGTCTGTGAAATAAAAGCGTGCGAATTGATCTGTAGGCTGGTGCGACGGACAAACAGGAGGTCCTCCCCATGGCATTTGCCCATCGTTTCACCCTGGCCCACGGCGTGCAGGCGCTGGGTGTGCTGGCCGCCCTGGCGGGCGTGGCGGTATGGACGCCGCTGCTGCTTACCACGGCAGAATCCCACACGCCCCAAGCCACGCCCCAGGCACTCGCGGCGCGCAGCGATAACCCGGCGCTGCAATGGTTTTCCAATGCGCCGACGGCGCTGCAGGTGAAGGTCACGGGTGTGCTGGCGGGCGCCCGTGGTGCGGTGGCGATCCTCAGTCTCAACGACGGACCGCCGCGCAGCTTTCTATTGGGCGAGCGGCTCAGCCCCGGCGTGCGGTTGACGGCCATCGAAGGCGATGGAGTCGAGATCGAGCGCGGTGGCGAGAAGCTGCGCGTCAACCTCGACAAGTTGCCGGACGGCCCTGCGCTGCCGCTGCTCACTCGGCCATGACCTGGGTGTCCAGCCGCGCCAGGGGTGGCGCTTCGCGGCTGGCGTCGAGCACCTGCAGGTTGACCTGAAACAGGCGGCCATCGGCGTTGATGGTCTGCTCGCAACGCAGTTTCAGGCGGCCCTGATCGCACTCGAAGGTCTTCTTGCCGCTGCGCAAGTGGCCTTCCAGGCGCAGTTCCGCCAGGCGACTCTGCGCCGCCAGCAACGCGATCGATTTATCCCGCAGCAAGCCGTTGCTCTGGGTCATCAGCCCGGCCACGCGTACGGCGGCGGCCATGGCCACGGAGATGATCGCCAGCGCCACCAGCACCTCGATCAGGGTAAAACCTTGCTCCTTGCGACGGCCGTACATGGTGCTCTCAAAGCCGGGAAACAGGCCCGCAGACTAGCGCCGGCAGTTGACCGATTGGCGACCGAAACTCCCGAGGATTTTCAATACGACTGACATGTGTTCTTGCAACACTGCGCCACGAATTGCACTCAAGCCAAGGAATGTCGAGATGGATATCGCGCGCCTAACGTCCCCATTGCCAGGCCCTCGCGGGCAGCGTGGCTTCACCTTGATCGAGATCATGGTGGTGGTGGTCATCCTCGGGATCCTGGCCGCCATGGTGGTGCCCAAGGTGCTGGATCGGCCGGACCAGGCAAGGGCCACGGCGGCCAAGCAGGACATCGGTGGGTTGATGCAGGCGCTGAAACTCTATCGGCTCGACCACGGTACCTACCCGAACATGAACCAAGGTCTGAAAGTGCTGGTGGAGCGCCCGGCGGACGCGAAGAACAGCAACTGGCGCGCCTACCTGGAGCGGTTGCCCAACGACCCGTGGGGCAACCCTTATCACTACCTTAACCCAGGCGCCAACGGTGAGGTCGATGTGTTCTCCCTCGGTGCCGATGGCCAGCCGGATGGCGAGGGTGTGAATGCCGATATCGGCTCCTGGCAGCTGTAAGGCCCATTATGAAACGGTATTCGCCCCCAGCGGCGAAGCAGCGCGGCATGGCGATTATCAGCGCCTTGCTGATCGCTGCGGTGGTCGCGGTGTTGGCCGGCGCCATGCTCACGCGCCAGACCGTGTTCACCCGCGGCCTGGAAGCCGAGCAGCTGCGCATCCAGGGCCAGTGGTTGTTGCAGGGTGGCCTTGAGCGCAGCCGACAGATGCTCTGGGACGCACGCCAGAAGGACGTGCTGACCCGCCTCGACCAGCTTTGGGCCCGCCCTCAAAGGGGCGACTTTGAGGGCCGGATCGAGGACGAGCAGGGCAAGTTCAACCTGCGCAACCTGGTCAATCGCCAGCAGGTGGATGCCGAACAGTTACAGAGTTTCGAGCGGCTGTGCCGGCTGATCGGCGTCGATCCGGCCGTGAGTCGGCGCATAAGCCAGCGGGTGATTGCCTCTTATGAACCGCCCGCCAAATACCCGATGCTACGCAGCCTGGATGACCTGAGTGGAATTGAAGGCCTCAACCCCGTCATGTTGCAGCGCATGCAGGCCTACATCAGCGTGTTGCCCGGCCAGACCTGGATCAACGGCAACACCGCCAGCGCCGAAGTGCTCAGCGCGGTGGTTCCGCAGCTCAGCCTGTCCCAGGCCCACGGGCTGGTGGCCGAGCGCGACAGTGGGCAGTGGTTCATCAACCGTGGGGATTTTGTCAATCGCCTGCGGCTGCCCCAAGTGGCGGTGGACACAGTCCAGGTGGGCATCACCAGTGAATGGTTTCGCGTGCAGGGTCAGGCCCGGCGCGAGCAGCGGCGGGTGACGATCGACGCGTTGTTGCATCGCCCGGAAGACCGTCAGCCGCGGGTCATCTGGTCGCGGGTGGGCGTATGAAACGCCTGCGCATCGGCTTGCCGCCCCTGGATCAATTGACCGCTGACAGCAGGGTCAGATTTGCCTGGTTGGAGCGTGGCGCAGTCATTGAAGAGGGGTACGAAAGCCTGACGCAATTGGCTACATCCCGCCAGGCAATCGACTGTTTCCTGCACCCGCGCGACAGCCTGCTCACCAGCCTGGAGCTGCCACCGCTACCCGCCGCGAAAACGGCGGCGGCGGTGGCCTGCGCGGCGCAGGCGCTGATCCTCGGCCCGGTCGAACAGATGCAGGTGGCCCACGGCCCGCGCGAAAACGACGGGCGCGTGCACGTCGCGTGGGTGCCCAAGGCCGGGTTGGCGCGGCTCGCGCAATTGCCAATCAAACTACGCGGTCTGTACCCGGCGCCTTATGCCTTGCCGGTGGGTGCTGCTGCGTTGGATGACGGCTATCTGTTGACACGTGACAGCCTGCAACAAGGCGCGGTGCACCCACTCGGCTTGCAGGCGCTGGATGTGCAACTGGTAGACGCGGCGCAGCGTTGGAGTGGGCCTGTACCCACTTGGGGCTTGCACGGCGGTCTCATCCAGCCTTCGACTGTTGGATGGGGCCGGGCGCTGGCCTGTGTCGCGCTCGCCACCGCCATTTGGACCTTCGGCCTCAACCTGTACGCCGCACGTCAGGTAGAGGACGGCCAACGCCTTAAAGCCTTGATGAGCCAACAGGTGCGTCAAGCGTTTCCTGAGTTGCCAGTGGTGCTCAACCCCCTGCAGCAAGCCCGACAGCAATTGGCCGCCCGCCAGACCGGTGCGGCCGCCGACCCCGGCCAACGCTTTACCAGCCTGCTGCAACTGGCCGGCAGCAACCTGCCATTCATGGTCGGCAGCGTCGACAACTTGAGCTTTGAGCAGGGGCGTCTGCATGTGGCATTGCTCGCCGACAGTCGTAACCCGGCCGCCGAGGGTGAATGGCAGGCGGCGCTGGCCCAGGCCGGGTTTACCGCCAGCCGCGATGAGCATGCCTGGACGATTGCCCCGGCCCAGGCCGCAGAGAAGCCAGGAGCCGGCGATGAATAAAGTACAGCGAGTGCGCAGCCAGGCCCAGGTGTTCTGGAACGGCCTGGCCCTGCGCGAAAAACGCTTGCTCGGTGGTGCCGGGCTGGTGCTGGCGAGCTTGCTGACCTGGCTGGTGCTGGTGCAGCCCGCGCTGAAGAAGATCGATTACTGGCAGGCCGAAACCCCCAAGCTGCGCGCCCAGGCCGCAGCCTTGCAGGTGCTGTTGCAGGATGTCGCCGCGCCCCGTCAGGGTGACGAAGCCACCCTGCGCCAGACCTTGGATGGCGCGGGTCTGCAAGGCCATTACCAGTTGCAGGCGCTGGAACCCACGGGTTGGCGGCTGACCTTCGACAACGCGCCGGCCGATGCCGTGGTGGGTTGGTTGCTGGGCAATACCCGTTCGTTTTCCCTGGAGGTGTCCGAGGCGCGATTGCAGCGCACCCTCGACACCGTCGACAACTCGGCCGGCACTGTGTCCGGGACCGTTCGCATGGATCAGGCGCTTGGCGCTAAGGAAGCTTCATGAAGTGGTCAGTTCCCCCGTTTCGTCTGGTCGCGCCGCTGCTGGTGCTGGCCCTGAGTGCGTGCAGCAGCCAGCAGGCGCCCAAGCCGTTGCTGGTGGACAGCGAGCTCGGCCAACCACTTGCCGAGACGCGTAGCAACGGCGAGACCCTGCAAGATCGTCTGCGCGAACCCGTCCCCAAAGCTCCCGTACAACACCGGGTCACCAACAGCGCACGCGGCCATGCCCCGGCGGTGGTCAAGGCACGCAACCCGTTGGGTGACCAGCCCGTCCAGCTCAACTTCGTCGACGCCGATATCCAGGCGGTGGTACGCGCACTGTCCCGCGCCACCGGCCAGCAATTCCTGGTGGACCCGCGTGTGAAGGGCAACCTCACCCTGGTCAGCGAAGGCCAGGTGCCGGCGCATCAGGCCTACGACATGCTGCTGGCGGCGCTGCGCATGCAGGGCTTCAGCGTGGTTGACGTCGGCGGCGTGGCCCAGGTGGTGCCCGAAGCCGATGCCAAATTGCTCGGTGGGCCGATCTACAGCGCCGGCAGCAGCGGCATGCAGACCCGCACCTTCCGTCTGCAATATGAGAACGCGGTGAACCTGATCCCGGTGCTGCGGCCCATCGTGTCGCCGAACAACCCGATCAACGCCTACCCCGGCAACAACAGCATCGTCATCACCGACTACGCGGAAAACCTGGCGCGGGTGGCGCAGATCATCAACGGCATCGACACGCCCAGCGCTATCGACACCGACGTGGTGATGGTGCAGAACGGCATCGCCGTGGACATCGCCGCCATGGTCTCCGAACTGCTGGAAACCCAGGGCGCCGACCAGACCCAGAGGATCAACGTGATCGGCGACCCGCGCTCCAACTCGATCATCATCCGCTCCGGCAGCCCGGAGCGCACCGAGCTGGCGCGCAACCTGATCTACAAACTCGACAACGCCCAGAGCAACCCCAGCAACATGCACGTGGTGTACCTGCGCAACGCCCAGGCGGGCAAATTGGCGCAATCGCTGCGCGGGTTATTGACCGGCGAAAGCGATTCCGGCGTCAGCGACGACGCGCGTGGCAAGCTCAGCGCCATGGGCGGCAATGGCAAGAACAGCCAAGGCGCGGGCAACGCGCAAAACAGCAGCGGCACACCCACCGGCAGTGGTGTGCAATCCGGTTACGGTCAATCCACGGGTTCAACCGACACTGCCAGTGGTACCTCCAAAGACCAGGACACCGCGTTCAGCGCCGGGGGTGTGACCATCCAGGCCGACGCCACTACCAACACCTTGCTGATCTCTGCACCGGACCCGCTGTACCGCAACCTGCGTGAAGTCATCGACATGCTCGACCAGCGCCGCGCCCAGGTGGTGATCGAAAGCTTGATCGTGGAAGTTGGCGAAGACGATGCCACTGAGTTTGGCGTGCAGTGGCAGGCCGGCAATCTCGGTGGCAAGGGTGGGTTTGGTGGCGTGAATCTCGGCGGCAGCGGCGTAAATGGCAAGCCGGGTAGCCCCACCAGTATCGACGTGTTGCCCAAGGGGCTGAACGTGGGCTTGGTCAACGGTACGGTGGATATTCCCGGTATCGGCAAGGTGCTCGACCTCAAGGTGTTGGCGCGTGCGTTGAAGAGCAAGGGTGGCACCAACGTGTTGTCGACGCCGAACCTGCTGACGCTGGACAACGAAGCGGCGAGCATTTTTGTGGGGCAGACGATTCCGTTTGTCACCGGCAGTTATGTGACTGGCGGCGGGGGCACCAGCAACAACCCGTTCCAGACGGTGCAGCGTGAGGAGGTGGGGTTGAAGCTGAATGTGCGGCCACAGATTTCCGAGGGCGGTACGGTGAAGCTGGATATCTACCAGGAGGTCAGTACGGTGGATACGCGGGCGTCGGTGGAGGCAGGGACGGTGACCAACAAGCGGGCGATCGATACCAGTATTTTGCTGGATGACGGGCAGATCATGGTGCTCGGCGGGTTGCTGCAGGATGGGTATAGCCAGAGTAATGATGCGGTGCCTTGGTTGTCGGATATTCCAGGGTTGGGGGCGTTGTTCAGGAATGAAAAGCGCAGTGTGAACAAGACCAATCTGATGGTGTTTTTGCGGCCTTACATTATTCGGGACAGTGGGGCGGGGCGCAGTATTACGTTGAATCGGTATGAGTTTATGCGGCGGGCGCAAGGGGGGTTGCAGCCGGAGCATAGTTGGGCGATGCCGGATGTGCAGGCGCCGCAGTTGCCTTCGGTGGAGAAGGCGATTCCTGGGGGGCAGCAGCAGGGGCCTCGGGCGGTGATCAGGGCGGTGCCGCAGTGAGCGCCGGGTACATATCCGTTGCTGCGGTAACGGCTACTTATGGTTCAGCTCTTACAGCGGGTCACTTTTGGAAAGGCCCAAAAGTAACCAAAAGGCCTTCGCCCCACCACTCGGCACCTCGCCTAGGCTCGGTGTGCCCTCACTCCGGCTTGAATCCGTGGGCCGCCGCAATGGGCCATCCATGGCCCAGTGCGGCTAACCCGGCGTCCTGCCGGGTTACCCACGGATTCAAGCCTGCGTTCGGCCAGCGTGGTTTTACGGGGCGCCTAAGGTCAAAAGCAAAAGCAAGAGCAAAAGCGGCTCGCTTCGCATCGTGGATACGATTTTCGTCTTCTGTAGGAGCCGGCTTGCCGGCGAAAAACGCGAGAACGCCGCGATCATCCAGATGTTCCCGCGTCACCGTTAAGGACCATCGCCGGCAAGCCGGCTCCTACACGACCGCGTTTGCCCTTGCCTTTGCTTCACACCACTCAAGCCGGCTGTCAGGCCGCTGTGCTCTTGCTTTTGATTTTGACCTTAGGCGCCCCGTCAAACACGCTGGCCGGAATTCGGCAGGGATTTGGGGGGTAAACCGGCAGGGATGCCGGTTTAGCCGCCCCGCGCCATGGATGGCGCGTGGCGGCGGCCCCCCAAATCACTGTCGGATTACGGGCACACCGAGCCTAGGCGAGGTGCCGAGTGTTGGGGCAAGAGCGTTTTGCTTACTTTTGCGCTTTTCAAAAGTGAGCCGCCGTAAGGGCGGAACCAATAGTCGCCGTTACCCAAAAAACGGATATGTACACCTAAAAACAGGTCCAACCCAATGAGCCTACTCCCGTACGCCTGGGCCAAATCCCAACGCATCCTCCTGCGCCCCAGCGCCGAGGGCATGCTACTAACCGTGTGCCCCTCAACCCCCGGCTGGTCCATCAGCGAAGTCCACCGCCAATTCGGCCAAACCCACCTCGAACAGGTCCGCGACGACGAACTCGACGGCCTGCTCACCAGCGCCTACGCCGACACCGGCAGCGCCGCCGCTGTAGTGGGCGCCGCCGAAAACGAAGTCGACCTCGACCGCCTCATGCAAGACATGCCCGAAGTCACCGACCTGCTCGACACCCAGGACGGCGCCCCGGTAATCCGCATGATCAACGCCTTGCTGACCCAAGCCGCCCGCGACGAAGCCAGCGACATCCATATCGAACCCTACGAAACCCACTCCGTCGTGCGCTACCGCGTCGACGGCACCCTGCGTGACGTGGTTTCACCCCGCAAAGCGTTGCACGGCGCGCTGGTCTCGCGGATCAAAATCATGGCCCAACTCGATATCGCCGAAAAACGCCTGCCCCAGGATGGCCGTATCGCCCTGCGCGTAGCCGGGCGGCCCATCGACATTCGCGTGTCCACGGTACCCACCGGCCATGGCGAAAGAGTCGTCATGCGCCTGCTAGACAAACAAGCCGGGCGCTTGCAGTTGGAGACCCTGGGCATGGAGCCGCAATTGCTGGCACGCCTGGATACGCTGATCCGCCAACCCCACGGCATCGTGCTGGTCACCGGCCCCACCGGCAGCGGCAAGACCACCAGCCTGTATGCGGCCTTGGCGCGGCTGGACGCGAGTACCAGCAATATCCTCACCGTAGAAGACCCGGTGGAATACGACCTGCCGGGCATCAGCCAGATCCAGGTCAACGCCAAGATCGACATGACCTTCGGCCTGGCGCTGCGGGCGATCCTGCGCCAGGACCCGGACATCATCATGATCGGTGAAATCCGTGACCTGGAGACCGCACAAATCGCCGTACAGGCCTCGCTCACCGGTCACCTGGTGCTGGCAACCTTGCACACCAACGATGCAGTGTCGGCGGTCAACCGCCTGATCGATATGGGCGTCGAACCGTTCCTGCTGGCCTCGTCGTTACTCGGCGTGTTGGCCCAGCGTCTGGTGCGCCGCCTGTGCCCGCACTGCAAGCAGGAGGACCCGGCTGCGCCTGGCACGTGGCGCCCGGTCGGGTGTGCGCAGTGTAATCAGATCGGCTACAGCGGTCGTACGGGTATCCATGAGTTGTTTTGCGTCGATGACGATGTACGCAGTTTGATCCATCAGGGCGCCAACGAGCAGGACCTGCGCCTGGCCGCGCGCCGTGCCGGGATGTTCAGCATGCGTGAAGACGGCGAGCGCTGGGTGCGCAGCGGCGCCACTGCGCCTGAAGAAATCCTGCGTGTGACACGGGACGCCTGATGAATCGCTATCGCTATGAAGCCGCCGATGCCAGCGGCAAAGTCGAGGCCGGGCATGTGGAGGCCGATAGCCAGAGCGCGGCATTTGCCAGCCTGCGCAGCCGGGGCTTGACCGCACTGCTGGTGCAGATCGAAGGCAATCAGCAAACAGCGGCGGGCAGCAGCCTGTTCACCGCCAAACTGTCGGACAACGACCTGGCCTGGGCCACGCGGCAACTGGCGAGCCTGTTGGGCGCCAGCCTACCGTTGGAAGCGGCCTTGAGTGCCACGGTGGAGCAGGCCGAGAAAAAACACATTGCCCAGACCCTGGCCGCTGTGCGCGCCGACGTACGCGGCGGCATGCGCCTGGCGGATGCGTTGGCGGCGCGGCCACGGGATTTTCCGTCGATTTATCGCGCGTTGATCGCGGCGGGGGAGGAGTCCGGCGACCTGGCCCAGGTGATGGAGCGCCTGGCCGACTACATCGAGGAACGCAACAACCTGCGTGGCAAGATTCTTACTGCGTTTATCTACCCCGGCGTGGTGGGGCTGGTGTCCATTGGTATTGTGATTTTCCTGCTGAGCTACGTGGTGCCGCAGGTAGTCAGTGCGTTTTCCCAGGCGCGCCAGGATCTGCCGGGGCTGACGTTGGCGATGCTCAACGCCAGTGACTTTATCCGCGCCTGGGGCTGGCTGTGTTTTGCCGGGATCGTCGGCGGTTTCTGGAGCTGGCGCCTGTATTTGCGCAACCCGGTGGCGCGTTTGAGTTGGCATAGCCGGGTGTTGCGCCTGCCGCTGATCGGGCGTTTTGTGCTGGGCCTGAACACCGCGCGGTTTGCCTCGACCCTGGCGATTCTCGGCGGTGCCGGGGTGCCGCTGTTGCGCGCCCTGGAAGCGGCGCGGCAGACCCTGTCCAATGATCGCCTGAGCCAGTGCGTCAATGACGCCACCGCCAAGGTGCGCGAGGGCGTCAACCTGGCCCCAGCGTTGGCGGTGGAGAAGGTGTTCCCGCCGGTGTTGATCCACCTGATCGCCAGTGGCGAAAAAACCGGCTCGCTGCCACCGATGCTAGAGCGTGCGGCGCAGACTTTATCGCGGGATATCGAACGCCGCGCCATGGGCATGACCGCGTTGCTGGAGCCGCTGATGATCGTGGTGATGGGCGCGGTGGTGCTGGTGATTGTCATGGCGGTGCTGTTGCCGATCATTGAAATAAATCAACTGGTCACCTAGCTCACCCGACCGACCTCGGGTTCCTTATTGCGTCATATTTTCACACCCTGTGCGGCCTCCAGCCATGGCTGCTGAAACCTCGCTGTCACCTGCGCCGAAACCGCTCAAAACCGTGACCAAAACACCCGAGAATCTTTTTAGAAATCAAGGTGTTCCTCCCGAGGTTTTTTCCCATAACCGTCATCGGAAACTGCGACTTTCTCTCCCATGGTTTTAACCCCTGGCCACCCCCGCAAAAGGGCTTGGGGCAGAAGCCATGGCGTCATGCAAGAGCCCTCTACCCCAAACGTACAAACACGACGAAAGGAGATTCTTCATGTTTAAGCGCAACGTTCTCGCGGTATCCGTGACCCTCGCCGCACTGTGCTCGGCCCAGGCTGCAATGGCTGACATCAACGGCGGCGGCGCAACCCTGCCACAGCCGCTGTATCAAACCGCTGGTGTACTCACCACTGGCTTCGCTCCGTACATCGGCGTGGGCAGCGGCAACGGCAAGGCTGCATTCCTGACCAACGATTACACCAAGTTCGTGGCTGGCGTGACTAACAAGAACGTGCATTGGGCTGGCAGCGACTCGAAGCTGACCGCTACCGAGCTGTCGACCTATGCTTCTGCCAAGCAACCGGCCTGGGGCAAACTGATCCAAGTGCCTTCGGTAGCCACTTCGGTTGCCATTCCGTTCAACAAGGCCGGCACCAACGCGGTTGACCTGAGCGTTGACCAACTGTGCGGCGTGTTCTCCGGTCGTTTGACCAACTGGAACCAGATCACCAACTCCGGCCGCACTGGCACGATCGCCCTGGTGTACCGCAGCGAGTCCAGCGGCACCACTGAGCTGTTCACGCGCTTTCTGAATGCCAAATGCACCGAAGCCAAGCCTTTCGCAGTGACTACCACCTTCTCCTCGAGCTACGGCGGTGGTCTGCCATCGACGGCTGTAGCCGCCACTGGCAGCCAGGGCGTGATGGATGCACTGAACGCCGTTGAAGGCCGTATCACCTACATGAGCCCGGATTACGCTGCGCCCACCCTGGCCGGTCTGGATGACGCCACCAAAGTGGCCAAGGTTGGCGGTGTTTCCCCAGCACCTGCCAACGTATCGGCTGCGATCGGCCTGGTTCCAGCGCCAACCGAAGCCCGTGCGGACGGCTCGTTCATCGACGCGACCAACCCGGACAACTGGGTGCCGGTATTTGCCGCCACTGCAAGCGGTCCAGCCACCTTCGCTTACCCATCCAGCGGCTACCCGATCCTGGGCTTCACTAACCTGATCTTCAGCCAGTGCTACGCCGACGCTACCCAGACCACCCAAGTGCGCGGCTTCTTCGCCCGTCACTACGGTGCTTTCGGTAACAACGACACCGCCATCAGCAACAACCGCTTCGTACCGCTGCCAGCCAACTGGAAAAAAGCCGTGCGTGACACCTTCGCCACCGCTTCCAACGCTCAAGGCATCGGCAACACCAGCGTCTGCAACGCCATTGGTCGTCCGCTGTAACCCTCGCTTCAACGACCTGCAACACCGATCAGCAACGGCCTGTGCCGTTGCTGATTTTTTTGCGTTAACAGCCCTGCATGAACTTTGCGTGACAGAAGTTCAGTCCCGCGCCTCGCCAACCGCCTAACCCTCATACGTGAGCCTGTCTTGGCCCCAGCGCGATAACAAAGAAGGAAGATTCCAGATGGTTCGCTGCAAATCACCGGTTAACCTCAAAGCCCCAGTGACAGTCCTGCGCCTCAAGCCTTTGGCCCAGGCCATTGCCTTGTTGGTGGTGGCCGGTAATGCCCAAGCGGCCACGGCGTTCAGTTCCGGCTGGTTTGCCGACAAGGGCGCGTCCCAGGCGAGCACGGCAGCGCGCACCGGTGCCGGCCAGGTCCCGGGGATTCCTTCGCTGAACCAGCAGGCACAGGTCAAGCAGCAGTTGGCGCGTTCCATCAGCACGTTGAACACCAGTGTCGCGGCGATTGCGGCCCAGCAGGCGGCGCAAGCGGCGGGGCGTCAGGCGGCGTTCGGCCAGGTCTCGAACATCCCCGATGGCTTGGGCAAGGGCGGCCTGCAGGTCGATAACAGCCTGAGCCAGGGCTGGACCAACGCCAAGGGCCCCACCCAGAGCCAATCTGGCGGCAAGACCACGGTGACCATCGAGCAGACCGCCGACAAGGCGATCCTCAACTGGGAAACCTTCAACGTCGGGCGCAATACCACTGTCGACTTCCAGCAGCAGTCCAACTGGGCCGTGCTCAATCGCGTCAATGACCCCAATGCGCGCCCCAGCGAAATTCAGGGCCAGATCAACGGCGCCGGCACGGTGATGATCATGAACCGTAACGGTGTGGTCTTCAGCGGCACCAGCCAGGTCAACGTGCGTAACCTGGTGGCGGCGGCCGCGACTATCACGGATGACCAGTTCACCCAGCGCGGCTTGTATGTCGACACCAATGGCACCCAACCCACGTTCACCGACGCGGCGGGCAAGGTGGAAGTACAGCGCGGCGCGCTGATCCAGACACGCACTGCCGCCACTTCCACGGACTCAGGCGGCTATGCCTTGCTGCTGGGCAGCGAGGTGGAAAACGCCGGGACCATCATCACTGCCAAGGGCCAGACCACCCTGGCGGCCGGCGACAGCTTTTACATTCGCAAAGGGGCCGGCACAGCGGGCAACGACCGTTCCACTACTCGTGGCAATGAGGTGGCGACCAGCCTCAAGGCTGGCAGCACCGCCGGTAAAGTCACCAACAGCGGCCTGATCATGGCCTCCACTGGCGACATCACCCTGACCGGTCCCCAGGTGCAGCAAAATGGCGTGGCCCTGGCCAGCACCTCGGTGGATACACGCGGCACGATTCACTTGCTCAACGCCGCCAGCGACACCAACGGCAGCGTGACCCTGGGCGAGGGCAGCACCACCGCGATCCTGCTCGACGCCAGCGGCAGCACGGCGCTTAACAGCCAGAAAGACAACGGCCTGATCAAGCTCGACGGCACGCCTGCCAACCTGATCACCGGGCAGTTCAACAACCTGAGCGCCGTGGTTGACCGCACCGATCAGTCGCGCATCGAGATTGTCAGCGGCGGCACCGTGGACTTCCAAAAAGGTTCGATCACGTTGGCTACCGGCGGCCAGGTAGCGGTCAGCGCCGGCCAGCGCAGCCTGGTGCGTGATGGTGCGATGATCGACGTGTCGGGTGCCATCGGCGTCAAGGTGGCGATGGAAGCCAACAACATCAAGATCAACGTGCAGGGCAACGAGCAGCGCGATGCGCCGGTCAACCGCGACGGCGGGCAACTGATCAACAATGACGTGTGGGTCGACCTGCGCGAGCTGGTGTTTGTACCGGCCGGCACCAACGGCTACGCCACCGATCGCTGGTACACCGCCGGGGGCTTGCTGGAAGTGGGCGGTTACCTCGGCACCCAGGGCCACTCGGTGGGCGAGTGGATGGCCCAGGGCGGCACCTTGACCTTTACCGGCAAGGAGGTGGTGACCCAACAGGGCGCGCAGATCAACCTGTCGGGCGGCACGGTGGATGTGCAGGCCGGTTACATCCAGCAGACCTGGCTCAAGGGCCCGAATGGCCGTTTGTATGAGCTGTCGAAAGCGCCAGGGGACATTCTCTACTCCGGTTTCTACAAGGGCTATGAAGACAACAGCGCGCGCTGGGGCCAGACCGAGTATTACTACAACCCGCTGATCGCTCCCCAGCGTCGTTACGAAGCCGGTTACACCGTGGGCCGCGATGCCGGCAAGCTGGTCGTCGGCACGTCCAGCGCGGTGCTGGAAGGCCAGTTGATCAGTGATGTGTTCCAGGGTGACCGCCAGACCCAGGCACCCAACATCAATCTCGACGGCTACCAGCAATCCCAGAAAGCCAGGGCCCAGCGTGCGCAACTGATCATTGGCCAATACATTCCGATCTACAACAAAACCACCGGCACGCTGCGCTACGCCCTCAGTGGTACCTCCGACCAGGTGCTGATCGACAGCAATACCCAGAAAATCGCCGACGGCCTGGACCTCAACACCGTGCTGCCACTCGATCGCCAGGGCAAGATCCTGCTCGACAGCGATCAGCTCAATGGCTATCAGCTGGGCGCGGTCAAGGTCGCTGCCAAGCAGCAGGTGACCGTCAATGGCGCGCTCAGTGTGGCGGACGGTGGCGACATCACCTTGTTCGGGCCGGGTGTGCAGATCAATGCCAACCTCACGGCCCACGGCGGCAGTATCAACGCCGGCAACATTCTCAGCCAGGTCGATCCGCTCAAGGCCGGTGCGGTGGCGGATACGATCCTGGCCGGTGGTTCGAGTGTGAACGTCGCTGCTGGCGTCAAGCTGGACACCAGTGGCCGCTGGAACAACCTGGCGCTGGATCCGGCTGCCAACGCGGGTGTGGCGTACGTGAACGGTGGCAAGGTGTCGTTGCGCAGTTCCAGCAACGTGAACCTGGCCGCCGGCAGTGTGGTGGATGCGTCTTCCGGTGCCACCCTCGGCGTGGATGGCAAACTCACTGGCGGCAAGGGCGGCAATGTGACCCTGGGCGCCCTCGGTGAGCTGGCCCTGGAGGGTGATATTCGCGGCTACGGCGTCAACGGCGGCGGCACCCTGGCGTTGCAGGCGCATAAGGTACAGATCGGCGAAAGCGCCAACGCGCTGGGCAGCGACACCCTGAAACTGGCGGGTGATTTCTTCAATAAGGGCTTCTCGGCCTACGACATCACCGGTAATGAAGGGCTGATCGTCACGGACGGTACTCAGGTCGATGTCAGCCTGCCGGTCTACCGATTAGGTGCTCAAGCCTCGGGTATGCCAACAGGTAGCGATCCAGCCACCGCGCTGGAACGCTGGACGCCGCCGCTGTATCAGGAAGACGCCACCAAAGGTGTGCTGACCCAACGCCGTGGCGCCGGCTTGAGCCTTACCGCCGGCGATGTCAATTCCACCGCCGCGCAACTGGCGACCACGGCGCTCACTGTGGGCCAAGGCGCGGTCATCAATGTGGACCCCGGCCAGGCGATCAACTTGCGCAGCGTCGGCCAATTGACGCTGGACGGCACGCTCAACGCCTGGGGCGGCAGTGTCAGCCTGGGCGGCTTGACGACGGGTGCTTCTGAAGCCGTGAATGCCATCGGCCATGGCCGCTCGATCTGGGTCGGCGAGCAGGCGGTGATCGACGTCGCGGCTCGGGCGGCGACGGCGGTGGACAACCGTGGGCGCACCTATGGCCTGGTGCGTGACGGCGGCAGCATCAACATTGGCGGCACGTTCGACCTCAACACCGGCCTGGCCAAGGCCAGTGACTTGTTCGTGGTGGTGCGTAACGGCGCACGCCTGGAGGCGTCCGGCACCCAAGCCCTGATAAACGTGGCGGGGCAGGGCGCCGTGCAAGCGGCCAGCAATGGCGGCAGTATTACGCTGGCGTCGAATAATGGCCTGTACCTGGATGGCAGTTTTGTCGCCAGGGCCGGTGGCGCCGGGGCGGCGGGCGGCAGTCTCAATGTGGCGTTGGACACCCCGTATTACCAGAAGGCGTCCGTCACTGACCGCGTCCTCAAGGTGCGTGAGCTGGTGTTGGGTCAGGTGTATCAGCCGACGGCGCTGGCCGGCACCGCGGAAGATGCGGCCGCCAGTCTGGAGTCCGGGCATGGTCGGTTGGGTGTGGATCAAGTCAGCGCGGGCGGTTTCGATAACCTGGCGCTGATGAGCAACGGCCTGTTGAGCGTTGATGGCGACGTGACCTTGAACATGGGCCAGAGCCTGCGCCTGTACAGCCGTGGTTACGGCCTCAGCGAAACCGCAGCGGGCAACTCGCGCATCAATCTTTCGGCACCGTATTTGCTGCTGGCGGGGTTCCTCGCGCCTGAAGAGACGGGCAAGGACCTCTATGTGCGACCGATTCCGGTGCTGCCGGCCCCGTCCCAGCGGGCAACCGAGGCGCAATTCAATGCCTCCGGCAGCCTGATCGACGTGCGTGGCAATGTCATCTTCGGTAACCGTAGCAGCCTGTTCCGGGCAGATAACAGCCAGGCCAGCCTTGAGCGTCGCGGGTTCGATCAGGTCAACCTGACCAGCCAGGGCGACCTGCGTTTTCTCGCCGGAGCAGCCGAGAACGACATCATTACCGGTGTCAGCACGCAGTTGCTGACGCAGGGCGATATGACCTTGCGCGCCGCGCAGCTGTACCCGGCCACTGAAGTCAGTGCCCGCGTCATCGCCGGTTATCTTGGGCAGTCGACCACCACCTCCCTTGACTTGGACTTTGACCCCTTGCGTACGCTGACCATCGGCCGCGTGGGCAGTGCCGATGCGCCTATCCCGTATTCGGCGTTCGGCCGCCTGCAACTGGGCGCGGCCACCGTGCGCCAAGGGGGCGTGGTACGCGCGCCCTTGGGGTTGATCGACATCGGCAGCATGGGCAGCAGCGTGGTGCAACTGCTGCCCGGCAGCCTGACCTCGGTGAGTGGCAAGGGGTTGATGCTGCCTTATGGCGGAACGCTGGACGGCCAGGTCTACAAGTACAACGGTAAAACGGTAAAATTTATCGGTCAGGGAGGGCTGCCCTCCCGTGAAGTTGACCTGAATGTCGGTGTCGTGCTGGGTGGCAAGTCGATCAGCGTGTTGCCGGACGCCACCCTGGACTTGTCCGGTGGAGGCGATCTGTTGGGCGCCGGCTTTGTTTCCGGGCGCGGTGGTTCTACGGATGCGCGCTACAGCCCGCTGGTGCAATTTGGCGCCAATGGCGGGTTCGTGCTGCCGGGACTGTCCACCAACCCGATCTATGCCATTGTGCCGGGGATACAGCCGGACGCCGCGCCGGTCGCAGGAGAGGGCGGGGCCGTGACGCCATTGGTTGGTCAGCAGATCACCATCGGCGCCGGTGTGCCGGGGTTGCCGGCGGGCACGTACACGCTGATGCCGTCGACCTACGCGTTGATGCCAGGCGCCTTCCGCGTCGAAATCAACGGCCTGGCCGGGCTGGGCAGCGGCACCGCGACCACCTTGATGCGCAACGGTTCGTGGGCCACTGCCGGGCACCTGTCGATTGCCCATACCGGGATCAGCAACAGCGTGGCCAGCCAATTGATCCTGACCTCTGCCGATACCCTGCGGCGCTATTCCCAATACAACGAAACCAGTTACGCCCAATTCGCCAGGGCCGATGCGGCCAGGTTGGGCGTGCCACGGCCGATGCTGGAGGCCGACGCGAAAACCTTGAAACTGGCCCTGCGTCCGGGAGACGGCGCCGAGGCCTTCTCGTTCCAGGGTATCGGGCGCTTTGGCGCGGCATCGGGTGGGTATGGCGGCACGGTGGCAGTCATCGACCGCAGTCAGCAAGGGATCGAAGTGGTTGGCGCAGGACAGGCGGCGACAGCCGGGTTCGCCGGCATCACCTTCAACGCCGATAGCCTGAATGCATTGGGTGCTTCGCGGCTGATGGTGGGTGGGATGACGGCTGTGGAGTACGGCCAGTCCGGGAACTTCATTTACCTGGCGGGCGGGGTCAACCGCGCCCAAAGCAATGTGATCTTGCGTAATGGCGCAACCCTTGCCGCGCCGGAAGTGTTCCTGGTGAGTGATACCGGCTCCATCGTCGTGGAGCAGGGTGCTTCGATCAATACCCTGGGGCGCGGTAATGCCAGCTACGATGCCCGCGACGGCTATATCTACCAGGTGGCCAACATGCTGGCGGTGTCCAATGGCCTGCTCAACGTGATCAGTGCGCCCAAGGTGGGCAGTGTGATCAGCCAGGGGATCAACATCGGTGCCTGCAGCAGCGGTGCGTGCAGTGGCCAGACCGGGCTGTACGCCAACGGCAGCATCGTGGCCCTGACCGACAGCACCTTTCAACTCGGCGACCAGGTGCGTTACGGCACCCGTCACCTGAACCTGGGCGTGAGCACCATCAACCTGGGCAGCGCCGACGCCCTGGCCGCAGCGGCGGCGACGAATCGCTTGCCGGCCGGGCTGACGCTCAGCCAGGCGCTGCTTGATCGATTGCTGCGTGGCGATACGCAGTTCGGCGCACCTGCCTTGGAAACCCTGCAGCTCTCGGCCCGCGACGGGTTCAACTTCTACGGCAATGCGGTACTCGACACTTATGACCCGCTCACCGGCAAATCGCTGCTGAGCAACCTGATGCTGTCCACCCCGGCCCTGTACGGTGCCGGTGGTGCCAACGACGTGGCGACGATCCACACCGCCAACCTGATCTGGCTGGGCGCGATCACGCCTCCGGGCGCGGTGGTAGAGGGTGGTGCGGGCACCGGCAGCGGGCGCCTGGATGTCAACGCCGAGCGGATCGAGTTCGGTTATGGCGCCTTTGGCCAGCCGAGCAACGTGAAAAGCTTCGACCGCCTGGCCCTGGGCTTTGCCAACGTCAATCTGAACGCCAGCGAGCGCATCACGGCCAACCATAAGGGCAGCCTGTCGGTGTACCAGAGCCAGGGCGCCTACGACCCGGTCAGCGGCTTTCAGTACAGCGGCGGCAACCTGACTATCCGCACGCCGTTGATGACCGGTGAAGCTGGCTCGGTGAACGTGATCAAGGCGGGCGGTGCGATCGACATCGGCGCGTCCGCCGGCCCGCGTGGTGCGGCCAGTGGCCAGGGGGCCGAACTGTCCCTGCACGGCGACAGCATTCGGCTGGCCAGCGCGGTGGTGTTGCCTAGCGGCAAAGTCAGCCTCAGCGCGCGTGGCGATGTGGTGTTGACCGATGACGCGTTGATCGACGTGGCCGGTCGCGCCATTCCCTTCAACGACGTGACCCAATACGGTTGGGGCGGCGATGTGCTGTTGGACAGCCGCAGCGGCAATATCCTGCAGGCGGCGGGGTCGACCATCGACCTGTCCGCGAAGAACAACCAGGCCGGCAAACTGCGTGCCGTGGCAACGGACGCGGCCGGTGGCATCGTCGACCTGCAAGGCAAAATCCTCGGCAGCAGCAGCGGCCACTACCTGGCCGGCGGCACTTCAATGCCATACCAGGCCGGCACCGTGGAAATCCAGGCGCAACGCCTGGGCAGCAGCGGCGCCCTCGACCAACAGTTCGCCGAGCTCAACCAGCGCCTCAACCAGGGCGAAGTGTTCGGCGCGCGCAGCTTCCAGCTCAAGCAGGGTGACCTGACCATCGGCAACGGGCTCAAGGCCGGCACCATCAGCGTGTCGGTGGACAACGGCAGCCTGCGCGTCAATGGCCTGGTGGACGCCAGCGGCGAGCGGGTCGGCAGCATCAACCTGGCCGGCAAAAATGGCCTGACCCTGGACAGCACGGCGGTACTCGACGCCCATGGCAGCAAGCTGCGCGTGGACAGCTACGGCAAGATCATCGACGCGCCGAACCGCGCCATGGTGGTATTGGGCTCCGGCACCGGCCAACTGACCCTGGCCGATGGCGTGCGCATCGACCTGCGCCACGGCACCGACGGCGCGACCGGCAACGATGGGCGCAATCGCGGCACCCTGGAGCTGAACGCGCCACGGTTGTTCAACCCGGACGGCAGCAGCAATGACATCAATATCGACGCCAGCGGGCGCCTGACTATTCAGGGCGCGCGCTCGATTACCCTCAACGGCATGGCCACCTACGACGATGCCCCGGAGAAAACCGACCCGACCGCCAGCGGCAGGCCGTATCAGGAAATCACCCAAGGCTACCTGGATGGCAAGCACGCCTTGAGCGAGGCTTTTATCAATGCCGCGCTGCTCAATAACGATCTGTTGCAAAACAAACTCGCCGGGTTGAACAACGCCACGTATGCCGATGCCTTCCACCTGCGCCCAGGCGTGGAAATCGTCAGCAAGACCCCGGACGGCGACCTGGTGGTGCAAGGCGATCTGGACCTGTCCGGCTATCGCTACGCCAGCCTCAACCCCACCAGCCAGAAGAACAACGCGGTGTATGGCAGCGGCGAGTCCGGCAGCCTGACCCTGCGTGCCGGCGGCGACCTGAATATCTACGGCAGCATCAACGACGGTTTCGCCAAGCCGCCGGTGTCCGAGGATGACAAAGGCTGGGTGCTGTTGCCGGGTGTCGATTTCAGTGGCGGAAATATCGTGGTGCCGGGCAATGGCGTGACCCTCGCCGATGGCACCGCCTTCCCAGCCGGCGCCACGCTTAACTACGACCTGCCGATCAAAGGGTTGACCGTGGCGGCCGGCACGCGCTTGCCGGTGGCCGCGACATTGGCTCAGGACCTGGTGGTGCCCGCCGGTAGCGTGTTGTCGGCGGATGTGCGCGATGCTGGCGGCAACCTGCTGTTCGCCGCTGGCACCTTGCTCAGCCAGGCGCAAACCCTGGTGGCGGGCACGCAACTGGGCGCCGGCACGCTGTTGACCGAGGGCACCCGCCTGCAAGCCATGATCTGGCCCAAAGGCGTGCCGCTGCCCACGGTGCACGGCGCAACGCTGAGCAATAACATCGTACTGCTCAGCGGCACCAAGGCCTTGCCTAAAGGCGGGCTAATCCCCGCCGGCACCGATGTGAAGCTGCCCAACGGGGCGACGTCGGTGCAACTGCGCGTCGGGGTTTCCGGCGGCGCCGGCCAGGTGTGGGCGATCTCGCCGATGCTGGCCGAAGGCACTCAATCGTGGTCGTTGCGCCTGGTAGCGGGCGCCGATACCGAGGCGGCTGACAGCCGTATCCTGCAAGCCCACCCGCGCAGTGGTGACATTCACTTGGCGGATAACCACTACGGCATGTTTGCCAAGGAAATACCTGCCAAAGGCGTACAAACCTGGACCGCCCAGGCAGTCATTGATATGGGCTTTGCCGGTGTGGTCGTCAAGGAAGGCGACCCGATTGATCAGGCGGTACTCGATGGCTTCGGGCTGGGTTCAATCGAGGACTTCTGTGCCGCAACGCCGGAGTACTGCAAGCCCAAGGTCACCTATGTATTCACCCAATACGCTGTTGATCAGTTGGCAAGTCAAGGCGTCACTGTGGTCGTCAATACCGAGATGACCGATGCGTTTTTCCAGAGCATTGATTACCCGACTGTGGCTGAGGTGTGTGGCAGCGCGCCTGAGTTCTGCCTGCTGAAGGCGGACAAGGAATACGCCGCCACACCTTCCAGCACGCGATTCAGCGTCATCCGCACCGGCACCGGCGACCTGGAATTGTTGAGTGCGGGCAACCTGAGCATGGATTCGTTGTACGGCGTCTACACGGCCGGCACCTCGTCGACCGGTACCTTTGCCGGCGACCCTTACAACCTGCCTAAGGCGACGCCGACAGGCACTGACCCGTCCAGTAAAACGGTGCTGAGCGACCCCGGCAGCTTCTTTGAAAAGTTTGTCAATGGCTCGCCTACCAGCCTGTATCGGGCCTGGTACCCGGAGGCAGGGGGCAACCTGACGCTGAATGTCGGAGGGGACCTGGCCGGTCATATCACCAGCCTCACCGCGTTGAGCCCCGCGCGACCCAACCCCAAGGATGCAGGGGTGGACTCCGCTGCCGTCGGCAATTGGCTGTGGCGCCAGGGCAGCAGCGACGTAGGGACGGGCGGGCAAGCCCAGCCGACGGCCTGGTGGATCAATTTCGGCAGCTACACCGCAACGACGGCAGCGGACAAGATGCTCGGTTTCACCGGTTTCGGTGCCCTTGGCGGCGGCAACGTGGATGTCAACGTCGGCGGCGATGCCGGCGTGTTGAACACGCTGGGCTACAGCGCCAGCCATGTCGAGGCGAACCCGCATAGTCAGGGCCTGGTGTTGGCTGTGGGTAGTACGGGCCGGGTCGCCAGCGATGGCAGTTTGCAGCTGACCGGTGGCGGTGACCTGCGCGTGCGCATCGGAGGGGCACTGAACCCGGCCAGCGTTGCCGGCACCGCTGACCATCGTGATGGTGTACTGGTCAACTTGCGAGGTGACGTGCAATTTCGCAGCGCCACCGTGGGCAGTGTCGACATGATGTATGGCAGTATCGCCAGGTTCCAGAGCCCCGGCGAAACCCGTGCCTATGATCCACTGGTCGCGACCCGCGGCGCTGCTCGCGGTGGAATGACCCTGGTGCCGGGTGATGCGACGTTCAATCTGCAGACCCTGGGTGACCTGGTGGTGCAGAACGTCGAAGACCCTGGGCGAGTCGTACTCTCCCACCTGTCCCCCTTCGCTCAAGGGGCTGAACAGGGCACCGGTACCAGTTGGTTCACACTGTGGACCAAGGGCACGTCGATCGACCTGTTTTCCTTGGGCGGCAACCTCACGCCCTTCAGTCGATCCGACGCGACGGCCGACCTGGCGGTGGTCTATCCATCGATCGTCAGGGCCACGGCAGCCGGCGGTAGTCTGTATTACGGTAAGGCGGCAGAGACGCAGGCCAATGGCGACGACAACTACACTTACCCACTGCTGTTGGCGCCCGGCGAGAATGGCCAATTGCAGTTCCTGGCCCAGGATTCGATCTACGCCGGTGGCATGACCGTCAGCCAATCCGGGACAGCCCAGAGCACCATGGCGACCCCTTGGCATCCGGCGTACCAGGGCCGCATCGGCAACGCGGTGAAGGCCAGTAACCTGTCGGCCAACGGCAACTCGGGCAGCCAGCCGTTGTTTGTATTCGGGCCGGGTACGGCTGGGCTGTCACCCGGTGGCAGTGCTGAACCCGCGCGTTTTTACGCGAGAGACGGCGATCTGGTCGGTGTCAGCAGTGGCCGCGTGATCACCTTCGGTACAACGGCGGGCAGCTTGCATGAAGGCCAGACCTGGTATGAGGGCAATGGGCCGGTATGGATGATGGCGGGACGGGATATCGTCAGCAGCGGTCGGCGCTTCGGTCAGAGCTCGCCTGCTGGCTTAACCATGTTCCCCCAGGACAACCTGATCATTCACAACACCCCCAACGACATCTCCGTGGTGTCCGCCGGCCGCGACATTCTGTACAGCAACTTCCAGGTCGCCGGCCCCGGCCTGCTGGAACTGTCGGCGGGGCGCAATATCCTCCTGACCGGTTCCGGGGCGTTGGGCGAGTCCAGCGTGACCAGCCTCGGGCCCCTGTTGGCCGGGGACAACCGTCCTGGGGCGAGTATCGTCATGCAGGCGGGCGTCGGCCCCCACGGGCCGGATTACCTGCGCTTCGTCGAGGCGTACCTGAACCCCGCCAACCTGGCGCAGCCTGGCGAGTCGATTCAGGGCAATAAGGTCGCCAAGACGTACGAAAACGAGTTGGTCACCTGGCTCGCCGAGCGCTTCGGTTTTGTTGGCGATACCGAGCAGGCACGCGCCTACTACGCGGCGCTGCCCGCCGAGCAGCAACGAGTGTTTGCCCGCAACCTGTACTTTGCCGAACTCAAGGCCGCAGGGCGCGAGTACAACACCGACGGCAGCGTGCGCCAGGGCAGCTACCTGCGTGGCCGCGCCGCCATTGCAGCGCTGTTCCCCGACAAGGACGTGGCCGGCAATCCGATTACCTACAAAGGCGACATCACACTGTTCGGCGGCTCGGGCGTGCACACCAATTTCGGTGGCTCGATCCAGATGCTCACCCCAGGCGGCAGCCAGACCTTCGGCATCGAAGGCGAGGCGCCACCGTCGACGGCGGGTGTGATCACTCAAGGTGCGGGGGATATCCAGCTGTATTCCATGGGCAGCATTCTGCTCGGCCAGAGCCGCATCATGACCACCTTCGGTGGTTCGATCATGGGCTGGACCAGCGAGGGTGACATCAACGCCGGTCGCGGCTCCAAGACCACTGTGGTGTACACGCCGCCCAAGCGTGTCTATGACAACTGGGGCAATGTGGGCCTGTCGCCGTCGGTGCCGAGTACCGGTGCGGGGATCGCCACGCTCAACCCGATTCCGGAAGTGCCGGCAGGAGACATCGACCTGATCGCGCCATTGGGCACCATCGATGCGGGCGAGGCGGGCATTCGTGTGTCGGGCAACGTCAACATCGCCGCCTTGCGCGTGGTGAACGCAGCGAACATCCAGAGCCAGGGCAAGTCGTCCGGGGTGCCGGTGTCTGCCGCGGTCAACACCAACGCCATGACATCAGCCAGCGCGGCCGGGGCGGCGGCGTCCCAGGCCGCGGAAGACGCGGCGCGCAGCCAGCAGGCGGCGTCCAAGCAGGGCCGGCCGTCGATCATGACGGTTGAGGTGTTGAGCCTCGGCAGCGAGCCGTTGCCACAGGAACCTGCGCCAGCGCAGAAAACCTCCGGCTACAACCCCGACAGCCCGGTGCAGGTACTGGGCGCGGGGCCGCTGAGTGAACAGGCGCGGGCGCGGCTGACGGATGAGGAGCGCAAGCAGATCAGCCTGTAGATTTACAGAAGGACCTGTGGTGAGCGGGCTTGCCCCGCGCTGGGCTGCGAAGCAGCCCCTCACCTCTACAAGCCCCCACAATTGCGCCCCGTGGTTGGCTTGCGGCTACGGCTCATCCTTGAGGGTCTTGAACGCCTCGATGCGTTTGATCAGGCGCGTGTTCTTCGCCGAGTCGGCATTGCCAAACAGAAAGGAGAAATCCGACGCCAGTTTGGACCCGCCGGCAATCGCCGCGTACTGATGGCAGTCGTTGCAGTTGTCTGTCTGCACGTAGGTTTCCATCGTAGTGTTGGCGACAACGACACTCTGGTCGCTGACAAACGGCCCATAGGACAGCGGCACCTGCACGTTGGGTCCAGGGCCGGGATCGTTGGGCGCGTTGGGCGTCTTGGACCACAGCACATTCACCAGTTTGTAGTACTGGAACACTGATTGGCCCTGGGTTTTCTGGGCGAAAGTCTGCTGCACCGCCGTGTTCAGCACCTGCAGGTCCTGGGGCGTGGCATTGAGTCGCGTGGCCTGCACTGGCTGATCAAGGGGCGTGCAGTTGGGCGGCGTGTGGGTGGCATCGCACTGCACCCGTGCAACGTTGGGCGTGCAGGCATCACCCGTGCAGGCCGGATTGTTGAAACTGTAGCCCTGGGGCCCTGCTGTGCCGTTGTCCGGCACGTTGTCGACCTGCTCGAAGGTGGTCCAGATGAAGTTCGGCTGGGTCTGTGTCTTGTTGATGATATGCAGGCCCACCAGACCCACCACTTCCTGGGTGCATTGCAGCGTGTCGGGGCGCTGCAGCCAGGCGACGGTGGTCAGGTAACGCCCGTACAGCTCGGGTTTGTTGGTGAGCACGCGCCAGGCTGCCTTGAGTTCCAGGGCGCCGAGTTCTTCTTGGGGCAGCGCCTGGGCCGGCAGCTCGCGCACCAGTTTGCCTGCGGGCAGTGACAGGCCTGCGGGGTGCCGGTTGTCGCTGTTCTGCGCCACGATCAGTTGGTTGGCGGCGTCGTACAGCCCGTTTTCGACGATGTAATCAAACTCGGCCTTGCCGACCTTGCGCTCGAAAAACACCAGGTTGCCCGACTGGTCCGTGAGCCAGCCGCCGGAAGCTTCCATGATCGAATCGGGCAGCGTCACCTGGGTACCGCTGGATAAGTGGAAGCGGTGCTTGCGGTTGATCGCGCTTTCCGACGTGGCTGTAATGAATTTACGTGCGCCCGTGGAAAACGCCTTGAGGTTGCCGGTGGCGGTGCAATTGGACGGCACCAGGGTTTCCACGCCCCAACCGGAGGGCTTGGGCGCACCGGGCAGGAAGATATCGCTGGCGTCCTTGTAGCTGGCCCACACCGGGGCATTGCTCATGGGCTGGCCGGGCGTTGGCGGCACGCCGAACTGGGCCACGGTGCTTTGCGTGTCCGGCTCTCCGGCCAGGCTCGAGTTGGCTGGCCAGCCGGGGTTGACCGGCCAGTTCATGGCGATGAACAACTGCCAGCCGAAACAGTTGAGAAAGTCCTGCTCGGTGCCGAAGTTGTTTACCGGCAGGAAGCCGCCGCTGGTGGGATCGAACACCAGTTGGCTGACGCAGCTCTGGGCGTCCGAGGCCGCATTGGCCGGCGTGGTGCCCAGCAGGGGAAGAAGGGCGCAGGTGATCCAGCACAACACACTCAAGCGTGCCCGGCGCAGCGGGCGAAGCCATCCGTTCATGGTCGCATTCCTTGCTCAAGACTCAAGAGGCGACCGCCCACGCCAGGCATGGGCGGCCAAGCGGTACTCAGGCGACAGGCACCAGCGCCAGGCCGCTTTCCCACGGATGCTGCGTGGCGCTGGGGTTGGCGGCTTCGCTGGGGTTCAGCGCACGCACGCTGACCAGCCCCGGCGCTGCGTTGCTGCTGACGGTGACGGTCATGATGTAGCCCTGGGTGCCGCCGCTGTCGGTCTGCCCTGGAATCGCCGAGGCATCCGGCAGGAATTTCGTGACCTGAGCCGTGATCCCAGGGTTGGAAAACTGCACCCGCGCATCTGCCGCCGTGGTGCTTGGGTCAGCGCCTTGCACCACCAGCACGAACTGGCCCGAGCTGCCGGGCGCAAAACTGGCCGGCAAGTCGCTGGGGGACTGACCGTAGAACAGGTCAATCGGCAGCAATTGCACAGGCCAGGGTTGCGCATCGGTGTTGTTGGCTGCCACGCAATCGCACTCTTGGGGCGTGGCGGTGAGTGGCGCCGGGGTTACGCTCAGGGCCACATTCAGCTCGTTGGCGATCACCCATACGTAGTCGATCGGCGTGCCGTTGATGGTGATGTCGTTGATCGAGAACCCCGCGCTTTGCGGCACTTCGAAGACGGCCTGCAGGATCTGGTCGGAGTTGTTCGGCCCGGTGCCGGCAGTGCCACGGGTGATGCGCCAGTAGCTGCTCACATCCTGGCCTTGCGGGCCTTTCCAGGTGCTGAAGGACTTCGGTTGTTGCAGGTACAGACCGATGGGGTTGGTCAAGGAAATCAGGGCTTTGACGGCTTCCTGGTTGGCGGAGAAACCGATATGCGGATCGGAGTTGCGGTAGTTCTGCCCGTATTGGGCGCAGCAGATCAGGTTCTGTTGGTTGCCGCTGCTTTTGATCGGCCGCAGGATGGTGGCCGCTGCCGCCAGGTAGATCTCGGCACTCAAGGTATTGGGGCCTGAGGTCAGGTGCATCGCGCCGCCTGACACACCCGGAATGCGCACGGTACCGCTGTTCCATTTGTTCACGGTGTCGTAGGCGGGCTGGCCGGTGGTGGGGTCAAGCACCGGATCACCGGCCTTGCCGGTCGGGCCGTTGGCGGTGTAGCGCAGGTACAGGTCTTCGATCTTCACCTGTGGGTCGACATAGGCTTTGTACAGCCCCAGCACGGCCTGCGGGTCGATGTTCCACATGGTCAGGAAGTACGCCGGGTTCTCGCTGGTGAACATGATGCTGCGCATGTTGCCGTCGGGATCGCGGGTGATCGACCACTCGCAGTATTCATCCAGCCAGCCCCGTGGGCCCGAGGGTGAAAAGTCGGCGTAGGGGCCGTTCCAGTTGATGGACTTGCACAGCACGCTGGGGATCTGCAGTTGGGTCGCCTTGGGGTCCGGGTACAGCGAATAGAGGGTGTTGTTGAGGGTGATCTGGCCGTGGTCGGTCAACTGCATCACCTGGTCCAGGGTCATGGCCTTGCCGCCCAGTTGCGGGACCACGGCGGCGCCGTTGTTGTAGAAGAACGTCCACAGACGATTGGGGAAGGGCTGCCAGGTGATGGTCACTGGCGTCTGCGTGCCGTAGCCGCTTTCGATCGGGTTGTAGTAGCCCGAGCGCGGTGCGTCGTTGAGGTTGGACCAGGGGTTGCCGATCACCGACATCTGGGTCCAGCCGGTGACGTTGTTGTTCCAGTTGGTTTCGAAGGTGGGCAGTTGATTCTCCAGGCCCAGCTTGTTGTAGTCCTTGGGGGCTTGTTCGGCGGGGGAGGTGAATTGGGTGAAGGGCGTGCTCATGTTGGTTCTCCAGCATTGGTGTTGGTGGAGCAGCAACCGGCGTCCGGAGCGGGGCCGGCAGAGGTTTGGCGTGGGTCGTCCCACACCAGTTGGGCGATAAAGCCAGGCAGGGGCGCGTACGCATCGGGCGTCAACACCTGGCCAGTATCGGGATGGGTCACGATCAGCGATAACTGCGCTGTATCGGTCGGTTTGAGGTTCAGCGCCTTGACGTTGCGCGCGGCGTTCAGGGCGCGGGAGACGCCTTGGGTGATGCAGCGTCCCTTGTCATCCACCAGGCCCATGCCGATGCGGCTGAAGCGCCCGACGTAATGCGGGTTGTCGGCATTCGCCTGTTGCGCCGTGGCGTCGGGTTGATTGAGGAAGACGTCGATCAGGTAGGTGTCGTGGGTGCAGCGCACATGGTCGAACACCACCCAGGGGCCGGTGATGGCAGCCGGTTTTTGATGGCAGCACGCAGCTTTCGCCGCGCCAAACTGCGGGGCCACCGGGGTGCCGTAGTCGTAGCCGATGTGCCGGCTGTCCTGGGCCATATCGCCGAGGGTGGTGTAGCGCCAAGCGTCGGCGCTGGTGAAGCTCACCTCGTCGGCCTGATGGCCAGCGAACGGCTGCAACAGGCACTGGGTGGTGTACTGCGCCGCCGGGTTGGCGCGGATCCAGACCTCCAGCATGCGGTCGATATTGGCGTGATAGGCGCAGAACACCGGGTCGAACGCGGTGTAGGCGTTGTCGGCCATGTCACCGCCGATCCAGCCGTGATAGTTGTCGTGGGGCTGCTCGTAAAGCCCGTCGAAATTCAGCGCGCGGTTGGGGTACAGGTCATTCGGTTGCGGCGGGTCGAAGCTGGTGATGTTGGCCCAGGGGTAGCCCGGCACGCCTTGCGGCTGGCTGAACGTGGTGAAAGCCAGCGCATCGACCACCTGCTGCTGAAAGATCCGGCTCATGCCATACAGTTGGGTGCGCTCGAAACGAAAGGCCTCGCCCTGGGTATAGAACAGCGGGTTGCGCTGCACATACAGGCAATCCACGTCGCCGACCGGAGCGGTGGCGCAAACCTTGGAACAGCCATCCTTGGCCGCCGCATACCGCAATGGGTTACGCCGCACTTCACCGGTGTGCGGGTGCACATAGGTTTCATCGAGGAACGCTTGGGGCAGGCCGGCCTGGGAGCTGCCGTCGATACTGGCGTCCACGGCCATCCAGTCCCAGTAAGGGATCGCGCAGTCGATCAACGCTTCCAGATATAGCAGGTAGGCGCGATGCCACAGGGCGAAGGCTTCCTGGTAATGCAGGCACCAGTTGGTATGGATGTAGGCGTAACGCTGCCAGGGCGAACCGCTGTCGGGGTCGCCGATATGCATCACGTCATCCAGCTTGGCGCGGTACAGGTTCAGTTCGTCGACGCTCAGCGAGCGGATGTCCTGGCGTACGCGCTTGACCGGGTGCGGCAACGCCGGTGGTGGGATGCGTTCGGCCGGGTCGAAGGGCGAGATGCTGTCCAGCCGCCAACCCTGGTTGACCCACAGGCGGAAGGTTTCCAAGGCATCGATCGGCCAGAATTGCTGCTGGTCGGTGGTCAGCGGCATGTTGCGCGACGCGAGGTGCTGGTAGATGGTCTGCGACCAGGTCTTGACCGACGCCGGGTCTTCCAGGAACACGTCGTAGGCATTCATGCAGCCGATCCAGGTGGCCGCAACGGCGGCGCGCTGGCTGACGGGTATCCAGTAGGGAGCGCTGAAAAGTCCTTGGATATCAGCGGTCCATGTCGGTTTCGCGACTATCATAAGATCCCTCTCATGCCGCCGTAAGGCCAGGTGTTGGCCGGGCTGCTAAGCTGAATCGATGTTAACTAGCCACTGCGCAGGATTTGTGCAAATTGGCCCGTCATTGCGACGGATTCATTGCAATTTTCAAGGACGATTTGGAACCGATGACAGACGCCATGGATTTGAAAATCCTGGGCAAGTTGCAAAAGGATTGCGACCAGAGCCTGGAGTTGTTGAGTGACAGTGTGGGGCTATCGTCCACCAGTTGTTACCGGCGGATTCGCCGCATGGAGAGCGCGGGGATTATCAAGGCGAAAGTGGCGGTCTTGGATGAGCGAAAGTTGGGGATCCAGGTGACGGCGTTTTTTCTGATCAAGTTGGATAGGGATAGCAATGATATTGATCGCAGGATGCAGCACATACTTTCTGGTCATCCGGAGATTCAGGACTGCTACTTGATGACGGGGGAGTTTGATTTTGTGATGGTGGCGAAGTTTCGGGATGCTGCGGAATATACCGAGTATATCTATCGGTTTTTGGAGATTTATCGGGATATTCCGATTCGGACTTATTCTTCTACGTTGGTGGTTCGGACGGTTAAAAAGTCTTATGAGTTGCCGTTGCAGGGGGTGGGGTTTTGATTGAGTACATATCCGTTATTTGAGTAACGGTCACTATTGGTTCCGCTCTTACAGCGGCTCACTTTTGAAAAGCGCAAAAGTAAGCAAAACGCTCTTGCCCCAACACTCGGCACCTCGCCTAGGCTCGGTGTGCCCTCACTCCGGCTTGAATCCGTGGGCCGCCGCGATGGGCCATCCTTGGCCCAGCGCGGCTAACCCGGCGTCCTGCCGGGTTACCCACGGATTCAAGCCTGCGTTCGGCCAGCGTGTTTGACGGGGCGCCTCAGATCAAGATCAAGAGCGACTCGCTTCGCATCGTAGATACGCTTTTCGTTTTCTGTAGGAGCCGGCTTGCCGGCGAAAAACGTGAGACCGCCGCGTTTTGTCTGATTCCCCGCGTCATCGTTGAAGACCATCGCCGGCAAGAACTAGGCGTCCCCCCGGCTCCTACAGGACCGCGTTTGCCTTCGCCTTTGCTCTACACCACTCAAGCCGGCTGTCAGGCCGCTGTGCTCTTGCTTTTGATCTTGATCTTAGGCGCCCCGTTAAACACGCTGGCCGGAATTCGGCAGGGATTTGGGGGGTAAACCGGCAGGGATGCCGGTTTAGCCGCCCCGCGCCATGGATGGCGCGTGGCGGCGGCCCCCCAAATCACTGTCGGATTACGGGCACACCGAGCCTAGGCGAGGTGCCGAGTGTTGGGGCGAAGGCCTTTTGCTTACTTTTGGGCCTTTCCAAAAGTGAGCCGCTGTAAGAGCGGAACCCTAAGTAGCCGTTACCTAAATAACGGATATGTACACCATAAAAAATGCCCCCCACCCAATCCAAAATGAAGCTTTCATGACAAAAGTTCGGTAGTCCCCGGCCACTCCCGTCTCCTCTGTGTAACGCGCTTGAGCCCACCAGAATGTTGGGCTTTTCAGCCGCAAGCAGGATGCCAGGAGTGGGGCGATGGGAACTATGGAACGTTACTCGAAAGTGGGCATGCAGGAGCTCGACCAGCGCCTGTCAAAGATCGTCGAAGCGGCGCGCAAGAAGCCGGTGTCGGTCTATCGCTACGGCGCACCCTGGGTCTGGATCGTCTCCCAGGAAGACTGGCAAGGCGCTCGCAAGGAAGTGTCCAGCTACATCCCGGCAGGCCACTCCCTGGTGCTGCTGCGCCCACAGATCGACGAAGTGCTCGACCAGCATCGCGACTGGCTCACCGCCGAACCCGCAATGTCGATCGCCCCGCACACCGTGCTGCAGATCCTCCTGCTGCAACTGCTGTACTCGGTGCCCAGCGAACAACAGCTGCACGAACAGCTGAACTACAACCTGTTGTTCCGCTGGTTCGTCGGCCTGGACCTCAACCAAAAGGTCTGGAGCATTCACGTACTGACCCGCGACATCGCCACGCTGCTCAACAACCCGCGTGCGGTGCAACTCATCCAGAAAATCATCGGTGACGTGTTTTGTGGCGCCTTGCTGCACATGCCGGAGTTCTCGTTGAACTTCGCCCTGTTGCACACCTGGCTGGCACGCCACGGCAGCACTTCGATCACCAGCAATTGAGCCAGCCGCACGCCGGGCGTCCGGCGATGGCGCACAAAATCAGACAGTCAGGGGGCGGTGTGGAGCATCTGTTCAAATTAACGTTGGCGCTGTGTTGCGTGACGCTGGGGAGCCTGGCGCAACCGGTGTTGGCCGAGGAAGAAGAGGGCGCGCGCAAGGTCGACGTCAACGAGTACTTCGTGCGCGGCAATACGGTGCTGGATGCGGCGACGATCGAGGAGGCGGTGTATCCGTTCCTGGGGCCGCAGAAGACCTTGGGCGATATCGAAGGCGCGCGCGATGCGTTGCAGAAGATCTACCAGTCGCGTGGCTACCAGTCGGTGTTTGTCGAGTTGCCGGAGCAGAAGGTCGATGACGGTATCGTCTATCTGCAGGTCAGCGAGACCAAGGTCGGCCGGGTGCGTGTGGTCGGTGCCAAGCACTATTCGCCAGTGGAAATCCGCGAGCAGGTGCCGGCCCTGGAGGAGGGCGCGGTGCCGGACTTCGCCACGGTGCAAACCCAGTTGGCGGGCCTCAATCGCGGCGCTGGGCGCCAGGTCACGCCGTTGGTACGCGAGGGTCAACGCCCCGGCACCATGGATGTGGATTTGCAGGTGGAGGACCAGAACCCCTGGCACGCCAGTATCGGCCTGAACAACGACTACAGCGCCGACACCGAGAAACTGCGCTCGGTGGCGACCCTGGGGTACGACAACCTTTGGCAACTGGGCCACAGCATTTCCCTGACCTACTTCACCGCGCCCCAGGACACCGAGAATGCCAAGGTCTGGTCGGGCTCCTACAGCGCCCCGCTTAACGAGCGCTGGACCGTGCAGTTCTCGGGCTACCAGTCCGACAGCAACATCGCCACCATCGGCGGCAGCAACGTGCTGGGCAAAGGGCATTCCTACGGCGTGTCGGCCATCTACAACCTGCCGGCGGCGGGCAACTGGGCCAACTCGTTCTCGTTTGGCGTGGACTTCAAGGACTTCGACGAACAGATGAAGTTCGGTTCCAGCAGCGACCAGGTGCCCCTCAAATATGCGCCGTTCACCTTGGGCTACAACGGCTTTCGCTATACCGAACAATCGCAATTGGGCCTCGGCTTGAACCTGGTAGTGGGCACGCGCGCCTTCTTCGGCTACGGCAGCGATGCCGAAGAGTTCGAATACAAACGCTACAAGGCCAGCGCCAGTTTTGCCGTGCTCAAGGGCGACCTGAATTACACCTACACCTTCGCCAACGATTGGCAGTCGGCGACCAAGGGCGGCTTCCAGTTGGCGTCGGGGCCGCTGGTGTCCAACGAGCAGTATTCCGCCGGCGGTGCCACGTCGGTGCGCGGCTACCTGGCGGCGGAGCGTACCGGGGATGAGGGGTACTTGCTCTCCCAGGAACTGCGCACGCCGTCCCTGGCCAAGTTCCTCGGCAGTTATGTGCAGGAGTGGCGCTTCTACGCGTTCGCCGAAGGCGCGCGCATGCGCCTGCACGATCCGCTGCCCGAGCAAGAAGACGAATACAGCCTGGCCAGTGTCGGCCTGGGCACCCGCGCCAGTTTGAGCAAATGGTTGTCCGGCAGCCTGGATTGGGGCTACCCGCTGCTTGATGGACCGAACACCCAGAAACAGGACTCGCGACTGCACTTCAGTGTGCAGGCGACTTTCTGACTTTTTCTTCCGGAGACTTCACCCATGCAACGCCTATTCCTGAGCCTGTTGATCTGCCTGGGCTTCACGCTCCCGGCCACCGCCCATGCCTGGTGGCAGGACGACTGGCACTACCGCAAACAGATTTCGGTGGACACCACCGCCCAAGGCGCCGCGATCAACCAGGCCCTGGGCCGTACCGCGCTGCTGGTGCGCTTGCACACCGGCAACTTCACCTTTGACGGGGTCAAGGATGACGGCGCCGACCTGCGTTTTGTGAGCGCCGATGAAAAAACCGTGTTCAACCACCAGATCGAGAGCTTCGACCCATTGATGGGCATGGCGCTGATCTGGGTCGATGTGCCCAAGGTCGAAGGCGGTCAGCGTCAGGACCTGTGGATGTACTACGGCAACCAGAAGGCCCCGGCCACCGCCAACGGCCAGTTGACGTTCGACCCGAACTACACCGCGCTCTACCATTTTGACGGGGCCAACGGCACACCGGCCCGCGACACCACGGCCTACGCCAACACCGCGTTGAACGCCACCGGTGCGAGCATCGACGGTGTGATCGGCCGTGCCTTGCAGTTCAGCGGTCAACCGCTGATGTTGCCGGCCAGCCCTTCGCTGCAACACGCTGCGGGTGGCGCGTTCACCTTCAGCGCCTGGCTGCGCCTGGACCAAGCCAGCGGCGAGCAAGTCGTGCTGGCCCGACGTGATGGTGCCCATAGCCTGTTGCTGGGTCTGAACCAGGGCATGCCGTTCGTGGACATCGACGGCCAGCGCGCCGTGTCGACTCAACCTTTGAACCCCGGCCAATGGCAGCACCTGGCGTTCACCTCTGAGGGTGACAAGGTCACGCTGTATGTGAATGGCCGCGAGACTGCCACCCTGGCCGTTGCCTTGCCCGCGTTCAACACCCAACTGGCCATTGGTGCCGATCTGCCGGAAGCGGGCACCACGCACCTGCCATTCGCCGGGGCCATCGATGAGTTGCGCCTGTCCAAGGTGGCGCGTCCGGCGGCACTGTTGCAGGCCGATGCCAGCGCCCAGGGCGCCGAGTCGAAACTGGTGGCCTATGGCGTGGATGAAGAACAGTCCGGCTTTGGTTTCGGCAGCCTGGGCTTCTTGCTCAACGCGGTGCCGGTGGATGCCTGGGTAATCATCCTGGTCCTGGTGGCGATGATGTTCCAGTCGTGGGTCATCATGCTGCGTAAGAACCGTCAGGTCAGCCGCCTCAGCAGCGCCAACGAGGTGTTCCGCGAGCACTTCTCACAAATCGGCACCCGCCTGGAGATGTACGCCGACGACGCCCAACTGGGTGAGCGCCTGGCCCATTCTTCGCTGTGGCGCCTGTACCTGGTAGCGGTCAAGGAGATCCGCACCCGGCGTGCCCAGGGCGCTGACACCTCGTCGGTCTCGGCCGCCACCATCGAAGCCATCCGTTGCTCGATGGACGGCGTGCGCACCCGCGAAAACCAGGCGCTCAGCTCCAAGCTCTCGACCCTGTCCAACGCCATCGCCGGCGGCCCTTATATCGGCCTGCTCGGCACAGTGCTGGGGATCATGGTGGTGTTCCTCGGTACGGCCATGGCCGGTGATGTGAACATCAATGCGATTGCTCCCGGTATGGCGGCGGCGTTGCTGGCCACGGCCATGGGCCTGTTTGTCGCGATCCCGGCGCTGTTTGGCTACAACCGCCTGATCACGCGCAACAAGGAAGTCAGCGCGGACATGCGTGTGTTTGTCGACGAGTTCATCACCCGCCTGGCGGAGATGCACGGCGAGAGCCAGCACAGTGAAGCCGCGCACCGTCGTGACCATCACGCCGCTGTTCCGGCCTGAGGAGATCTGCCATGGCTTCCGTAAATACCTCCCACGACGATGACGATGATGCCGCCGTCGACAGTATCAACATCACGCCCCTGGTGGACGTGCTGATGGTGGTGCTGGTGATGTTTATCCTCACCGCCACCGCTCAGGTCTCGGGCATCCAGATTCACTTGCCCAAGGCCAGCGCTTCGGTGTCGTTGTCGGAGGCCAAGACCAAGGCCATCTCCGTGAACGACGGTGGCCAGGTGTTTCTCGACGCCTACCCGGTGACCCTCGGCGAGCTGGAAGAACGCCTGCGCATCGAGAAAGCGCTGAACCCGGATTTCCCGGTGATCGTGCGTGGCGATGCGATGGTGCAGTACCAGAAGGTGATCGAAGTGCTCGACCTGCTGCGTCGGCTGGAACTGTCCCAGGTCGGGTTGGTTACCGGCAAACCGAGTCAGGGCTGAGACATGACCGCACAGATCCCGATCGCGCCCTTGCCCATTAAGAAGAAGCCGCCGTTGCGCCCGTTGAAGTGGGGCGTGGGCCTGTTGCTGGGTGCCGTGGCGGCCTGGTTCTTGTGGCAATGGGCCAATGACATGAGTGGCGTGCGCCGCGAAGCACCGAAGGTGCCGACGATTATCCCGTTGCCGCCGCCACCGCCACCACCGCCGGAAAAGCCCAAGGAGCCTGAGCCCCAGGTCGAAGAAAAAATCCCGGAACCGGTGCCAAGCCCCGAACCCGAAGAGGTCAAGCCGGCCGAGGAAGCGCCGCCTTCGCCTAACGAAGACCTGGCCAACCCGATGCAGATCGACGGCGACGCCCAGTCCGGCAACGACGGTTTCAACATCGGCGCCGGCAAGGGCGGCGGCATGGCCGGCAGTGGTGGCGGTGGGTTGGGAACGGGCACTTACAAGCAGTACCTGGCCGGCACTTATCAGCGACTGATGCGCGAAGACCCTGAACTGCGCAAGAAGGCGTTCTCGATACAGATAGACCTGTGGTTGGGCGCCGATGGCCAGGTCACCAAAGCCTTGGTGACCAAGTCCAGCGGGGATGCCGAGACCGACGCGCAGATGCTCGCCTTGATCCAGGCACCGCGTGCCACACAGAAGCCGCCGGCGTCGCTGACGCTGCCCATGCGCCTGTCACTCAAGGGCCGGCGTCCGGATTGAACAAACCCTTTTTTACGGTTTTTTACAGGAGTTGCGTACACATGATTTCCCCCGTGAATCGACTGACCCTGGCGGTCGGCATGGTCATCGCGACCCTGGTCGGCCAGGCGGCTGCAGCCCCGGTCGCACCCTCGGAAAACGTCACCATCAACCTGATCCGCCTATTGGTGCAGCAAGGCGTGCTGACCCAGGACACCGCCAACGGCCTGATCGCCCAGGCCGAAAAAGAGGCCCAGCAGGCCCGCCAGGCCAATGCCGCGCCGGTGGTGGCCGCAGGCCCCGCCGCTGCGCCGGGTGACGTGCGTGTGCAGTACGTGCCGCAGGCGGTGAAGGATCAGATCCGTGATCAGGTCAAGGCCGAGGTCATGGCCACCGCCAAGCAGGAAAACTGGGCCCAGCCCAATACCTTCCCGGATTGGGTCTCGCGTATCAGCTTTGATGGCGATATCCGCCTGCGGGACGAGTCGCGCTATTTTTCGGGCAATAACAGCAACGAGATCGTCGACTACGCCAAGCTCAATGAAAGCGGCCCGTACGACACCAACAAAGACACCAACACCAAGCTGCCGCCGCTGCTCAACACCACCAAGGACCGCGAAAACCTGTTCCGCCTGCGCGCGCGCCTGGGCATGAAAGCCGTGCTGTCACCGGACTGGACGGCCGGCATCCGTGTGGGCACCGGCTCTGACAACAACCCGGTGTCCACCACCCAGACCCTGGGCGGCGGCTTTGGCAAGAAAGACATCTGGCTCGATCAGGGCTACCTGAGTTGGAAGGCCACGCCGGACGTGACCCTCACCGCCGGGCGATTCGCCAACCCGTTCTATTCCACTGACATGATGTATTCGGGCGACCTGAACTTCGACGGTATCGCCGCCAATTTCAACCATACGCTCAATAGCCAGTGGGGCCTGTTCGGCACCTTGGGCGCGTTCCCGGTGGAGTACACCTCCGACTCGGCCAGCAGCAACGGTTTCGACAAGGAAGACAGCGACACCAAGTGGCTGTTTGGTGGGCAGATCGGCGCCAACTGGAAGATCAACCGCGAAAACAGCCTGAAGGGCGCGCTGGCCTACTACCACTTTGACGATATCGAAGGTAAACGCTCCGGCGCTTGCCAGCCGTGGTCCGGCCAGCCGGCGTGTGACAGTGACGGCTCGCGCCTGGCCTTCATGCAAAAGGGCAACAGCGTGTTCCTGCTACGCGACATTACGCCGAATCCAGCCACCCCAGGCCTGACCCCGCAACCGCAGTTCGTCGGCCTGGCATCCAAGTTCGATGTGCTCGACCTGAACCTGGCCTGGGATGCCGAGCTGCCCAGCGATTTCAAGCTGCGCACCCAAGGCAACTTCATCCACAACCTGGCCTACGACAAGGGCGAGATGCTCAAGCGCAGCGAAGGCCAGATCGTCAACAACATCAACAGCAAGGGCCAGTTTGAAAGTGGCGGCAATGCGCTGATGGTGTCGTTCACCCTCGGCAGCGCGCTGGAAATGCGCAAACGCGGCGATTGGAACGTGTTGGCCGGCTACAAATACATCCAGCCTGACGCACTGCCTGACGGCTTCAACGATTCGTCGTTCCACCTGGGCGGCACCAACGCCAAGGGGTATTTCATTGGCGCCAACTACGGCATCGAAAAGAACATCTACGCCAGTGCGCGTTGGTTAAGCGCGTCTGAAGTGTATGGCGCGCCGTTCGAAGTCGATGTGATGCAACTGGAACTCAACACGCGCTTTTGATGCGCACGGAGATGCCACATGAACACGCGAATCTGCGGGCTGTTGCTGCTGCTGGTCACCACCGGCGCGTCGGCTGAAGGCATGGAGGAACGCCTGCGTACGCAACTGCGCAGCACTACCCAGCAATTGCAGGCCCTGCAAAGCGAACAGGCCCAGGCCAGCGCCGCGCGGATTGCGGCGGAAAACCAGGCCAAGCAGGCCCAGGCGCAAATCAAGCAGCTGACCACCGAACTCGCCCAGGTGCGTGGCGTGGCCGAGCAAATGGCCGGCCAGCAACAGAGCCTGCACAGTCAAGCTCAGGCCCAGGTGGCGGCCAGCAACGAGCAGATCGGCAAGTTCAAGAAGGCCTATGACGAACTGCTGGTGCTGGCCAAGGGCAAAGAGGCCGAGCGTGCGCGCTTGCAGGCACAACTGAGCGAACGTGACACACAAGTGCAGCAATGTTCAGTCAAGAATCAACAGATGTACGGCGTGGCCCAGCAGTTGCTCGCGGCCTACGAAAAAATCGACGTGGCCGAGGTGATGAGTATTCGCCAGCCCTTCGCCAGCAGCGCGCGGGTCAAGTTCGAGGAACTCGCCCAGGGCTTTGGCGACGATTTGTACAAAAGCCGTTTCGATGCGCCCCAGGCAACCGCCAATCATTGATCGACAGGGAAGAAATCACCATGAACGAATTGATCTCCAGCGTCACCACCCAGAGCCTCACCGAGCTGCTGCAGGAAGCCGGCTACCGCGTCAACCAGACCGAACAGAACGGCGTCGTGCAATTGCTCAGCGCCAGTCAGGGCATCGGTTTTGCCGTGCGTTTCGGCAACCCGGCGGTGGAGCAGGGCAGCTATGTGGACTTCACCTACAGCTGTGCGCTGCGCATCCAGGGCGAATTGCCTGAAGGTCTGGCGCAGGTGTGGAACGCTTCGCGACGCTTTGCGCGGTTGTCGGTGCAGGGCGAGTTTTTGTTGATGGAAATGGACGTGGTGGTGGCGGGCGTGGGCGCTACGCACCTGCGCAGTCAGCTGGAGTTGTGGGATCGCCTGTTACAGGAATTTATCGTTTACCTGCGTGAATACAGCCAACAGGCCGCGCAGTTGCAGGCTGAAGCCGAGGCGCCGGTATTGTGAAGAAACCTACCTTGATGGTCGGCGCGGGTGCGTTGGTCTTGCTGGTGGTGGCGGTGGGCTTGAGCCTGCGGCCGGGCAGTGACCCGGTGGCGGCGCAGCAACCGGCGCCGGTGATCAATCCTGTATCGGCCGGGCCGGCGGTGGCCCGCCTGGGCAATCAGCAGATCGACCTGACGGAACTGAAAACCGTGCTGGCCAGCCTGCCTGCCGAGTCCCGTGAGCAGTTGCGCGGTAACCGTGGCGCGTTGGAAACCTGGATTCGTTCACGGTTGGCGCAAAAGGCGGTGCTCGAACAGGCCGACGCCCAGGGCTGGCGCCAGCGCCCGGACGTGGAACAGCAGACCCGCGCCGCCGCCGAGCAGATCGTGTTTCGCGACTACATGCTCTCGGTCAGCCAGGTGCCGGCCGATTACCCCAGCGCGGCGGAGTTGCAGCAGGCCTACGACAGTGGCAAGTCGCAATGGGTGACGCCGCCATTGTACCGGGTGAGCCAGATTTTCCTGGCGACCAATGACCCGCAAACCGTCGACAACGTGCGCCGCCAGGCCCAGGAACTGAGCCGTCGTGCCCAGGCCGCGCCAGGTGATTTCGCCGCCCTGGCCACGCAGTTTTCCCAGGACACCGACTCCGCCGCGCGCGGCGGTGACTCAGGCATGCAACCCTTGCAACAGCTGGTGCCGGAAGTGCGCAATGCCGTGTCGCGCCTCAAGGTCGGCGCCGTGTCGGACGTGGTGCAGAGCGCGGCGGGGTTTCATGTGCTCAAACTCACCGGCCAGCAACCGGCGCGTACTGCGACCCTCGACGAACTGCGCGAGCGCCTGACCCAGGCCCTGCGTGTCCAACGTCAGGAGCAGATCGCCAAGGCGTACCTCGAAGGCATGCTCAACACCGCAACCCTGAGTATCGACGGCGCCGAGCTGAACAAGGTGCTGGAGTAACCCGCGTCAACCCGCATTGGATGCACAGACCGACAAGACAGGGAGTCTCCCATGGCATTTCTAGAACCGTCCGCCCCCCAGGGGCCGTCCTCTTATCGCGCCCCCACCGAGGGACGCAGTAGCTGGCTGGCCCTGGCCCATGAGATCGAGCCGGAGGTGGCGCGCTACTTTCTGGTGAGCGCGCGCTGCGGCTGCTTCATGCAGGCGGCGCGCAGCTTGAATATCAAGGCGACGCTGTTGCGCAAGCGCCTGGCGCAGTTGGAAGAACATTTACGGCATTCGCTGTTCACCTACCAGGGCAATGGTCTGGTGCTCAGTCGCGATGGCCAGCAGTTGCAGGCCCAATTGATTGCCCTGGCCCATGAACGGCGCTTGCCGGTCACGGAGCAGCCGTTGATTCGGCTGGCAGTGGCCGAACCGATCCTGCACGACATCCTTGGTCGCGACCTGATCGCTTTGTTGCGCCGCAATGCCAGCGTGCGCCTGGAGATTATCTCCATCGACAGCCAGTTGTCGCTGCAAGCGGTGGATGTGGATGTGGTGCTATGGCTGTCGGACACCGATGGCCCCGTGCCTGGTCCGAGCTTTGCCACCGAGCCGCCACAGGCCCTGGCGCGCCTACATTACTTGCCCCATATCGCCAAGCGTTATTCGCGGTTGACCACACGCCCGGACAGTGTCGAAGACCTCGACGACTACATGCTGGTGCAATGGCAGCCTGATGCGCAGGTGGGCGCGTTGCAGGCGTGGAACCGGGTGGTGCAGCAGCGCTTGGCGGCGGTGGTGCAGGTGCATGCGTATTCGCTGATGTTGGAGATGATTCGTTGCGGTGCGTGCATTGGGTTGCTGCCACATTACATGAGCAGTTTTGACCGGGGCCTGGTGGCGTTGCCGGGGTTGTTGGCCGAGAGCATGCAGCGCCAGGTGTGGCTGGCGGTGAATGCGCAGGTGGCGGATGTGGAGGCGGTGCGGATGATTGTGGAGTTGATCATCGGCACCTTTGAAGGCCGACGCGAGTGGTTTGATTAGCGTTGCAGCACGCCGCGAAAGGTCGCGCTCAAGGCACGCAGTGTTTCCCGTGAGCGCACATCGGTGATGCGGCTGTGAAGTACCACCTCACTCACGGGCAAGGCGGGCAACCCGTATTGCTCACTCACTTCCACCGCACCTGCCGGCGCAACGCGATGGGCGAGGGCGGCGACGCCCAATCCGGCGCTGACGGCGGCGCCCACGGCCATGACACCGCCGCCAACGAACACTTCGGTCCAGTCGATGCGTGCCTCATCCAGTGCGCGTGTGGCCAAGTGGCGAACGCCGCAGGGCGCGGCCATTGTGGCCATGCGCAGGGGCGTGCCGGGGCTGTGTTGCCAGGTGGGGGCGGCGAACCAGCCGAAGCGTTCCACCGCCAGCACGTCGCCATCCTGGCGGTCGCCCTCGTTGCGCACGATCACGGCGTCAAGTTCGCTGCGGTCGAAGGCGGCGACCAGGTCGCGGGAGGAGGCGATGCGCACTTCAAGGATCACCAACGGATCGTAAGCGGCCAGGCGATTGAGCCAGGTCGGCAAGTCGGGGCCGGCCACGTGATCACTGATGCCGATCACCAGGCGTCGCGGCGCGTGGCTGTTCATATCGCCCAAGGCGCGTTCATGGGCATTGAGCAGGGCGCGGGCCGCGACGATGAATTGTTCGCCTTGGGGCGACAACCGCACATGGCGTGGCGTGCGCTCTAGCAGGCGATAGCCGAGGCGTTCTTCCAGGCGTTTGAGTTTGAGGCTGATCGCTGCCTGGGAGGTGTCGAGGGCTTCGGCGGCGCGAGTGAAGCTGGCGAAATCGGCCACCAGCACGAAGGCTTGGACAGTGTCGATATCCAGCGGTTTGGGTGCGTCAGTCATATTGGATCCTTATCGCACTTATATCGGTTGATATCTTGTTGAAATCATCGTCGCTGCGCAAGCTAAACACTCAACGTGCCCAGGAGTTTGTCCATGTTTGCCAAACAGTATTCACATCGCTTGCCTGCCGACTACGACATGGGCGTGATCCGCCGACGCGCCGCGCAATTGGGGCCGTTGTGGGATAACGCCGAGGGGTTGCTGTTCAAGGCGTTTATCGCCCAGGAGCGCGGGGGTAATGTGTATTCGTCGGTTTACCTCTGGGCCGACCCGCTGCAGGCGGCTGACTTCCTGCTGGGTGAGCGCTTTCAGAAGGTGCTCGACAGCTTTGGCCGCCCACATATCGAGAGCTGGTTGCCGTTGGACCTGCAACGTGGCCCGGCACAGGGCGCGTTGAGTTTGTATCGCGAGGAGTGGGCATTGGCGCCAGGGGCGAACCGCGCCGCGATCTTGGCCGAGGAGAAACAGCGTAATCAGCAGGTGGCTGAGCACAGTGACACGTTCGCAGTGTTCCTCGCGTTGGATGTGCAAGCGTGGCGGTTGGTGCGGTTTACGCTGTCCGCCAAGGCGCTGGACGCCGAATATCCTGGCGCGGGTTACCAGGTGCTTTATCTGGCACAAGGCGTTGCGCCCTAGCGAGAACTGCGCCAGTCTTGGTGGCCTCATCCTTGTCGTTGAAGCACTCTGTGATGCCGGCCACTCGTTTGACACTTATCTGCCATGCCGTGACTCTCCAGCAAAAAAAGGGGCGTTTTCCCGATGACGAGTCCGTTGCGATGGATTGGCGAAATGCGGGTTTGTCCCTTGCCGGCCGCTACAAGAAAAACTTGCGCTTATTGTGCGGTCCCGAGGCGCGTACCCGACAGACAGCAGGTTTGTTCGGCAGGCATCCCCAAGTCGAAAAAGCCTTGCGCGATGCTGACTTTGGTCGGTGGAAGGGCAAGGACATCGACGCGATAGATCGCAACGAATTGATGGATTGGCTTGGCAACAGCGCCAGTGCCTCGCATGGCGGCGAATCCGTGGACCAAGTCTGCGCACGAGTAGGCCGTTGGATGAAATCCCTCGAAACCCAACCCGGCCACGTCGTGGCCATCACCCATCCCTTCGTGATCCGTGCGGCAATGCTGTACGTCATGGAATTTCCGATCTCGATGTTCTACCTGATCGACGTCGAACCGTTGTCCGCCACTGAGCTGCGCTTCAACGACGTCTGGCGACTGCGCCTGGAAACTCACGCCTAGCCGCCCGAACATGGCAAAATCCACGCCCCGCAATGAGAGCAACCCATGAAACGCATCCTGATCATCGGCATTGGCGCCGGCAACCCTGACTACATCACGATGCAGGCCGTGAAGGCGCTCAACCGCACCGACGTGTTTTTCCTGATGGACAAGGGCCAGAGCAAAGACAAGTTGATCGACCTGCGTCGCGAGATCTGCGAGACCTACATCACCGAGCCTGGCTACCGTTTCGTCGAGGCCAGCTGCCCCGAGCGGGTGCGCGGCGAGATCGACTACACCACCGCCGTGCAGGACCTCAACCGCGACAAGCAGCAGACCTTCGAACGCATGATCAACGAAGAAATGGCTGACGGTGAAGTGGGCGCTTTCCTCGCCTGGGGCGACCCTGCGCTGTACGACAGCACCATCCGCATCTTGCAGGCGATTCTTGCCAGTGGCCGCAGTGAGTTCGAGTTCGAAGTGATCCCGGGCATCACCAGTGTGCAAGCCTTGGCCGCCCAGCACAAAGTACCGCTGAACCGTATTGGCAAGTCCGTTGAGATCACTACCGGGCGCCGTTTGGCGGCGGGGCAGGCGAGTGATGCCGACACGTTGGTTGTAATGCTCGACGCCGAAGACTCCTACCGCAGCGTGGCGGACCAGGACTTGGAGATCTATTGGGGCGCCTACCTGGGCACGCCGGATGAGATACTGATCAGCGGCAAAGTCAGCGAAGTCGCAGAAGAAATCGAACGGGTGCGCAAGGCGGCGCGCTTGGACAATGGCTGGATCATGGACACTTATCTGTTACGTAAACCCTGAGGTGATGCCCTATGCTCAAACTGGTTGCCCTGGCGCTGACGCTGGTCGTCGGTACCGCCCATGCCGACGAGAGGTTGCATACGGACTTGCCGCTGTCTTACCTGGAACAAACCCAGGGTGATGCACGCAACCAGCCGCTGGTGATTTTCCTGCACGGGTTTGGCAGCAACGAGGAAGATCTGTTCGGCATCAAGGACGCGCTGCCCTCCACGTGGACTTACTTGTCGGCCCGTGCGCCGATGCCAGTGGATTCCCACGGTTATCGCTGGTTTACCAAGATACCCGGCAACGGCGATTACGATGGCGAGACGGCGGACCTGCAACGCAGCGCCCAGTTGATCGAAGACTTTGTCGGCAAAGCCACCGCCAAATATCACACCCAACCGGATCGGGTGTTCCTGGTGGGTTTCAGCCAGGGGGCGATCATGTCCTATGAGGTGGGCCTGCGCCGGCCGGAACTGCTGCGCGGCATTGCGGCGTTGAGCGGCAGCGTGCTCCCGGTGCTCAAGGCTGAACTGAAGCCGGATGCGTCATTGGGCAAATTGGCGATTTTTATCGGCCATGGCACCTTGGACCAGGCGCTGCCCTATGTGTCGGGAACGCGGGCGAATGAGGTGTTGACGGGGTTGGGGTTGAAGCCGGAGTTTCATGGGTATCCCGGCATGCCGCATACCATCAGCGAGGCGGAAGTGCAGGACCTGAAAGCCTGGCTGGAAAAAAGCCTGAAATAAACACCGTTAAGAAATGTGGGAGCGGGCTTGCTCGCGAATGCGGTAGGTCAGTCGAAACATCGGTGACTGACACACTGCATTCGCGAGCAAGCCCGCTCCCACTTTGGTTATGTGTTGCTTGGTAGATCGGGTTATTTGCCGCCGGTAATCTGCTTCACCAACGCCGCATGCCCCTTGGCATCATCCGCCCGCGAAATCGCCTGGATCACCAGCAGGTGATTACCCGAACCACCGAGGAACGTGGAGTTCAGCGTTTTGCCGCCGCCTTGGGTGGCGGTGCTGTCCACCTGGCGCAGGCCGAGGCCTTTGAACGTCAGTTTTTTCTCGCTCTGTTTCTTGAAGTCAGGCAGTGCTGCGCTCTGGTCCTTGACGAACCCGGCCACGGCGCCGTCCAGGAATTGCGCGTCGTTGTCGCCGATGGTTACTCCATCGTTACGCACGGTTTCGGCGACGATCACCACACTTTTAGTGGTCTGGTTGGCATACATCGTACCCTGGGTGTCAGCGGTGCCATCCTCGGCCTTGCCAGCCGGCAGGGTGTCGGCGGCGTAGGCTTTGGGCAGGTTGAAGGTGAACTTGCCACCCAAGGTGGAGATGGTTTGCGTGGTCGGCTTGGACGCGGCAAATGCACTGCCCGCGGCCAACGCGAGGGCCAGCAGGACGGCGGTCTTGGTGAAAGTGGCCATGAAGCGCTCCAGGGGTGAACGAAATTGCGCCGTATTCTGTCAGAAAATTCGCAAAATCGTTCACCCGTAGCCTCACACCTTGTCGGACTCTTCCTCAAGTCGGTCCATCTCAAACAGCCGCGCCAGTTCTGCCCGGGCCTCCTGGGCGGTTTGCATCACTTTGGCGGCGTCGTCGTACACCGCGTGTTGTGCGGCCAGCACTTGCAGGTCGTGGTTCTTGAAGCGGGTGATGCGCGCGTCGGCCTGGGCCTGGCTCAAACCGAGGCCTACCAACGTGCGGCGGCTCATTTCCAGGCTGGAGTAGAAGGTCTCGCGAATCGGTGACGCGTCGAGGTCCACCAGGCGATGCACGTGTTGGCGGTTACGTGCGCGGGCGATGATCTTCATGTGCGGGTAGAGGTTGCGCACCAGTTCGGCGGTCTTGATGTTGATCTCCGGGTCGTCCATGGCGATCACGAAGAACTCCGCCTGGTCGACTTTGGCCGCGTGCAGGATCTCGGGGCGTTGCGGGTCGCCGTAGAACACCGGCATGCCGCCGAAGCTGCGGGTCAGTTCGATGGTTTCCACCGACGTGTCCAGGGCGATAAACGAGATGTTCTGCGCACGCAGGATCCGCGCCACGATCTGGCCCATACGGCCCATGCCGGCGATGACCACGCGCGGGGCGTCGCTTTCAATGGTGCGGTATTCCTCCGGCACTTCCACCGACTTGACCTTGGGCTTGAACAGCTTCGGGCACACCAGCAGCAATAACGGTGTCACCGCCATGGACAGGGTGATGGTCAGCACCAGGATGTCGTAGAGGTGTGGTTCGAACAGGCCCTGGTCGCGGCCGATCTTGAACACCACGAAGGCGAACTCACCGCCCGCCGCCAGCACCACGCCCAGGCGCAGGGCGCTTTCGCGATTGAGATCACCGACCATGCGGCCCACGGCATACAGCAGCGGCAGTTTCAGGCCAATCAGCAGCAGCGTCAGGCCGATCACCACCAGCGGCGAGCTGAGCAACAGGCTGAGGTTGGCACCCATGCCCACGCTGATAAAGAACAGGCCCAGCAGCAGGCCCTTGAACGGTTCGATCTGGGATTCCAATTCGTGGCGATATTCCGAGTCCGCCAGCAGCAGGCCGGCGAGGAAGGCGCCGAGGGCCATGGACACGCCCACCAGCTCCATCAACCAGGCCGTGCCAATCACCACCAGCAGTGCGGTGGCGGTGGACACTTCGCGCAGCCCGGTCTTGGCGACGATGCGGAACACCGGCCGCAACAGGTAGCGTCCGCCGATGATCACCACCGCGATGCTGCCGAGAATTTGCAAAACATGCTGCAGGCCCTGGGCTTCGGTGGTCGGGTGATCGCTGCCGGCCAGCAGCGGCACCATGGCGATCAGCGGGATCGCGGCGATGTCCTGAAACAGCAGAATCGCAAAGGCCAGGCGGCCGTGGGGCTGGTTCAGCTCCTTGCGCTCGGCCAGGCTCTGCAGGCCAAACGCGGTGGACGACAGCGCCAGGCCCAGACCGAGCACGATCGCACTGTTCCACGACTGGCCAAACAGCCACAAAGCCACCACGCCCATCACCAGGCCCGTCAGCAGCACTTGCGCCAGACCGACGCCGAACACCGCCTTGCGCATCACCCACAACCGCTTGGGCGACAGTTCGAGACCGATGATGAACAACAGCAACACCACGCCCAGCTCGGAAAATTGCGCGACGCTTTGCGGATTGCCCACCAAACCCAGCACCGACGGACCGATAATCACACCCGCGAACAGATAGCCCAGCACTGCGCCCAGTTGCAGGCGTTTGGCCAGGGGCACGGTCAGCACGGCGGCGAGCAGGAACACCACAGCTGCTTGTAACAGGTTGCCTTCATGGGGCATTGCGAACTCCAGGATCTCTAAAACCAATCAACAAGGGTGTATTAGAGCGCTTTTTACATTTCGAAAATTGTGTTTTTGAGCGGGGTGGGTAGAGACTCAGGTAAAACGCTGTTCGACAGGTTGAATTTATTATTCCTTTGGTGGAATATTTTGTGAGGTCGAATTCTGGTTGGAAGGGTCGTCACCATGCCTAAGAAATTCGCTGAACTGCAAGCGCGCATGACGCCGCAATCCCGTGCCGAAGCCAAGCTGTTGTTCCAGCAGCACCTGCAGGAAATGCCACTGCATGAGCTGCGCAAAGCCCAGCAGTTAAGCCAGGCGAGCCTGGCTAAAGCACTGAACATCAACCAGGCGGCCGTCTCCAAGATGGAGCGGCGCACCGACATGTATATCAGCACGTTGCGCGACTATATCCGCGCGATGGGCGGCGAGTTGGAGATTATTGCCACGTTTCCCGATGGTCAGGTCAAGATCGACAATTTCGCCTGCTGAAAGCGGTTGCAGCTATCCAGAAGGTCATCCTTGTGAACCAACTTCTCGCCATGCGTGCCTTTGTTCGCGTCGTCGAAACCAGCTCATTCAGTCGTGCATCCGACCAGTTGACGCTGCCGCGCTCCACCGTGAGCAAGCTGATCACCGACCTTGAGAAGCACCTCGGCATCCAGCTGATGCACCGCACCACACGGGCTCTGGCGCCAACGTCCGAGGGGTTGGAGTATTACCATCATGCCCGGCGCCTGGTCGCAGAATTGGACGAAGTGGATAGCGCCATCCGTGGGCAAGTCCTCAAGCCCGGCGGGCATCTGCGGGTGGATGCGCCTGCGTCGTTTGCCAATTGCCTGCTGATTCCGGCGCTGGTGGATTTTCATCGCGAGTATCCCGATATCACCATTGCCTTGGGTATCAGTGATCGTTCGGTGAACATTGTGGGGGAAGGGGTGGACTGCGTGATCCGCGCCGGCAAGCTGGATGACATGGCGATGATCGGGCGTAAGGTGACCGACCTGGAGTATTTGACCTGTGCGGCCCCTGATTACCTGGAGCGCCGAGGTGTGCCGCTTTCCCCGGAGGATCTGGCGCTCAACCACCTCAAGGCCGGCTATTTTTTTGCCGGATCTGGTAAAGCGGAACCACTGATTTTCGAGCAGGGTGACAGGCGCATCGAAGTGGGCGATTGCGCCTATTCCACCAATGAAGGCAACGGCCTCAAGGAAATGCTGCTCGCCGGACTGGGCGTCGGGCAGCATTTCAAGGCCATCGTTCAGTACTATGTGGACAACGGCCAATTGGTCAGTGTGCTGCCGCAGTGGTCGCGTCCAGCCACGCCGCTGCACATCCTCTATCCACCCAATCGTCACCAGAGCGCGCGGCTCAAGGTGTTTGTCGAATGGGTGATCCGCAGGTTCGGGGTCAGGGAATAATCGCGGTCACGCGGATTTCCACGCGCATGGTCGGCAGGCCCAGGGCCTCGACGCCGACTTGCGTCCAGATCGGCGCATGGTGGGGCATGTACTGGCGGTAGTGTTTGACCATCGCTTCGTTGACTTCGGGCGGGAAACCACCGACGTGGTAGGAGTTGACGTGAATCACGTGCTCCCAACTGGCGCCGGCAGTAGCAAGGGTGCGTTCCAGGTTGTGAAACGCCTGGGCGATCTCGTCGGCCAGGGCGGCGGGGATCTTGAACTCATCGTCCCAGCCCCCTTGGCCTGAGGTTTCCACGCGATTGCCGATTTTTACCGCCTGCGAGTAATGCAGGTGCTCGCGCATGTAATCGCCGTAGCCGGAAGTGACAAAAAATTCAGGCGTGCTCATGGTATTTCCTTCGGTTCAGTACAGGACTGGACCCAAGCTAAAGCACTCAATACACGAACAAAATACCGAATTTATGCCATGACTATCTATCCATGTGGACAATTGGCTGCGGTTCCACGGGCGCGAGGTTGGCTGGCCTGCGATACAGGCCTACAGCCAGTCCGACGATGATGATCCCGATAGAAATCAGGTTCGGCGTGGAAATGCGCTCATCCAGAATCAGCATCGAGCTGGTGATACCGAACACCGGAATCAGCAACGACAGCGGCGCCACGGTGGAAACCGGGTACAGCTTGAGCAACGAGTTCCAGCCCCAGTAGGCAAAGTGCGTGGCCAGGTACACTTGGAACAGGATCGACAAAACCGCCGTCAGGTCGAGGCTGGCCTGCAAACCTTCGAACGCGGCGCTGCCGTGCATCAACCAGGCCGTGAGGAACAGTGGGATCGGCGGGATCAGGCTGGCCCACACCATGAACGAGAAGATCTCCTTCACTCCGGATTTCTTGATGATCACGTTGCCCACGCTCCAGGCCACCGCGCTGAGCACGATCAGCATGACGCCCAGCACCGCGTGGTTACCTTCCTGGGTGGAGATGATTCCGGCCAGGCCGATCAAGGCCAGCACGGCGCCGAGCATCTGCGCGCCACGGATCTTTTCCTTGAACAGCAAAAAGCCCCAGCCCATGGTGAAGAACACGCTGAGTTGAATGATCAATGAGGCAATACCGGGGCTCACGCCCACCTGGATGCCATAGTTGATCACGCCCCACATGCCCAGCCCGAAGATGAAGCCATAGGCGGCCACGTAGCTGAATTTGACGGCGGGACGCTTGATAAAGAACACCAGCGGCAGGGCGGCAAGGGCGAAGCGGATACCCGTGAGTACAAACGGGTCGATGGCGCGCAGGCCGAGTTTGGTGATGGGGAAGTTGACGCCCCATACCAGGGTGACGAGCACGGCAAGAGACAGATGTTTTTTCAGCATGGACCCTCCTTGGGTCAGGCGGCACACCGCGATCGCGAGGTGCCGCCGGGAAGTCAGTTCAAGGCGAAGCGTTTTTGCATCAGGCACAGCCCGGCGATTTCCATCAGCAGGTTGTCTGCCGAAGCGCGTTGGGCGGTGGACAAGCTTGGCAGGGTTGCCAGCAAGGCGCGTACTTTACGCGGGTCGAAGAACGGTACGTTATTCAATGCCGGGCCGCTCAACACGTCGTTGATCATTTCATACAGCTTCGATTGCGGGCTTTCGGATGCCGGCGGGGCGCGGAAGTACTGCTTCTTGCGATCCAGCACAGCCTGGGGCACATAAGGGCGCATGGCTTCGCGCAGCGCGTATTTCTCGGTGGCGCCGCGCACTTTCATGTTCACTGGCAGGCGGCACGCGGCCTCAATCACTTGGTGATCGAGCAGCGGTGGTCGACCTTCCAGACTGCCGGCCATTTCCATGCGGTCTCCCAGGGAGGTGAGCACCACGTTGGGCAGGCTGGACTTGGCCACCATATACAGCGAACGGTTCACCGGCTCCCAGCCGTTGAGCGCCCGTGGGCTCAGGCGATCGTAGAACTCGCGATAGGCATCGGTATTGCTGAAACGCTCACGGAAGTCATCGCTGTACAACTGCGCCAGGGGGCCGAACAGCGCCGACTGGGTTTGCAGCCAGGACACGCCATGGCCGAGTTCGTCCTGCACCCATTTCACATCATTTTTGCCGCCGGGCAGGTAGCGATCTTCGCTGGCATGCAGGCGTCGGCTGAGTTCGGCGATCGCGGTCGGGTCCTGGTTTTCGTGGTTGTACAACACCATGTCGCGACGATAGTGCGGGTAGCCGCCGAAGACTTCGTCGGCACCTTCACCAGTGAGTACGGCGCGCATGCCCTGATTCTGCACATATTTGCACAGCAGGTACTTGGCCACGCTGTGAGCGTTGGCGAAGGGCATTTCGGCGTGCCACAGGGCATTTTCGAAGTTATCCGCCATGTCGGAGGAGTTCACCGACAGCACATTGAGGTGGGCACGGTTATGCCGTGCGGCCACTTCGGCGTACTGGCGTTCGTCGTAGGCCTGCTCACCTTCGAACGACAAGTGGAACGCCTGCAATGGCTGGCCGGTCAGCTCGGTGGCGATGCCGAGCATGGCCGACGAGTCGAGACCGCCACTCAGGCACACTCCGACCGGTACATCGGCATGCAGGCGCAGGCGTACGGACTCTTCGATGGTGTTGCGCAGGGACTCGATCATCTCGGCTTCACTGCGCTGCTCGGTGGCTTGGGCATCCGGGAAGTCCCAGTCCCAGTACTGTTCGGTTTGCAGGCCGCTTTCATCGGCGATGATCCAGCAACCTGGTTTCACGCTGCGAATATTGTTGAACACAGTCCGGTCGCGCAGGATGAAACCGCGATTGGCGTAGGCTTCGTGGTCCCACTGCGCGGGTACACCGGCTGCTAGCAAGGCTTTGATTTCGGAGGCGAAGTACCAGGCACCTTCATGCTCGGTGTAGTACAGCGGCTTGACGCCCACCCGGTCACGCACGGCAAACAGCTTTTTGCGCAGGCGATCGAAGATCAGGATGGTGAATTCGCCGCGCAGTTGCTTGAGGCCGCGTACGCCATGGCGGCGGTACAGGTGCATGGCGATTTCGCTGTCGGACGAGGTCTTGAAGCGGCAACCATCGCTCTCCAGTTCGGCGCGGATGCGTTGATAGTCATAGAACTCGCCGTTGACCATCATCACCAAGTCGCCTTCGTCGGCCACGATAGGCTGGGTGCCGTTACCCAGGCCGACCAGTCCCAGGCGCACATAGCCAAAGGCGGCCTGGCCTTGGGGGTCGAACCATTGGCTGGAGCTGTCCGGGCCGCGATGATGGATTGCACGCAGGGCGGCATCGAACATGTTCGGGTTGAACGCACGAGGTTGTTTGGCAAAGACGCCAATGTATCCACACATGACAATTACTCTATTGAATTTGTATTGATCAGCAGCACGCTGGTTTCAAACGGTGGTGACCGGTTCGCTCATCACTGGCAGCTCAGGCAGCACCGCGTCGGGGTGTATGCCAATGGAGCTGAGAATCTCGGGCATGGCCGAGTAGTCCGCTTCGCCGGTCTCGGTAAATTGAGTCGGTAGTAGCAGCGATTGGTCGCCGAACACTTCGAGCAGTTGCGGCAGGATGATTCGCCACGCCGAAATCTCGCGCATCGGGAAGATCCGGATGGAGTTGGCGATGCCGCGGGTGAACAAGGCGGTTTGCTGCGCGGTGAAGTCTCCGACCACCTGCTGCACGAACAGCGGGAAGATGTGCTTGTGCACCAGCTCGTCTTTTTTGTGCAGGGCCACCACATGGCGAAACACCGGTTGGATCTCCGGCGCGTCGCTGAGGTCGGCCAGGTAGTCGCTGATAAATGTCTCCGAGACCAGCGAGAAGGCCAGGCGGTAGATCTTGAAATCCGCTTCGGACAGGGTGGCCTGGGCCTGGTTCAGGTGGCGGGTCAGTTCCAGCTCCGGCCATTTGATGCGCATGCCGCGCTGGGTAATTGCCAGCTCACACATGTTGATCGAAAACAGAGTGTGATAAGCCTCATCCGCCAGGGTTTCGGAAATCGTCGCGGCGCTGGCGGAGCTCAGGCGCGGGCCCAACTGCAGCAGGTCGATGCAGGACGGGCAAATGATTTCGGTTTCGATGGCGATGGTTTTCTGGTTATAGATCACCCAGCCGGCCGACAGGATCAGCAGTTTCAGGGCGTGGGGGTAGTGCTGGTAATGCGGATCATGGGCGAAAGGTAACAGGGCCTCGAGAAAGTCCGGCGCCTGCAGGTCAAGCTGGATATCCGGCCGTTGGGAATCGAGCTTGATCTGTGCGCGTTTGTGCCAGCTGCGTTCGATTTTGATCAATCGTTCATCGGTCGCGTCATTGCTGCGATAAAGATCGTCTTGAGTGCTGTGCTGAAACATGGTTTCACCAGGTTGATAGTGATTGTGAAGGCCATCCATGGTTTGCCGAGGTGCGCTCGGCAACGTTCACGACCGGGAGTTACACCGCTGGCGCGGTCTGGATCTTGTCCTTCTTGCGATCCAGGAAGTCCGCCAGGCGATCCTGTGTGCGGATATCCGAAGACACCACGGCAGCAATCAAGGCTTCCGTCATCAGGCCGTCCTGCTGGCTTTGATCGACAATGCGCGGCAGCACGTGGGTTACCGCGTAGTTGGTCATGGGCAGGTTGCCGGCGATCTTGTGCGCCAACTCGGTGGCCTTGAGTACCGCCTGGCCGACCGGCACCAGGTACTGGGCTACGCCGCGCTCATAGCTTTCCTTGGCGTAGAGCGTGCGGCCGGTGAGCATCATGTCGGTCATCAGGGCGATGCCGGCGATGCGCGGGAAGCGCACCGAGGCGCCGACGCCGACGTACAGGCCACGCATCGCCTCGGGCAGCGAGAAGAAGGCGCTGTCATCCACCACGCGCAGGCTGCAGGCCGTGGCGATTTCCAGGCCACCACCGATGGCGGCACCGGTAATGGCGGCGACGACGGGCACCTTGCCGAACTGGATCAGTTCAAAGGTTTTGTGCCATTCGCGGAAGGCCTGGACGTTGTCGATGACCGATTGGTCGCGGATCTCCGACAAGTCCAGCCCCGTGCAGAAATGCTGGCTGGTGCTGTAGAGCACGGCGGCACCAATGCCTTCAGGCATATTGGTGAAGGTATCGCGCAGTTCGTGCATGACTTCCAGAGACATGGCGTTTCGCTTCTGCGGGCGGTTGAGACCCACCATCAGAACGGCGCCGTCTACTCGTACGTCCAAGTAGTTTTTGACACTCATTTTCCGAATATCCCTTCGAGATGAACCCAACTTGGGGAGCGACGATTCTAGGTGGCAGAGTAGTGGCCCGCTTGCTATGTCAGGTCATACTTTGACAAAATCGGGCCATGCCGCCGACCTTCACTTATTCCCCGTACGAACCCGACAGCCCCGAAGCGGTGGTGACGCTGCGCGAGTACCCGTCCGGCACGGTGTTTCCACGGCATACCCATCGCCGTGGGCAGTTCGCTTATGCGTCCACCGGTGCGCTGAAAATGTTCACTGACCTCGGTAACTGGGTCGTACCGCCGCAGCGCGCGATCTGGGTGCCAGGCGGCGTCTCCCATGAGATGCACATGCGCGGCGATGTGGTGATGCTCAATACTTACCTGGACGACGACGCGGCCCGGCGCGCAGGGTTGCAGGACTATTGCCAGGTATTTGGCGTCTCGCCGCTGTTGCGCCATCTCCTGGAGGCGGCGCTGGCGATTGGGCCATCGGCCTCGCCCAGTGTTCGCGATCGCTGCGTGCTGACCCTGTTGATCGATGAAATCGGCGCTATGCCCGAGTTGCCCCTCAGTGCGCCGTTGCCCTCCGAAGCACGTCTGGCTCGTTCTTGTCAGCGCTTCCTCGAAGCCCCGACGCAGAAGATCTCCATCTGCGAGATGGCCGACTGGTCGAGCATGAGCCGACGCACCTTCACCCGTAACTTCCGTGAATGCACGGGCATGACCTTTGTGTCCTGGCGCCAGCAGGTGTGCCTGTTGGAGGCGACGGCGCGGCTCAGTCATGGCTCGTCCATCACCGATGTGGCGTTCGAGTTAGGGTTCAGCAGTTCCAGCGCGTTCACTTCGGTATTCCGCCGCAATCTGGGCGATTCACCGGCGCGTTACCTAGCCAAGTCCAAGGCCGCCTCCCTGTTCTGAAAGGACGAAGAGGCCAATGCGGTGCCTTTTCCCCCAGCGGTACGACGTTGAACCCCGCCCTTTGTTACTATCGCCGTCCCTTGTCACCAGGAGTCATTGCCCCATGCAGCACCAGTGGGATGAAATGCACCGCACCCGCAAGCCCACGTTCTTGATGTGTGGTGAGCCCCAGGGCGATGTGCTTAATCTCTATGTCCACGGTTATTCGGCGTTCTTCAACCGACAACAGCTGGGCAGCTTCAAGGCGCAGTTGGCGGGCATCGAAGGCTCCACCAACCTGATGCTGTTCTGGCCGGCGGGGCATTTCCTGGAAAACCTGTTTGCACCGTTCAAGGATGTGATCGGCGCAATGCTGGGCGGCGGCAGCCTGGGCGCGGCGACTGTCGGGGTGGGCAAGGCCATTGCGTATTTCCTCGATCACTACAAAAGCGTCGAGGCACGGGTGGACGAGGTCGCCAAGAGCTTGCTGCCCGAATTGGCCAATTACCTGCACGGCGAGTCCCTGGCAGTCCGGCGTATCAACCTGATTGGCCATTCCCTTGGCGCACGCATTCTGGTCAAGAGCCTGCTCGCCAATCCCGAGACCGCCCGTGAACTGCCATTGGACAATCTGCTGTTGATGGGCGGGGCGATCTGCACGTCGAGCCCGTGGGATGATGTATCGGCGCCGCTCAACGGGCGCGTGATCAATTGCCACTCCAGCAAAGACTGGGCGCTGGCCCTGAAACCGGATACCGAGCGTTGCATCGGCCGCTATGCGATCCCGGTGACGCCGGCGCTCAAGGCCAAGGTCACCAACGTGCACTTGGCGACCTTCGATCATGCCGCCTACTGGCCGCAGTTGCAGACGGTGGTGCAGTACACAGACCTGTTGCACGAGCGGCGCGGCATGATCCGCTCCGACCAGCGCAGCCCGCAGGTGCGTTTTGCCGAAGAGGACGCGGAGCTGTTTCCGGCGCTGGTGCAGGCGCGGCCCGAGGAGTTGAAGTTTCTCGCTGAACTGATGGCGCAAAAGCGCAGTGCGACTATCGACGCCACAGTGCGCGAGCCGCTCAAGCTGGCCATCGAGTTGCAGCGCATGGGCGGCGATACCTTTATGAACCTGGCCCGTGGCCACGGCGTGAGTTACCGCCAGATCGCCGAAGATGTGGTGCAGCGGCTGGGTATCAAGTTCGATGAGCCGCTCAATACCGTCGAATTGGCCGACCTTGAAGCCCAGGTCGCCGAAAAGCTCATCGAGCAGTACAAGGACAAACTCAGCAACGCCGACCGCCAGGTGTTCGACGCCGAACTCAAGGCCGCCGCGCAAAAGGAGCAGGGCTTGTTCAACCGTTTCGATGTCGGCCGATCGGCGACCACCGCGTTGAGCGGCACGGCGCTCGCCGGGTTGACCGGGTTTATCCTGCGTCGTGGCGCGGCCACGGCCATCCCGGTGGTGGGCCAGGCACTGGCCGCAGCGATGCTGCTGGTGAGCGGGGTACGCGCGTTTTCCGGCCCGGCGTATTCAATTACCACTCTGGCGGTGCTGGTGATAGGTGTGATTCGCCAGCGCATGGAGCGTGAAGCGCTGAACCAGGAGATGGACCTGGTGGTGCAAGTGGTCGAAGCGTTCGACTTGCCGCGGGAGACGGTGATGCGCACGGTCGCATCCGACTGATAAGCTGCGTCTCTATCGAGTGTGTTTGCCTGGGATACCGCGTGAAATTCAGCCTGCCAAAAATCGCTACCGCCCCCTTTTGCCCGCCGGAAGTCGCCGGTTCCGTCGCCGTTGACCCCAAGGCTTCGTTCTTCAAGCGCGCGCTGATGTTCGCCGGACCAGGCTTGCTGATCTCCATTGGCTACATGGACCCAGGCAACTGGGCCACGGCCATCGAGGCCGGCTCACGCTATGGTTACAACCTGCTGTTCGTGGTGTTGCTGGCCAGCCTGGCGGGAATGGCGGTGCAGTGCCTGTGCTCGCGGTTGGGCATTGCCACCGGAAAAGACCTGGCGCAACTGTGCCGCGAGCGCTACAGCAAGCGATCCGCACGCACCCAGTGGGTGCTTGCGGAAATCTCCATCATTGCCACTGACCTCGCCGAAGTACTCGGCTGTGCCCTGGCCTTTCACTTGCTGCTGGGGGTGTCACTGACCACCGGCATTGTCATCACTGCCTTCGATACCTTGCTGATCCTGGCCTTGCAGAACCGCGGTTTCCGCCGCCTTGAAGCGATTATGCTGGCGCTGGTAGCAACTATCGGCGTGTGTTTCTTCATCGAACTGGTCCTGATCAAACCTTTCTGGCCGGACGTGTTCAGTGGTTTCACCCCGTCATTGTCGGCCATCAGCGATGCTGCACCACTGTATTTGGCCATCGGCATCCTCGGGGCCACGGTGATGCCTCATAACCTCTACCTGCACAGCTCCATCGTGCAAACCCGGCTGATCGGCAAGGATCTGGCCAGCAAACAGGACGCGGTCAAGTTGGCGCGTATCGACACCATTGGCTCGCTAGCGCTCGCGCTGTTGGTCAACGCCGCGATCCTGGTGCTCGCTGCCGCAGCCTTCCACAAGACCGGCCACACTGACGTGGTCGAGATACAGGATGCCTACCACCTGCTTGATCCGCTGGTTGGTGGTGCCTTCGCCAGTATTCTGTTTGGCATTGCCTTGCTGGCCTCCGGGCAAAGCTCCACCTTTACCGGCACCATCGCCGGGCAGGTGATCATGGAGGGCTACCTCAACCTGCGTATTCCCTGCTGGCAGCGGCGTTTGATCACACGTGGCCTGGCGCTGATCCCTGCGTTCCTGGGGGTATGGCTGATGGGCGACGATGCCATCGGCAAATTGCTGATCCTCAGCCAAGTGGTGCTCAGCCTGCAGTTGCCGTTCGCGCTGTATCCGCTGATCCGCATGACCGGTGACAAGCAACTGATGGGGCCGTTCGTGAATCGCCTACCCACACGCTTGCTGGCGTGGTTTCTGTTCGCGGTGATCAGTGGGGCGAATGCCTGGTTGATTGGGCAGTGGGTCTTTGGGTAGACACAACGAAGCAATCGGGACGATTCACACCAGGATTGCCAGGGACGTGTATTGGGCGACCTGCGGATCGGCGGTCAATAGCTTCATGGGCTCGCTGATGGCGGTCGCAACGATGAGCCGATCAAACGGATCCTTGTGACGGTGCTCAAGGTCCTTCACCGCGATCGCATGTTCTGAGGTGATGGGCAGTTCGACGAATCCGCTTTCCAGGCAGTACTCACGGATTTCATCCAGATCGACGGTGAGTTTCCCCAGGCCGACCTTAATTGACAGTTCCCAGAATGTTGCAGCGCTGATGTAAATCTCTGCTGCGTTCTCAATCAGCTTCCTGGCTTTGCTGGATAGCTTAGGATCTTCACTCAGCGTCCAAAGCAGAATATGGGTATCCAGCAACATTCTCATAAGCGGTTGCCTTCGAAGGCATCCAGTAGGCCGTCAGGCAAAGGTGCATCGAAGTCTTCAGGAATGACGAGCTTGCCCTTCATTGCACCGATTCTCCGACCCTTGGATTTGCCGACGGGCACCAGCTGAGCCATCGCACGCCCATGTTTGGCAATGGTAATGATCTTGCCGGCGGCAGCTTCATCAACCAGCTTCGACAGATTATTTTTCGCTTCGCCCAGAGGTACGGTTGTCATGTGGTTATCTCCGCATTTTGGCCAAATATAGCCAAAACTACGTGCACTATCAAAGACGGCCAGACCGCTGACTGAAGCGGCTCGCGCAGCGCGCGATTTTTTGGGGTAAGTGAATTCCATTGCAGCTCTCTCAAAAAAATATCGTCAGAGTCTGCCTCAGCATGCAGAGGCCAGAAATACTGGCCCGGAAAATCAGAACGGACCTACCTATTTCTGTAAGGAAATTTCCTTCATAGCGACATTCTTCTCGACTTGGAAAAGTCACCGATCCCAATACGGCACCCCTCCAAAACATTCCACAAAATAATCAATCACCGTCCGCACCTTCAGCGACAAGCGCCGGCTCCCCGGCCACAGTGCCGCAATCTGCTGCGGCTCCAATGTTGTCGCCACGTCGTACTCCGTCAGCACTGCCCGCAAAGCGCCCGCACGCAAACTGTCGCCGATCAACCACGACGGAAACACCACCAGCCCCAGCCCCTGCTCGGCGGCGTAGGTGAGCGTGTCGGCATGGTTGCCGGTGATCGGGCCCTTGACGCTATAAGGTGTCCAGTCGCCCTGGCCCTTGCGGAAAAACCAGCGTTGCTGGCCGGTAATGCCTTTGTAGGCCAGGCACTGGTGGTTGATCAGTTCGTCAGGATGTTGCGGTGCGCCGTGTCGGGCCAGGTAGGCCGGGCTGGCGGCGATGCGGAAGCGTTGAGGGGCGAAGATGCGCGCCTGCATGCTGGAGTCGTTGAGCACGCCGATGCGGAACAGCAGGTCGGTGCCGTCTTGCAGCGGGTCGACATAGGTGTCGGTTTGCTGGATATCCAGTTGCAGCTTCGGGTAACGCCGGCACAACTCGCCCAGCCAAGGAGAGAGATGGCGCTGGCCGAACACCATCGGCGCATTGATGCGCACCAGGCCGCTGGGTTCGCTTTCCTGTTCCTGCAGCGCCTGGCCGGCGGCTTCCAGTTGTTCCAGCATCAACCGCGCATGTCGTCCGAGCAAGCGCCCGGCTTCGGTAGGGCTGACGGCGCGGGTGTGCCGGTAGAGCAGTTGCTGGCCGAGGGCCTGTTCCATCAGTTGGATCTGCCGGGAGATGGAAGAGGGCGCCAGGCCCTCTCGGCGCGCCACTTCGGAAAAGCTGCCCAAGTCCAGTACGGCGACGAATAGGCGCAGCGCCTTGAAGCTCAGTTCATTCAAGCCTTGCATCGTGCCTCCAGGCTGTGCGTTTTGCGCAAAGGTGTTGTTGGTATGCTCCCATTTATCGCACAGGACGGCCACCGGATAATGCTCGCCATCCAATCCTTTGTAGATGTGCAGGTGGTGTATGCAAGCAAGTTCCATCGAGGGCGTGGCGTTAGCCAAGCCGAAAAAAAACGTCCTGCGGCTACTGCTTTTGCCGCTGGTGATCGTGGCTGGCATGGGTTTGTCGGTTGAAGCGGGCCTGCTCGGGCCATTGGGTGTGCAGGTGGGGCATTTGTGGGCGACGCTGAGCATCTTTGGTGTGGGCTCGGCCATCCTGTTTCTACTGCTGCTGTTCAGTGGCCCGCAAAAGGGCCCGGCGTTGTCCGAGTTGCCGCGCTGGCAGTTGATCGGCGGTTTGCTGGGGCCGATCTACGTGGTGGTGCTGACCCTGGCCACGCCGCATATCGGCATCGCGATGACCATGATCGCGATTCTTTCGGGGCAAGTCGGCAAGAGCGTGCTGATCGATCATTTCGGCTGGTTCGGGGCGGCGCGCAAGCGGGTCAATGGCGAGCGCTGGATTGCCCTGGCGCTGATTGTGGTGGCACTTGTTTTGATTGCGCGAGGTTAAGGCGATGAACCTGATTCTGTTACTGGTAGTAGTAGTCGCCGCAGGTGCGGTGTTGAGTGTGCAGGCCGCCATCAATGGTCGCCTGGGCCAGACGGTGGGTGTATTGCGCGGCAGCCTGGTGACTTTTGGAGTGGGCGCGATTGTCACTGCGTTGTTGATCCTGTTCTTTGAACCCGCCCAGGCAGTGAGCTTGCTGGATGTGCCGAAATGGCAACTCACGGGGGCCTTGTTCGGAGTGGTGTACATGATGGTGATGGTCGGCGCGGTGCCTGTCGTCGGCACGGCGGTAGCGACGGTGGCGGTGATCGTCGGGCAATTGGGCATGGGCATGCTCATCGACAACTTCGGTTGGCTGGGCAATCCGGCGATTGAATTGTCGGGTGCGCGGATTGTGGCGATGGTCTGCCTGGCCCTGGCCCTGGTGTTCATGTACCGCAGCAATACCCGCGCCGACTGACGGTTTGAACCATCGCCGACGGGCCGCAGTCACTCTTTAAGGTGCCGGCGCCCGCCGCACCGGGACGACCAAGAAAAAGGAGTCTGACCATGCCAGATAAGACCTGTGCCTGCCCACACTGCAAGTGTGTGCTGGGAGCTGACGCGGTAATGAAGGACGGCAAGGGCTATTGCTGTCAGGGCTGTGCGGAGCACCATGCGCATGGTGAGCCGTGTGCGGCGGCAACCGGGTGCGAGTGTGCCAAATCCGCCAAAGGTTGATGTGTTTGCGGGAGCCGGCCAGCCGGCTCCTATTATTGGCGTTCGAGTTCGAGCCGCAGGCTATGGTCGGCCAGGTGTCGACGATGCTTCACCACGCCACGGGTACGTCGTCCCTCCAGCGCAAACACCACCGTCTGCGCGTCACGTAGATCGTCCGGCAACGGTTGAAACACTTTCAGTACCGTCCCACCCGCTTGGTGTTGCAAGCTCACTTGGCATTCGACATGCCGGGTAATCGGCCCGAACAGGGTGTCCTGGGTGTAGTCGATCCGTGCCATGCCGTTGACCGGCAGTATTGCATCCATGGTCTCTCTCCTTGATCAAGCCTGTAGCGCACGCGTCCGAGCTGTGTCGGTATAAGCCAATGATCCGCGTGACCCGTAAAAATTCACTCGGATTGTCGAACGGTGGTCATTACCATGGCGGCTCACCCTTGATTGATGTGTACATCATGGCCCTGGCTGCGCCTCCCGACCTCAGTGATCACGCCGTCCCCGTGCAGCCCTTGGCGCGTACCTATCCGCGTGGACTGTACGTTGAGCCCCATAGCCATGACTGGGGCCAATTGCTCTACGCCATGAGCGGCGTGATGTGGGTCGAGACGCCGCGCGAAGCCCTGGTGGTGCCGCCGCAGCGTGCCGTCTGGCTGCCGCCCGGGGTGGAACACGGAATTCGCGTGGTGTCGGATTTGCAGATGCGCAATATCTACTTGCGTCCGGCACTGGCGGCCACATTGGACAGCCAGGTGCAGGTGATCGAGGTCGGTGGGTTGCTGCGTGAACTGATCGTCACACTGGTGGACCAGGGCGATAACGGCGATGCGGCGTATTACGACGCCGTGGTCAGCCTGGCCTTGCTGGAATTGCAGCGGGCGCGCCGCTCGCAGATCCGCATCGCGATGCCGGTGGATGCCGACCGTCGACTGATCAGTGCGTGCCAGGCGGTCATGGCTGCGCCATCGCTGGAGATTGCTTTCGAACAGCATGCCGAAGCCGCCGGAGCCAGTGTGCGTACCTTGTCGCGGCTGTTTCAGAATAACCTGGGCATGGGCTTTGCCGAATGGCGCCGCCAGGTGCAATTGGCCACGGCGGTGGCGGAGTTGATCCAGGGCCAGCCAGTCAGTGCGATCGCACGCTCCCTCGGCTATTCCCCCAGCAGTTTCAGCGACATGTTCCGACGCGAACTCGGTATAGCGCCTTCGCAGTACATCGGCTGAGGAGTTGGCCGAAATTCTGAAGCACTTGGCCGATGCTTCAGGAAGGTGCCCTCTACACTGAGCGCATCCACCCACAAGGCGCTACCCCCATGAACTACCTGATTTCCCTCGCCATCGGCCTGTTTGTCGGCGTGATCTATGGCGCCTTGGATTTCCGTTCGCCCGCACCGCCGGCCATCGCCCTGGTGGGCCTGATGGGCATGTTGCTGGGTGAAAAGCTCTGGCCCATGGGGCGGCAGCTGGTGGGCACTTGGTTCTCCTGATCTCTTTTTTCACTTCGATGGATATTGGCCATGAAAGCACTGCAATTTTCCGCCACCGGCGACCTCGCCGCCCTGCGCTTCGTTGATGTCGCCACCCCGGTGCCGGCCGCCGGTGAAGTACTGGTGCAGGTCAAGGCCGCCGGCCTTAACCCCAGTGACGTCAAAAACGTGCTTGGTCGCTTTCCCTACACCACTTTGCCGCGCATTCCCGGTCGTGATTTTGCCGGTGTGGTGGTGGAGGGACCGCAGGAACTGCTGGGCCAAGAGGTTTGGGGCACTGGCCGTGACCTGGGTTTTTTTGCCGACGGTTCCCACGCCCAGTACCTCACTGTGCCGGCCAAGGGCGTGGCGCATAAGCCCAGCCATTTGAGTTTTGCCCAGGCCGCCAGCCTCGGTGTGCCCTATACCACCGCCTGGGACGCCCTCGAGCGCAGTGGTGTGACCCAAGGCACGCGCCTGTTGGTGATCGGTGCCAATGGCGCGGTCGGCAGCGCCACCCTGGCCCTGGCAAAAATCCGTGGCGCCCAGGTGCTGGCCGCTGTACGTCGGCCAGAGCAGGCCGAGGTATTGCAGGCGCAAGGTTGTGAAGCGGTTACCTTAGGCAAACCGGAAGAGCTCGGTGCGCAGGTCAATGCGGTATTCAAGGGCGGCGCTGATGTGATCTTCGACACCACCGGTTTCTGGCTGCCGGCGGCCGTTGCAGGTTTGGCGCCGTTCGGTCGCATCGCGATCATCGCCGCGCCGGTGGACGGTCATGTACAACTGCCGGCGCTGGCGCTGTATCGCAAAGGCGGCTCGGTGGTGGGGATCAACTCGTTGCTCTACAACTGCGAGCAATGCGCGGTGATGCTGGAGCAGTTCGGGCGTTTCTTTGATGAGGGCTTGTTGCCGTTGCCCACCGGCCTGCATGAAGTGGCGCTGGCCGATGGGGTGCAGTGCTATGAGGCCGTGAATCAAGGCAGCGCAGACAAAATCATCTTCCTGCCTTGATCCTGGTGGTCAGGCCTCGGGAACACCGTTCTTCCACGCCGACCAATTCTTGAGGATCGCCTGTACCAACGGGTTGCCCGTGCGGTACAGGTTTTCCAGCGCCGGCACAAAACCGCCCTGATCCGCGTACTTCAGCAGGTTGTCCACTTCGCTGTAGCCAGGGTACGGACGGTCGAAGTCCGAGCCTGCACGCACCACCGCCAGGCGCTGGATATCCACCAGACCTTCGCGACTGGCGCGCAGCAGGGCTTCGTAGGTGGAGTTGTCTTCCTGTTGGGTGGTGCAGTATTCACCTTTGTTGTCGGTCAGCAACTTGGTCCAGACTTCGGCGCGTTCGCTCAGGCGTGTACCGGAAAACCAGGTGTTGCCCGCCAGGGTGTCGCAGCGGGTGACTTCCGGCGGTTGATTGGCCGGGGCGGCGGGGTAGTGTTTACGCCAGGCGGCGGACTCCTTGCTTTCGGTCAGCTCCACTTTTTGTGACAAGGCAAACGCCTTGGCCTGCAACTTGGGGTTCAGCTCAAACACTTCGGTCTTGTAGTCCAACGGTGGTTTTTCGTTGGGACCTTTGGTGTTGATGCCGATATAGCCCGTCGGCCAATCCTTGGGCGCATCCCGTGAGTCCAGCTCCCACTGGGTGCCGAATTCCACCAGGTAATGGGCCCAGGCTGCGGTGCCGATGGTGCCGTGCTTGGGGCTGATGCCGGCGATCCCGGCGATCAGGAAATAGCTCTGGCGCAGGTCGAATTTGGGCGACAAGGCCAAGGCCAGCGTGGACGCGGCGGCGTTGGTCTGGCCCATGCCAGTGGCCAGCAGGCACACGTCCTGGGTGTTGCAGCGGATTACCGGGTATTCGGCGGACAGCCCTGGGACGCGGACTTCCTGCTTGAGCTCCAGGCGATCGATCCAGGTTTGCGCCTCAGGGGCGAACATGGTGATCAGCATCACCTTGGGTTTGATCGGTGCGGTATCGGCCAGCACCACGTGGGGCAGCAGCGCCAGGCCGACCGCCATGGAGAAACGTGTAAACGCGTTCATCTAAAGCTCCTCTATCAGAATTGGTAGCCCACGCCGGCGTAGTAACCCCAGCCGTCGGAACGGGCGCGGAAGTTGCCTTCGCCGAAATTCAACTCACTGCCGTCTTCCCAGTTGCCGCCGTTATGGAAGTAACGGCCGACCAGGGTGAAACGCAGGTGGGTGAACGAGTACAGCAACACATTGGTCGCGACCAGCGAGTTGGCGGTGCGCGCCGGGTTGTCCTTGTGCAGGTCGGAGCCGAAATCGTAGTTGGTGAAGCCGATGTAGGTCAGCGAGGCGCCGTTATCGAATTTGCCGATGGGCACGATGTACTTCATCTGCGCACGGTAGCCATCCCATGAATATTCATTGCTGGCGCCGTAGTTTTCCCACTGGTAGCGCCCGTAGAAGTTGGCCGACAGGTTCACCCGCGAATGGGTGTCGATGTCGGTGCCGAGGCCGCTGTACAAGGTGTTGGCGCGGTTTTCCTTGCGGCTGCCATGGTCGTAGATCCAGTCGAACGCTACATACCATTCCTTGAACGGGCCGAAGGCCAGGCTACGGCCCGCCAGGTAGTCGATGGAGATACGCGGTTCGTGCTCCATGAACACTGGCGAGCCATGGTCCCACACGCCTTTGTCATTACTGTTACCGATGGTGAGAATCTTCGGCACGTCGACATAGCCGTACAACTCGAACGGCCCTTTGCGGCCGAAGTACTCGTATTCCAGGTAGACATCATCCTGTGGCTTGGGGCCGAAGCTGATGTCTTTGCTGCCAATCAATGTCAGGTCCTGGTTGAACCATTCCGACAGGTACGCGCCTTTTTTCGCCGGGCTGGCTTGCGGGCTGAGGGTTTCGCCCTGTGCTGAGTCATCCACGGGTTTTTCCTGCGCCAAAATGGGGGCGCTGAGTACTCCCGTAACGGCGGCCAGTAGCAAGGAAACACCAAAGGAGGCAGGACGCCTTGAGGTGGAGTGCATTGAAAATCCCTATTCGTACGCGGTTTGAACCCGATTCTCCGGGTAAGGGTGAACTTGGCAGGCAAGTTCGTACCGCAAACGTTTGCACAGGCTGTACCAAGTTTGCTCAATGGGTTGATCAAATTGAAAAAAACGGGATTTAGTCGACCTTTTGGTCAGAATTGATTGGGTGTCATTTTTTCAATGTGTTGGAACAGGTGCATCGCTGTTTCCCGTCGATAGTCACTCGGCGTCTGGTGCATTTCGATACGGAAGTGCCGGTTGAAATTCGACAGGTTGGCGTAGCCCACTTCAAAGCAGATATCCGCCACCGACATGTCGCTTTGCAACAGCAGTCGGCAGGCGCGCTGCACCCGGAACTTGCGCATCAGGTCGATGAAGCCGTGGCCGGTGTTGCGCTTGAAGAAGCGTGAGAAGCCCGGCTCGCTCATCTCCAACTGTTGCGCGATCACCGACAGGCGAACATCGCCGGTCAGCTCGCGCATCAGATAGTCAAACGCCTTGTTGATACGTTCGGCGCTGCGTGCATCCAACGTCGGTGCATAGCATGGGCTGGCCAGGGCCTTGGCCTGTTGTGTCGGGGCGTTCTTCAGGGTGTCGAGCAGTTGCAGGAACAGGATCAAGCGTTGCAGGCCGTGGGCGGCGCCGATGGCTTCCATCAAGTGCGCAGCCTGCAACGCGGTGTCGCCGGTGAATTCCAGCCCGCGCCGGGCACGCTCGAACAGCGGTTGCAGGTCACCGAGTTCCGGCAGGGTCTTGCGCAGGGCGAGGAGGGCGGCACCGTCGAATTGCAACACCACGTCGCGCCCGCTCAGGTATTCGCCGGGGGCGAGTTCACCGATCCAGTCATGGGGCAGGTCGGGGCCAATCAGCGCCACATGCCCGGCACTGAACGCACCAATGTAGTCGCCCGCGACCAGTTTGCCGCTGCCTTGGCGGATCAGATGGATTTCAAATTCGGGATGGTGGTTCCAGCGCGCCAGGTCGTAGGGGTAGTCATGTTCGAACCAGCGGAAGCAGTGGTCCGGCTCGGGCAGGATCACTTCGAGTTCGGCGGGGCGGTGCTCGAACAGCTTGGCGCGGCTGATGGGCATGGCGGGATTCTTATGATTCTTGGAATCGCTCCAAAATACGCGCCTCAGTCATGGGCGCGCTACCCCTGGTTTTGCCTGGCACTGATACTTTTTTAACGTTCATATCCAGGTTAAAAAAGTATCAGTCACCCATCCTCCAGGCGTTTGTGGGGGCTTGGCCAAGCTGCTGTAATCGGCCCTCAACAACAAAAACAACAGGTAGAAACCGCTATGTCCAAGCTCCCGCAAGCGTTGTTCCTGCTTTCCAGCCTGACGCTGGCCATGCCCAGCCACGCCGCCGACACCGTGACCATCGCCACGGTCAACAACAGCGACATGATCCGCATGCAGCGCCTGTCCAAGGTGTTCGAAGCACAGCACCCGGACATCAAGCTCAACTGGGTGGTGCTGGAAGAAAACGTGCTGCGCCAGCGCCTCACCACCGATATCGCCACCCAAGGCGGGCAGTTCGACGTGCTGACCATCGGCACCTACGAAACCCCACTCTGGGGCGCCAAGCACTGGCTGGAACCCCTGACCCAACTGCCGGCCGATTATGACGCCGACGATATCTTCCCCTCGGTACGCCAGGGCCTGTCGGTCAACAACACCCTGTACGCCTTGCCGTTCTACGGCGAAAGCACCGTCACCTACTACCGCACCGACCTGTTCAAGCAGGCCGGGTTGAGCATGCCCGCGCATCCTACCTGGACGCAGCTCGGCGAGTTCGCCGCCAAGCTCACCGTCAAGGACAAGGGCCAATACGGCATGTGCCTGCGCGGCAAGGCCGGCTGGGGCGAGAACATCGCCTTGCTGAGCACCATGGCCAATGCCTTTGGTGCACGCTGGTTCGACGAGCAGTGGAAGCCCGAGCTGACCAGCCCCGAGTGGACGGCGGCCGCCAACTTCTATGTCAACACCCTCAAGCAATACGGCCCGCCGGGTGTGTCCAGCAATGGTTTCAACGAAACCCTGGCGCTGTTCAACAGCGGCAAATGCGCGATCTGGGTCGATGCCAGCGTCGCCGGTTCCTTCACCACCGACAAGAGCCAGAGCAAGGTCGCCGACAGCGTCGGTTTCGCTGCCGCGCCTACCGAAGTCACCGATAAAGGTTCTTCGTGGCTGTATGCCTGGTCCCTGGCAATTCCGGCCACGTCCAAGCACAAGGACGCTGCCAAGGCCTTCATTAGTTGGGCGACGTCCAAGGAGTACATCCAGCTGGTCGCTGATAAAGAAGGCATCACCAACGTACCGCCGGGCACCCGACAATCTACCTACAGCGAGGCGTACTTGAAGGCTGCCCCATTCGCCCAGGTGACCCTGGAAATGATGAAGCACGCCGATCCCGCGCACCCTTCGGCCAAGCCGGTGCCGTACGTGGGCATCCAGTACGTGACCATTCCCGAGTTCCAGGCCATTGGCACTTCGGTCGGCAAGCTGTTCTCTGCGGCGCTGACCGGTGGCATGTCGGTTGACCAGGCCCTGCTGGAAGCCCAGTCCACCACCGAGCGCGAAATGAAACGCGCCGGCTACCCGAAATAACTTCAACAGGACTTTTTCATGAAACGACTTGAAGGCAAGAGCGCGCTGATCACCGGATCGGCGCGTGGCATCGGCCGCGCCTTTGCCCAGGCCTACATCGCCGAAGGCGCCACCGTGGCCATCGCCGACATCAACCTGCAACGGGCCCAGGCCACGGCGGCTGAGCTGGGCCCACAGGCGTATGCCGTCGCCATGGATGTCACCGACCAGGCGTCCATCGACGGTGCGATTGCCGCAGTGGTCGCCCAGGTTGGCAAGCTGGATATCCTCGTCAACAACGCCGCGCTGTTCGACCTGGCGCCCATTGTCGATATCACCCGCGACAGCTACGAACGGCTGTTCTCGATCAATGTCGCCGGCACGCTCTTCACCTTGCAGGCCGCCGCACGGCAGATGATCAGCCAGGGCCATGGCGGCAAGATCATCAACATGGCCAGCCAGGCCGGACGCCGCGGCGAGCCGTTGGTGGCAATCTACTGCGCGACCAAGGCGGCGGTGATCAGTTTGACGCAATCGGCGGGGTTGAATTTGATCAAGCAGGGGATCAACGTCAACGCCATCGCACCGGGTGTGGTGGATGGCGAGCATTGGGATGGGGTGGATGCATTGTTTGCCAAGCATGAAGGGTTGGCGCCTGGCGAGAAGAAAAAGCGGGTAGGGGGCGAAGTACCATTTGGGCGGATGGGCACGGCGGAGGATCTGACCGGGATGGCGGTGTTCCTGGCCTCGAAAGAGTCCGACTACGTGGTGGCCCAGACTTACAACGTCGATGGCGGCAACTGGATGAGCTGACCGAAAAAACCTTGTAGGAGCCGGCTTGCCGGCGATGAGGCCCTTGAAAACTGCGCAATGCCCAAGGCCGCCATCGCCGGCAAGCCGGCTCCTACAGAGGGTGGTTCACTCGGCAAAACTGCGATCAAAGAAATAAATGTCCCCAGGCTTCAGTTTCTCCACCGTCGCCTGGGGCCTGCCGCCTTCACCATTCTTCTTGCGCCCCGTCTCGCGCAGGTACCCCGCCTCAGTCAGCTTCAGCAAGCGCTGGCGAATACTGGTCTTCAATACCGGCCGCGCCAGCACCAGGGAAAAGATCGTGGTCGCTTCCGGCGCGCTGAATTCATCGCCCAGGAACATCAGCGGCAAGCTGCTGTACAGCGATTTGGAAAACAAGCGTTCCTGCACGGCGGCCACGATGCTGTTGTGATCGAACGGCAGCTTGATGCTGCCATCCGCCACCCCCGCCAGTGAAAACCAGGCCTGATGCTCACCCAGCTCTACCTCATCCGCCACGATCGCCAGGTAGTAAGTGGACGATGACCAGCAGCGCGGATCACGAAACGCATCCCCCACCGTGCCCACTTGCTCGCTCCAGGCCAGATCAAGTCCGACCTTGTCACTCGCGCGCAAGCGCTCCACCGCGTCCTTGAGGCTCAGATCTTGCACGCCGCCATTCACCACCACGCCCGGCAGCGCCCAGTGCCCGGCGAAGGGCTCGGCGTCGCGTTTGTTCAGCAGCAATTTCAGTTCCCCGGAGGCGCGGCAATAAAACAATACGCACAGGTCGACGGTGTGGAGGTAGGGGCTCAGGGGCATGTTGACGTCCTTCTAGACAGCGATGACACACAGTCTAACGAATCGAGCAGATATGTCATGGACTTGCTCCAGGATAGATAACCAGATGTTTCTTGCAATGAAAGTACATGACGTGTACTTTTGTTTCCAGGCCACAGGAGAACCACCATGACCCTCTCGATATCCGCCATCGCTTCATTCGACGTAGACGCCCAGAAAAGCTTCACGCCGCTGTGCCCCAACGAATTGCCTGTGGCCGGCGGCGACCAGATTGGTGCCGAGCTCAACTACATGGCGAGTCTGGCGGGCCATCGCGTCGGCAGCAAAGACGCTCACACCCCGCATGCGCCCTGGGTGGTGTCGCAGCACAGCGAGATGCTGCAAGCCACCGGCCTGACCCACGCCGATGTGACCTGGGTCAGCCATTGCGTACCCGGCACCGAGGGTTTCACCTTGCTCGACGAATTACCTACGCCTTATGACTACGACTACTTCATCTGGAAAGGCGTCGAACCCGACCTGCACCCCTACGGCGCCTGCTACCACGACCTGCACGACAAACTCTCTACCGGCGTGATCGAGTACCTGAAAGCCCAGGGCGTGACCCGCGTGATCGTCGGCGGCCTGGCTTTGGACTACTGCGTCAAGACCACCGCATTGCAACTGCTCAAGGCTGGCCTGGAAGTGGTTCTGCACTTGCCGGCGTGCAGAGGCATTACGCAGGAGGGCGGTGTACAGGCGGTCAACGAGTTACTCAAGGCCGGTGCCGTCATCAGCAGCACCCGCGAAGAACTGGCCGCGATGGCCGCGCGTTAAGGAGACATACCATGGAAAGTGCCTACGACTACGAAACGCCCGTTATCCAGGGGTTGCTCGACACCGACTACTACACCTTCACCATGATGCAGGCCGTGTTGCACCAGTACCCCAATGTCGATGTGGAGTACAACTTCATCGTGCGGTCCAAGGAAAAGCTCGGCCACCTGATTCCCGAAATCCGTGCCGAGTTGGAGCAACTCGCCAGCCTGCGTATGCGCGAAGGTGAGCTGCGCTTTCTGTTCAATCCACGCTTTCGCGAATACCTCACCCCGGACTACGAGCGATTCCTCGGTCTGTTCCGCTTCAACCTGCGCTACATCCACGTCAGCGAAATCGATGGCCAACTCAACATCCGCGTGGTCGGCCCGATGCTGCACTGCATCATGTTCGAACAGCCGGTCCTGGCCCTGGTCAGTGAGCTGCGTAACCGCAGCAAATACCCCGACGTGACCCTGGAAGATGTCACCCGCAAGCTCTACCAGAAATTCGACTGGCTGCAGAAAAACCTCAGCCGCGAAGAACTCGCCGACCTGCGTGTGTCTGACTTTTCCACCCGGCGCCGCCTGTCGTTCAAGGCCCAGCGTGAAGTGGTCGACATCATGCGCCGCGACTTCCCCGGCCAGTTTGTTGGCACCAGCAACGCGCACCTGGCCTACGAATTCGACCTGCCGCTGATCGGCACCATGGCCCACCAATGGCTGATGGTGCACCAGCAACTGGGCCGCCTGCGCGAAAGCCAGAACGCCGCGCTGGAAAACTGGGTGCGCGAATACCGTGGCCGTCTCGGCATTGCCCTGACTGACTGCATCAGCACCGACTTTTTCCTCAAGGACTTCGACCTTTACTTCGCCAAACTGTATGACGGCCTGCGCCAGGACTCCGGTGACCCCATCGTCTGGGCTGACAAGGTGCTGGCGCGCTACAAGCAGCTGGGCATCGATCCGATGACCAAGGACTTGATGTTCTCCGACGGCCTGAACTTCGAAAAATGCCTGCCGATCCTGCGTCACGTGCGTGGCAAGGCCAAATTCGGCTTTGGCATGGGTACCAGCCTGGCCTGCGATGTGGAGGGCGTCGAACCGCTGAGCATCGTGATGAAACTGGTGCGGGTGCACGGCGAACCGGTGGTGAAATTCTCGGATGACCCGATCAAGAACGTTTGCGAAGACGCCTCGTTTTTGCAGTATGCAGCACAAGTGTTCAATGTTGGCAGCGTGGAGGTGTGACATGCAAGAACGTATCGCACAGGAACTGAACATCAATCGGCAACTGGTCAAAGGCGGTGAGTCGAAGGAAATCCAACGGCGCATAGATTTCATCAAGACCACCTTGCTCGGCTCCGGCAGCAAGGCGTTGGTACTGGGCATCAGCGGTGGCGTTGACTCCCTCACGGCTGGCCGTTTGTGCCAGTTGGCCGTAGAGCAACTGCGCGACGAAGACTACGCCGCGCGCTTCATCGCCATGCGCCTGCCTTACAAAACCCAAGCCGACGAAAGCGATGCCCAGGCCTCCCTGGACTTCATCACCCCGGACCAGATCGACACCCTCAACATCGCCGCCAGCGTCGACGGACTCATGGCCAGCCTGACCGCCACCGAGGCCAGCGCCACCCATGTCGATTTCATCAAGGGCAACGTCAAGGCACGCGCACGGATGATCGCCCAGTACGCCGTGGCCAACCTGCACAACGGCCTGGTGGTCGGCACTGACCACGGCGCCGAGGCGTTGATGGGGTTTTTCACCAAGTTCGGTGACGGCGCCTGCGACCTGGCGCCACTGTCGGGCCTGACCAAAACCCAGGTGCGCCTGCTCGCCACGGCCCTCGGCGCCCCCGACAAGTTGGTGCACAAACATCCGACTGCCGACCTGGAAGAGCTTGTGCCGGGCAAGCTGGATGAACACGCTTACGGCTGCACTTACGCAGAAATCGACGCCTACCTGATGGGCGAACCGGTGAGCGAGCGGGTGAGAACCGTAGTCGAGGGCGCGTACAGCAAGACAGCGCACAAACGCGCGCTGCCGATTATTCCCCTTTGATTAACGTTCGATAGACCGACTCCACCGTGCATTCCACTCCGGCCGCGCCTGGTTGACCTGGTCCCAATCAATCGAAATAGCGGTCTGCAAATAACCTTGCATCGCTTCTACCCGGGCGCGGGTCTTGTCGGTGGTCGGCGTGGTCGGGTTAGACGGGATCTGATCGCCTTCTTCCAGCGCCGGGGCCTGGGCTTCGGCGGTCAGCAAAAACGCGGCGAGCTTCTGCGCCAGTTCCGGCTGGTCGTTGCGGGCAATCACGCACTCAGCCACGTTCAGCACCACCGCACCCTCCTTGGGTTGCGCATATTCCATGGGCACACCGAGCAGTTTCTGGGTGGCGACTTGGGTCGGGGTGAGCGGGAAAATCGCGGCTTCGTCGGTCTGCACCATTTCGGAGATCTTTGCGGAGCTGGCGATGTATTCCAGCACGTTGGGGCCAACGGTTTTTGGCCAGGCCTTGAAGCCCGGGTCGACGTTGGTTTCGTCACCGCCCTGGATGCGGTTGAACATCAGGAAGCCATGCAGGCCGAAGGTGGAGGAGGCCAGGGACTGGAACACCACTTTGTCCTTGAAGCGCGGGTCGGCCAGGTCCATCCAGGAGGTGGGCGCGGCCCAGCCTTTTTCCTTGAACATCTTGGCGTTGTAGCCCAGGCCGGTGACGCCGAGGGTCACGGCCACGGCTTGTTCCTTGATCTTCGCCTTGGTAGGGATCTGCTCCAGGGTCGGGCTTGGCGCCAGCTTGTCGCACAACCCCATGGAAATTGCGCGGTACATGATGCCGTCGTCAAGGAACATCACGTGCATCTGCGGGTTGTCTTTGTTGGCCTGGACCTTGGCAAGGATGTCCGACGAGGTGCCGGGCACGATCACCACCTTGACGTTATTGGTCTTTTCGAACGCGGGCAGCACCTTGTCGGCGTAGACCCGTTCCATGGTGCCGCCGTTCATGCCCAGGTACAGCGTGGGCGCGGCGTGGGCCGTTGAGGCGAGCAGGGCGAGGGACAAGCAGGACAGCGCAATACGTGGGTTCATGGATGTTTTTCCTCTCAGGCTTGGAAACGACGGATGGAAAACGCTTCGATAGGTTGGCGGCTGGCACCGGTGCAGACGATCTCTGCCAGGGCTTCACCGACGGCGGGACCAAGCTGGAACCCGGCGCCGGCAAAGCCGAAACCGTGGAGCAAGCCGGGTTGGGTGCTGCTGGGGCCGATCACCGGTTCATGATCGGGGAGGTAACCTTCGGTGCCACTCCAGGTGCGGATGGCCTGGGCACCCTTGAGAAACGGGTAAAGCTCGCCGGCATTGCGCAGAATCTCCAGCACCGCAGCTTGCCCTGGTCGCGCTTGCTGCGGGCCGAGGGCAAAGCCGCGACCGCCGCCGAGGATGCAATTGCCCCGGGCAACCTGTCGCGCATAGATCCCGCCGCCTTCGACGCCCGTGCTCACATCCATCACCACCGGCAAGGGCTCAGTGACCAGCATCGCCGGGTGTGCCGAGGTCATAGGCACCGCTTCGCCAAACTGTTCGGCCACCGCACCTGCCCACGCCCCGGCGCAATTGAGCAGCCACGGTGCTTGTAGATGCAGACCGTTGGCGCAGTGCACCTGGAAGTCCTGGCCGTCATGCTCGATACGCGTGACCAGCGACTGTTCATACAGGTGAGCGCCGCGTTGTTTCGCCGCGCGGGCAAAGGCGGGCGACACCAGGCGGGGGTTGGCGTGGCCGTCTTCCGGGCACAGCGAGGCACCGACGGCGATGTCACCGACCCAGGGGAATCGCGCGCGCAGCTCGACGTAATCCAGCAACTGCAAACTCAAGTCAAATCCTTGTGTCTGCTCGGCATACGCTTGTAAGGCGCCGAAATCTGCGTGACTGCGCGCCAGTTTCAAATGCCCGGAACGCACGTATTCGCCATCGATACCGATTAATCCCGGCAAGTCTGCCCACAGTTGGTGGGCACGCTGCGACAGTGGCAACTGGTGCAAGGGCCGACCCTGGCGCCGCACGCCGCCGTAGTTGACGCCGCTGGAGTGTGAGCCGCAGAAATCTCGCTCCACCAGCGCCACGCGCTGGCCTTTCTGCGCCAGCATCAGCGCGGCCGACGCGCCGACAATCCCGCCGCCCAATACGATGACATCAATCACGGCTGCACCTCCACGCCAAACGGCAGCGGCTTGATTGGTGCCTGGCCCCGCAAGCGGCCGACGTTTTCGATGGCCCGGCCACTGCGCTCTGCGACAATTTCCGCCGCCGCCAACCCGCACATCCGGCCTTGGCAGCGGCCCATGCCGACCCGACATTGGGCCTTGACGCGGTTGATCTCCCAGTGGCCCTCATCCACCACCGCGCGCACGTCGCCGACGCGGACTTCTTCGCAGCGACAGAGGATCAATTCATCGGGGGCTTCGACTGCCCAGTTCTCTGGAAAAGGGAACGCGGTTTCCAAACCATGACGAAAGCGTTGGATGGCCGCCAATTGTTGCTCCAGCACAGCAGGGCGGCGCTGATCGATGGCAACACCCGAGTCCTCCAGCACCGCCAGTGCTGCACGTTCACCGGCCATTTGCGCGGCGTCCGCGCCCATGATCCCGGCCCCATCGCCCGCCAGGTACACGCCGTTGACGCTGCTGCGTCCGGCGCTGTCCCGTTGTGGCAGCCACGCGCGGTTAAGGGCATTCCAGGTGAACTCACAGCCAAGCAAGTCCGCCAGTTGCGTCTCGCTGCGCAGGGCATGGGCAAAAGCCACGGCGTCGCACGGCAGAGTCTGATCACCCCATTGAATGCCGCTGACCCGTTGCGTTCCGTCGATCTGTTTAAGCGTGACGCCCTGATGCACGGGAATCCCATGGGCCGTCAGCCAGGCGCGGTAATACAAGCCTTTGGCCAAGGTCGTCGGTTGTCCGAGCAACGCTGGTAAGGCACGGCATTGGGCACTGAACGGCGCGCTGTCGAGCACCGCCACCACCTTGGCCCCAGCCTTGGCGTATTGATAGGCGACCAGATAGAGCAACGGCCCGCTGCCACAAAACGCCACGCGCTCACCGATGGCGCAGCCCTGGTACTTCAAAGCGATTTGCGCCGCGCCAAGGCTGTACACGCCCGGCAGGGTCCAGCCCGGTACGGGCAGGATGCGGTCAGTGGCGCCTGTGGCGACGATGAGTTGCGCGTACTCGATGCTTTCTGCGCGGCCGTTGTTGAGCATATCCAGGCGCCCGTCCTCGGCATTCCACACCAGGGTTTCCGGGCGGTAGTCGATCAGCGGTGCCAGTTCATCCATTGTGCGGTGCACGGCCTCGGCCTCGCGTGCTTCAAATCCGTAAAGCTGCTTGGCGGTGCGTTGAAATCCCTGTGGCTGACGCCGATAAATCTGCCCGCCACCGCGCAGGCTTTCATCCACCAGGCAAGGTCTGATGCCATGGTCGAGCAACGTGCGCGCCGCGCTGATCCCGGCCGGGCCTGCGCCCACAATCACCACAGGCTTCATGACTGGCGCCCCGGATCGCGGCGGATGGCCTGGCCTTCTTCCAATAGCGTCGAACAGGCGCGTACGCGACGCCCGTCTTCAAGTCGCACCCAACAATCCTGGCACGCGCCCATCAGGCAGAAACCGGCCCGTCGTTCGGCGCTGAAATCACTGCCGCGCAGGTGTTCGGCGCAGGTCAGCACGGCGGTCAACAAGGTGTCACCGAGCAAACCGCTGGCGGGTTGCCCATCCAGGGTGAAGGCCAGGGCAGGGCGTTGGGTTTCGGCCAGGCGTTTGAACAGGGCCATCAATGTTTCCCTACCAGTACGCGGTCCAGGCCGTAGACCCGGTCCAACAGGATCATGGTGGCCGCCGTGAGTGCAATCACCAGCGCCGACACCGCCGCCATCATCGGGTCGATGGATTCGGTGGCATACACATACATGCGCACCGGCAGGGTCTGGGTCGCCGGCGAGCTGACGAAGATCGACAACGTCACCTCATCGAAACTGTTGATGAACGCCAGCAACCAACCGCCCGCCACCCCCGGCAGGATCATCGGCAGGGTGATCTGGCGAAACAGCGTAAAGCGACTGGCGCCCAGGGACTCGGCGGCCTGCTCGGCGCTGCGATCAATCCCGATCGCCGCGGCCAACACCAGGCGCAGCACATACGGGGTGATGATCACCACGTGAGCCAGCATCAGCCAGGTGAAGCTGCCGTTCACGCCCATCAGTGCGAACAGGCGCAACATCGCCACGCCGAGCACCAGGTGCGGAATGATGATGGGTGACAGGAACAACGCACTGAAAAAATTGCGCCCCGGAAACTGATAGCGACTGATCGCCAAGGCGGCCGGCACTGCAATCAAGGTGGCCAGACTCGCGGCGGTAAACGCCAGGATCAGGCTGTTGTAGAACGCCTGGATAAAGTCAGCGCGCTCGAACACCGCACGGAACCAGCGCAGGGAGAATCCCGACGTGGGCAAGCTCAAGGTGTTTTCCGGGGTGAAGGCCACCAGACATACCACCACCAGCGGCGCCATCATGAACAGCACCACCAGGGTATGGAAACCCAGGGCCAAAGGACCGTTTCTGGACATGTGCTTAAACCCCCAGGGACTTTTTGTAGCGGCCTTCGACCATGCGGTTCCAGCTCAGCATGATCAGCAGATTGACCAACAGCAGCACCACCGCGATGGTCGCGCCCATGGGCCAGTTGAGTTCCGAGAGGTACTGGTCGTACACCACGGTCGCGACCATTTTCAGGCGGCGTCCGCCGAGCAGGCCGGGGATCGCAAAGGAACTGGCGGCCAGGCCGAACACGATCAGCGTGCCGGACAGCACGCCGGGCATCACCTGCGGTAATACAATCCTGCGCATTACCGTGGTTTGGCTGGCGCCGAGGGACAACGCCGCCTGTTCCGCCGACGGGTCGAGTTTCTGTAGGGAGGTCCACACGGGGATGATCATGAACGGCAGCATCACGTGCACGAGGGCGATGATCACCGCGAACGGCGTATACAACAGCTTCACCGGGCGCCCGCCAAGGAATTGGATGACTTGGTTCACCAGCCCGTCCGCGCCGAGCAGCAGGCTCCAGCCAAAAGCGCGCACCACCACCGAAATCAGCAGCGGCGTGAGGATCAGGATCAGGAAAATCGAGCGCCATGGTGTACCCATGCGGCTGAGGATGTACGCCTCGGGCACGCCGATCACCACGCAGAGCAAGGTGACCAAGGCACTGATCCAGAAGGTGCGCCAGAAGATTTCGTAGAAGTACGCATCGCTGAACAACGACAGGTAATGCGCGAAGGTCCATTCATCCGCCTTCACACCCACCTGGTAATCGAACACGTTGAACGACAACACCAGCGTCAGGCCCAGCGGCAGAATCAGCAACCCGACAAACAGCACCAGGGCGGGTAACGACAACAGGTAGCCCCGGCTCATGCGCGCACCTCATCCGCTGCCAACACGCGCAGCAGGCTGGCTTGCCAGTCCAGGCCCACCGCCGCCCCGCAACCGAGCGGCGCGCTGCCGTCATTGCTGCGCACCACGGTGATTTCGCCAAGGCTAGTGTGGATGCGATACAGCCATTGGCTACCAAAAAAGTAACTGTCGAGCACCTTGCCCTGCAGTCGGCCGGTGCCGGCGTCCACCAGTTGGATCTTTTCCGGACGCAGGCTCAGGGTCAGCTCGCCGTCACCGCTTTCGTGACGCACTTGCGGAGTGCCCAGCTGGTCATAGTCGCCCGGCAACAGGTTGGCCTTGCCGACGAAGTCCGAGATGAAGCGTGTGCGCGGATGTTCGTAGAGCTTGTACGGCGCGTCGATCTGGGTCACACGCCCGGCCTGCATCACCACCACGCGGTCGCTGATGGACAGCGCCTCGGCCTGGTCGTGGGTGACCATCAAGGTGGTGATGCCCACGGCGCACTGGATGCGGCGGATTTCGAACTGCATTTCTTCACGCAGGTTGGCGTCGAGGTTGGACAGCGGCTCATCCAGCAGCAACACCGGTGGCTCGATCACCAGGGCGCGGGCCAGGGCCACACGTTGGCGCTGGCCGCCGGACAGCTCACGTGGGTATCGGTCGGCGTGCGGCGCCAGGCGTACCAGTTCCAATACCGTCTTAACCTTGCTGGCGATCTCGGCGGTCGGCACTTTGCGCATCTTCAGGCCGAAGGCAACGTTGTCGCGCACGCTCATGTGCGGGAACAGCGCGTAGCTCTGGAACACCACGCCCAGGCCACGGCTGGCGGGCTTGGCATGGGTGATATCGCGACCGTCGAGCAGGATCTGCCCGCCGCTGACGTCAACGAAGCCGGCGATCATTTGCAGGGTGGTGGTCTTGCCGCAGCCCGACGGGCCGAGCAGGGAAACGAACTCGCCTTTTTCCACTGCAAGGTCGGTGGCGACCACCGCATCGACGGCGCCGTAGCGTTTGCTCAAGGCGTGGAGTTGGAGAAATGCCATGTCTGCGTTCCACCTTTTTTTGAGTCGCGTCGAAACGCGCTTTTTTGTTTTGGGCAGATGCGAATGAAGTGTTGCCGGTGCGTTGGCGCTCGATCTTGAGTCGGCTGCCGTTAGTTGTTCATGTCGCCCCTGTGGACGCAGATTAGGACGAAGACTAGGATGGGTGGAAGATGGTATTTCACTGAATGGACTATTATTTTCATATTTATTCACTCACCGGAATTTACTTAGAGATTGGTTGTTATGGATTCCACTGAACGAAACGATAGCGCCAAAGAAGTCGGCCCCGGTGGGGTGTCCCGACTGTTCGCGCTGCTGCGCACCCTGGGTGACGTGCCGGAGGGCGGCGAACGCGTGACCCAGCTCGCGCAACAGGTTGGCTTGTCCCAACCGACCACCCACCGCCTGCTGCGCAGCCTGATGGACGAAGGCATGGTCGAGCAGGACGCGCGCAGCAAGCGCTATCGCCTGAGCCTGGAGTTCTTCGCGCTCGCGGCGAATGCAGGCAAGACCGGTAACCTGCGTGATCTGGTGCGGCCGAGTATGTTGCGCCTGAGTGCGTCATTAGGGGATTCGCTGTTCTTGCTCGCGCGCTCAGGCTTCGACGCGATCTGCCTGGACCGCAGCGAAGGCCCGTACCCGATCCGTACCTTCACCGGGGACATCGGCGGGCGTGTGGCATTGGGCGTGGGGCAGGGCAGCCTGGCGATCCTGGCGTTCTTGCCGGAGGAAGAGCGCGAGACGGTGATCCGCTTCAACCTGCCACGGCTCAAGGACTTCCACTTGTATGACGAAGTGCTGTTGCGCTCGGAAGTTGAGAATGTGCGCAATCTTGGGTATGCGGCACGCAATACCGGGGTGCTGGAAGGCATGGCGGGGTTGGCGGTGCCGATCCTCAATCGCGACGGGCATGCAGTGGCGGCGCTGAGTGTGGCAACCATCAGTGATCGGCTGGGGCCGAGCCGCTTGCCGATGGTGGTGGAGTTGCTCAAGCGTGAAGCGGCTGCGATCGGGCCGCGGATCAATCCGTTTGATCCGACATTGCGCAGGCCTTCGCAGACCTTTGGTGGGTAGTTCCGATGGCGGTCCACGTTACCGACCTGGCCGCCGTACTGCACATACACAGGTTCCATTCAATGCTCTGTCATCCCTCATCGCCGGCACCATCGGCTGGCGTGTGGAATGGGTAACGATCAGGCGCTTACTTAGGCAGTACTAGGCTTTCTGGGTACGTGTTAGTTATTCAGAAAATCAATTTTTTTGTTCGTGTTTAACGGAACTGTCCTTTTACAAATTGCCACAGATGGCTGTTGATTCAACGCTGACTTGGGCGTTGGTCAGCTTAATTGCATCAACTATCTGAGGTGTTTTAATGATAAATACTCCTTTCGGTCAGCCCACACAAACTTACTACCCGCAATCTTGCCCGTCGGAAGGTCGCGCCAGGTTTGGTTATCAGCCCGCAATGAGTAACTCAATGGAGGCCTCTCGGCCAGTCCCCAATTCGTTAGTTGCGCGAGACTTTGTCAACGCCTTCCCTTATTTCCAGGGAGAATCCGGTTTCGTCACGAAGGAAACGCTTCAACATGCTGCCAATCGTCCGCTGATCGGTGATCCGTTTCACGATCAAATGACAATGCTGGCAAGGGAGATTCTTAGCCGTCCAGGAATGAGTAACTTACTCGATGGTATCAACCATGGCGGCCATGAAGATGGTCTGATCAGCCAGGGTGATGCGCATGAGGCGGTCTATGCGTACGAGGCCCAGGAGGCAGCGTACATGCAGGGTGGACCAGCAGGGTATAACGGTGGCATGCAGGGTGGACCGGCAAGGTTTAACGGTGGCATGCAACGCAGTCGTGTTGAAAATGGATATGGCGACTATGGTGCACGCAATTATCAACCGGCAGCGAACGGCATGAGCCTGCAGAATGCTGAGGTCGCGAATGGTTTCAAACAGGCCAAAGACTCAGATTTGACGACAGAGTTGGGTAATAATTTTGACTACTTCAATCCCAACGAGCATGGCAAGATAACCCAGCAATCGCTTCGTGAAATCGCAGGTCGGCCATTGACTGGCAACCCCGTAGACGATCGGATGACCCTGTTGGCCAAGGAGATCCTCAGTCGGCCGCAGATTAATCGCCACCTGGATTCCGACCACGATGCTGATAAAGCTGACGGGTTGATTGGGCGCGATACTATTGAGCGGGTGTCCCACCAACCTGCTGCACTGAATTATGAAAATATGAGTGACGTGGACTTGCTTGAGGCCCTTAAAGATAAATTCAAACAGTATTGGGGCAAAGATGACTACATCAGCTTCGATAGTCTTAAAGAAGCGGCTGCGGCGTCTCCTCCCACTGATAAATCTCGACTTGCGGCTGAACTTCTCCGTCGCCCGGGCCTGATGAAAGAAGTGGATATAGGTACCAATAATAAGGGCGGTAGGGGCTACGAGGACGAAAGGTTTGATATGGATAATGTCAATTACGTGATTAAAGAGAAACAGGCAAAATAGTGACCTGATTGAGCATGCAAGTGAAAATGCAGCCCGTGCCGTGGGCTGCGTCTTCAACCTTGCATCGCCAGTTGCGACCCTTTCTCCCACTTGGCTCAGCTGGGGCTGATCTTCCTTTCCGGTCGCCTCACGGCTTCGGTGACGATCAGGCCCTGGGTTATGTCGAAGTTCTTGCGCATGCGCTCGGGGCGCACCTGCAGGCCGGCGAGCATGAAGGTCGCCTGGCCGAGGGAGGCTAGAGGGCCGGCGGCCCCTAGGCCACGTTGAAAAACGCCACCTTGGTACTCAAGCGATCCGCCAGCTCCGCCAGTTCCTGATTGGAATGCTCCACTTGCTCGGAGCCCGCCGCCGATTGCACGGTGGAGCTATGGATGCGTGTGACGTTCTGCGCGACTTCTTCCGCCGCCGCGCTTTGTTGTACCGAAGCACTGGCGATCTGCGCGTTCATCGCATTGATCGCACCCACTTCCTGGCTGATCTTGCCCAATGACAACTGGGAGTCGCGGGTCTGCGCCACGGTGACCTGGGCCAGGCTGCGGCTGCGTTGCATGATGTCGGCGGCATCCTGGGTGCCGCTTTGCAGCTTGCCGATCATGTCGCGGATCTCCTGGGTGGACTCCTGGGTGCGCGTCGCCAGCGACCGTACTTCATCGGCCACCACCGCAAAGCCACGGCCATGTTCACCCGCCCGGGCGGCTTCGATGGCCGCGTTGAGTGCCAGCAGGTTGGTTTGGGCGGCGATGGCGTTAATCACTTCGATCACGGTTTCGATGTTTTCACTGTCGCTGGACACTTGGTTGACCCGGCTGGTGGCCTGGTCGAGGATGGTTGCCAGCTCCTCGATGGCCACGGTCACTTCGCCCACCAAGCGGTGGCCGCTCTCGACTTCTGCGTCTGCCAGAATGGTCGCCTTGGACGCGGCAGAGGCGTAGCCTGAAACCTCGCTGACCGAGGCTGCCATTTGCGTAATCGCGGCGGCCACATGCTGGGCCTCGCTGGTCTGCAAGGTGATCTGCTGACGGTTGTCGCTGGCCACTGACAACAGGGTGACCGAGGAGTGACGCAGGGCCTGGGCTGCTGAGCGCACTTCGGTGATGGTGTCGCCCAGGCGGGCCAGGGCGTTTTTCAAAATACCCATCACGCTGTCGGGGTAGCGGGTTTCGATGGGCTGGTTCAAGTCGCCATTGGCCAGGCGGCGGATCGCCTCGGCGACGTCCTCCGGCTCGGCGCCGAGGGTGGCCTTGACCTTGCGGATGATCAACAAGGACACCAGCACACTCAAGATGATTGCCACGGCGCTGGCCAGCAGCATCAGCACGGCAAAGTTACCGGCGGCGACTTGCACGGTGTCCAGGCGTTGCTTGATCTGGGCTTCTTCGAAGTCGATCAGGGCATTCACGCGCTTGAGCCATTCGGTGTAATGGGCCGACGACTGGGCCAACAGCAAGTCCTGGGCGCCGGCGATGTCATTGCTGCGACGCAGGCTGATCACCCGCTCGGTGGAGGCCAGGGCCTGGGTCTCGATGGCTTTGATATCCGCCAAAAGACGGGATTCTTCGGCGCTGGCAGCGCTTGTGACGGTGTTGGCGAACAGGCGATCCATCATCACTGCGGAGTCCTGGTAATCGCGCTTGAGCTGGTCGATCTCGGCCAGGTGACGGCTGAGCGATGATTCATCCTTGACCAGTACCGCATCGCGAATGGCGATGGCGCGGTTGTGCACGCTGCCACGGAAGTTGATCGCGTAGCGCTGCACCACGGCGGCTTTTTCGGCCACGTCCTTGAGTGTGCTGTCGATAAAACCCACGCGTTGAATACCGACGGCAGTGACCAACACCAGCAACGACAGAATGGACGCAAAGCCCAGTCCGATACGCATCGCCAACGAGACAGGTTTTTTCATGGAAAGCTCGATATTCAGGGGAGTTAAAAGTGATGGCTAAAAGCTATCTTCGTTGGGGAATCTATCGATAGGCCCGTCACGCGTCCAATCAGAAATTACTGACTCTGCCATCGAGCGAATTGATGGAATAAAACCTGGATTCCTACGTTATCCGATTTAGTTCGCCGCTCAGGGGTGAGCCGTTGGGAGTTTCACCACAAGAGTCCTTGCATCTCCTAAAACTTTGGCTAATATAATCCGGGTAAAACAATTAATATCCGGGTAATAGCTATGCCTACGCAAAACCTTTCTACGTGCACTGCCTTCGTTGGCCACCAGCGCGTAGCGGCGGGTCCCTACGCCGACGTTGCCGATACACTCGCCAGTCTTGATCATGCTGCGGGCAGCTTTCTGGTATTCGATGACGCCACCGGCCTCCAAGTCGATTTCCCCTGGCCGGCAGGCTATGCGCCCGCACAACCGCTCCAGGCCGAAGTACCCGATGAGCCTCCTGCTGCACCCTCGGTCGGGCGCCCTAAACTGGGCGTGGTCGCACGCGAAGTCACGTTATTGCCGCGTCATTGGGAATGGCTGGGCCAGCAGCGCGGCGGTGCATCGGCGGCGTTGCGCCGGCTGGTGGATGAAGCTCGCACTGCCCATGCTTCCCGTGATCAGATACGCCAGGCCAAGGAGGCCGGGTATCGTTTCATGAGCGCCATCGGCGGCGACCTGCCCGGTTTCGAAGAGGCTTCGCGCGCGCTGTTTGCGTTTGACGCAACGGACTTTTCCGGCAAGATCGCGCACTGGCCGGTGGACGTGCAAACCTACCTGGCTTGGCTGACGCGCAACGCGTTCCCAGTCTGATCACCATTCCTGGATCCCTACCCTCATGGAAGTCACTCAACAACGGCCGTTGTGGCAGATCTACCTGATCTTTCTGGCACCCATGGTGCTGTCCAACTTCCTGCAAAGTTTTTCCGGCACGCTCAACGGCATCTATGTCGGGCAGATGCTCGGCACCCAGGCGCTGGCGGCGGTGTCGGGCATGTTTCCCATCGTGTTTTTCTTCATTGCCCTGGTGATCGGCCTGGGGGCGGGCGCCTCGGTGCTGATCGGCCAGGCCTGGGGGGCGCAGGAAACGGCGATGGTCAAGGTGATCACTGGCGCAACCCTGACGTTGGGAGCGCTGGTGGGGGTGACCGCGGCGGTGCTGGGCAGTCTGTTTGCGCGTCCGGCATTGCAGGCGTTGGGCACGCCGGTTGATGTGCTGGACGATGCGGTTGGCTATGCCCAGAAGATGATGCTGATCATGCCGTTGTTGCTGGTGTTCATCCTCTACACCCAGTTGCTGCGCGGCGTCAGCGACACGATCTCGCCGTTGCTGGCGCTGATGGTGTCGACCCTGGTCGGCCTGCTGCTCACGCCGGCACTGATTGGGGGCTGGATCGGCCTGCCGCCCATGGGCATCCAGAGCGCGGTGTATGCCGGGCTGGTGGGCAACGCGTTGGCCATGCTGTTTTTGATCTTGCGCCTTCGGCATAAAAACCATGTGATGGCGCCGGACCGCGAACTGCTCGCGGCCTTGCGCCTGGACCCTGTGATTCTCGGCAAAGTCCTGCGCATCGGCTTGCCTACCGGCCTGCAGATGGTGGTGCTGTCACTGTCGGAATTGGTCATCCTCGCCCTGGTCAACGGCCACGGCTCCCAGGCCACGGCGGCGTATGGCGCGGTGACGCAGATCGTCAACTACGTGCAGTTCCCGGCGTTGTCGATCGCCATCACTGCCTCGATCCTCGGTGCGCAGGCGATTGGTGCTGGGCGGTTAGAGCGTATCGGGCCGATTCTGCGCACCGGTTTGTTGATCAACCTGTGCCTTACCGGAGGCCTGATTGTGTTGGGCTATGTGTTGTCCCACTGGTTGCTCGGGCTGTTCATTACCGACGATGCGGCACGGGTCAAGGCTGAACACCTGCTGCACATCATGCTGTGGAGCATCTTGGTTTTTGGCTTCCAGGCGGTGGTTGGCGGGATCATGCGTGCCAGCGGCGTGGTGCTGATGCCGGTGGTGATCTCGATTTTCTGCGTGCTCTGCGTCGAACTGCCGATGGCGTACCTGTTCAACGCGCATTTTGGCCTGGAAGGCGTGTGGATGGCGTTCCCCGTGACCTACTTGGCAATGCTGGCCTTGCAGACTACGTATTACCGGTTGGTGTGGCGGCACAAGCAGATCAAGCGGTTGGTGTGAGGCTCAGGCCGCGTAGCAGCAGTTCAAGACCTTGCAGGCCTTGTTCGAGCCGCTCGTCCGGGTGTTCATCCCGGGCGATCCACAGGGCGGTACTGACCAGGCTGCCGTTGATCAATTGCGCCAGTGCAAGGCTCGGGACGCAGGGGATCGCCTCGGCCTGCATCAGCGCCTCCAGCAACTGGCGCAATGACTCCACGCAATGTTGCTGGGCGCCGGTGTCGCCCAGGACGGCCGGCGCATCCTGCAACACAATGCGCTGGATTTCGTCGTCCTGTGCCATACGCAAGTAGGCACGACAACATTCGCAAAAGCCGCTCCAGGGGTCTTCAGCTTCATCTGAAATGCGCTGCAAACGCGCATCCATCTCGCTGTCGAGTTGGCCAACCACGGCGGCCAGCAAACCTTTCTTATCTCCAAAGTGATGGTACAGCGCCCCTCGGGTCAGACCGGCACGGGCGGTGAAGTCGTCCATCGATGTATTCGCGTAACCTTGTGTAGCAAAAGCCTGACGCGCGCTGGCGATCAGCCGGGCGCGGGTGTCTTCGATCATTTCGGCACGGGCACGGCTCATGGTTGGGCTCACAATCGGCAAGGGAAAGATTGACATACGCTGCGTATGTTAAGCATGATTTGTCACATACGCACCGTATGTATTTTGCCTCGATTCTTGTGAATAGCAAGTTCCAGGGCATTCATGAAGAGGTCGAGCAAGATGGCAAACCCTTACGCCGAGTTGTTCCAAGTCCCTGGCGCCCGGGCTTTTGTGCTGGCGGGCATGCTTGCGCGCATGCCGGTATCAATGACGGGGATCGGCTTGATCACCATGCTCTCGCAGGTACATGGCGGCTATGGCCTGGCGGGCTCGGTCGCGGCGGTGTTCGCCTTGGCGACGGCGTTTTGTGCGCCGCAGGTGTCGCGGCTGGTGGACCAGTACAGTCAAGGCCGAGTGCTGCCGATTGCCGCATTGATTGGCGGCGGGGCGCTGTTGATGTTGCTGCTGTGTACTCGGCTGCAAGCACCGAACTGGCTGCTGTTCCTGTTCGCCGCGTTGGCCGGATGCATGCCCAATATGTCGGCCATGGTGCGGGCGCGCTGGACCGAGTTGTACCGGGGCCAGCCCAAGCTGCAAACCGCGTTTGCCCTGGAGTCGGTGCTGGACGAGGTGTGCTTCATTATCGGCCCGCCGATTTCGGTCGGGTTGAGCGTGGTGTTGTTTCCGGAGGCGGGGCCTCTGGTCGCTGCGTTGTTGCTGGCGGTGGGTGTCACCACCTTTGTATTGCAGCGTGAGACCGAACCGCCTGTGCATGCACATCAGGGCCACCACGGTCGCTGGCTGATTGCGTCACCCTCGGTGCTGATCCTGATGATCCTGCTGCTGGCCATGGGTGTGATTGTTGGCGTGGTGGACGTGGTCAGCGTCGCGTTTGCCCAGCATCAGGGCCAACCAGCGGCAGCGAGTATCGTGCTGTCGGTGTACGCCATTGGCTCGTGCCTGGCAGGGCTGGCGTTCGGTACCCTGAAACTCAAGGTGTCGTTGCCTCGGCAGTTCCTGTTCTGTGGCGTGGCTACGGCTGTGACCACCTTGCCGTTGCTTCTGGTAACCAACATTCCCGGGCTCGCCGTGGCGATCTTTATCTCTGGGTTGTTCTTCGCCCCAACCCTTATCGTGTCCATGGCCCTGGTGGAGCGGATCGTACCCGCCAGCCGCCTGACCGAAGGCATGACCTGGCTGATCACCGGCCTCAGCATCGGCGTGGCCATTGGCGCTGCCAGTTCCGGCTGGATGATCGACCACTTCGGCGCCACCAGCGGGTTCTACGTGGCGTTGGCGGCGGGGGCGGTGGTGCTGGGGGCGGCAGTGTTGGGTTATCGGCGCTTGGGGTAATCAGCTAACCGCAGGGCATGAGTCATTGCCATGATGTTGTAAAAACTCATTCAAGGCCTGGCGTGTCAGGTCATTGAGGGTCACTTTTTTGCGGGTCGCGGCCAGGGCAGCCGCCAAGTGCAAGTCATGGCCGACCCGGACATTGAAGGAGCCCTTGCAGGGCTTCTCCGGTGGCTGCCCGAGGGCCTGGCAAGTGGTGAGGTAGTCATCCACCGCCTCACGGAATGCAGCGTCCAGCTCTGCGACGGTTTTACCTTCGTAGCTCACCAGTGCCTTGATGAACAGGATCTTGCCGAATAGGCAGTTGTCTTCGACGCTGGCTTCGATAGAGCCGATGTAGCCTTTGTGTTTCAGTTGGTTGTTCACTGAATCAGTTCTCCTGACCTCAATTGCTCAATGATCTGGCGCCGAATGTAGTGTTTCAGTTCGTTGCCAGGGTGAGGCTCGTGCAAGGTGATCATTGCACTGGGGTCGCCGATGTCGAACTTGACCCGGCTTCCAGCCCCTTCAATCTGTGTGTAGCCCAGCCGTAGCAGCAGCGTTACGAGCTCAGGCCAGGTAAATGCCATGTGCTCATTGAGCAGTTTGGCGAGCAGCTTTTCATTTTTGGACACGGCGTTCCCTGCGTGTAACTAAATGTAGTTGCAAAAAGTGGTGTTCGTCAATGCTAGCTCGGGTTCGGGTGTCTCTGCCGAGATTGATGTAACCCTTGATGACACCCCGCTCCACGCCTTCCACTCCCCGCTAATTTTTCCCTGTCCGGTTCGTTTTATAGGGACGACGTGCCTTTGTGCTTCCCGCCTATTGCTCCGGACTCCAAGAAATGAATGCTGAAGACTCCTTGAAACTTGCTCGCCGGTTTATCGGGTTGCCCCTGGAAAAACGCCAATTGTTCCTGCAGGCCTTGCAGAAAGAAGGTGTGGATTTTTCCCGGTTTCCGATTCCGGCAGGGGTGGAAGCGGAGGATCGCCAGGCGCTGTCCTATGCACAGCAGCGCATGTGGTTTCTCTGGCAGTTGGACCCGGCCAGTGGCGCCTACAACTTGCCCGGTGCTGTACGCCTCAAAGGCACGTTGAGCCTGGAAGCGATGGAGCAAGCGTTTACGAGCCTGGTCGCGCGGCATGAAACCCTGCGCACGGTGTTCCAGCGCCAGGCCGACGAGCGCCTGTTGCAAGTGCCGACGGCGACGTCATTGGCCGTCGAGCAAGTCGATTTCAGCCACCTCGCTACCGCCGAACGCGAACAGGCCGTCAACGACGCCGCGGTCCGTCAATCGCTGCTGCCGTTCGACCTGGAAAACGGCCCGTTGCTGCGCGTGCAATTGCTCAAGCTCGACACGCGGGAGCATGTGTTGCTGCTGACCCTGCACCACATCGTCTCCGATGGTTGGTCGATGAACGTGCTGATCGAGGAGTTCATTCGCTGCTACGACGCTCATGAGCGCAATGAAATACCGCAACTGCCGGCCTTGCCGATCCAGTACAGCGATTATGCCCTGTGGCAACGTCGCTGGTTGGAAGCGGGTGAGCAGGCTCGACAATTGGAGTATTGGCACGCGCGCCTGGGCGATGAGCACCCGGTACTGGAGTTGCCCACGGATCGCCCACGCCCGGCCATGCCGAGCTACCGGGGCACGCGCCATAACTTCGCGATCGAACCCGCGCTGGCTGCACAACTGCGCAGCGTTGCGCAAAAACACAACGTTACCCTGTTCATGCTGTTGCTCGGTGCGTTCAACGTGCTGCTGCATCGCTATACCGGGCAAGGCGACATCCGCGTCGGCGTGCCAATCGCCAACCGTAACCGTACTGAAGTCGAAGGGCTGATCGGCTTTTTCGTCAATACCCAAGTGCTGCGCACCGAGCTGAGCGGGCAAACCCTTGTCACTGAGCTGCTGCAAAGCATCAAGGAGCATGCACTGGGCGCCCAGGCCCATCAGGAATTGCCGTTCGAGCGCCTGGTGGAGGCCCTCAAGGTCGAACGCAGCCTCAGCCATACGCCGTTGTTCCAGGTCATGTACAACCATCAGCCGGTGGTGGCCGACATTGCGAGCGTCAGCACGGCCTCCGGCCTGGAGCTGGCGCTGGTGGAGTGGCAAGGCCGCACCACTCAGTTTGACCTGACCCTCGATACCTATGAAAAATCCGGCACCCTCTACGCCGCGCTGACCTACGCCAATGACCTGTTCGACGCGGCGTCCATCGAGCGCATGGCCGGGCATTGGGTGCGTCTGTTGCAGGCCATGGGGGCCGACGGTACGCAGCGCATCGGTGAACTGCCGATGCTGGATGCGGATGAGCAGCAAGTGCTGGTCCACACCTGGAACCAGACCGCCGAGGTTTACCCGACCGAGCGCGGCATCCATCACCTGATCGAAGACCAGGTGCGGGCCACGCCCGACGCGCCCGCGCTGTTGTTCGGCGCCACAGCGCTGACCTATGCCCAGCTCAATGCCCGCGCCAACCAGCTGGCCCATGCCTTGCGCGAGAAGGGTGTAGGTCCGGACGTGCTGGTCGGGATCTGCATCGAGCGCTCCATCGAAATGGTGGTCGGTCTGCTGGCCATTCTCAAGGCGGGTGGCGCCTACGTTCCGTTGGATCCTGAGTATCCCCAGGAACGCCTGGCCTACATGATCGAGGACAGCGGCATTCAGTTGTTGCTCAGCCAGCACAGCCTGTTGCCAGTGCTGCCTGCCGAGGGCATTCAAGTGATTGTCCTGGACCAGCCTGCCGACTGGCTCGATGGCTACAGCCGCGAATCGGTAAACGTTACGCTTCACGCGCTGAACCTGGCCTACGTGATCTACACCTCGGGCTCCACCGGCAAGCCCAAGGGCGCCGGCAACAGCCATCGCGCGCTGGTCAACCGCCTGTGCTGGATGCAGCAGGCCTATGGCCTGGACGCCAGCGATGCGGTCCTGCAGAAAACCCCGTTCAGCTTCGACGTTTCGGTGTGGGAGTTCTTCTGGCCGCTGATGACCGGCGCACGCCTGGTGGTCGCAGCGCCCGGCGAGCATCGCGAACCGGCGCGCCTGATCGAGACGATTGGGCAGCACGGCATCACCACCTTGCACTTCGTGCCCTCGATGCTCCAGGCGTTTATCCATGAGCCGGGAGTGCAAGCGTGCACCCGCCTCAAGCGCATCGTGTGCAGTGGCGAAGCCTTGCCGCTGGATGCGCAATTGCAGGTATTTGCCAAGTTGCCTCAGGCGGGCTTGTTCAATTTGTACGGGCCGACCGAAGCAGCCATCGACGTGACCCACTGGACCTGTGTCGACGAAGGCGCCGACAGCGTGCCCATTGGCCGGCCTATCGCCAACCTCGGCACCTACGTGCTCGATGCCCAGCTCAATCCGGTTCCCGCTGGCGTCAGCGGCGAGCTGTACCTGGGCGGCACTGGTCTGGCTCGTAGTTACCATCGACGTCCGGCACTTACTGCCGAACGTTTTGTGCCCAGTCCTTTCGGTGACGGCACGCGTCTGTACCGCACGGGCGACCGCGTGCGTCAGCGCGCCAATGGCGTCATCGAATACCTCGGCCGCCTCGACCATCAAGTCAAGCTGCGTGGCCTGCGTATCGAGTTGGGTGAAATCGAGACGCGCCTGATGCAACACCCCTCGGTGCGCGAAGCCGTGGTGTTGGTGCAAGGCGGCAAGCAATTGGTGGCCTACCTGGTGCTGGAAGACCAGACGCCGGTCGATCTCAAGGCCTGGCTGCTCAGCAGCCTGCCGGAATACATGGTGCCGACCCATCTGGTGTACCTGGCCAAGCTGCCGGTAACCGCCAACGGCAAACTCGACCGCAAGGCCTTGCCAGTGCCGGACGCCACGCCACAGCAGGCCTATGTCGCACCGGAAAACGACCTGCAGAAAGCCTTGGCAGCGATCTGGAGCGATGTACTGGGGGTGGCGCAGATCGGCCTGGAAGACAACTTTTTCGAGCTGGGCGGTGATTCGATCATCTCCATCCAGGTAGTCAGCCGTGCGCGCCAGGCGGGTATTCGCCTCAGTCCACGGGACCTGTTCCAGTACCAGAGCGTGCGCAGCCTGGCGCTGGTGGCAAGCTTCGAGCAGGCGATGGTCATCGACCAGGGGGCGGTCACCGGCGAGGTGATCCTCACGCCCGTGCAACGCAGCTTTTTCGAGCAGGCGATTCCGGTGCGCCAGCATTGGAACCAGTCGTTGCTGCTGACGCCACGGGAAACCCTGGAGCCTGCGCGCGTTGAAGCCGCTTTGACCCAACTCATCAACCACCACGACGCCCTGCGCCTGCGGTTTGTGCAACAAGCTGGCGGTTGGCAGCAAGCCCATGCCGAGTCGGTGACTACGCCCGGGTTGTGGCAAACCCAGGTCGCAGACGACGCTGAGTTGGCCGCACTCTGCGACGAGGCCCAGCGCAGTCTCGATCTTGGACAGGGCCCTTTGTTGCGTGCGGCCTTAGTCACGATGGCCGATGGCGCTCAACGTTTGTTGCTGGTGGTGCATCACCTGGCGGTGGACGGCGTGTCCTGGCGCATCCTGCTCGAAGACCTGCAACAGGCTTACCGCAACGTCGCATTGCCGGCCAAGACCAGCGCCTACCAGCGGTGGGCGCAGCAATTGCAGGCCCACGCGCAGACGCTGGATGACCAACTGCCGTACTGGCAGGCCCAGACTGCGAGTGCCGATTTGCCGTGCGATAACCCCCAGGGCGGTCTGCAAAACCGCCTGGGCAGCAAAGTCGAAATCCGCTTGAGTGCCGAACAGACCCGTCAACTGCTGCAAGACGCCCCAGCGGCCTACCGCACCCAGGTCAACGACTTGCTGCTGACCGCACTGGCGCGCGTCATCAGCCGTTGGAGCGAACAGCCCGCGGCGCTGATCCAGCTGGAAGGCCATGGCCGCGAAGACCTGTTCGATACCGTCGACCTGAGCCGCACCGTCGGCTGGTTCACCAGCCTGTTCCCGGTACGCCTGCAAGCCGATGGCGAGCTGTCGGCTGCAATCAAGTCGGTGAAGGAACAACTGCGCGCCGTGCCGCACAAGGGCATCGGCTACGGCCTGCTGCGCTACCTCGGTACGCCTGAGGCCCGCGAAGCCCTATCGAGCCTGGCCGCGCCGCGCATCACCTTCAACTACCTGGGCCAGTTCGACCGCCAATTCAACGAGTCGGCGCTGTTCGTTCCGTCGACCCAGGGCAGCGGTCAGGCTCAGGACCCGGAGGCGCCGCTGGCCAATTGGCTGACGGTGGAAGGGCAGGTGTATGGCGGCGAATTGGCCCTGCAATGGGGGTTCAGTCGCGAGATGTTCGACAGAGCAACCATCCAGCAGCTGGCGGACGATTACCAGCAGGAACTGCTGGCGTTGATCGCGCATTGCCTCAACCCGCAGCACGGCGGCCTGACACCGGCCGATGTAAGCCTGGCGCACCTGACCCAAGCCCAGCTGGACGACCTGGCACTGCCTGCACGGAGCGTGCAAGACCTGTATCCACTGTCGCCCATGCAGCAGGGCATGTTGTTCCACAGCCTCTACCAGCAAGGTGAGGATGACGTCTATGTCAGCCAATTGCGCGCCGACGTGCAGGGAATGGACGTTGCAGTATTTCAAGGCGCCTGGGAGCAAGTGCTGGCACGGCATGACATGTTGCGCACCGGCTTTGTCTGGCAAGACGACCAGGGCCAGGCCCTGCAAGTGGTGCATCGCCAAGTCAGCTTGCCCTTCATCGAATACGACTGGCGCGACCGTCCGAATCTGCCGGCGGCCCTCGACAGCCTGGCCGCCGAGCACCATCGCCAGGGCTTCGAGCTGGCGAGCCCGCCGTTGCTGCGGGTGGCGCTGGTCCGCACGAGCGAAGACCACTGGCACTTGATCTACACCAGCCACCACATCCTGATGGATGGCTGGAGTAATGCCCTAGTCCTCAATGAAGTGCTGCAAGCCTGCAAGGGCCAGGCGCTGCCGCCGGTAGCCGCGGCGTTTTCCCAGCACATTGCTTGGCTGCAACAGCAGGACCCTGCGGTGGGCGAAGCGTTCTGGCGCCAGCGCCTGGTGCAGTTGGAAGAACCGACGCACCTGGCACGTGCTGTGGCCAAAAGCGCCGCGCACACGGGTGACGAATACGGCGAACTCCTGTGTGAGTTGGATGCCATTCAGACTCAGCGCCTGACCGCTTTCGCCCGTGCCCATCAAGTGACCCTCAACACCCTGGTGCAATCGGCGTGGTTGTTGCTGTTGCAGCGCTACACGGGTCAGTCCAGCGTCGTCTGTGGGGTCACGGTATCTGGGCGCCCGGCGCAGCTGGCGAATGTCGAGCAGCAGGTCGGCCTGTTCATCAACACCTTGCCGCTGATTGCTGCCGCCAGCCCGGCGCAAAGCGTCAGCGATTGGGTGCGTAGCGTTCAGGCATTGAACCTGGAAATGCGTGACCACGAACACACGCCGCTGTTCGACATCCAGCGTTGGGCCGGCTCGGCCGGTGAGGCGCTGTTCGACACGCTCGTCGTGTTCGAAAACTTCCCGGTGGCCAAGAGCCTGGAGCAGTCGGGGGAGAGCGGCTTGCGTTTCAGTGCTGTGAGCCATCAGGAGCGCACCAATTACCCATTGACCCTCACCGTGCAGGGCGGCGAGCACCTGAGCCTGCACCTGGAATACTTGCGAGCCGAGTTTGCTGCCGACGCGGTGCAGCACATCGGCGCCTACCTGCAGGGCTTGCTACAGCAATTCGCCAGTGCGCCGGAACAGGCCTTGGGCGCCGTGCCGTTGCTGCTGGAACACGAATACACCCGCGTGCTGCAAGACTGGAACCCGCGGGGTGTTGCTCAGCCCGCCAAGGCCAGCGTATTGCAACGCTTCGAACAACAAGCGGCATTGCACCCGGAAAACACCGCGCTGATCCTGGATCAGCAGCACATGACTTACACCGACCTCAACGTGCGCGCCAATCGACTGGCCCATCGCCTGATCGAGTTGGGCGTCAGCGCCGACACCCTGGTGGGTGTTGCGGTGGACCGCTCTCTGGAGATGATCGTCGGCTTGCTGGGGGTGCTCAAGGCCGGCGGCGCTTATGTGCCGCTGGACCCGAAATACCCAGCCGAGCGCCTTCAGTGCATGATCGAGGACAGCGGTCTGCAACTGCTGCTGACCCAGCAGCCGTTGGTGGAGCAGTTGCCGCTCAGCGAGGATCTGACCCTCGTTTGCCTGGAAACCGGAGTCGACTGGCTCGTCGATTACAGCAGCGAAAATCCGTCTTCCAGCACGCAGCCAGCCAACCTGGCCTACGTGATGTTCACCTCCGGTTCTACCGGCCGGCCAAAAGGCGTGGGCATCGATCTGGGCGCCCTGGCTCGGCATGTGGAAGTCTTCACCGAGTTGTTTGCGTTGCAAGCCCATGACCGCGTGCTGCAGTTCGGCACCTTTAATTTCGATGGTTTCGTCGAGCAACTCTACCCGGCGCTGTGCTGCGGCGCTGCAGTGGTGGTGCGTGGCGGCGACCTGTGGGACAGCGACACCTTCTATCAACAGCTGATCGAACACGACATCTCCGTGGTCGACCTGACCACCGCTTATTGGCTGCTGCTGGTGCGCGACTTTGCCGACCGGGGCCCGCGTGACTACGGACGCCTGCGCCAACTGCACATCGGCGGCGAAGCCATGCCGCCGGAAGGCTTGAATGCCTGGCGGGCAGCCGGCTTGGAGCATGTGCGCCTGCTCAACACCTATGGCCCCACCGAAGCCACGGTAACCGCCACCGCCTTGGACTGCGCTGCCTATGTGGATGGCCGTGAAGCCCTGCCGTCGATGATGCCGATCGGCCGCGTGCTGGATGGCCGTGCCATCTACCTGCTGGACGCCAACCTCAACCCGGTGCCGGTAGGTGTGGCGGGCGAGTTGGTGATCGGCGGCCCGTTGCTGGCGCGGGGTTACTTCAACCGCCCGGACCTGACGGCCCACCGTTTCATTCCTGATCCGTTTTGCACCGACGGCACTGGTCGCCTGTACCGCACCGGTGACCTGGCCCGTTACCGTGCCGATGGCATGATCGAGTACGTGGGGCGTATCGACCATCAGGTCAAGGTCCGTGGTTTCCGCATCGAACTGAGCGAAATCGAAGCGCGCCTGCTGGCCCAGGTCAGTGTGCGCGAGGCGTTGGTCATCGCTGCGGACAACCAGTTGGTGGGTTACGTCGTGGCCACTCAAGCGCTCGACGAATCCCGGCAAGCCGAACTGCGCATCCAACTCAAGGCCGTGCTGCGCGAGGAGCTGCCGGACTACATGGTGCCGGCGCATCTACTGGTGCTGGAACGCCTGCCTCTGAGCCCCAACGGCAAGGTAGATCGTGCCGCGCTGCCCAAGCCGGATGCCAGCCATTCGCTGGCCGAATGGGTCGCGCCCGTGACTGAGAAGGAGCAACGCATCGCTGCCATCTGGGCCCAGGTGCTGGGCGCCGAGCGGGTAGGGCTCAACGATCACTTCTTCGAAATGGGTGGTCATTCGCTGCTCGCCACGCAGGTGGTGTCTCGGGTGCGTCACGGCCTGGGCATCGAAGTCGCGCTCAAGACGTTGTTTGAACAGCCTGTGCTTGGCGACTTTGTCAGCTGCCTGGGCGACGTCCAGGGTTCGGCACCGGCGCTGGTAGCGGCAGACCGCACTCAACCCTTGCTGCTGTCCTACGCCCAGGAGCGTCAGTGGTTTCTCTGGCAGCTGGACCCGCACAGTTCGGCCTATCACGTGCCCAGTGCGCTGCGCTTGAAAGGTCCGCTGGACCAGGTGGCCCTGCAACGTGCCTTCGATACCCTGGTAGCGCGCCATGACAGCCTGCGCACGCACTTGCAGCAAGAGGCCGACCGCACGGTACAAGTGGTCAGCCCGCAGGCACGGATCGAGCTGGTGTCGGAACCCACCGATGACGCCCAGCTCAAGACCAGGGTTGAAGCGCTGGTAGCCCGACCTTTCGACCTGCGCCAGGGGCCGCTGATGCGTGTGAATCTTCTGCGCCTGGCAGCAGAGGAGCACGTGCTGGTCCTGGTGCAGCACCACATCATCTCCGACGGTTGGTCCATGCAAGTGATGGTCGACGAGCTGGTGCAGCTCTACGCTGCCTACAGCCAAGGCCAGGCGCTGCAATTGCCGGCGATGCCGATCCAATATGCCGACTACGCAAAATGGCAGCGTGACTGGATGGAGGCCGGGGAAAAAGCGCGCCAGCTCGATTACTGGCGTGACCTGCTGGGCGGTGAGCAGCCGGTGCTGGAGTTGCCTTTCGATCACCAGCGTCCGGCGGTGCCGACCCATCGGGGTGCACGCCTGAATATTGCGCTGCCGACTACGCTGGTCGACAGCCTCAAGACCCTGGCCCAGCGCGAAGGTGTGACACTGTTCATGGTGCTGCTGGCTTCGTACCAGGCGTTGTTGCATCGCTACAGCGGCCAGCAGGACATTCGTGTCGGTGTGCCGATTGCCAACCGTAACCGGGTCGAAACCGAGCGGTTGATCGGCTTCTTCGTCAATACCCAGGTGCTCAAGGCCGATGTCGACGGGCAGACCACTGTCCGGCAGCTATTGACCCAGGTCAAACAGCGCGCACTGGAAGCCCAGGCGCATCAGGATTTGCCATTCGAGCAACTGGTCGAGGCCCTGCAACCCGAGCGTAGCCTGAGCTTGAGCCCCTTGTTCCAGGTCGCGTTCAACCACCACATCAGCCTGGCCGGCGAGCATTTGCAGCGCCTGGCGCAGCTGGACATGAGCCCGGTGACCTGGGATGAAACCGCCGCGCATTTCGACCTGATCCTGGACATCGAGGAGTCCGGGAACCAGCTCGGCGCATCGCTGAGTTATGCCACCGATTTGTTTGCACCTGCGACCATCGCGCGCATGGGCAGCCATTGGCAGAACCTGTTGCAGGCAATGGTTGCCGATCAACAACAGCCCATCAGCCAATTGAACCTGCTGGGCGAGGATGAACGGCAGCACATCCTGCGATTGTGGAACCAGACTGACGCTGGCTTCTCGGCCGAGCGTCTTGTGCATGAATTGGTAGCCGATCGCGCCAGGGAAAACCCCCAGGCGATCGCCGTCAAATTCGACGCGCAAACCCTGAGCTATGGCGAGCTGGACAGCCAGGCCAACCGCCTGGCCCATGCCTTGATCGCCCGTGGCGTCGGCCCGGAAGTGCGCGTGGCGATTGCCATGCCACGCAGCGCCGAAAGCCTGGTGGCGTTCCTTGCGGTGATGAAAGCCGGTGGCGTGTATGTGCCGCTGGACATCGAATACCCGCGTGACCGCCTGCTGTACATGATGCAAGACAGCCGTGCGCAATTGTTGCTGACCCATAGCCGCGCGTTGCAGCAACTGCCGATTCCCGAGGGCTTGGACACCCTGGCGATTGATCGCACCGAAGACTGGGCCGATTACCGCGACACTGCGCCGGACGTGAAGCTGGACGGCGATAACCTGGCCTACGTGATCTACACCTCCGGCTCCACCGGCATGCCAAAAGGCGTGGCAGTGTCCCATGGCCCGTTGGTGGCGCACATCATCGCCACCGGCGAGCGCTATGAAACATCGCCGGCTGACTGTGAACTGCACTTCATGTCGTTCGCCTTCGACGGCTCCCACGAAGGCTGGATGCACCCGCTGATCAATGGCGCCAGCGTGCTGGTCCGTGACGACAGCCTGTGGCTGCCCGAATACACCTACGCACAAATGCACCGCCACAATGTGACCATGGCGGTGTTCCCGCCGGTGTACCTGCAACAGTTGGCCGAGCATGCCGAGCGTGACGGCAACCCACCCAAGGTGCGTGTGTACTGCTTTGGCGGTGATGCGGTAGCCCAGGCCAGCTACGACCTGGCCTGGCGCGCACTCAAGCCGACTTACCTGTTCAACGGTTACGGCCCGACTGAAACCGTGGTCACGCCGTTGCTGTGGAAGGCTCGCCGTGGCGATCCATGCGGCGCGGTTTATGCCCCAATCGGCACCTTGCTGGGCAACCGCAGCGGCTACGTGCTGGACTCGCAACTCAACCTGCAACCCATCGGCGTAGCTGGCGAGTTGTACCTGGGCGGCGAAGGCGTGGCACGGGGTTATCTGGAACGGCCGGCACTGACTGCCGAGCGTTTTGTGCCGGACCCATTCGGCAAACCTGGCAGCCGCGTGTATCGCAGCGGCGACCTGACCCGTGGCCGTCCGGATGGCGTGGTGGATTACCTCGGGCGTGTCGACCATCAGGTGAAGATCCGTGGTTTCCGCATCGAACTGGGCGAGATCGAAGCGCGCCTGCGTGAGCAGGACAACGTTGGCGAAACCGTGGTGGTCGCCCAGGACGGTCCGACCGGCAAACAACTGGTGGCGTATGTCGTGCCGGCCGAGGGCCCGCTCGCCAATGAAACCCAATTGCGCGAAACCTTGCGCCGTGCGCTGAAAACCCATCTGCCGGATTACATGGTGCCCGCGCACTTCATGTTCCTCGCCCAAATGCCATTGACCCCCAACGGCAAGCTCGACCGCAAGGGCCTGCCCGAACCGGATACGAGCCTGCTGCAACAGGCCTACGTGGCCCCCGAAACCGAGCTGGAACAGCAGATCGCGGCGATTTGGGCCGACATATTGCGCCTGCCGCAGGTCGGCCTGAACGACAACTTCTTTGAAGTGGGCGGCCATTCCCTGCTAGCGATCCAGATCACTTCGCGGGTCCAGGCCGATCTGGGCCTGGAAGTGCCGTTGGTGGAAGTGTTCCAGACCGAAACGCTGCGCGCCTATGTGCAGGCCGCCGCCACCTTCCGCGCTGGCAGCGCGGAAGATTTTGATGATCTTCGTGACTTTTTGAGCGAACTAGAGGCGATTTGACCCATGCTTTCCAACCCAAACATCGATCTGGTTTCGCGCTTTCTTCGCCTGCCTCTGGAACAGCGCCAGCAGTTTTACCAGCGCCTGCAAAGCCGGGGCATGAGCTTCGCTCAACTGCCGATCGCCTCGGTCCGCGAGGACGGCCAGCACCTGCCGCTGTCCTACGCCCAGGAACGCCAATGGTTTCTCTGGCAGTTGGACCCGGACAGTGCCGCCTATCACGTCCCTGGTGCCCTGCGCCTGAGCGGGCGCCTGGACAAGGCGGCCCTGCAACGCAGCTTCGACACCCTGGTGGCACGTCATGAAAGCCTGCGCACCCGTCTGCATCTGGACGGTGAGCAGCGCGCCCAGGCAGTACTCCCACAGGCTGTCATCGAGATCGCTGAAAGCGCGGTTGACGAGGCAAACCTCAAGGCATCGGTAGAAGCTGAAATCGCCCGTCCCTTCGATTTGCAGCAGGGGCCTTTGCTGCGTGTCAGCTTGCTTGCACTGAGTGACCAGGAGCACGTGCTGGTATTGGTGCAACACCATATCGTCTCCGACGGTTGGTCGATGGGCGTGATGGTGCAGGAACTGATGCAGCTCTACGCCGCCTACAGCCAGGGGCAGGACTGTGCCTTGGCGCCGCTGCCGATCCAGTACGCCGACTACGCGCTATGGCAACGCAGTTGGATGGAAGCGGGGGAGAAGGCCCGTCAGCTGACCTATTGGCGTGAACTGCTCAGCGGCACGCAGCCGGTGCTGGAACTGCCGTTCGACCAGCCACGCCCGGCGCAACAGAGCTTTCGTGGCGCGCGTCATGATATTGCGCTGGAACCGGCATTGGTCGAGGGGTTGAAGGCCCTGGCCCAGCGCGAAGGCGTGACGATGTTCATGCTGTTGCTGGCGTCCTTCCAAGCGTTTCTGTACCGCTACAGCGGCCAGCCGGATATTCGCGTCGGCGTGCCGATTGCCAACCGCAACCGCGTCGAGACCGAGTCGCTGATTGGCTTCTTCGTCAATACGCAAGTACTCAAGGCCGACCTCGATGGCCAGATGAGCTTTGCCCAGTTGCTGCAGCACACCAAGCGCCGTGCGTTGGAGGCCCAGGCCCACCAGGACCTGCCCTTCGAACAATTGGTGGAAGCGCTGCAACCCGAGCGCAGCCTGAGCCACAACCCGCTGTTCCAGGTGATGTTCAACCATCAGGCCCGTTCGCATTCCGCAGGACAGCAACTGCCTGGCCTGAGCGTGGCCAACCTGGAGTTGGACAGCCACAGCGCCCAGTTCGACCTGAGCCTGGATACCCAGGAAAGCGGCGAGGGCATCTGGGCCTCGTTGACCTATGCCACCGACCTGTTCAGCGCCGCGACTGTCGCGCGGATGGGTGAGCATTGGCTGGGCCTGCTGCGTGACGCGGTGGCGAACAGCGCATTGCCTTTGCAGGACCTGGCGACGCTCGACGCCCATGAGCGCGAGCACATCCTGTATCAATGGAACGCCACCGAGCGCGGCTATCCGCAAGGGCAGTGGGTGCACCAGTTGATCGAAGCTCAGGCGCTGGCACGGCCAGATGCGCCGGCGTTGTGCTTCAACGACCTGTCCCTGAGCTACGCCCAACTGAATAGCCGCGCCAACCGCTTGGCCCATCGCCTGATTGAAGCCGGCGTAGGGCCGGACGTGCTGGTAGGGTTGGCCGTGGAGCGCTCCATCGACATGGTGGTCGGCTTGCTTGCCGTACTCAAGGCCGGGGGCGCCTATGTGCCGCTGGACCCCGAATACCCGCGTGATCGCTTGGCGTACATGCTGGAAGACAGTGGCGTGAAACTGCTGCTGACCCAGGCGCATCTGCGTGATCAGTTGCCGATTCCCCAAGGCCTGGAAACCCTGGTGTTGGGTGAGTCGGATTACCCAGGCTACAGCGACGCCAACCCCAGCATTGCCCTGGATGGCGAAAACCTGGCCTATGTCATCTACACCTCAGGTTCCACCGGTCAGCCAAAAGGCGCGGGCAACCGTCATTCGGCGTTGCTCAACCGCCTGCAATGGATGCAGGAAGCCTATGGGCTGGACGCCGGCGATACCGTGCTGCAAAAGACCCCGTTCAGCTTCGATGTGTCGGTGTGGGAGTTTTTCTGGCCGCTGATGACTGGCGCGCGCCTGGTGGTCGCCGCGCCGGGTGATCACCGTGATCCGGCCAAGCTGATCAACCTGATCAATCACCAACAGGTCACCACGCTGCACTTTGTGCCGTCGATGTTGCAGGCCTTCCTGCAGGATCCGGCGGTGTCGACCTGCCAGAGCCTGCAACGCATTGTGTGCAGTGGCGAGGCCTTGCCGGTGGATGCCCAGCAACAGGTCTTCGCCAAGCTGCCGCACGCCGGACTCTTCAACCTGTACGGCCCGACTGAAGCGGCCATCGACGTGACCCACTGGACTTGCGCGGACGAAGGCCGCGATGCGGTGCCGATCGGCCGTCCGATTGCCAACCTCGGTTGCTACATCCTCGACAGCAACTTCGAACCGGTGCCGGTGGGCGTGCTGGGCGAGTTGTACCTGGGCGGTATCGGCCTGGCGCGGGGTTACCACCGTCGACCGGCGCTCACCGCCGAACGTTTTGTCGCTCACCCGTTCGTCAAGGGCGAACGCCTGTACCGCACCGGCGACCTGGCGCGCTACCGCGACAACGGCGTGATTGAGTACGCCGGGCGTATCGACCATCAGGTCAAGCTGCGTGGCCTGCGCATCGAATTGGGCGAAATCGAGGCGCGCCTGCTGGAGCACGACTGGGTGCGTGAGGCCGCCGTGCTGGCGGTTGACGGTAAATACCTGGTCGGCTACCTGGTGCTGCAAAATGCCAGCGATAACTGGCGTGACGTGCTGGGCGTCCATCTTGGCCAGCACTTGCCGGACTACATGGTGCCCGCGCAATGGGTGCTGCTGGAGCAGATGCCCCTGAGCCCCAACGGCAAGCTGGACCGCAAGGCGCTGCCCAAACCCGAAGCCACTCACCACTACGAAGCGCCGCACAGTGCGCTGGAGCAACAGATCGCCGCGATTTGGGCTGACGTGCTGGGCGTTGAGCAGGTGGGTTTGAACGACAATTTCTTCGAGCGTGGCGGTGATTCGATCATCTCCATCCAGGTGGTCAGCCGCGCTCGGGCGGCCGGTATCCATTTCACCGCCAAGGCGCTGTTCCAGCACCAGACGGTGCGCAGCCTGGCCCGCGTGGCGCAGTTGCAGACGGCACAGGTGATCGACCAGGGCCCGGTGCAGGGCGCGACGCCGTTGCTGCCGTTCCAGCAACTGTTCTTCGACATGCACCTGCCGGACCGTCATCACTGGAACCAGTCCTTGCTGCTGACGCCACGCCAGCCTCTGCTGGCCGAGCCATTGGAAGCTGCGCTGCAAGTGCTCACCCTGCACCACGACGTGCTGCGCCTGAGTTTCAGCCAGCAAGCCGAAGGCTGGACTGCGCGGCATGATGCGCAACCTGCAACACTGCTATGGCAGGCCAGCGTGCAGGACGCCGCCGAACTGCAAGCCCTGTGCGAGCGCGCCCAGCGCAGCCTCGACCTGCAACAAGGCCCATTATTGCGTGCGGTACTCGCAGAAATGGCTGACGGCTCCCAGCGTCTGCTGTTGATCATGCACCACCTGGTAGTGGACGGTGTCTCCTGGCGGGTGTTCCTCGAGGACCTGCAAAGCCTGTATCGCCAGCAGAAATTGCCGGCCAAAACGTCTTCGTTCAAGACCTGGGTCGAGCGTTTGCAGGCGCATGCCCGCAGCGAATCGATCGAGCCGGAAAAAGCCTTCTGGCTGCAACAGCTGCAAGGCGTGCCTGCCGATTTGCCCTGCCGTGATCCGCAAGGCGCACGTCCCGGCCGTCTGGCCCAGACGGTGGTCAGCCAACTGGATGCCGAGCGCACCCGGCAATTGCTGCAACAGGCGCCCACGGCGTATCGCACTCAGATCAACGATCTGCTGCTGACCGCCTTGGCACGCGTCATCTGTCAATGGACCGGGCAAGCCTCCAGCCTGATCCAGCTGGAAGGCCATGGCCGTGAAGACCTGTTCGACGACATCGACCTGACCCGCACCCTGGGCTGGTTCACCAGCCTGTTCCCGGTGCGCCTGACCCCGGCCGAATCCCTGGCCACCTCGATCAAACAGGTCAAGGAGCAACTGCGTGCCGTGCCGGACAAAGGCCTGGGTTTCGGCGCGCTGCGTTACCTGGGTGACGACGCCACGCGCCGGGCGTTCAGCGCGCTGCCGGTGCCGCGCATAACCTTCAACTACCTGGGCCAGTTCGACGGCAGCTTTGACCAGCCGGACGGCCTGTTCACACCAGCTTCCGAACACGCTGGCGCCGAACAGAGCCCAGATGCGCCACTGGGCAACTGGTTGACCCTCAACGGCCAGGTGTACGGCGGCGAACTGCAAATGGGTTGGACCTTCAGCCCGCTGATGTTCGACGCGCCGCAGATCGAAGCCTTGAGCCAGGCCTTCACCCGCGAACTGACCGCATTGGTTGAACACTGCTGCACGCCTGGCAACAACGGCGTGACGGCGTCCGACTTCCCGTTGTCGCGCCTGAACCAGCAGCAGTTGGAATCCCTGCCGTTGGTCGCCGATGCCGTTGAAGACATCTACACCCTGTCGCCGATGCAGCAGGGCATGTTATTCCACACCCTGTATGAACAGACTGCCGGCGACTACATCAACCAGATCCGCGTGACGGCCGATGGCCTGGACGTGGCGCGGTTCCAGCAAGCTTGGGATGCCACGGTGCAAGCCCACGATGTACTGCGCAGCGGGTTCTTTTGGGAGGGCCAGCTCGAATGGCCGTGCCAAGTGGTCTATCGCGAGGCTCGGTTGCCGATCGAACACCTCGATTGGCGCGCGATGCCGGAGCGCGAACTGGAATTGCAGAACCTTCAGGAGGCCCAGCGCCGCCAGGGCTTCGATCTGGCCAAGGCGCCCCTGGTGCGCCTGGTGCTGGTGCGCACCGATGAGCAACGCCATGAACTGATCTACACCAGCCATCACATCTTGATGGATGGGTGGAGCAATTCGCGGCTGTTCGGCGAAGTGCTGCAACGTTATGCCGGTGTCGCAGTGCCTGAAGCGGCCGGGCGTTATCGCGACTACATCGGCTGGCTGCAGCAGCGTGATGCCGCAGCGACTGAAACTTTCTGGCGCGAACAACTGAGCGTTCTGCAAGCACCCACGCGCCTGGGCAGCAGCCAGCCGACGGCGGCGGACGGGCATGGCGAGCATCAGCTCAGCCTGGATCGCGCACTGACTGAACGGCTTGAAGCCTTCGCGCGCAATCACAAGGTCACGCTCAACACCCTGATCCAGGCGGCGTGGCTGGTCCTGTTGCAGCGCCATAGCGGGCAGCCGGTGGTGTCCTTCGGTGCCACCGTGGCCGGGCGCCCGGCAGAGTTGGCGGGGGTGGAGCAGCAGATCGGGCTGTTCATCAACACCCTGCCGGTGATCTGCGCGGTGGACGCCCAGCAGACCGTGGCCGACTGGCTGCAAGCGGTGCAGGCGCAGAACCTGGCGTTGCGTGAGCATGAACACACCGGGCTGTACGATATCCAGCGCTGGGCCGGGCAGGGCGGTGAAGCCTTGTTCGACAACATCCTGGTGTTTGAAAACTATCCGGTGTCCAAGGCCCTGGAGCAGGGCGGTGGCAGTGGCATCCGTTTCGGCCTGCCGGATTCTCGCGAACAAACCAACTTTCCGCTGACGGTGCTGGTGGATGTCGGTGACACGCTGTCTGTGCAATTCAGCTTTGCGCGTGCGCATTTCAACGCAGTCACAGTGCAAACCTATGGCCGCCACCTGGTCAACCTGCTGCAAGCCATGCTCGACGGCGACCAACAACGCCTGGGCGACCTGGCAATGTTGGAGCTGGCTGAACGTCAACAAGTGGTCGTTGACTGGAACGCCACGGCGCAGGACTACCCGTTACAGCACTGTGTGCATCAACTGATTGAACAACAGGTGGCGCGCACGCCGGACGCTGCTGCGCTGGTGTTTGCCGAGCAGCGCTTGAGCTATGACGAGCTGAACCGGCGTGCCAATCGCCTGGCTCATCGATTGATCGAGGCCGGTGTGGGCCCGGACGTGCTGGTGGGCCTGGCGGTAGAGCGTTCGATTGAAATGGTGGTAGGCCTGCTTGCGGTGCTTAAGGCCGGTGGCGCCTATGTGCCGCTGGACCCGGAATACCCGCGTGATCGTTTGGCGTACATGCTCGACGACAGCGGCGTGAAACTGCTGCTGACCCAGGCGCATCTGCTTGAGCAACTGCCGATTCCGCAAGGCTTGAATAGCCTGGTGCTGGGTGAAGCCGCGTTCGAAGGCTACAGCGACGCCAATCCTGAAATTGTGGTGAACGGCGAAAATCTCGCCTACGTGATCTACACCTCAGGCTCCACCGGCCAACCCAAAGGCGCCGGCAACCGTCATTCGGCCCTGGCCAACCGTCTGCAGTGGATGCAGGAGGCTTACGGCCTGGATGTGAGCGATACCGTGTTGCAAAAGACCCCGTTCAGCTTCGACGTATCGGTGTGGGAGTTCTTCTGGCCGCTGATGACTGGCTCACGCCTGGTGGTTGCGGCGCCGGGCGCTCACCGGGATCCGGCCAAGTTGATCAAGCTGATCAATACAGAACAGGTCACCACGCTGCACTTTGTGCCGTCGATGTTGCAGGCCTTCCTGCAAGACCCGACGGTTGCGACCTGTCACACCCTGCACCGCATCGTGTGCAGCGGCGAGGCCTTGCCGGTGGACGCCCAGCAGCAGGTCTTCGCCAAGCTGCCCCAGGCCGGGCTCTACAACCTGTATGGTCCGACCGAAGCCGCCATCGACGTGACCCACTGGACCTGTGTCGATGAAGGCCGCGATGCAGTGCCGATTGGTCGCCCGATTGCCAATCTCGGGTGCTACATCCTCGACAGCAACTTCGAGCCGGTGCCGGTCGGCGTGCTGGGCGAGTTGTACCTGGGCGGCATCGGCCTGGCGCGCGGTTACCATCGTCGTCCAGCACTGACTGCCGAGCGTTTTGTTGCCCACCCGTTCGTCAAGGGCGAGCGCCTGTACCGAACGGGCGACTTGGCGCGTTACCGCGAAGACGGTGTGATCGAGTACGCCGGGCGTATCGACCATCAGGTCAAGCTGCGTGGCCTGCGCATCGAGTTGGGCGAAATCGAAGCGCGCCTGCTGGAACACGACTGGGTGCGTGAGGCCGCCGTACTGGCGGTGGATGGCAAGTTCCTGGTGGGCTACCTGGTGCTGCAAAACGCCGATGACGACTGGCGCGATGTGCTAAGCGCCCATCTGGCGCAACAGCTGCCGGACTACATGGTCCCGGCCCAGTGGATGGTGTTGGAGCAGATGCCCCTGAGCCCCAACGGCAAGCTGGACCGCAAAGCCCTGCCGAAAGCCGACGCCAGCCTGCAAGCCCGGGAGTACGTCGCGCCGAACAGCGAACTGGAGCAACAGATTGCCGCGATCTGGGCCGAAGTGCTGGACGTGGAGCGGGTGGGCCTGCACGACAACTTCTTCGAGCTGGGCGGGCATTCCCTGCTGGCAACCCAGGTGGTGGTGCGCCTGCGCGAGCAGTTGCACGCCGAATTCGACGTCAAATCGATTTTCACCACGCCGACCCTGGCCGAGTTCAGTGCCCATGTCGCCGCCCAGCAAACAAATAATTCGCCGGTGCAGGACGCATTGGCTAAATCCTTGGAGGCCCTCAAACGTCTATCAGCAGAAGATTTGGATAAATTGATTTCCTGAGGGGCGTGGCGTGCAAGCATTAATCGAGTCGGTAGGGTCACTTTCGGCGCAACAAAAGAAAGCGTTGGCGGTAATGCTCAAGCAGCAAGGCATCAACCTGTTTGAGATTGCCCCGGTTTTCAAGCGTCAGGAAGGTGAACCCCTTCGACTCTCTTATGCCCAGGAGCGGCAGTGGTTCTTGTGGCAATTGGAGCCGCAAAGCCCGGCCTACCACCTGCCGCGCGCCCTGCGGTTGAAAGGCCGTCTTGACCGGGCGGCCCTGCAACGCAGCTTCGACAGCCTGATCGCCCGCCACGAAAGCCTGCGCACCTACTTGCATGAGGATCTTGACCAGGTGCTGCAAGTGGTCAGGCCTGAATTGCAGCTGGATATCCCCCTCGAAACGGGTGACGCCGCGCAGCTTGAAGCCCAGGTGCAAGCGGAGGTCGCCAAGCCCTTTGATCTGCAACAAGGCCCGCTGCTGCGGGTCAAGTTGCTGCAGGTGGCGCCCGATGATCACGTGTTGGTGCTGGTGTTGCACCACATCGTCTCCGATGGTTGGTCGATGCAGGTGATGGTCGACGAACTGGTGCAGTTGTACGTCGCCTACAGCCAGGGCCAAGACCTGCGCCTGCCGGACTTGCCGATTCAATACCCGGACTACGCCTTGTGGCAGCGCAGTTGGATGGAAGCCGGCGAAAAAGAGCGTCAGCTCGGTTATTGGTGCGAGCGGTTAGGCGGCGAGCAGCCAGTGTTGGAGTTGCCGCTTGATCACCCGCGTCCGGCCGTGCAGAGCTATCGCGGTGCGCGCCTGGACATTGGCCTGGACGCGGCACTGGTCACGGGCCTCAAGGTGTTGGCCCAGCGCGAAGGCGTGACGCTGTTCATGTTGTTGCTGGCGTCGTTCCAGACCCTGTTGTATCGCTACAGCGGGCAGTCGGACATCCGCATTGGCGTGCCGATTGCCAACCGCAATCGGTCGGAAACCGAGCGGTTGATCGGCTTTTTCGTCAATACCCAGGTACTCAAGGCCGACATCGACGGGCAAATGACCTTCCGTCAGTTGCTAGCCCAGGTCAAGCAACGTGCGCTGGAGGCCCAGAGTCATCAGGACCTGCCGTTCGAACAGTTGGTGGAGGCCTTGCAGCCCGAGCGCAGCCTGAGCCACAACCCACTGTTCCAAGTGATGTTCAACCATCAGACCGAAGGCCGTCGGGTACGTGGTGAGCAGCAGTTGCCGGGGCTGGCGGTGGAAACCCTGGAGTGGGACAGCCTGAGTGCGCAGTTCGACCTGAGCCTGGATACCCAGGAATCGCCCGAAGGCATTTGGGCGTCGCTGACCTATGCCACTGACCTGTTCGACGTGGCGACCGTGCAGCGCATGGCTGAGCATTGGCAAACGTTGTTGCGTTCAGTGGTCGGGCGCGCCGGCAATCGCATTGCGCAACTCGCGATGCTGGTCGACGACGAGCAACGCCGGTTGTTGCAAGACTGGAACCACAGCGCGGCGGCGTTTGAGGACCTTGTGGGTGTACAGGGATTGTTTGAAGCCCAGGTTCAGCAGCATCCCGACGCGGTTGCCTTGTGCCTGGACGATCAGTCCATCAGTTACGCTGAGCTGAACCGTCAGGCAAACCGTCTGGCCCATCACTTGATCAGTCTGGGCATTGGCCCGGAAGTGTTGGTGGGCGTAGCGGTCGAGCGCTCGTTCGATATGGTGGTGAGCCTGCTGGCGGTGCTCAAGGCCGGCGGCGCCTACGTGCCGCTGGACCCGCAATACCCGCGTGAACGCCTGCTGCATATGCTCGAAGACAGCGGCGTGCGCCTGGTGCTGACCCAGGCCCATGTGCCGATGCCATTGCCCGAAGGCATGGCGACGCTGGACCTGGCGGATGCGCGCCTGGCGCTGTGCCCTGAGCGCGACCCGCAGGTAGCGGTCTCGCCGCAAAACCTGGCCTACGTAATCTACACCTCGGGCTCCACCGGCAAGCCCAAGGGCGTGGCGATCAACCATGCGGCACTCACCGAGTTTTCCAGCATTGCCGCGGGTTATTCACGGTTGACCCGTGAGGATCGCGTGCTTCAATTCGCGACCCTCAACTTCGACGGTTTCGTCGAGCAGCTGTACCCGGCATTGACCCACGGCGCCACCGTGGTGCTGCGCGGTCCGGAGTTGTGGGACAGCGCGCGGTTGTACGATGAAATCATCGCCCAGGGCATTACCCTGGCCGACTTGCCGACCGCCTATTGGAACCTGTTCCTGCTCGACTGCCTGGCCGCCGGCCCGCGCTCCTACGGCGCGCTTCGCCAGATCCACATCGGCGGCGAAGCCATGCCGCTGGACGGTCCGGCACAGTGGTTGAACGCCGGGCTCGGCCATGTGCGTTTGCTCAACACCTATGGGCCGACCGAAGCCACCGTGGTATCGAGCGTGCTGGACTGCACGGCGGGCACCGAACTGATCGGCGCCACCGCCAGCCCGATTGGCCGCTCGCTGCCAGGTCGCGCGTTGTATGTACTGGATCGCGATCTGAACCTGGCACCGTTGGGCGCCGTGGGCGAGTTGTATATCGGCAGCCGCTGTGGCCTGGCGCGTGCCTATCTGAACCGTGCGTTGCTGACGGCTGAGCGTTTTGTGCCGGACCCTTTCGGTGAGGCCGGCGAGCGTCTGTACCGTACCGGCGACCTGGCACGCTACCGCGCTGACGGAGTAATCGAGTACGTCGGCCGGGTCGACCATCAAGTGAAAATCCGCGGTTTCCGCATCGAGCTGGGTGAAATCGAAGCGCTGTTGCTGGCCCAGGCGGGCGTGCGTGAGACGCTGGTGTTGGCGGCCGACAACCAGCTCGTTGCTTATTTGGTTGCCGAGCAAAACGACGCCGAAGCGCTCAAGTCGATCCTGCGTGAACAATTACCGGATTACATGGTGCCTGCGCACCTGATCTTCCTTGAACGCATGCCGCTGAACCCGAATGGCAAGCTGGACCGCCAGGCACTGCCCAAGCCGGATGCCAGCCAATCGCAGCAGGTGTGGGTCGCGCCGGTCACCGAACTGGAGCAGCAAGTCGCCGCAGTGTGGGCCGATATTCTCGGCGCCGAGCGGGTAGGGCTGACTGACCACTTCTTTGAGATGGGCGGGCATTCGTTGTTGGCGATGCAGGTGGTGTCGCGCCTGCGTCATGCACTGGGGCGTGAAGTCCCGCTGAAACTGATGTTCGAGCAACCGCGCCTTGAAGGTTTTGCCGCCACACTGCACGCACTGGAGGCGCCGGAAGGTGAGCAGGCGCCGCCGCTGCTGGCGGTCGGCCGCGAACACCCACTGCCGCTGTCTTACGCCCAGGAGCGCCAGTGGTTTCTCTGGCAGTTGGACCCGGACAGCGCTGCGTACCATATCCCCAGCGCCTTGCGCCTCAAGGGGGCTTTGGATGTCTCGGCGCTGCAGCGCAGTTTCGAGGCCCTGGTGGCGCGCCATGAAAGCCTGCGCACCCATGTGCAAGTGCAGCCGGAGGGCGCGCGGCAAGTGATTCGAACTGACGCCGCCTTGCCGATCAGGTTGGGCGAGGTCAACGAGGCCGATCTCCAGGCCCAGGTCGAGGCCGAGATCGCCCGGCCATTCGATTTGCAAGAGGGGCCGTTGTTGCGCGTGACCCTCCTGCGCCTGGCCGAAGACGACCATGTGTTGGTGGTGGTGCAGCATCACATTGTGTCCGATGGTTGGTCGATGCAAGTGATGGTCGATGAGTGGGTGCAGTTGTATGCCGCATTCAGCCAGGGCCGGGCGCCAGACCTGCCGGGTATGCCGATCCAGTACGCCGACTATGCCGTGTGGCAACGCACCTGGATGGAGGCTGGGGAAAAAGCCCGCCAGCTCGATTACTGGCGTGACCTGCTCGGCGGTGAACAACCCGTGCTGGAATTGCCGTTCGACCATCAGCGTCCGGCACAACAGAGCCATCGCGGCGCGCGCCTGGACGTAGCGCTGCCGACCACCCTGGCCGCCGAGCTCAAGGCCTTGGCCCAGGCGCAGGGCGTGACCCTGTTCATGTTGCTGCTGGCCTCGTTCCAGACCTTGTTGCACCGCTACAGCGGCCAGCAGGACATTCGGGTCGGTGTGCCGATCGCCAACCGCAACCGGGTCGAGACCGAGCGGCTGATCGGCTTTTTCGTCAATACCCAGGTGCTCAAGGCCGATATCGATGGGCAAACCACCGTTGCCCAGTTACTGGCCCAGGTCAAGCAGCGCGCGCTGGAAGCCCAGGCGCACCAGGACCTGCCGTTCGAGCAACTGGTCGAAGCCTTGCAGCCCGAGCGTAGCCTGAGTCTCAACCCGCTGTTCCAGGTGATGTTCAACTACCAGGCCGAAGGTCGTACCGGTGATAAACCCCAGGCGCTGGCGCAGTTGCGCATCGAAGGCTTGGCGTGGGACCGGCTTACCGCCCATTTCGACCTTGACCTGGATGTCCAGCAAAGTCCGGACGGGCTCTGGGCTTCGCTGGGGTATGCCACCGACCTGTTCGAAGCGTCGACCATCGAACGCATGGCGCGGCATTGGCAGAACCTGTTGCAGGCGATGGTTGCCGATCAAGAGCAAACCATCGCGCGCCTGAACCTGCTTGACTTTGATGAGCAGCAACACATTCTTCAACTGTGGAACCAGGCAGATGCAGGCTTCTCGGCCGAGCGTCTTGTGCATGAGTTGGTGGCTGATCGCGCCAGGGAAAATCCGGACGCGGTCGCGGTCAAATTCGACGCGCAAACCCTGAGCTATGGCGAGCTGGACAGCCAGGCCAATCGCCTGGCCCACGCCTTGATCGCCCGTGGCGTCGGCCCGGAAGTGCGCGTGGCGATTGCCATGCCACGCAGCGCCGAAAGCCTGGTGGCGTTCCTCGCGGTGATGAAAGCCGGTGGCGTGTATGTGCCGCTGGACATCGAATACCCGCGTGACCGCCTGCTGTACATGATGCAAGACAGCCGTGCGCAATTGTTGCTGACCCATAGCCGCGCGTTGCAGCAACTGCCGATTCCCGAGGGCTTGGACACCCTGGCGATTGATCGCACCGAAGACTGGGCCGATTACCGCGACACTGCGCCGGACGTGAAGCTGGACGGCGATAACCTGGCCTACGTGATCTACACCTCCGGCTCCACCGGCATGCCAAAAGGCGTGGCAGTGTCCCATGGCCCGTTGGTGGCGCACATCATCGCCACCGGCGAGCGCTATGAAACATCGCCGGCTGACTGTGAACTGCACTTCATGTCGTTCGCCTTCGACGGCTCCCACGAAGGCTGGATGCACCCGCTGATCAATGGCGCCAGCGTGCTGGTCCGTGACGACAGCCTGTGGCTGCCCGAATACACCTACGCACAAATGCACCGCCACAATGTGACCATGGCGGTGTTCCCGCCGGTGTACCTGCAACAGTTGGCCGAGCATGCCGAGCGTGACGGCAACCCACCCAAGGTGCGTGTGTACTGCTTTGGCGGTGATGCGGTAGCCCAGGCCAGCTACGACCTGGCCTGGCGCGCACTCAAGCCGACTTACCTGTTCAACGGTTACGGCCCGACTGAAACCGTGGTCACGCCGTTGCTGTGGAAGGCTCGCCGTGGCGATCCATGCGGCGCGGTTTATGCCCCAATCGGCACCTTGCTGGGCAACCGCAGCGGCTACGTGCTGGACTCGCAACTCAACCTGCAACCCATCGGCGTAGCTGGCGAGTTGTACCTGGGCGGCGAAGGCGTGGCACGGGGTTATCTGGAACGGCCGGCACTGACTGCCGAGCGTTTTGTGCCGGACCCATTCGGCAAACCTGGCAGCCGCGTGTATCGCAGCGGCGACCTGACCCGTGGCCGTCCGGATGGCGTGGTGGATTACCTCGGGCGTGTCGACCATCAGGTGAAGATCCGTGGTTTCCGCATCGAACTGGGCGAGATCGAAGCGCGCCTGCGTGAGCAGGACAACGTTGGCGAAACCGTGGTGGTCGCCCAGGACGGTCCGACCGGCAAACAACTGGTGGCGTATGTCGTGCCGGCCGAGGGCCCGCTCGCCAATGAAACCCAATTGCGCGAAACCTTGCGCCGTGCGCTGAAAACCCATCTGCCGGATTACATGGTGCCCGCGCACTTCATGTTCCTGGCGCAGATGCCGCTGACCCCCAACGGCAAGCTCGACCGCAAGGGCCTGCCGCAGCCGGACACCGCGCAGTCGCAAGGCGTCTGGGTTGAGCCGGTAACGCCGTTGCAGCAGCAGGTCGCGGCGATCTGGGCGCAGGTGTTGGGGGCCGAGCGTATCGGCCTGAACGATCACTTCTTCGAGCTTGGCGGGCATTCGTTGCTGGCCATGCAGGTGATCTCGCGTGTGCGTCAACTGCTTGGACGAGAGGTCGCCTTGCGCACCTTGTTCGAGGCGCCGCAGTTGGAAGGCTTTGTGTTGGCCTCGCAGGCTGCGGACCAGACGCTGGCGCCGCCGATGCTGGCGGTCGGGCGTGACCAGCCGTTGGCGCTGTCGTTTGCTCAGGAACGCCAGTGGTTCCTTTGGCAACTGGACCCGCACAGCGCGGCTTACCATATTCCCAGCGTGTTACGCCTGAACGGGCACTTGGACCAACAGGCCTTGCAGCGCAGCTTCGACGCACTGGTGATGCGTCATGAGAGCCTGCGTACCCAGGTCTACCAGGATGGCGAGCGTGCGGTTCAAGTGATTCGCCCAGCCACTGCGCTGGTGATTGCACGGGCAGATGCCGACGCCGTCCATCTTCAACAGCAGGTCGAAGCCGAGATTGCCCGGCCCTTCGACTTGCAGAGTGGCCCACTGCTGCGCGTCACCTTGCTGCGTCTGACTGACGATGAACATGTACTGGTGCTGGTGCAGCATCACATCGTGACAGACGGCTGGTCGATGCAAGTGATGGTCGATGAGTTGGTACAGCTATACGCCGCCTACAGCCAGGGCCAGACGCCGCAGTTGCCGGAACTGGCGCTGCAATACGCCGATTACGCGCACTGGCAGCGCCAGTGGATGGCGGCGGGCGAGCGCGAACGTCAATTGGCGTATTGGCAGCAACTGTTAGGCGGCGAACAGCCGGTACTGGAACTGCCCACTGCGAATGCGCGGCCGGCGCTGCAAAGCTACCGTGGCGCCAGCCTGCAACTTGAATTGCCGCCCGCGCTGGCCGCCGGGCTCAATGCTCTGGCGCAGCGTGAAGGCGTCACGTTGTTCATGGTGTTGCTGGCGTCTTTCCAGAGTCTGCTGTACCGCTACAGTGGCCAGCAGGACATCCGCGTCGGTGTGCCAATCGCCAACCGCAGCCGGGTTGAGGTGGAACGCCTTGTCGGGTTCTTCGTCAACACTCAGGTATTCAAGGCGGATATCGATGGGCAGCTCTCTGTCGGCCAATTGTTGCAGCAGGTCAAGCGCCGCAGCCTGGACGCCCAGAGCCATCAGGACCTGCCGTTCGAGCAGTTGGTGGAGGCCCTGCAACCAGAGCGCAGCCTCAGCCATAACCCGCTGTTCCAGGTGATGTTCAACCACCAGAGTGAGGCGGGGTTGATGACGTCGGGGCAGTCACTGCCGGACTTGCGCGTAGAAGGGCTGGATTGGGGCAGCCAGACCGCGCAGTTCGACCTGAGCCTGGACACCCAGGCTTCGGCGGAGGGTATCCACGCCACCCTGACGTACGCGACCGACCTGTTTGCGCCCGCCGTTCTCGAGCGCATGCTGGCCCATTGGCAGAACCTGTTGTGGGGCATGCTGGATGATCCGCAACAGCGGGTCAGCCAGTTGCCGCTGCTGGAGCCTGTCGAACAGCAGACCCTCGTAAGGCAATGGAATGCCACGGCGCGCGACTATCCACAACAGCCGGTGCATCAATTGATCGAAGCGCAGGTTGCGCAGACGCCGGATGCCCCCGCACTGGTCTTCGCCGCGCAGCGCCTGAGCTATGCCGACTTGAACCGGCGCGCCAACCGTCTTGCCCATCGCTTGATCCAGGCTGGCGTCGGGCCGGACGTGTTGGTCGGATTGGTCGTGGAGCGTTCCATCGAGATGGTGGTCGGCCTGCTCGCCGTGCTCAAGGCCGGCGGTGCCTATGTGCCGCTGGACCCGGATTACCCGCCTGAGCGCCTGGCGTACATGCTTGAAGACAGCGGCGTGAAGCTGCTGTTGACCCAGTCCCACCTGCTGGAACAACTACCGCGTGCCGAAGGCATCGAATGCCTGTTGCTGGGCGGCTCTGGGTTCGAAGACTTCCCTGACACCAATCCCGGCCTTGCGCTGGACGGCGAGAACCTCGCGTATGTGATCTACACCTCCGGCTCCACCGGCCAGCCCAAGGGCGCGGGCAACCGCCATTCGGCATTGACCAACCGCTTGTGCTGGATGCAAGAGGCCTACCACTTGACCCCTCGCGATACGGTGTTGCAGAAGACACCGTTCAGCTTCGACGTGTCGGTTTGGGAGTTCTTCTGGCCGTTGATGGCCGGTGCGCGCCTGGTGGTCGCGGCGCCGGGGGATCACCGTGATCCGGCGAGGATGGTGGCGCTGATCAACGCCGAACAGGTGACGACGCTGCACTTTGTGCCATCGATGCTGCAGGCGTTCATGCAGGATGCGGCGGTCTCCAGTTGCCAGAGCTTGCGCCGCATTGTATGCAGCGGTGAAGCGTTGCCGGTGGACGCGCAGCAACAGGTCTTTGCCAAATTGCCTGCGGCCAGCCTGTACAACCTGTACGGGCCGACGGAAGCGGCCATCGACGTGACCCACTGGACCTGCGTCGATGAACAACGCGACACGGTACCCATCGGCCAGCCGATCGCCAATCTGCAGACTTACGTGCTGGATGCCCAGTTGCAAGCGGTCCCCGTCGGCGTGGCGGGCGAGTTGTACTTGGGCGGCCTGGGCCTGGCGCGCGGCTACCACCGCCGTCCCGCGCTGACTGCTGAACGTTTCATTGCCTCGCCGTTCGAGTCGGGGGCGCGCTTGTACCGCACGGGTGACCGTGTGCGCCAGCGCGCCGACGGTGTGATCGAATACCTCGGGCGCCTGGATCATCAGGTCAAGTTGCGTGGCTTGCGTATTGAATTGGGTGAAATCGAAGCACGCATCCTCGAAACCGCTGAAGTCCAAGAGGCGTCGGTGCAGGTGGTCGATGGCAAGCATCTGGTCGGCTACCTGGTGCTGCAAACGCCCGGTGAGCACTGGCGCGAACCGCTCAGTGCGCACCTTGCGGCGAATTTACCCGACTACATGATTCCGGCGCAGTGGGTGTTGCTGGAACAGATGCCCCTGAGCCCGAACGGCAAACTGGACCGCAAGGCCTTGCCCAAGCCCGACGCGTCTCAGCACCAGCAGGTGTTCCGCGCGCCACACACCGAGCAGGAACAGCGCCTTGCAACGATCTGGGGCGAGGTGCTGGATGTCGAGCGAGTTGGGCTGGATGACAACTTCTTTGAACTGGGCGGTCACTCGCTGCTGGTATTGATGCTCAAGGAACGCATCCGCAAGGCCACCGGCAAGACGCTGTCGGTCAGCCAATTGATGCTTAACCCCACGGTCGCAGGGCAGGTGAATTGCCTGGGCAACGGCGCGGGGCAGTCGCTGATCGTCAAGCTCAACAGCCAGACCGAAGGCACGCCGCTGTTCCTGTTCCACCCAAGCTACGGCTCGGTGCATTGCTACAAGGCCATCGGACTGGCACTGCGCGAGCGGCGGCCGGTGATGGGCGTGATCTGCCGCGCGTTGGCCGAGGAGGGTAGCGCCGTACCGAGCTGGCAAGCGATGGTCGAGGACTACACCGGGCAATTGCTCGATGCGTTGCCTGAGGGGCGCTATCGTCTCGCGGGCTGGTCCATGGGCGGTAACCTGGCCATGGAAGTCGCCTATGCCTTGGAGCAAGCCGGGCGTGAGGTGGAAGTGGTCGGCTGGATCGATGCTTCGCCGCCTTACTGGCTCAAGGCTTACTGGGACGCAGCGGTGATTGCGGATGACGATGATCTGTCGGTCAACCAGCGCCGCGTTGAACTGTTGCAGGTGATGTTCCCGGCGTCGAGCCAGCAGATCCGCACCGCCTGGTTGGACAGCCAGGCATTCTTCAGTGATGAAGCGCAGCAATGGCAGGCACTGGGCGCCTGGGCTGAAGAGGCGTTGGGCGAGACGTTCCGGGAAATCAAGGCAAGCTTGCTTGAAGGGGATGAAGCGCAGATCTCCTGGGAGCTAGACCGCACCCTGGGCCAGCGGCTCAAGGACGCCGACTTCAAACCGCTCAAGGCGCCGCTCCGCTGCTGGTGGGCCGCCGGCAGCCGTGCAGGCCAGCATCGCCAATTGATTGAAGCGACCATGGAGCAGGTGGTGGGCCAGGGGTGTGTCCAACAGTCGGTGCTGATCGACTCCACCCACGATCGCATCATCGATAACGCTGCGTTTGTGCAGAGCTTCGCCGATGCGATGAAGTAACGGTCGGCAGCAACCCAAGCCCCTGGCCTCTACGGCCAGGGGCTTTTTTTGCGCCGGGTGTACGGGCAGGCGCGTACTAAAAAGCCCCTGGTCATTGCGCATGGCCAGGGGCTTGGTTGGAACGGCTAGCGTCTATGCATCAGAAGTTCCAGCGGGTGCTGAGCATGATGTTACGCGGGTCACCGTAGTAGACCGAATTGTAGAAGCCGATGTTGGTGTAGTACTTCTTGTCGAAGATGTTGTTGACATTGAGGCTGGCCGATACGTTCTCGGTGACCTGGTAACGGGCCATCAGGTCCACCAGCCAGAGCGGATCCTGGGAGAGTTTATCCTGGCTGCCGGTGGCGTAGTTGTTGGTCAGCACCTTCCAGCCCGTACCCTGCCAGCGCACGCCGCTGCCCAGGGTCAGCTTGTCGAGGGCGCCGGTCAGCTTGTAGCTGGTGTAGAGGTTGATTTGGTCTTCCGGCTCCCAGGTCGAGAGTTTTTCACCGTCTTTGTCGCGCATGATCTTGTGCGTGTAGCCCGCCTGCAACTGCCAGCCGGGGGCCAGCTCGCCGGAGACTTCCGCTTCATAGCCCTTGGTCTTGGCCTCGGTGCCCTTGGACGCGTAGTCAAGACCAGGGTAGCTGTCGGGTATGTAGTCATTGTCGTCGATGGCACGGTTTTTCTCGTGTACTTCGAAGTAGGCGAGGCTGGCGTTGAGGCGGCCATCGAAGAACTCGCCCTTGAAGCCGACCTCATAGTTCTTGCCTTCATCCGGTTCGATCGGCTTGTTATTGCGGTCGCGGTAGTCGTCCTGAGGCAGGTAGATCTCGGTGAAGCTGGCATAGGCCGAGAGGTTCTCGGTGAAGTCGTAGGTTAGGCCGGCGTAAGGCACGACCTTGCCGGTGTCCTTGACCTGGCTGGTGCCGCTGACCTCGTAGTTGTTGACTCGGGTACCCAGGATCAGGTGCCAGTCATCGGCCAGGCTGAAGCGGCCGGTGATGTACTGGGCGCTCTGGCGGGTCAGCTCGTCGTTGCGCTTGGTCTGCGGGCCACGGTCAGGCTTGGGTGCGTCGCCGTCCCAATCGAAGTAATCGTGGCTGTTGTTGTAGTTGGTGGCGTTGGTGTAGTCGCGGCCCAGCCAGCGGGAGCGCGAGACCGAGGCGCCGACCACCAGTTCATGCTCGCGGCCGAACAGGCTGAAAGGCCCGGTGGCGTACAGGTCGCCGGTGTCGCTGGTGGTCTCGCCATTGTAGGTACGCGTAAGCAGCGAAGCCTTGCCGGTGGCTGCGTTCGGTGCTAGCAGGGCGGACAACGGTGCCTTGTAGCCATTGATCTGGTGGTTGTACTGCGCCTTGCCAACCCAGCCGTTATCGAACGTATGTTCCAGGGTCGCGAACCCGGTGCGGGTGTACTGGGCCCACTTGCTGTACTTGGCGCCGTTGTTGAACGAACGCGAGGTGCTGATGCGGTTGCCCACGGAGTCATACAGCGACGCCGCCCCTGACCAGCTGGAGCCTTGTGGGTCGCTGTCCTGGTAGTCACCGCCGACGGTCAGCAGCGTGTCCGGCGCCAGATCGAATTCCAGGATGCCGTAGTACACGTTGGTCTTGCGCTGGTAGTGATCGAGGAACGTGTGTTTGTCCTGGTAGGCCGCCACCGCACGGCCACGCACGTTGCCGGATTCGGTGAGCGGACCGCTCACATCCACTTCCGAGCGGTAGTTGTCCCAGGAACCGGCGCCCAGGTCGATGTAGCCCTTGAATTCCGAGGTCGGCTTCTTGCGGACCATGTTGATGGTGCCGCCAGGGCCACCGGCGCCGGTCAGCAGGCCGGTCGCGCCCTTGAGGATTTCGACGCGGTCGTAGATCACTGTGTCGGTCAGGGTGTGGCCGGACGAATACTGGGCGTCTTGCAGGATGGGAATGCCGTCGTACTGGAAGTTCTGGATGGCAAAGCCACGGGAGAAGTAGCTGGTGCGTTCGCTGTCATACGCGGCAACAGTGATGCCCGGGGTATGGCGCATCACGTCGTCGATCGACTTGAGGTTGAAGTCATCCATGGCCTGGCGGGTCACCACCGAGATCGATTGCGGCGTCTCCCGTGGCGTCAGCACCATGCGGGTCGCGGTCGCGATGGTCCCGGGCGTATAGGAACCCGAACCTTCGGTAATGGTGCCGAGCTGGTTGGCGGTCACCTGGGTGGCGCCCAGCTCCAGGGCGGACGAGCGGCCGGCAGTCAGTGTCATCGTGTTGCCTTGCAGGTCGAAGTCCACGCCGGTGCCGGTCAGCAGCGTGGTCATGGCCTGGCCAGGCTGCAACTTGCCCTTGACCTTGTGGCTGCGTTTGCCTTCGACGTCGGTCGGGCTGTACAGCACTTGCAGGTTGGCCTGCTTACCAAATTCTTGAAGAGCGCTACCCAGCGACTGTGCAGGGACATTCAGCTCGATCTCCTGCGCCTGAACATAACCGGCGACTGGCAGCGTCAGCGCAACGGCAATCGCGCCAGGTCGCACGTGGGTGTTCAAGAGGCGGCGCATGGAGAGTGCCTTGCTCAAGGGACTCAGACCAAATGTTGCTGGCATGGGTGAATTCTCTTCTAGGTATTTAGTGGGCAGATTTTAAATATTTGTTGGGGTTGGTTCTCATTACCACTAGTGAGACGTTCCTACCTGCAGAAACCGGAAAAGAAATTCACGCCGGTTCCATTTCGTGCACCACTTGGCCGGCGCGCAGGCGCACCAACTGGTCGGCGATGTCGAAATAGCGGTCGTCGTGGCTGATCACGATGATGGTCTTGCCCAGGCGCTTGAGGTCCGGCAGCAACTCGGTATAGAAAACGCGGCGGAAGGCCGGGTCCTGGTCGGCGGCCCATTCGTCGAACACCAGCACCGGCCGTTCTTCCAGCCAGGCGTTGACCAGGGCCAGGCGTTTGCGTTGGCCGGTGGACAGGTCGGTGGTGCTGAACACGCCGTCCTTGACGCTGACCTTGTGCGCGATTTCCAGGCGCTCCAGGTACTTGGTCGCGCTGTCCAGTGACTGGGTGGCGCTGCCTTGGACCAGGTCATCGAACAGGTAATAGTCAGCAAACACCGTGGTGAACAACTGGCGGTAGTCGTCGCGCGCCGGATCGGTCACGGTTTCGCCATTGAGGCGAATTTCCCCGGCCTGGGGTTGGTACAGGCCCAGCAACAGCTTGATCAGGGTGGTCTTGCCGCAGCCGTTCTCGCCCACGATAAACACGATGTCGCCCTGCTTGATGCTCAGGTTGATCGGCCCAAGGTGGAAGGGTTGGCTGCCTTCCACCGGCGGCGGGCTGTAGCTGACGCCGCGCAGTTCCAGGCTGTTGACCACCGGCGTGGGGGCTTCGCTGCCATCCATCAACAGGTGGGGTTCGGGCGACGAGAAGCGGTCGGACAATTCGGTGATGCGCGCAAAGGCAATCCGCGCCTTGCCGATGATTGGCAAGTAACCCACCACATGCTCCAAGGGGCCTTTCATGTACAACAGCACCAGTACGAAGCCGGTGATCACCGCCGGGTCCGGGTTGGGGCTGTAGGCCTGCATCGCCAGGGCCAGGCCGATGACCACGAAAAACAGCATCGAGCCGAAGGTTTTGGCGACGATATAGATGTTCACCGAGCGCACCTGGATATCGCTGATACGGTCGGCGGTTTCCTGGATGCGGTGGGTGTTCATGCGGTAGCGGCGGGGCCGGTGGATGCGCAATTCCTTGGCGCCCGAGGCGATTGCGGAATAGTAGCGTTGCAGCTCGTCTTCTTGGTCGCGGGCCTCATCGAAACCGCGAATGCCCTTGGCACCGGCGATGAATTGCACGCTGCTGCCAATGATGATGGCGACCACCATCATCAGGAACATCGGCACCGACAGGTAGGCCAGGTAGCCCAGGCAGCCCAGGGTCACCGTCGTTGCGATGGCCAGCGGAGTGAAGGCGAAGGAAAAGTCACTGATGGTGTCGACATCATGGGTCAGCACCGGAATCAGGCGGTGGGAGCGGTACTGTTCGATCTGTTCGATGGGCGCCGACAGCACTTTTTCACCCAGGTCCTTGCGCAGGGCCGCGATAATTCGCTGGCCGACGTAGTTGGTGCCGATATCCGAGACGATCGAGCTGGTCAGGGCCAACAGGCACAACGCCGCAAACGTCAGGATCACCCCCTGCGTCATCCCGGTCGTAGAGTGCAGGGCGTTGTTGATCGTCGCCAGCAGCAACGTGATGGCCAGGCCGCCGGCCATGCCCAGGGCGACGGAGACCGTCACGATGGTGCGAAAGGGCCTGAGCAATGCGAGCAGACCGTTGAAGGCGCCGTGCTTGGGGTCGGTCATAAATACTTCCCGGAAAGTGAAAAAAGAGGGGGCTGGGCACACAGACCCTTACCCATGACAAACGAAGGATTGGCGCGACTATTTAGCTCGGTGTGCCGGGCGGTGAAGGGGGTGGATAAATTGCAAGGGGGCTGGTTCGTTCTTGTGGTGTAGGCGCACGCGTATTGGCGTGCCTGATCTATCCAGCGAGAGCGAAACAATGACGAAAAAGAATCTGGTGTACGTGTGGTCCTTGCGCAATGCCGCGGCCGACAAGGCCGGGCAGCCGGTGGCCTACAAGGACCATGAGCGCTACATGATGTCGGTGCTGGAATCCCTGGTGGGGGCGCTGAACGACACGCCGCTGGGCGAGGCCTACAACCTGGTGGGCGTGGTGTATGACGATGACGAGCAGAACCCGCGGGATCAGCAATTGGTGGCCGACTACGGTTTTGCCTACCAGCCGGGTCGCCAGTGGCTGTATCCGGCCGACCTGCGCGTGCAGGGGCGCCGGGTCAATGACTTGCTGCTGAGCGTGCCGTCGACCTATCGACGCCTGCCACGGGGCAGTGCGGAACATATCGCCGGCAAGCAGGATTTCGAACGCCGCCTGCATGACACGCTGGTGGAGTTGAAGGCCGATATCGTGGTACTGGACGGCCTGCTGGTGATCCTGGATGAGCTGGTGCGCCCTGGTGCGCCGTTTGCCCGGCGCATCATGAACATCCATCCGGGCATTACCCGTATTGAATCGCCGTACGAGCGCCGTGGTGCCTACGCCACCTGGAACGCCTTGTATGGCGCACGTGGTCTGACGGTTACGGATTGGGCGACCAAGGCCACCACGCCTTCGGAACCGCTGTACCTCACCGGCGCCTCGTTCCACTACGTCGACAACGGCATTGATTCGGGCGAGGTGTTCCACGACGTGCTCAAGACCGAGATCACGCCGGAAGACACCATCCTCGAATTGCGCTGGAACAACTTCAACAACAGCCTGTTCCCGGCGTTGCATGAAGGCTTGGCGTTGCTGGCGCAGAAGGGAATCTAAGCGGGCACGGTTAAGAATGTGGGAGCGGGTTTGCTCCCACATTAAATCTCCTGGGTGTTACAGGTCGCGCACTACGCGGAACCCAATCCAATCCCCCCGCGTCTGCGGATAGATGGTGTTGCGATTCCCCGAGCGCGAAAACACCGGCGCTTCACCCCAGTCATTGCCCCGGATCATGTAGCCCTCGCAGTTCGGCTCCATCCACGCGCTGCCATCGGTAGGCGCGCCGATGTAGTTGGGATGTTCGCAGTCGGCCACTCGCTCGTAGACGTTGCCATGCATGTCGTACATGCCAAACGCATTCGGCGGGTAACTGCCGACCGGCGACGAGTAGCTGTAGCCATCTGTGGGGCCATAGGTATTGGCGTGCTTGGCGATGCTGTAGTCCTTGCCTTCATCGAACGGGAAGGGGAACGGTCCGGTAGAGCCGGCGCGTGCGGCGTATTCGCGCTGGGACTCGCTGACCATGTGGTACTGCTGGCCGGTCTTTTTCGATAGCCAAGCTACATAGTTCTTGATGTCATCCATGTCCATGCACACCGCCGGCTGGCGCGGGCCTTGGGGATAGCGTGGCTTGCTGGCGATGCACTCGCGGCCTGGGCGGGTGTCGCCATCGGCGATCTTCACGCCGGTCTGGCGCACGTAGCTGTCCCATTCGCCAGCGGTGATGTGGAAGCGGCTCATGGCGAATGGCTTGGCGAAGGTCACCTCATGCATCGGGCCTTCATCCGGCTCGCGGCCGACTTCATCCTCGGGCGTGCCCATGGTGAAGGTGCCGGCGGGCAGCACCACCATTTCCGGGCAGTCCTTGCAATCCTTGAACACCTTGCCGGGTTGCGGCGCGGCGGCCTGGGCCAGGTTGGGCAGCAAGGCGCCGCACAGGGCGGTGAGCGCCAGGGCCGTGAGGGGTTTGTTCATGTGGGCCTCTCATTCAAAGGGGAAAAGGTGTGCGTCACGCCCGCTGGCTCAGCAAGGTCATGAAGCGCTGGATCTCGGAGGAGGAATTGAGCAGGCCGGGGGCGGTGCGGATCACCGGGCCGACATCGCGGTCCACCGCGTCGATCACCACGCGGTTTTTCATCATGTAGGCCGCCACGGCATCACTGTCCTGGCCTTTGACGCGGAAGAAAGTGAAACCAGCGGACAGTTCAGGGCTGTGCGGGGTGACCAGTTCGATCTTCGGGTGGGTCAGCAATTGCTCTTTCAGTTCGGTATTGAGTGCGTGAATCCGCGCCTGCACCTGCGCCTTGCCCAGTTGCAGGTGCAGTTTGAAGGCCTCGTCCGCCGCCCAGCGATGCTCGAAGGCGTGGTAGCCGCCCGGGGTCATGATGGTGGCGAAGTCCTTGTCTTCGGAAAAGGTCGGTACCATCGGTGTCACATACTTGTTTTGCGAGTCGCGGGCGCAGACCAGGCCGGTGCCGCGTGGACCGAACATCCATTTGTGGGTGCCGGCGATGAAAAAGTCGCAGTGCATGTCCGGGAAGTCGAGGTTTTCCACGCCGAAACCGTGCACGCCGTCCACTACATAGAGGATGCGGTCCTTGTCGTCACGGTTGCGGTTGTGTTCTTCCACCAGCTTGCCGATCTCGCCGATGGGCAGCTTCACGCCGCTGCCGGACTGCACCCAGGTCATGCCGAGTACGCGGGTGTTGGCGCGGATATTGCGCTGGATGTTGCCCAGCACCTCGTCGGCCGATACGCGGTTGGCGTTGTCGAACAGGCGAATCTTGCGGACCTGGGTCTGCTCTTTGCGCACCCGGAAATCCAGGCTGAACTCGGTGGCGTAGTGTTCGTGGACGGTGGTGAGGATCTCCTGGTCAGGCCGTACCTTGATCCCGCCATAAATCATCGCCAAACCTTCGGACGTACTTCCGGTCAGGGCGATTTGCGGTGGGGTGGCCTTCAGGTAACGGCCGGCCCATTCGCGCACCTGGCCTTCGCGCTTCCAGGTTTCCTGCAGGTCCCAGTCCATGGCCAGCCCTGGGTTGCGGTCGATCTGCGCGCGGTAGCGCTCGATGGCCTCGCGCACCGGCTTGGGGTGAGTTGCCACCAGAAAGTTGGAAAAATGCAGGTAGTCCGGGTCCTGGTTGAACAGTTGCTTGAGTCCCGTCCATGGGTCATCGGTTGCTGCGTTGGCGGCGATGGCCTGCGGAAGCAGGGCGGCGCCTAGTGGCAGGCTGGCGGCAAGTACCCCAGCCTGCTTGAGAAAGGTACGGCGGTCGGTCATGGACGGGCTTCTAGATGATTAACGGTTGGCCAAGGGCTTGGCGGCTTTTTGGACCTGGTCCCACACCCGCAGGAAGTTGCCTCCCCACAGCTTGGCAATATCGGCTTCGGAGTAGCCGCGTTGGATCAGTTCGGCGGTGACGTTGCGTATTTCGCCGACGTTGTTCCAACCCTGGACGCCGCCGCCATCGTTGAAGTCCGACGACAGGCCGACATGGTCGATGCCGATCTTGCGCACGGTGTAGTCGATGGCATCGCCCAGGTCCTTGAGGGTGGCCTTCGGTTCTTCATCGAGGATGCCGTACAGCGCGCTGGCGTACTCGCCGAACTTGTGTTCCGGCCAGGCGGCGATGATCGCGTCGCCCGGCATAAGGGCCACGGCCAGGTTAGGCAGGGGCGGCAGGTCGAAGCGTGCGCGCAGGGCGTTGAGTTTGTCCTGGGTCGGCTGGCTCAGCGGGCGCAGGTAGGCGGAGAAGCCTACGATCTGCACCACGCCGCCACTGTTCTTGATCAGTTGCAGCTCTTTGTCGCTCAGGTTGCGCGGGATATCCACGAAGGCGCGCGGCGCCGAATGGGACGCCACCATCGGCGTGCGGCTCAATTGCGCCACTTGCTCCAGCGCCTTGGTTGACATTTGCGACACATCGATGATCACCCCCAGGTCATTGAGGCGGTGCACCGCTTGTTTGCCGATGTCCGACAGGCCGTCAAGGGCGTCGGTGGAATCATTGAAAAACGGCAGTGGTCGCGATGAGTCCGACCAGGCGTTATTGCCCACATAGCTGAAGCCGAACATGCGCATGCCGCGCGCCGCCCACAGGTCCAACTGGTTCAAGTCGTTGCCCAGTGGGTAGGCGTTGAGCATGCTGATAAAGATCGCAAACTTGCCTTCGCCATGCAGGCGCCGGAAGTCATCCGGGGTGTAGGCGATGGCGACCTGATTGGGGAAGTCGCGCACCATGCCGCTGATGATCTTGTAGCGCACTTCCTGCTCGTTGCGCGCGGCCTCGACAAAACCGTCGGTGGGTTTGTGCGGGGCGTTGGGGCCGTTCCAGATTTCCGGCCAGCCGAAGATGGTCAATGCTGCGCCGGACAAGCGCCCGCGTGCCGCCTTGACCAGGTCGAACTGACCTTCGCCGTCCTTGTCCGCCTCGTTGCCGGCGGTGCCGAAATCCACGGGCACGGTGATATGGCTGTCGAACGACAGCAGTCGGTCCTGCATTTCGTTGGCCTGCTTGATCACCGCCAGCGGGTAGCCGGCATTGCCCTTGAACCAGTGATCCCAGACCAGGAAACCGGCTCCGGCACCGATGGCCAGTGCCAGCGGCAGGCCGATGTACAGCGCCTTTTTCGAACGTGGTTTTGTCATTGCCATCTCAGTCAGTTGAGGCCTTCGCTATCAGGGAAGAACGAGTGATCGGCGGCAAAATTTAGGCGGCGAGGGCGCCTCGGTAAATTTCCCCGGCGGGCAAACGTTCTAGCTCTGATAAAGCCGTTTCCTAAGGTAGACAATGACCATCTCTCGACGTGGGTTCATCGCAGGCCTGGCGCTGACAGGCGCTGCCGTGCCTGCCGCTTTCTATGCCCATCGCGAGTTGACGCGCGAAGAAGAATTCCCCATCACCCCCGGCGAAGCCACGGTGGACCTGGCCGACACTGCCGGTCAGCACCTGGCAAACACCCTGCGTGGGGTGTGGGACCTGCGCCTGGAAGGTCGCGACGCCGGCCTCAAAGGGCTGCCACTGCAAGATTTGCAACTGCTGCTCGACATCGCGCCCCGTGGGCGCGGTTTGCGCGGTTACCTGGACACCGCCGCCCACCTGCGCGCCGAAGGCGAGCCGCGTTACCGTGTGCTGGGTGACCTGCTGACGGGGGAGAGCGCTGTGCTCTACTGGCGCCTGATCGACCGTGATTCGGTCGACGGTACACCCGCCTATGAATTCAAGATGACCCTTGATGAGGTCTGGGCGGCCTTTGCCAACGCTGGCAGCAGCACCCTCAGTGGGCAGATCCTCGACCTGGATCGGCCACTTGCATGGGTTGAGCGCGATAATCGCTTCATCGCCCACAAGCAGTGGTTCCCCGAAGCCCGCCAGCGCATCGGCCTCAACCCGACCTTGCTGGCTTGGCTGATTGCGCCCGAACACCGCCTGTTCCATCAACTATGGCACGCCACCCGTGACCAGTGGCACAAACTCTCCGAGGAAAAACGCGACGCCCTGCGTGGTATTGGCTGGCAACCCGGCCCACGCGGCCAGGAACGCGATGCCCGGGGTAAACGCAAGGACCGTAACGGCTCGGGTATCGACTTCTTCTTCATGCACCGCCACATGCTCGGCACCGCGCGCTCCATGCAGGATCTGCCTTCATGGCCGCAATTTCCCGAACCGCAACCGGCCCTGGAGCGTGATCGCCTGGGCTTTCTGCGTTACTTCGACAACCACGACGGCTTCGCGCTGCCGCCCACCTGGTCGGCGCCGGACGACACCGAATACACTCAGTGGGTCAGCGACATCAAGGCCGCCGAGACCTATCACAGCAACTTTCAGGTGTGGGAGTCCCGATACCGCGACCCGCGCTACCTGGCCAAATTCACCCTGGGCCAGTTGGGCTCCGAAATGGAGCTGGGCCTGCACGACTGGCTGCACATGCGTTGGGCCTCCGTGCCGCGCGACCCCTCCAACGGCGCCCCCGTGCCCATGGCCCGTGACCCCGCTGATTTCGCAGCGCGCTGGTATGCAGCGGAAAACGACTTCCTCGGCGACCCGTTCTCATCCCATGTCAACCCGGTGTTCTGGCATTTCCATGGCTGGATCGACGACCGCATCGAAGACTGGTTCCGCGCCCATGAGCGCTTCAATCCGGGCGAAGTCCAGCGCCTGCAAGTCAACGGCGTGGCCTGGTTCGCGCCGGGCCGTTGGGTAGAGGTCGGCGATCCCTGGCTAGGCCCGGATACCCATGGCTGCAGCACCACGCCGGGGTTGCAGGTGGGCAAGTCGATGGAGATGGACCCGGAGGTCATGAAGCTGGCCCTGCGCATTACCTTTGGCGAAGACGAAAACAGCCTGCAGGGCCTGTTCAAAGGGGTGCCGAAGCGGCCGTGGTATGCGCGTCACCTGAAGCTGAAAACCCCCTGATTTTGGAACCGGGCGCGTTTTATGGCGAGTGGGACTTGCTGTGGTGAGCGGGCTTGCCCCGCGCTGGGGCGCGCAGCGGCCCTAATCCGGCCGCCTCGTTTTACCTGAAAGAACGCGGTGGCTGTGTTGGGGCCGCTGCGCGCCCCAGCGCGGGGCAAGCCCGCTCACCACAACAACAAGGTTGCTCACCACAACAAGCCCGCTCACCACAGGAACACGGCGTTCCCCAATTGCGATTGAACCAACCCGGTTCCTCCTTGTCCCCGCTTCCCATGTCACCCCCCGCCTGCCAAATCCCTTAATTTTCCAAGCCTGCCGGAAGCCTCTCCAGGCCCCCGGCTGCGCCCGCTTTTTTTTGATGCGGGGCGCACAGCACCCGATTCAAGCGGCAGCTGAAAACGGACTTTCTTCTCCACCGTGACTTATCAGGCAGGTTACCCCATGCAGTTCAGCGAATTATTGGCAGCGATTTCCACCCATGCGATCCGTCTGCAACTGGAAGAAGGCGACCTGATCATCCTGGGCGATGACGAAGCGCTGGACGATGCGCTGTGGGATCAATTGATCGCCCACAAGCCCCGGTTGCTCGAGCTGGTGGCCGAACATGGCGGCGACTGGCTGAGCCCGGCCTACCGCATCACCCCGGATATGCTGCCGCTGGTCAGCCTCGACCAGGCAGCCATCGACCGAATTGTCGCCGCCATCCCCGGCGGCGCGGCTAACGTGCAGGATATCTACCCACTGGCGCCGCTCCAGGAAGGCATGCTTTACCACCATCTGTCGGCGGAGCAGGGCGATCCGTACGTGTTGCACGCGCAGTTCGAGTTCGACAGCCGTGGGCGTCTGGAGGCCTTTGCCGAGGCGCTGCAATGGGTGATCGATCGCCACGACATCCTGCGTACCTCCATGGTCTGGGAACGTCTCGATGAGCCGTTGCAGGTGGTGTGGCGCAAGGCGGTCCTGTCATGCGAGGCGGTTGATTTCGATCCGCGTAGTTATCGTATGGACCTGGGCCAGGCGCCGTTGCTGCGCCTGGTGTTTGTCGAGGATTCGCTCACTGGGCGGGTGGCCGCGACCCTGCTGTTCCACCACACCATTCTCGACCACACCGCCCTGGACGTGGTGCGCCATGAAATCCAGCTGTACCTGGCCGGCGAGCACGCCCAGGCCGGGGAGCCGGTGCCGTTTCGCAGCTATATCGCCCAGGTACGTCATGGCGTCAGCGAGCAGGCCCACGAGACGTTCTTCCGCGAGATGCTGGCGGACATCGACGAGCCGACGCTGCCTTTCGGTTTGCAGGACGTGCAGGGTGACGGCCTGGGCATTGACGAGGCACGCATCTCCGTCGACAGCCTACTGAGCCGCCGCCTGCGTACCCTGGCACGGCCCCTTGGCGTCAGCGTGGCCAGTATGATGCACCTGGCGCTGGCCCGCGTTTTGGGCGTGGTCTCCGGGCGTGACGCAGTGGTGTTCGGCACCGTGATGCTCGGCCGCATGGGCGCCGGCGAGGGTGGTGAACGGGCCTTGGGCATGTTCATCAACACCTTGCCCCTGCGTGTGGATGTGGGCGAACAGGGCGTGCGTGCCGGGGTCAAGGCCACCCATGAACGCCTCACCACCTTGCTCAACCACGAACATGCATCCCTGGCGCTGGCTCAGCGTTGCAGTGGCGTGGCGGCACCGACGCCGTTGTTCAGCGCCATGCTCAACTACCGCCACAGCGCCGCCACGGACATGGCCGAGGTGATCGAAGTCGCTGAGGGCATCCGTGTACTGGGCGCCGAGGAACGCACCAACTACCCGCTGACGGTCAACGTCGATGACCTGGGTGAAGACTTTGCGCTGACCGTGATGGTCGACGCGTCCATTGGTGCCGAACGGGTTGCCACTTACCTGCACACCGCCCTGGCAAGCCTGGCCGACGCGCTGGAGCAACGACCGGACATGCCGCTCAGCGGCCTGAACATCCTGCCCGACGCCGAACGCCACACTTTGCTGCACAGCCTCAATCAAAGCCCCGCGCACTACGCCGACACCGCCCTGATCCATCAGCAAGTCGAAACCCACGCCGCCGCCCAGCCCGAAGCCATCGCCTTGCGCTTCGACAACCAGCGCCTCACCTACCGCCAACTCAACGAGCGCGCCAACCAGGTTGCCCATCGCCTGTTGGCCCAAGGCATCTGCCCGGACGACCGCGTGGCGATTTGCGTGGAACGCGGCCCGGAGATGATCATCGGCTTGCTGGGCATTCTCAAGGCTGGCGCGGGCTATGTGCCGATCGACCCGGCTTACCCGCTGGAGCGCATCGCCTATACCTTGGCGGATAGCGCGCCTGTGGCCGTGCTGGTGCAAGCCAACACCCGTCATCTGGTCGGCGACCTGCCGCAGATCGACCTCAATGGCTTGCGCGGTGAGTCCCTCGTCAACCCACGGGTCACTGTCAGCCCGGCTCACCTGGCCTACGTGATCTACACCTCCGGCTCTACCGGCCAGCCCAAGGGCGTGATGATTGAACACCGCCAGGTCGCACGACTGTTCACGGCCACCGAGCACTGGTTCGGTTTCAACGCCAACGATGTGTGGGCGTTGTTCCATTCGTTCGCCTTCGATTTCTCGGTGTGGGAAATCTGGGGCGCGCTGATGCACGGCGGCCAGTTGCTGATCGTGCCGCAACTGGTCAGCCGTTCGCCGGATGAATGCTATTCGCTGCTGTGCGAGGCGGGCGTGAGCATCCTCAACCAGACGCCGAGCGCCTTCCGCCAATTGATTGCAGCACAGAGCCAGCACCCGCAATCCCATTCCCTGCGCCAGGTGATCTTCGGCGGCGAGGCGTTGGAGCCGGGCATGCTCAAGCCGTGGTATGCCCGGACGATCAACGCCGGCACGCAGTTGGTGAATATGTATGGCATCACCGAAACCACCGTGCACGTGACCTATCGCGCCCTGGAGGCGGCAGATGCGCAATTGGTCGGCGTCAGCCCGATTGGTGTGCGCATTCCCGATTTGCAGTTGTACGTGCTGGATGCGCGTCGCGAGCCGCTGCCGTTGGGGGTGGTCGGTGAGTTGTACGTCGGCGGCGCCGGGGTGGCGCGCGGTTACCTCAACCGTGAGGCGCTGACCGCCGAGCGTTTCCTGGCCGACCCGGTCACCGGCCAGCGCCTGTACAAGACCGGCGACCTCGGCCGCCTGCTGGCCGACGGCAGTGTCGAATACCTGGGCCGTAACGATGACCAGGTGAAGATCCGCGGTTTCCGCATCGAACTGGGCGAGATCGAGGCCCGCCTGGCAACTGCCCCTGGCGTGCGTGACGCGGTGGTCATCGCCCGTGAAGACGAGCCGGGCGACAAGCGCCTGGTGGCCTACGTGATCGCCGAAGGCGAATGGCAGGCCGCCGACCTGCGTGACCACCTGCTGCTGAGCCTGGCCGAGTACATGGTGCCCAGCGCCTTTGTGCAGATGGACAAATTCCCGCTGACCACCAACGGCAAGCTCGACCGCAAGGCACTCCCCGCGCCGGATGCCGACGCCCTGGCCCGTCGCGGCTACGCAGCGCCACAAGGTGCGGTGGAAACCGCCATCGCCGCGATCTGGCAAGACCTGCTCAAGCTCGATCAGGTGGGCCGTGACGACAACTTCTTCGAACTGGGCGGCCATTCGCTGTTGGCGGTCAAGCTGATCGAACGCATGCGCCAGGTCGACCTCAGCGCCGACGTGCGCGTGCTGTTCGGCCAACCGACCCTGGCGGCACTCGCCGCCGCTGTGGGTGGGCAACAGGAGGTGCAGGTCCCGGCCAACCTGATTACCCAGGCCAGCCAGCACATCACCCCGGACATGGTGCCCTTGGTGGAACTGGACCAGGCGGCGCTTGACCACATCATCGAGAACGTACCCGGCGGCATCAGCAACGTGCAGGATATCTACGGCCTGGCGCCGTTGCAGGCCGGCATTCTCTACCACCACCTGGCGACCACCGAGGGTGATCCCTACGTATTGCAGGTGCAGTTCAGTTTCAATGATCAGGCGGCGGTGGACGCGTTCATCCAGGCATTGCACAGCGTGATCGAGCGCAACGATATCCTGCGCACCGCGATTCTCTGGGAAGGCCTCAACGAGCCGGTGCAGGTGGTCTTGCGCCAGGCAACACTGGCCGTTGAGCGTAGCGACGAGTCTCTTGCCCAACTGCAACAACGCTTCGACCCGCGTCACTTCCGCCTCGATTTGAGCCGCGCTTCACTGATGCGCTTCGCCTACTCGCAAGAGCAGGGCCGTTTGGTCGGCATCCTGTTGTTGCACCACATCCTGCTGGACCACACCGCGTTGCAGGTGCTGGTGGACGAAATGAGCGCCAGCCTGTCCGGCAACAGTGCGCAATTGCCTGACGCCGTGCAGTACCGCAACTATGTAGCCCAGGCGCGACTCGGGGTCAGCCAGGCGCAGCATGAAGCTTTCTTCAGCGAAATGCTCGGCGATATCGATGAGCCGACCCTGGCCTTCGGCCTGCAGGACGTGAATGGCGACGGCAGTGGCATCCTCGACGCCCACCTGCCGCTGGAGCCGGCGCTCAGCCTGGGTTTGCGCGAACAGGCGCGGCAACTGGGAGTGAGCACCGCCAGCCTGGTGCATTTGGCCTGGGCCCAGGTGCTGGGGCAGGTGTCCGGCCAGCAGGACGTGGTGTTCGGCACCGTGTTGCTCGGCCGCATGCAGGGCGGCGAGGGCGCCGACCGTGCGCTGGGCATGTTCATCAACACCTTGCCGCTGCGGGTCAGCCTCGGCACTGTCGGTGTGCAAGCCGGCGTGCGTGCCACCCATGCACGCCTGGCGCAATTGCTCGGGCATGAGCACGCCTCATTGTCCCTGGCCCAGCGTTGCAGCGGCGTGCCGGGTTCGCTGCCGCTGTTCAGCACCTTGCTCAACTATCGCCACAGTGCACCGGGGGAGGCGCCGGGGGACAGCCCATTCGCCGCCTCCGGCATCCAGATTCTCAGTTCCGAAGAGCGCAGCAATTACCCGCTGGTACTCAACGTCGATGACCTGGGCACAGGTTTTGCTCTGACCGTCCAAGGTGTGGCGACCCTGGATGTGCAACGCGTGGGCGACTACATGCTCACCGCGCTGCGCCACCTGGTGGCCGCATTGCAGCAGGCGCCGACCACACCGTTGCAGGCAGTCTCGATCCTGCCGGCTGCCGAGCGCCATCAGTTGCTGGTGGACTTCAACGCCACCGCCCGTGAATACCCGTCGCAGCTCACCGTACACCAGTTGTTCGAAGCCCAGGCGCTGGCCCGTCCGGAAGCCGTGGCGGCGGTGCATGGGCAGCTGTCCTTGAGCTACCGCGACCTCAACCGGCGTGCCAACCGCCTGGCCCACCACTTGCTCAACCAGGGCGTGCAACCGGGCGAAAGCGTGGCGATCGCACTGCCGCGTTCCCTCGATCTGCTGATCTGCCAGTTGGCGATCCTCAAGTGCGGCGCGGTGTATGTGCCGCTGGACGTCAACGCGCCGGTCGAGCGCCAGGCGTTTATCGTGCAGGACAGCGGTGCGCACCGGGTGCTCAACAACCTGGCCGACCTGAACCTGGACGCCCAGTCGCCGCGTAACCCTGAACTGCGGCAGTCTGCCGAAAGCGTCGCCTACATCCTCTACACCTCCGGCTCCACCGGGGCGCCCAAAGGCGTGCAAGTGCCGCACCGTGCGATCTCGCGCCTGGTACTCAACAACGGTTACGCCGATTTCAATGCGCGTGATCGCGTGGCGTTCGCCTCCAACCCGGCGTTCGACGCGAGCACCCTCGACGTGTGGGCGCCGTTGCTCAACGGTGGCTGCGTGGTGGTGGTCGAGCATGCGGTACTGCTGTCCCAGGCGGCGTTTGCGTCGTTATTGCAGGAGCAATCCGTCAGCGTGTTGTGGATGACCGCCGGGTTGTTCCACCAGTACGCCGACGCGCTGATGCCGGTGTTCCGCCAGTTGCGCTACCTGATCGTTGGCGGCGATGTGCTCGACCCACAGGTGATTGGCCGCGTACTTGAACACGGCAAACCCCAGCACCTGCTCAATGGCTACGGGCCCACCGAAGCCACCACCTTTTCCACCACCTTTGAGATGACCTCGGTGGGCCAGGGTGGCATTCCCATCGGCCGGCCGATTGCCAATGCCCAGGCCTATGTGCTGGACCCACGCCAGCAACCCGTACCGTTGGGCGTGGTGGGCGAGCTGTACATCGGTGGCGCGGGCGTGGCCAAGGGGTATTTGAACCAGCCGCAACTGACCGCCGAAAAATTCATCCCGAACCCGTTTGGTGAAGGCTTGCTGTACCGCACCGGTGACCTGGCCTGCTGGCAGGTCGACGGCACCTTGCTGTACCAGGGGCGCAATGACCTGCAGGTGAAGATCCGTGGTTTCCGTATCGAACCGGGCGAGATCGAGACCTGCCTGGCCAGCTTCCCGGGTGTAAAAGACGCCGTGGTGCTGGCCCGTGAAGACGAACCTGGCGACAAGCGTCTGGTGGCCTACTACACCGCCCGTGAGCCGTTGGACATCGAAACACTGCGCGCCCACCTGCAAGGCCAACTGCCGGATTACATGGTGCCGTCGGCCTACGTGTGGCTGGCGCTGTTACCGCTCACCGCCAACGGCAAGCTCGACCGCAAAGGCCTGCCGGTGCCCGACCAGAGCGCGCTGCTCAGCCGTGGTTTCGAAGCACCGGAAGGCGAAGTGGAAACCCAGCTGGCGCAGATCTGGCAGGACGTGCTCAAGCTCGACCGCGTTGGCCGTCACGATCACTTCTTTGAGTTGGGCGGGCACTCGTTGCTGGCAGTCAGCCTGATCGAGCGCATGCGCCAGGTCGGCCTGAGCTGCGACGTGCGTGTGTTGTTTAGCCAGCCAAGCCTGGCGGCGCTGGCCGCCGCCGTGGGCAGTGGCCGGGAAGTCGTGGTGCCGGCCAATGGCATTCCAGCGGGTTGCACCCAGATCACGCCGTCGATGCTGACCCTGGTGCAGCTCGACCCGGTGGCCATCGAACGAATCGTCGCGAACGTGCCGGGCGGTGCGGCGAACGTGCAGGACATTTATCCGTTGGCGCCGTTGCAGGAAGGCATTCTTTACCACCACATCAGTGCCGAACAGGGCGATCCGTACCTGCTGCAATCGCGCATGGCATTCGACAGTATCGAGCGCCTGCACGCGTTCATGGGCGCGCTGCAACAGGTGGTGGCCCGCCATGACATCTTGCGTACCGGGGTGGTCTGGGAAGGGTTGGACAGCCCGGTGCAGGTGGTGTGGCGCCAGGCGCAGCTGGTTGTCCAGGAGGTTGCCTTGGACCCGGCGGACGGCGGCGTCATCGAACAATTGCACGCGCGCTTCGACGCCCGCCATTACCGCCTGGATATCACCCAGGCGCCGCTGCTGCGCATGGTTTACGCCCAGGATCCGCAACACAACCGCGTCGCGGCGATCCTGCTGTTCCACCACCTGGCGCTGGACCACACCGCCATGGAAGTAGTGGGCCAGGAGATGCGCGCGTTCCTGTTCAACCAGGCGCAGGACTTGCCCGAGGCGGCGCCGTTCCGCAACTACGTGGCCCAGGCGCGCCTGGGTGTCAGCATGGAGGAGCACGAAGCGTTCTTCCGCGACATGCTCGCTGACGTGGATGAGCCGACCCTGCCGTTCGGTGTGCAAGACGTACAGGGCGATGGACGTGACATCGAAGAAGCCGAATGGCCGGTGGATACAGCCCTGGCCCGGCGGGTGCGCGAACAGGCGCGGCAGTTGGGCATCAGCGCGGCGAGCCTGATGCACCTGGCCTGGGCGCAGGTACTGGGTCTGGTGTCTGGGCGTGACGACGTGGTATTCGGCACCGTATTGATGGGCCGCATGCAAGCCGGTGACGGCGCGGACCGTGCGCTGGGCATGTTCATCAACACCTTGCCGCTGCGGGTCAATGTAGCAGCGCCGGCTGCGGTTGCGGTCAAGGCGACCCATGGGCGCTTGAGCGCTTTGCTTGGCCACGAACATGCGTCCCTGGCGCTGGCCCAGCGTTGCAGCGGCGTGGCGAATGCTTCGCCGTTGTTCAGTGCCTTGCTCAACTACCGCCACAGCACGCCTGGAGAAATGGCTCGCGACGGCCATGGCATCTGGGAAGGGGTGCAACTGCTCGGTGGTGAGGAGCGCAGCAACTACCCGCTGACCTTGAGTGTGGATGACCTGGGCGAAGGCTTCGGCCTGACCGTATTGGCGCTGCCGCAGATCGGCGCCCAGCGGCTGTGTGCCTACATGCATAACGCCATCGAGCAGTTGGTCGAGACGCTGGAAAGCGCACCCAAGACCTCACTCAGTCAATTGCCGATCCTGCCGGCAGCGGAGCGCGAAACCCTACTGCGCGAGTTCAATGCCACCGCCAGCGATTTCCCCACGGGCCACACGGTGCATGGGGCTTTCGAGATCCAGGCCGAGCGCCAACCTCATGCCATCGCCGTGGTGCAAGACGGCGAATCGCTGACCTACCAACAGCTCAACACACGTGCCAACCAGTTGGCCCATCATCTGCTGCAACAGGGCGTACAGCCTGATGATCGTATCGCCCTGTGCTGCCGTCGCGGCCCGCAGATGCTGGTGGGCTTGCTCGGCATCCTCAAGGCCGGTGCCGGTTACGTGCCCGTCGACCCGGCGTATCCTGCCGAGCGCATCGCCTACCTGCTGAAAGACAGCGCACCTGTGGCGGTGTTGGCCGAAGCCAGTACTCGCGATCTATTGGGCGGGGTTGCCACCCTCGACCTGCACGATCCGCGCTTGCAGCAGCACGCCATCAACAATCCGCAACTCAGCGTGCTGACCCCGGCCCATCTGGCCTATGTCATCTACACCTCCGGTTCCACCGGCCAGCCCAAAGGTGTGATGGTGGAGCACCGTACCGTGGAAAACCTGGTGCACTGGCACTGCGAGGCCTTTGGCCTGGATGCGACGGGCGACACCAGCAGCGTCGCCGGTTTCGGTTTTGATGCGATGGCCTGGGAGGTCTGGCCGGCGCTGTGCGTGGGTGCCACCCTGCATCTGCCACCGGCCGATGTGGGCAATGAAAACATCGATGAGCTGCTCGCCTGGTGGCTGGCGCAACCACTGGACGTCAGCTTCCTGCCAACGCCTGTGGCCGAATACGCCTTCAGCCAGAACCTGCAACACCCCACGTTGCGCATTCTACTGATTGGCGGTGATCGCCTGCGCCAGTTCACCCAGGAACGCCGCTTTGCAGTGATCAACAACTACGGCCCCACCGAAGCCACGGTAGTTGCCACCTCCGGCCGCGTGCGCGCCGGGCAGGTACTGCATATCGGCCGGCCTATCGCCAATGCCAGCGTCTACCTGCTGGACGCGCACTTGCGTCCGGTGCCGGTGGGGGTGGCGGGCGAGTTGTATGTCGGCGGCAGCGGCGTGGCGCGCGGTTACCTGAACCGTCCGGACCTGAGCGCCGAACGCTTCCTGCAAGACCCGTTCAACGAGGGCCGCATGTACCGCACAGGCGACCTGGCGCGCTGGTTACCGGATGGCAGTATCGAATACCTGGGGCGTAATGATGACCAGGTGAAAGTGCGTGGCGTGCGGGTTGAACTGGGTGAAATTGAAAGCCGCCTGGCCGCACTGGACGGCGTCGGTGAGGCGGTGGTGCTGGTGCGCGAAGGGCGCTTGATTGCCTGGTTCACCGAACAGCAACCATTGGATATCGACACCCTGCGCGCGCAACTACAAGCCCAGTTGCCGGATGCGCTGGTGCCGGTCGCCTATGTGAAGCTGCACGCATTGCCCCTGACTGCCAACGGCAAGCTCGACCGCAAGGCGTTGCCGGAACCGGATCAGGCAGCGTTGCTGACTCGCGAGTACGCAGCCCCCCAAGGCGAGGTTGAGAGCACCCTGGCGCGTATTTGGGCCGAGGTGCTGCACGTGCAGCAGGTCGGGCGCCATGACCACTTTTTTGAACTGGGCGGCCATTCGTTGCTCGCCGTCAGCCTGATCGAACGCATGCGCCAGGTCGGCCTGAGTGCCGATGTGCGTGTGCTGTTCAGCCAGCCAACCCTGGCGGCGCTCGCGGCTGCCGTGGGCAGTGGGCGCGATGTGTCGGTGCCGGAAAACCGTATTCCGGCGGACTGTCAGCGCATCACCCCGGATCTGTTGTCCCTGGTGCAACTCGACCAGTCGACCATCGACCACGTCGTCGCCCAGGTGCCCGGTGGCGCCGCCAATGTGCAGGACATCTACCCGCTGGCGCCGCTGCAGGAGGGCATTCTCTACCACCACATCAGCGCAGGGCAGGGCGACCCTTACCTGCTGCAATCGCACCTGGCGTTCGACAATCTCGACCGCTTGAATGCCTTCGCCCAGGCGCTGCAACAGGTGATCGACCGTCACGACATCCTGCGCACCGCGGTGGTCTGGGAAGGCCTGGCCCAGCCGTTGCAAGTGGTGTGGCGCAAGGCCCGCTTGCAGGTGCAGGCGGACGTAATCGACCAGTTGCACCAGCGCTTCGACCCGCGCCAGTACCGTGTGCCGATGAATCAGGCGCCGCTGATACGCCTGGTGTACGCGCCGGACCCGGCCAACCAGCGCGTGGTCGCGATCCTGTTGTTCCACCACATTGCCCTCGACCACACTGCCCTCGACGGCGTGCGCCACGAGATGCAGGCCAGCCTGCTCGGGTTGCCACAGCCTGCCGGTGACGCGACGCCTTACCGCAACTACGTGGCCCAGGCGCGATTGGGTGTCAGCGAGGAGGAACATGAGCAGTTCTTCCGTGGAATGCTCGGTGATATCAGCGAACCGACCTTGCCATTCGGCCTGCAGGACGTGCGCGGCGACGGTAATGCCATCGAAGAGGTCCAACTGAACCTGGCCCCGACCCTCAACCAGCGCCTGCGGACCCAGGCGCGTTTACTCGGCGTGAGTGCCGCCAGCCTGTTCCACCTGGCCTGGGCGCGAGTCCTCGCCAGCACTTCAGGCCAGGAAAACGTGGTGTTCGGCACCGTGTTGCTGGGGCGCATGCAAGGCGGCAAAGGCAGTGATCGCGCGCTGGGTATGTTCATCAACACCTTGCCGCTGCGCGTGGACATTGATGGCAGCGGCGTGCGCGTGGCGGTCAAACAGACCCATGCGCGACTGACCGCATTGCTCGGGCATGAACACGCATCCCTCGCCCTGGCCCAGCGTTGCAGCGGTGTCGCCGCGCCGCAGCCGTTGTTCAGCGCGATGCTCAACTATCGCCACAGCGACAGCCAGCAGGCGCCGGTGTCCCAGGCCTGGGAAGGCATCCAGACCCTGGCCAGCGAGGAGCGCACCAACTACCCGTTGACGCTGAACGTGGACGACCAGGGCGACGGCTTCCGCCTCACTGCCATGACCGCGAAGTCGATTGGCGCGCAACGCCTCTGCGGTTACCTGCAGGTGACCTTGCAAGGGCTGGTCGACGCGCTGGAGCAGGCGCCGCAGTTGGCGGTCAATCGCCTACCGGTGCTGGAGGCTCAGGAGCGTCAGCAATTGCTGTCGGGTTTCAATGCCACCGAGGTGGCCTATGACCTCGACCAGACCCTGCACGGCCTGTTTGAAGCGCAAGTGATGCGCACACCGGACGCCATCGCCGTCAAGGCAGGTGAGCTGGCATTGACCTACGCCGAACTGAACGCGCAAGCCAACCAGCTGGCGCATCACCTGATCGAAATGGGCGTTCAAGCCGATTCGCGGGTCGCGATCTGCGTGGAGCGTGGCCTGGACATGGTGGTCGGCCTGTACGCGATCCTCAAGGCCGGTGCGGCCTATGTGCCGCTGGACCCGGCGTATCCGCTGGAACGTATCGCCTACATGCTGGAAGACAGCGCGCCTGTTGCGGTGCTGGCCCAAGGCGCTACGCGTGGTTTGCTGGGCGACGCGCCGGTGATCGATCTGGACCGCCCGACCTGGCAACACCACGCCATCGACAATCCCCGCGCACAGGCCCTCAGCGCCTACGTGATCTACACCTCCGGCTCCACCGGTCTGCCCAAGGGCGTGATCAACGACCATCCCGGCGTGGTCAACCGCTTGTTGTGGATGCAGGACGCCTACGCCCTCAAGGCCCACGACCGGGTGTTGCAGAAAACCCCGTTCAGCTTCGACGTGTCGGTGTGGGAGTTCTTCTGGCCGCTGTTCACGGGTGCCTGCCTGGTCATGGCGCGTCCTGGCGGGCATAAAGACCCGGCCTATCTGTGCGAGGTGATCGCCACTGAACAGATCACCACGTTGCATTTTGTACCGTCGATGCTCGACGTATTCCTGGCCCACGGCGATGTCAGCCAGGCGGCCGGCCTGCAACGGGTGATGTGCAGCGGCGAAGCGTTGCCGGGCAGTCTTGTGAGGCGCTTCAAGCAGCAACTGCCAGGCATCGGCCTGTACAACCTGTACGGCCCGACCGAAGCCGCCGTCGACGTGACCGCCTGGAACTGCGCGCGCCCGGACGTGCCGGACAACACGCCGATTGGCAAACCCATCGCCAACACCCGCATGTACGTGTTGGATGGGCAAATGCAGCCGGTGCCCCTGGGCGTGGTGGGCGAGTTGTTCATCGGCGGCGTACAGGTGGCGCGGGGCTACCTCAATCGTCCCGAGTTGACCGCCGAACGTTTCCTCAAGGACCCGTTCACCGATGGGCGCCTGTATCGCACCGGCGACCTTGGGCGTTACCTGCCCGACGGCACTATCGAGTACTTGGGCCGCAACGACGACCAGGTGAAGATCCGTGGCCTGCGTATCGAGCTGGGCGAGATCCAGGCGCGACTGCTGGAACATCCGCAGGTCAACGAAGCCGCAGTGGTGGCCCGCGATGACCGGCTCGTCGCCTACTACACCGGCGTTCGGGTAACGGACCTGCGCGAACACCTGCTGCAACACCTGCCGGACTTCATGGTGCCCGCGCTGTTCGTGCACCTCGACGCCTTGCCGTTGAGCCCCAACGGCAAGCTCGACCGCAAGGCGCTGCCGGCGCCGGGCAACGAAGCCTTGACCGTGCGCGAGTACGAGGCCCCGGTGGGCGATACCGAAATGCTCCTGGCGCAGCTCTGGGCCGAACTGCTCGGCGTGGAGCGGGTAGGGCGCCAGGACAACTTCTTTGAATTGGGCGGGCACTCGCTGCTCGCCGTGAGCTTGATCGGGCGCTTGCGCCAGGAAGGCATGGAAGCCGATGTGCGTGCGTTGTTCGAACAGCCGACCCTGGCTGGCTACGCCGCGATGACTGAACGAATGGAGATCGTCCTGTGAGCATTCACGAACTGCTGGCGACGCTGAAAACCAAGGACGTACAACTCGCGCTGAAGGGTGAGCAGTTGTCGGTGCTAGGCAACAAACAAGCGCTGAGCGATCCGGTGATTCTTGCCGCCTTGCGCGAACACAAGCCGGCGTTGATCGAACTGATCAAGGCCGGCGAGTATTCGGCCGCCAACGAGGTGCCGGCCAATGGCATCCCGGCCAACGCCGAACGGATCACGCCGGCCATGTTGACCCTGTCCGAGCTGAGCCAGGAGGAGATCGACCGCATCGTCGCTACGGTCGACGGCGGCGTGGCGAATATCCAGGACATCTACCCGCTGGCGCCGCTGCAGGAAGGCATTCTGTTTCACCACGTCAGCACCGAGCAGGGCGACCCTTATGTGATGCAGTCGCAGTTCGCCTTCGACAGCGTCGAGCGTTTCGACGCGTTTGCCCTGGCCCTGCAAGGGGTGATCGACCGTCACGACATCCTGCGCACCGGCGTGGTCTGGGAGGGGTTGCAACAGCCGTCGCAAGTGGTGTGGCGCAGCGCGCGTCTGCCGGTACAGGCGCTGGAACTGGACCCGGCTGACGGTGATATTGCTGCCCAACTGCACGCGCGGTTCGATGCTCGCCATTTCCGGCTGGACGTGACCCAGGCGCCGCTGCTGCGCCTGGCCTGGGCGAAGGACCCGGCGCAGGGGCGCATCGTCGCGATGCTGCTGTTTCATCACATGGCCCTGGACCACAGTGCCCTGGAAGTGGTACGCCATGAAATGCAGGCGTTCCTGCAAGGCCACGCCGGGCACCTGGGTCACGCCGTGCCGTTTCGCAACTATGTTGCGCAGGCGCGGCTGGGTGTCAGCGAGCAGCAACACGAGGCGTTTTTCCAGCAGATGCTCGGCGATGTGGTCGAGCCGACCTTGCCCTTCGGCTTGCAGGATGTGCAGGGCGATGGCCGTGATATCAATGAACTGGATTGGCCGCTGTCGGACGCACTCAACCAGCGCCTGCGCGCCCAGGCTCGAGCGCTGGGCGTCAGCGTTGCCAGCCTGTTCCACCTGGGCTGGGCCCAGGTACTGAGCGTGCTGGCCGGCAAATCCCAAGTAGTGTTCGGCACCGTGCTGATGGGCCGCATGCAAGGCGGGCATGCCACGGACCGCGCCTTGGGGATTTTCATCAACACCTTGCCGTTTCGCGTGGACGTGGCTGGCGACGACCTGCGCAGCGCGGTCAAGGCCACCCACACGCGACTCACCGCGCTGCTGCGCCACGAACACGCGCCCCTGGCGTTGGCGCAAAGGTGCAGCGGGGTGGTGGCGCCGACGCCGTTGTTCAGCGCGTTGCTCAACTATCGCCACAGCGGCACCGGTACCAGCAGCGAAGCCGTGGCGGCGTGGCAGGGCATCGAGACATTGCGTTCGGATGAGCGCACCAACTACCCGCTGACCCTGAGCGTGGATGACCTGGGCGATGGGTTTATCCTGCGTCTGCTGGCGACCACCCAGGTCGATCCGCAACGCGTCTGTGCCTACCTGCAAACCGCCTTGGATAACTTGGTGACCGCGTTGGAACAGGCGCCACACACCGTACTCAACCAGGTGTCGGTACTACCTGCCGATGAGCAGCAGTTGTTGTTGGAACACTTCAACGCCACCCAGGCGGATTTTCCCCAAGGCACCACGCTGCACGCTCGCGTCGAAGCCCAGGCCGCGCTCACGCCGGACGCGATTGCCGCTGTGCATTCGGGCCGTCAACTAACCTATGCCGAACTCAACCAGCAAGCCAACCTGCTGGCCCATCACCTGCTGGCGCTGGGGGTCAAGCCGGACGACCGGGTCGCCATCGTTGCGCGCCGTGGCCTGGACACCCTGGCCGGCCTGCTGGCAATCCTCAAGGCCGGCGCCTGTTATGTGCCGGTAGACCCGTCGCACCCGGCCGAGCGCCTCACGTACCTGCTGACCGACAGCGCCCCGGTGGCGGTGCTGACCCAGCATGTCTTGCTCGAGCGCTTGCCGGCCCTTGAAGTGCCGGTGATCAACCTTGACCGCTACACCTGGCAGCATCATTCAGCGAGCAACCCCAAGGTAACGGTCAACCCGTCCAACCTCGCCTATGTGATCTACACCTCCGGCTCCACCGGCCTGCCCAAAGGCGTGATGGTAGAGCATCACACCGTGGCCAACCTGGTGGACTGGCACTGCAACGCCTTTGACCTGCGCGCCGGGCGCCACACGGCCAGTGTCGCTGGGTTCGGCTTTGATGCAATGGCCTGGGAAGTCTGGCCGGCGCTGTGTGTGGGCGCGACGCTGCATCTGCCCCCGTCCCATGACGGCGCCGAAGATATCGACGCGCTGTTGGCCTGGTGGTGTGCGCAGCCGTTGGACGTGTGTTTCCTGCCCACGCCAGTGGCCGAGTACGCCTTCAGCCAGCAGATCGAACATCCGACACTGCGCACCTTGCTGATCGGTGGCGATCGCCTGCGCCAGTATAACCGGGCGCAGCGCTTTGACTTGATCAACAACTACGGGCCTACCGAAGCCACGGTGGTTGCGACTTCGGGCAAGGTCGAGGCCGGCCAGCCGCTGCATATCGGCAAGCCCATCGCCAACGCCACGGTTTACTTGCTCGATGAGCAACAGCGCCCCGTCCCATTGGGCGTAGCAGGGGAGTTGTACGTGGGCGGCAAAGGCGTGGCGCGGGGTTACCTGAACCGCCCGGAACTCACTGCCGAACGCTTCCTGCAAGACCCGTTCAACGCCGGGCGCATGTACCGCACGGGCGACCTGGCGCGTTGGTTGCCGGACGGCAACATCGAGTACCTGGGACGCAATGATGACCAGGTAAAAATTCGCGGCATGCGCATCGAACTGGGTGAAATCGAAACCCAGCTCAACCAAGTGGCAGGTATCCAGGAAGCCGTGGTGCTGGTGCGTGAAGAGCGGCTGGTGGCGTATTTCACCGAAAACCGTCAACTCGACCCATTGGCTGTGGGCGACATCCGCGCCCATCTGGTGGCGCACCTGCCGGACTACATGGTGCCGGTCGCCTACGTGAAGCTGGACGCGTTGCCCCTGACTGCCAACGGCAAGCTTGACCGCAAGGCCTTGCCGGCGCCGGACATGGCCGCTGTGTTTACCCGCGAATACGCGGCACCCGAAGGCGAAATCGAAAGCGTGCTGGCGCACATCTGGGCCGATGTGCTGCACGTCGAGCGCGTCGGGCGTCGCGATCACTTCTTCGAACTGGGAGGGCACTCGTTGTTGGCGATGCGCATGGTCTCGCAGATCCGCCAGCGCCTGGGCGTCGAGTTACTGCTCGGCGATTTGTTTGCCAATGCCGAACTGGCGGCCGTCGCCGAGGTGCTGGCCCGGTCCGGCCGCAGCACCTTGCCGGATATCCTGCCGGCCAATCGTGATGAACAGGTGCCGCTGTCCTTCGCCCAGCAGCGCCTGTGGTTCCTGGCGCTGATGGAAGGCGCCAACACCGCCTACAACATTCCTATCGGCCTGCGTTTGCGTGGGCAGTTGCATGTCGAGGCGCTGCAAAGGGCGCTCGCCCGTATCGTCGCGCGCCACGAAACCCTGCGCAGCCGCTTCGCCCAGCATGGCGATGACGCCCAGGTGCTGATCGTGCCCGCCGAGGACGTGCTGCCCCTGCAAGTGCAGGACCTGCGCCGCCACCCGCAACCCCAGCAGGCGCTGGATGCGTTGATCCACGGCGAGGCTTCGGCGCCGTTCGACCTGGAGCGTGGCCCGCTGTTGCGCGGGCGCCTGGTGGTCATGGCCGACGATCATCATGTGCTGCTGCTGACCCTGCACCATATCGTTTCCGATGGCTGGTCCATGGGCGTGCTCACCCGCGAGTTGATGGCGTTGTATCAAGCCTTCAGCCACGGCCAGCCCGATCCATTGCCGCCGCTGCCGATCCAGTACGGCGACTTCGCCGTATGGCAACGCCTGTGGCTCAGCGGCGAAGTGCTGCATCGCCAGAGCACCTACTGGCAGCAGGCGCTGGCCGGCGCGCCGGCCTTGCTTACTTTGCCCACTGACCGACCGCGCCCTGCGCAACAGGACTACGCCGGCAGCAGTGTCGAGGTGCGCCTGGACGAACGCCTCACCGCCGGGCTCAAGGCCTTGAGCCAACGCCACGGCACCACCTTGTACATGACCTTGATGAGCGCCTGGGCATCCTTGCTGGCGCGGCTGTCCGGACAGCAGGACGTGGTGATCGGCTCTCCCGTCGCCAATCGCACACGCAGCGAGGTGGAAGGGCTGATCGGGCTGTTCGTCAACACCCTGGCCGTGCGCATCGACACCTCCGGCGAGCTGAGCACCGAGGCGCTGCTGGCGCGGGTCAAGGCGCTGGCGCTGGAAGCACAGGCCCATCAAGACCTGCCGTTTGAGCAGGTGGTAGAAATTACCCGTCCGCCGCGCAGCCTGGCCCACAGCCCGCTGTTCCAGACGCTGTTGACCTGGCAGGACAGCAGCGCGCCGACCCTGGCCTTGGGCGACCTGGCCCTGGAAGGCATCGTCGAGAACAGCCATTTTGCCAAGTTCGACCTGTCCCTGGACTTGAGCGAAGTGCAGGGCACGATCATCGGCGCACTGGAGTACGCGGTGGCGCTGTTCGATGAGTCGACGGTGCAGCGTTACGTCGGCTATTTCACCCGCGTGTTGCAGGCCATGGTCGATAACGACCAGGCGGTGCTGGAGCAGGTGCCGCTGGTGGAAGAGCGTGAACGTCAGCATTTGCTGTTCGACTTCAACGCCACCGAGGTGGCCTACGACCTCGACCAGACCTTGCACGGTATGTTCGAACAGCAGGTGGCGCGGACACCGGATGCCGTCGCCGTCAAGGCTGATCACCTTGTATTGACCTATGCCGAGCTGAACGCGCAGGCCAATCAGCTGGCACATCACCTGCTGGAAATCGGCGTTCAGCCCGATTCACGGGTCGCTATCTGTGTAGAACGCGGCCTGGATATGGTTATCGGCCTGTACGCGATCCTCAAGGCGGGTGCCGCCTATGTGCCGCTGGACCCGGCGTATCCGCTGGAGCGCATCGCCTACATGCTGGAGGACAGCGCGCCGGTCGCGGTGCTGGCCCAGGGCGCGACACGCGGGTTGTTGGGGGATGTGCCGGTGGTCGATCTGGATCGGCCGACCTGGCAGCACCAACGTCAAGACAACCCCGGTGTAGAAGGCGTCAGCGCTTACGTGATCTACACCTCCGGCTCCACCGGCCAACCCAAGGGCGTGATCAACGACCATCCCGGCGTGGTCAACCGCCTGTTGTGGATGCAGGACGCCTATGGCTTGCAAGCCCATGATCGTGTCTTGCAGAAAACCCCGTTCAGCTTCGACGTGTCGGTGTGGGAGTTCTTCTGGCCGCTGTTCACCGGCGCTTGCCTGGTGATGGCGCGTCCTGGCGGCCATAAAGACCCGGCGTACCTGTGCGACGTGATTGCGGCCGAGCAGATCACCACGCTGCACTTCGTGCCGTCGATGCTGGACGTGTTCCTGGCCCATGGCGATGTCAGCCAAGCCAAAGGGTTGGTGCGTGTGATGTGCAGCGGCGAAGCCTTGCCGGGCAGCCTGGTGCGGCGCTTCAAGCAACAATTGCCGGGCAGCGAACTGCACAACCTGTATGGCCCGACCGAAGCCGCCGTCGATGTGACCGCGTGGAACTGCGCCGGGCCGGTAACGCCGGACAACACGCCGATCGGCAAACCGATCGCCAACACCCGCATGTACGTGCTCGATGCACAGATGCAGCCGGTGCCGTTGGGTGTGGTCGGCGAGTTGTTCATCGGCGGCGTGCAAGTGGCACGCGGCTACCTGAACCGCCCTGAATTGACCGCCGAGCGTTTCCTCAAGGACCCGTTCACCGACGGTCGCCTGTACCGCACCGGCGATGTGGGCCGCTACTTGGCGGATGGCACGATCGAGTACCTGGGACGCAATGACGACCAGGTGAAAATCCGTGGCCTGCGCATCGAACTCGGGGAAATCCAGTCGCGCCTTACCGACTATCCGCCGGTCAACGAAGCCGCTGTGATCGCTCGCGACAATCGTTTGATCGCCTACTACACCGGGGTGTTCAGCGAGATCGACGCGTTGCGCGCGCACCTGTTGCAGCATTTGCCGGAGTTCATGGTGCCGGCCATTTTCGTGCACCTCGACACCTTGCCCCTGAGCCCCAACGGCAAGCTCGACCGCAAGGCCTTGCCTGCGCCGGGCCTGGAGTCGGTGGTGGTGCGCGAATACGAAGCGCCCCAGGGCGACACGGAAATCGCCTTGGCCAGCCTGTGGGCCGAGTTGCTGAACGTGGAGCGCGTGGGCCGTCACGACAACTTCTTCGAATTGGGCGGGCACTCGTTGCTCGCGGTGAGCCTGATGGGGCGCATGCGCTGCCTCGGGTTGTCGGCGGATGTGAAGGTGTTGTTCGGCCAGCCGACCTTGTCAGCCTTGGCAGCGGCCTTGGGCGGTGGTCGGGAAGTGGCGGTGCCGGCCAATCGCATTGCCGCTGATTGCACCGCGATCACGCCGGATATGTTGCCGTTGGTTCAACTGGATCAGCCATCCATCGAGCGTATCGTCGCCTGCATTCCAGGCGGCGCAGCCAATGTGCAGGACATCTACCCGTTGGCGCCATTGCAGGCCGGCATGCTGTATCACCATCGTGCGGTACAGGGTGCTGACGACTATGTGCTGCGCGCGCAGTTTGCATTCGACAGCCAACAGCGCCTGGAGGCGTTCGCCCTGGCCTTGCAGGCGGTGGTCCAGCGCCACGACATCCTGCGTTCGTCGTTCCATTGGGACGGCCTGGAAGAACCGGTGCAGGTGGTGTGGCGCGAGGCGTCGCTGCGTGTCGAACGCGGCGTGGTGCCGGAGCGGCTCGAGCTGGCGCAAGCCCCGTTGATGCGCCTGGTGGTCAATGCGGACAGTGCCACGTTGCTGTTTCACCACCTGGTGATGGACCACATCGCCCTGGAAATTTTGCAACAGGAGATGCAGGCGTTCCTCATGGGCACTCAACACACCTTGGGCGTGGCTGTGCCGTATCGCAACTATGTGGCCCAGACCCGCGTGGGTGCAGAGGACCACGAAGCGTTCTTCCGCGAAATGCTCGGTGATATTGATGAGCCGACCCAGGTCGAACGCCTGGGCAAAAATGAGCAGATTCAACGCCCACTGGATGCGCAATTGAGCCAACGCCTGCGTACCCAAGCGCGGCAATCCGGCGTCAGCGCCGCCAGCCTGATGCACCTGGCCTGGGCCCAGGTGCTGGGCAAGGTCTCGGGCCGCGACAACGTGGTGTTCGGCAGCGTGATGCTCGGCCGCCTGCAAGGCGGTGAAGGCGCCGAGCGGGCCATGGGTGTGTTTATCAATACCTTGCCGCTGCGGGTCGACCTGGGTGAGCACTCGGTGCGCGACGCACTGCGGGCCACCCACGCACGTCTCAGTCAATTGCTCAGCCATGAGCAGGCGCCGCTGGCGTTGGCCCAGCGTTGCAGCGGCGTGCCGGCGGCGACGTCGCTGTTCGACACGTTGTTCAATTATCGTCACAGTGCGCCGCAGGCTGCCAGCGAGGCGTGGCAAGGCATTCGGATGCTCAAGGCTGAAGAACGCAGCAACTATGGCCTGTCAGTGAGCGTGGATGACCTGGGCGACGGTTTCTTCCTGAAAATCGTGGGGCAGGGCGCGCGCCGGTTGTGCGGCTACTTGCAGGTTGCCGTAGAACAGGTGGTGCAGGCGTTGGAGCAGGGCAGCGCGATGGGCATCGGCCACTTGCCGATCCTGCCTGCTGCCGAATGCCAGCAACTATTGGAGTTTAACGCCACCACGCGACCATTCCCGCGTGAACACACGGTGCAACGCCTGTTCGAAGCCCAGGCCCAGGCGCGTCCTGGCGCATTGGCGGCGCTGCATGGCGGGCAGTCACTGAGCTATGGCGAGCTGAATACCCGCGCCAATCGCTTGGCCCATCACCTGCTGGGCCTTGGGCTGCGTCCCGGTGATAACGTGGCGATCCTGTTGCCGCGCTGCCTGGACCTGCTGATCAGCCAACTGGCCGTGCTCAAATGCGCCGCCGCCTATGTGCCGCTGGACATCAACGCACCCGCCGAACGCCAGGGCTTCATGGTGCAGGACAGCGGCGCGGCCTGGTTGTTGACCCGCAGCGATATTGCCGTCGACTACGGTGTACAGCGGTTGGACCTGGACACCTTGGTCCTCGACCCACAACCCAGCCACAACCCCGACCTGTCGCAGTCCTCGGACAGCGTGGCGTACATCATGTACACCTCCGGTTCCACCGGCACGCCCAAGGGTGTGTTGGTGCCTCATCGCGGCATCACGCGGTTGGTGATCAACAATGGCTACGCCGACTTCAATGCCAGCGACCGCGTGGCCTTCGCCTCCAACCCGGCATTCGACGCCAGCACCATGGACGTATGGGGCCCGCTGCTCAACGGCGGCCAGGTGCAGGTGATCGACCACGCCACCTTGCTGGATCCTGCAGCCTTAGGCGTAGCCTTGGCGGACGCAACGGTGTTGTTCGTTACCACGGCCTTGTTTAACCAGTACGTGCAATTGATTCCCCAGGCCCTGGCAGGTTTGCGCATTCTGCTGTGCGGCGGCGAGCGTGCCGACCCGGCCGCCTTTCGCAACCTGTTGGCCCAGGCGCCCGCGTTGCGTCTGGTGCATTGCTATGGGCCGACCGAAACCACCACCTACGCCACCACCTATGAGGTGCGCGCGCTGGCTGAGGACGCCGACAGCGTGCCGATTGGTCGGCCGATTTCCAACACGCAGATTCATGTGCTGGATGCGCACCTGCAGCCGGTGCCCGTGGGCGTGACCGGTGAAATCTGCATCGGCGGGGATGGCGTGGCGCTGGGGTATCTGAATCGACCTGATCTGACCGCTGAAAAGTTTGTGCAGGATCCGTTGAATTTGCACGCCTTGATGTACCGCACCGGCGACCTTGGCCGTTGGACGGCGGACGGCCTGCTGGACTGCATCGGGCGCAATGACGATCAGGTGAAGATCCGCGGTTTCCGCATCGAGCTGGGCGAGATCGAAGCGCGGCTGGCGACCTTTCCCGGTATCCAGGACGTGGTGGTGCTGGCTCGCGAAGATGCGCCGGGCGACAAGCGCTTGGCGGCCTATTTCACCTGGGCTGATCAGCCTGTCGACCTCGACAGCGTGCGCGCCTATCTGCAAGGCCAATTGCCGGAATACATGGTGCCGTCGGCCTTTGTGCCGCTGGATCACCTGCCGTTGACCGCCAACGGCAAGGTCGACCGCAAGGCCTTGCCGGTGCCGGCCCTGGAAACGTTCAACCGCCGTGAGTTCGAGGCGCCGGCCGATGGGCTGGAACACACCCTGGCCCAGCTATGGGCCGAGGTGTTGAAGCTGGAACAGGTCGGTCGTCATGACAGCTTCTTCGAGTTGGGCGGGCATTCATTGCTGGCGATCCGGCTGGTCAACCTGATGGAGGAAGCGGGGTTGCAGGTGTCCCTGGCTGAGCTGTTCCAGCATGCCAGTGTGGCGTCCGTTGCCGCGATGCTGCGCCAGCGTACGGATGAGCCGGTGCGTGACACGTCGGTGATCACGGTGCGCAGGGGTGGTTCGCAAGCGCCGCTGTTCCTGGTCCATGAGTTCAGCGGCATGGACGTGTACTTCCCGGCGCTGGGTCAGCATTTGCCGGGTGACTATCCGATCTACGGCTTACCGGGCGTGGCGCTCGGCGAAGCGCATCTGAACACGATGGAAGGTCTGGCTGCGCGGCTGGTCGGGTTGATCCGAGGCATTCAACCCCATGGGCCTTACCGGGTTGCCGGCTGGTCGTTTGGCGGGGTGCTGGCCTATGAAGTGGCGATGCAACTGCTGGGGCTGGATGAACCGGTGGAGTTTCTCGGTTTGATCGACAGCTACCTGCCGCGCATGACTGACCAGGGCAAGGCGCGCTGGAGCGGGCCGGACGCGCTCAAGCGGCACTTGCTGTTGCAGTGCACGGCGTACTGGAAAACACAGGGAGGTGTGGATGAGTTGGCGAGCCTTGGGCAGTTGGAGGCGCAGGTTGGACAGCTGGACTTTGCAGGCCTGCTGCAACGTTGTCGCGATGAAGGTGTGCTGCACGCGCAAATGGCAGCGGCGACGGACGCGGACCTCTTGAACTACATCGAGCGGGAAGTGGGGCACGGGCATGCGTTGGCGCATTACAGCCTGTTTCCGTTGCCGATCGCGGTGCATCTGTTCAGTGCGTGTGAGCGGCCGACCGAGTTGTCGCGGCGCAGTGAAACCTTGGGGTGGAATGAGGTGTTGGCGCCGGGGCAATTGCGCCAGGTGGCGGTGCCGGGGGATCACCAGAGTATGATGCAGGCGCCGTACATCCAGGCATTGGGCCAGGCGATGGCTGAGGCCTTGGTGACATGCACGCCGCAGGTTCAGGCCCCGCATCAGCCCTTGCTGCGGATTCAGAGTGGCCGGACAGGGTATGCGCCGGTGTTCTGTGTGCCGGGGGCGGGGGACAGCGTTACCGGTTTTATCGGTTTGAGTGAGGCGTTGGGACGCGACTGGCCGTTGTTTGGTTTGCAGCCGCGCGGATTGGACGGTGAGGCGGTGCCCCATAGCCAGGTGGAAGCGGCGGCGGCTTGTTACTTGAAGGCGTTGGAGCAGGAGTGTCCGCAGGGGCCGGTACATTTGGTGGGGCATTCGTTTGGGGGCTGGGTTGCGCTGGAGATGGCGTTGCGGTTGCAGGCGGCGGGGCGGGAGGTGGCTTCGTTGACGGTGATTGACAGTGAGTCTCCGGAGCGCGCCGTTAGGCCTTATACGACGACGGCGGCGTTGGTGCGGTTGATTGAGGCGATGCAGTTGTCGGCGGGGCAATCGCTGGGGATAGATCTGGAGAATTTTGCCGGGAGTGATGAGGTGGCGCAGCGGCGGCAGTTGCATGCAGGGATGGTCGGCGTTGGTCTGTTGCCGGGGCGGTCGGCTGTGGATGCGATGGATGGGCCGGCGCGGACTTATGCGGCGGCGTTGCGCACGCGGTATCGGCCTGGTTTGCGCTTTAACGGGGTGGTGAGGTTGGTGCTGGCTGAGGATCCGGCGTTGGATGCGGCGGGGAATCAGCGGGAGCAGGGGGAGATGGTTGAGGGGTGGCGGCGGCAGGGGAGTGGGTTGCAGGTTTGGTATGGCGGGGGGAATCACTTTACGTTGCTCAAGGCGCCCAATGTGGTTGGGTTGGCGCGTTGGTGGGTGGATGGGGTTGTTGTTGGGGAGGTGGTGTCTTGAGGGCTGTATGTCGAGTACACATCCATTCCTGCGGTAACGGCTACTTTGGGTTCCGCTCTTACAGCGGGTCACTTTTGGCAAACGCCCCAAAAGTAACCAAAAGGTCTTCGCCCCACCACTCGGCACCTCGCCTAGGCTCGGTGTGCCCTCACTCCGGCTTTGGAGCGTGGGCCGCCGCGATGGGCCATCCTTGGCCCAGCGCGGCTAACCCGGCGTCCTGCCGGGTTACCCACGCTTCAAAGCCTGCGTTCGGCCAGCGTGGTTTTACGGGGCGCCGAAGATCAAAAGCCAGAGCAAAAGCGACTCGCTTCGCATCGTGGATACGCTTTTCGTGTTCTGTAGGAGCCGGCTTGCCGGCGAAAAACGCGAGAACGCCGCGATCATCCAGATGTTCTCGCGTCATTGTTAACGACCATCGCCGGCAAGCCAGCTCCTACAGTGGATCGCGTTTGCTTTTGCGTTTGCCTTTGCTCCACACCACTCAAGCCGGAGTGAGGGCATGCCGAGCCTAGGCGAGGCACCGAGTGTTGGGGCAAGAGCGTTTTGGTTACTTTTGCGCTTTTCAAAAGTGACCCGCTGTAAGAGCGGAACCAATAGTGGCCGTTACTCAAATAACGGATATGTTCTCGATCAAAGGTCATCTATGCAAAAGCCAACGCTACGCAAACTAGGAATGTTCGCCACACTGGCCATCGCCATAGGCTTGATCATCTACACGGTCCAAGCTCCCGCCGACGCACCGCAATACCTCACCGCCACCGCCGAGCGCGGCAACATCGAAAACGCCGTCCTCGCCACCGGCCTGCTCGAAGGCATCAAACAGGTCGACGTCGGCGCCCAAGTCTCCGGCCAATTGAAATCCCTCAAAGTCAAAGTCGGCGACAAGGTCAAAAAGGGTCAATGGCTAGCCGAAATCGACCCATTGATCCTGCAAAACACCCTGCGCAAAGCCCAGGTCGACGAAGAAAACCTCCAGGCCCAACGCCGCGCCACAGCGGCGCAGCTCAAGCAGGCCAAGTCCGTATACGAACGCTACAAAGGCCTGCAGATTGACGAGTCAGTCTCCCGCCAAGACTTCGAAGACGCCGAATCCACCTTCCAGGTGCAACAGGCCAACTTGCTGTCCCTGGACGCGCAGATAAAAAGCGCCCACATCCAGATCGACACCGCCAAGGTCAACCTGGCTTACACCCGCATCGTCGCGCCCATTGATGGCGATGTGGTGGGCATCGTCACTCAGGAAGGCCAGACCGTCATCGCCAACCAACTGGCGCCGGTGCTGCTCAAGCTGGCGGACCTGGACACCATGACCGTCAAGGCCCAGGTCTCCGAGGCGGATGTGATTCACATCAGCCCCGGCCAGCAGGTCTACTTCACCATCCTCGGCGAGGCCGACAAGCGTTACTACGCCAAGCTGCGCGGCACGGAACCGGCGCCACAGAATTTCCTGGAAACCCAGACCGCCGGCACGCCGAAGCAGAACACTGCAGTGTTCTACAACGCGTTGTTCGATGTGCCTAACCCCGACCACCGTCTGCGCATCGCCATGACCGCCCAGGTACGTATCGTGCTCGACACCGCCGAGGCCGCGCTGATGGTACCGGTGGCGGCACTGGGGGCGCGCAACAACGACGGCAGTTACTCGTTGCGGGTGCTGGACGCGAAAGGCAAGGCAGTGTCGCGGGAGGTGAAGACCGGGATCAACAACAACGTCAAGGTGCAGATCCTCGAAGGCCTGGCCGAAGGCGACAAAGTGGTGATCGGCGACGCCACGCCCGCTGTGGCGGGGAACTGACGGATGACTCAGCCACTGTTGGAACTCAAGGGCATCACCCGTAGCTTCATGGCCGGCGAGCGTGAATTCATCGCGCTCAAGGGCATCGACTTGACGATTCATGCTGGGGAAATGGTTGCGATCATCGGCGCCTCAGGCTCAGGGAAATCGACCCTGATGAACATCCTCGGCGGCCTGGATTACGCCACGGCCGGCAGCTACAAGATCAACGGCATCGAAACCCGTTCCCTGGGGGATGAGCAGTTGGCCGAACTGCGCCGTGATTACTTCGGTTTTATCTTCCAGCGCTACCACTTGCTGGCGCACCTGAGTGCCTTGCACAACGTGGAAATGCCAGCGATCTACGCCGGCACACCGGAAACCCAACGTCACAGCCGCGCACGGGAGTTGCTCGCGCGGCTGGGCTTGTCCGGTCACACCACCCACCGTCCCAGCCAGCTCTCCGGTGGCCAGCAGCAACGGGTGAGTATCGCCCGTGCCTTGATGAATGGCGGCGAAGTGATCCTCGCCGACGAACCCACCGGCGCCCTCGACACCCACAGTGGCAAAGAGGTGATGCGCATCCTCGCCGAGCTGCACGCGGCGGGGCACACGGTGATTATCGTCACCCATGACCCCAAGGTCGCGGCGAACGCCCAGCGCATCGTCGAGGTCAGTGATGGCGAGATTGTCAGCGACAAGGCCAATGAGAGTGCTGGCCTGGAGTTGCCCAGCGAAACGCCCATCGAGCCAAAACGCAGTGGCGCCCGGCGTTTGGTGGCGAGCCTGGGGTTGTTCAAGGAGGCCTTCAACATGGCCTGGGTCGCGCTGGTGTCTCACCGCATGCGCACGTTGTTGACCATGCTCGGTATCGTTATCGGCATTACTTCGGTGGTGTCGATCTCGGCCATCGGTGAAGGCGCCAAGCGTTATGTGCTCAAGGATATTCAGGCGATCGGCAGCAACACCATCGACATTTTTTCCGGCACCAGTTTTGGCGATAGCCGCGCCTCGGCCATCGAGACCTTGATGCCTTCGGATGTGGACGCGTTGAATCAGTTGTATTACGTCGACAGTGCCACGCCGGTGGTGGGCCGCAACCTGTTGCTGCGCTTTGGCAATATCGACCTGGATGCGCAGGTCAATGGGGTGAGTGACCGCTATTTCAAAGTGAAGGGCTTGAAGCTCGAAGCCGGTATCGCCTTCAGCGAAAGCGATGCGCGGCGCCAGGCCCAGGTGGTGGTGATCGACCACAACACGCGTCACCGACTGTTCGGCCCGAACGTCGACCCGCTGGGCCAGGTGATCCTGGTGGGTAACCTGCCGTGTACCGTGATTGGGGTCACCGCTGATAACAAGAACATGTTCGCCGCCAGCAAGGCGCTGAACGTGTGGGTGCCCTATGAAACAGCGGCAGGGCGCTTGCTGGGGCAGCGCCATCTGGACAGCATCACCGTGCGCATCAAGGACGGCCAGCCGAGCAAGGTGGTCGAAGACAACGTCAACAAACTCATGCTGCAACGCCACGGCACCAAGGACTTCTTTACCAACAACCTCGACAGCATCATGCAGACCGTGCAGAAAACCAGTCGCTCCCTGGCGTTGCTGCTGTCGTTGATCGCGGTGATCTCGTTGCTGGTGGGGGGCATTGGCGTGATGAACATCATGCTGGTGTCTGTCACCGAGCGCACCCGTGAGATCGGCATTCGCATGGCGGTAGGGGCGCGGCAGTCGGATATCCGCCAGCAGTTCCTGGTGGAGGCGGTGATGGTGTGTTTGATCGGCGGGCTGATCGGGATCTCGCTGTCCTATGCCCTGGGCTTTCTGTTTTCGTTGTTTGTGAAGGAATGGGAGATGGTGTTTTCCCTGGGCTCGATCATCACGGCGTTTGCCTGTTCGACGTTGATCGGCATTGTGTTTGGCTTTGTGCCGGCCAGGAATGCGGCGCGGCTGGACCCGATCGAGGCGCTTGCCAGAGATTGAGGTTTGTCAGCCAATAGAGATTAAATGTGGCAGCGGGCTTGCTCGCGAATGCGGTAGTTCAGCCAATGAATCTGTTGACTGACACACTGCATTCGCGAGCAAGCCCGCTCCCACATTTTGAACAGGTATGTCTTAAAAGCCTGTGTTGTCCTCAGTGGCATACATCCATCGCAACAACGAATGCCGCCCGCTGATTCCCAGTTTGATCGACGCGCGCTTCAGGTAGCTCTCGATGGTGTTGACCTTCAACGCCAACTGCTCCGCCAACTCCGGCGCGGTCCGCCCGGCGAGCAGGCCCACGCACACCTCAAGCTCACGGTTGGATAGGGTCAGCCCCGACTGTACCAACCGTTCTTCGATGCGCCTGCGCAGGGTTTCGAGGCCCTGGTTTTCCAGCACCACCGCGTCGCTGTCCTGACGGCACGGTTGGATCGCGGCGATGTGCTTTTCCACCATGGGCAGCAGCAAGGTGGAGAAGTCCTGCAACATGCTGCGCTCCTGGGGCGAAAAGCTTTCGGACTGGTGCGAGCGATACACCGACAAGACGTAGCGCACGTCGTCCTTGCGGCGGGTGAGGTGCAATTGTGCGGCCGGTTGTTCGTCGCCCAACGCCTCCACCGAATCGGTGTAGACCGGGCTGATCTTGCGGCGAGTTTGCCCGTCGGCGCTGACCTGCAATTGCGTGATATGAGTGGCGTCCACTGCCAGTTGGGTGAGGATCAGGTCATGCAGCATGCGAGGGAAATGGCGGCTGCCGGTGCTGGCGATGACTTTGCCAATATGAGGGAACAGCTGTGAGTTCATCATTTCGTCCATGAGGCGTGCAGGTATTCGGCTTTATAGCAGCGGGGATTAAGATGCAAGCCAATGCGAATAACCTACCGTGATAGTCCTTCCCGCCGGACCTATGCTAGTACAGCCTGGCGACGGGAAGGGGATCCAATCTTAAATAATCGGATTAAAAACTCACAAGCTTAGAAGGACGCGTGAGGGTAGGCGTGCACTTGGCGAGTGCCTGTTGCACATCCGCCAACAGGTCGGCCACATCCTCAAGCCCCACCGACAAGCGCACCAACCCTTCGCTGATACCGTGCGCTGCACGTTCCTGCGGGGTGTAGGTGGAGTGGGTCATGCTCGCCGGGTGCTGCGCCAGTGACTCGGCATCACCCAGGCTGACCGCCCGGGTGAACAGCTTGAGCGCATTCATGAAGCGCCGACCGGTTTCGATGCCGCCCTTGAGCTCGAAGGCAATCATGCCACCGGGTAGTTTCATCTGCTGTGTCGCCAGTTCGTACTGCGGGAAAGAGCGCAGTCCCGGGTACGTCACCGACTGCACGGCGGGATGCGCCTGCAGGGCTTCGGCCACGGCCTGGGCATTGCTGCAATGACGGTCCATGCGCAGGGCAAGGGTCTTGAGGCCGCGCATCAACAGCGAAGCGTCCTGGGGCGACATCACCGCCCCAGTCAAGTCCTTGAGGCCCTGCAGGCGAATGCGCTGGGCCAGTGCCTGGCTACTCACCGCAATGCCCGCCGTGATATCGCCGTGGCCGCTGAGGTACTTGGTGGCCGAATGCACCACCACATCGGCGCCCAGGTCGAGGGGGCGTTGCAGGTAGGGCGTGCAGTAGGTGTTGTCGACCACCAGGGTGACGTTCGGCTGCTCGTGGGCGAGGGCGGCCACGGCAGCGATATCTACCAGTCGAAGGTTGGGGTTGGCCGGGGTCTCGCAGTAGATCATGCGGGTGGCGGGGCTGAATGCGGCTTGCAGGGCCGCCAGGTCAGTCAGGTCGACATGCCGCACCTTGATACCGAATTCGCCGATGCCATGGTGAAGCAGGGCAAAGGTGCAGCCGTACAGGGTCTGGCTGACGATCACTTCATCGCCAGGGCGCAGCAGGGTCCAGAACGTCGCGGCGATTGCGCCCATGCCGGAACTGAACGCCACTGCGGCCTCGCCGTTTTCCAAGGTGGCCATGCGTGATTCCAGCAGCGCCAGGGTTGGGTTGGAAATGCGCGTATAGAAGTGGCCGCTCGCTTCACCGGCAAAACAGGCGGCGCCGTATTCGGCGGTTGGGAAAGCAAAGGTGGCTGACAGGTAAATCGGAGGGACGAGTGCGCCGTGATGGTCTTTTGGGTCATAGCCGTGGTGGATGGCGCGGGTGGAAAAGCCGAATGCATTGTGTTTATTGTTCATGTCGGACGCTCCTTATTTCCTACAATGCTATGCTCATAACCACAGATGAACTTTGCAATATTTGCTACTAATTCCCGCGTCCTGGGATGAAAATCTTATAAAAATAAAGAATAGAGGCACGTTATGCCCGTCAGTCTGGACCGTACCGACAAAGCCCTTTTAAACGCGCTTCAAGGCAATGCCCGTCTCACGGTGGCCGAATTGGCCGACCGCGTGTCCCTGACCACCTCGCCGTGCTGGCGGCGGGTGCGGAACCTGGAAGAGAGTGGGGTGATCAGCGGGTATCAGGCGATTCTGTCGCCCAAGGCGCTGGGGTATGGGGTGACGGCGTTTGTCAGCATCATGATGGAGAGTCATACCCAGGAGATTGCCCGGGCGTTTGAGCAGCGGTTGTTGGAGATTCCTGAGATTGTGGCGTGTCATAACGTGTCGGGGCGGTATGATTTCTTATTGGAAGTGGTGGCGAAGGATCTGGAATCGTTTGGGGAGTTTGCGCGGGAGGTGTTGCAGACGTTGCCTTGCGTTAAGGAGATTTATTCGAGTTTTTCTTATAAGTCGGTGAGGGGGTTGAGGGTGATTCCGTTGCCGGGGTGATGGGGGGCTGGTGTGTTGTGTACATATCCGTTGCTGCGGTGATGGCTGATATTGGTTCCGCCCTGTGGATACGCGGTCCTTGTAGGAGCCGGCTTGCCGGCGAAAAACGTGAGACCGCCGCGTTTTGTCTGGTTCCCCCGCGTCATCGTTAACGACCATCGCCGGCAAGCCGGCTCCTACAATGAACCGCGTTTGCTTTTGCCTTTGCTCCACACCACTCAAGCCGGCTGTCAGGCCGCTGTGCTCTTGCTTTTGATTTTGATCTTAGGCGCCCCGTCAAACACGCTGGCCGGAATTCGACAGGGATTTGGGGGGTAAACCGGCAGGGATGCCGGTTTAGCCGCCCCGCGCCATGGATGGCGCGTGGCGGCGGCCCCCCAAATCCCTGTCGGATTACGGGCACACCGAGCCTAGGCGAGGTGCCGAGTGTTGGGGCAAGAGCCCTTTTGGTTACTTTTGGGGCTCTTTTCCAAAAGTGACCCGCCGTAAGGGCGGAACCAATACCAGCCATCACCCAAATAACGGATATGTACCCAACCCAACCCAACCCAACCCAATTGGTCACCCATTCTTCCCCCAAATTGGATATTCCCCCTCCAAGGCCCGATGACTAACCTAGCCATCAATCCCCACTGCCCTGGAGCACCCCCATGCAAACCCGTACCGATTTCTACACCGCCTCCCCAGACGCCATGAAAGCCATGCTCGCCCTGGAAGCCGCCGTCGGCAAGCTGTCCATCGAACTGCCCCTGCTGGAACTGATACGCCTGCGCGTCTCGCAGATTAACGGCTGCGCCTTCTGCCTCGACATGCACACCGCCGACGCCCGCAAAGGCGGTGAAACCGAACGCCGCCTGTACACCGTCTCCGCCTGGCGCGAAACGCCGTTCTTCACCCCGCGTGAACGCGCCGCCCTGGCCTGGGCCGAGAGCCTGACCCTGATCAGCCACACCCACGCCCCGGACGAAGACTTCAACACACTGGCCACCGAGTTCAGCCCGCAGGAGCAGATCGACCTGAGCGTGGCCATCACCACCATCAACAGCTGGAACCGGCTGGCAGTGGGCTTTCGCAAGATGCCAAAGTAAGGCTCAACCTGATTTGAAATAGCCCCGTGGCGTGGTGCCGGTCATTCCCTTGAAGAAGGCGATCAATGCGCTGTCGCTGGCAAAGCCCAGCTCAAAGGCGCAGTAGCCGATACTGCGCCCGGTGGCGAGCAACTCGATGACGCGCATCAAGCGCCACTGCTGGCGCCATTGCTGATACCCCAGGCCGGTTTCCCGCAGGAAGATCCGGCCGATGGTCTTGGTGCTGGCGCCAACCTGCTTTTCCAGTGCTTGCAGCGTGGGCGGCAAGCGTTCGAGATGGGCCAGCAATGGTGCCAGGCGCTTGTCCTGCGGCAAGGGCAGAAGCATGCGTTGCTCGGCCGCACCCTGGATTTCCTCCAGGCACAACGCCAGCAAATGGGCATATCGGCCGGTGTGCCAATCAGTCTCGAAGGGGGCCATGGCCATCGGTTCCAGCACCGCGCGCAACAAAGCGCTCACTTCGATCACCCGCACCTCTGTCGGCAACAGGGTCGCAACGGCCGGGCTTACGTACACCGAGCGGTAATCTACCGTCTTGCTCATCACCGCACGGTGACGCACACCGCAAGGTATCCACGCCGCGCGGGTCGGTGGCAGCAGGCACAGTTGATTGTCCAGGGTAATGCGGGTGCAGCCTTGTTGGGTAAACAACAGTTGACCACGCCGGTGGTGATGCAGGCCGGAGTCGTGGTCGCCGAGAAGGGCGGCAATACCGATGGCGGGAGCCAGGTGGCTGTCAGGGTCGAAGGATGCGTCGGCGGCGAGCCATGCCATGGTCTGTCCTGATGTTTCAGGACAGCTGGCTGTTCGTGGGGCCGATGCTGCTGGTGGTGCTGGCGTTCGGCATGGCGATTCCCAACGTGCTGGGGGCGGCATTGGTGGGTTATCAAGACCGCCTTGGCACCGCTGCGGCCGTTTTTGGCTTGCTCTATTACCTGGCGATTGGCGCCGGGTTGACCTTGGTTACCTGGGCTCAGGACCTTGGCTGGAGCCTGTTGACGTGCGGCCTGGCGGCGCTGTGGCTGGCAGCGCCGCGTGTGTTCAGAAATTGACCGAAGCACTCAGTCGCGCCGTCAAGGGCGCGCCCTGGAACAGGTAGTCATCGCCCATGTATTCGCCCGCGTCGCGCCAGTAGCGCTTGTCGAACAGGTTGTCGACGCTCAGGCGGAACACCGTCTCATAGCCGCTCACTTTGGTGGTGTAGCGGCTGCCGACGTTCACCACTGCGTAATCCCCCACCTCCACATTGCCGCTACGGTTGGCGTACTTCTTGGCGCTGTATTGCACGCCGCCGAGTACCGCCAGGCCGTTCACCCAAGGCAATGCATAATCGGCATACACACTGGCGCGCAGCTTGGGCACGTTGATCGCTTGGTGGCCCTCATAGTCCGCAGTCCCGCTGCCGGTCACCCGTGCACGAATCACCGCCACGCTGGTTGCGATCTGCAGGCGCTCGGTGGCCCAGCCATTGGCCGACAGTTCCAGGCCGGTGTTCTTTTGCTCGCCCTGTTGCACATAGTCGAATTGGCCAGTGCCGTCCGGCTTGGCGTATTGGTAGGCCTGGCGGGTCTGGAATACAGCGGCGGTGAAGCTCATGCGGCGCCAGTCGTATTTCACCCCGGCTTCGATTTGACGTGAGGTGGTGGGGGCCAGGGTTTCGCCGTCGTTGCGGGTCGTCCAAGGTGCCTCACCGCCCAGGGACAGGCCTTTGCTGTAGCTGGTGTACAGCGACACATTTTCCACTGGTTTGTAGATCAACGACGCCTGGGGCAGAAATTCGTATTGTTGGGTATGGCGTTGCTGATTGCCGTTTTGGTCGAAGGCTTTTTCATCCAGGCGCACTTCACGGCCGCCGAGGATGGTTTGCCATTGCTCGTTGAAGCGGATGCGGTCCGTTACGAACAGGCCATATTGGCGGCTGTCGAGACGCCGGTGCTTGTCGTTCAACGGCACGTCGGTGGGGGTGAAGGTCGGGGCGTCGACGTTGATGTTGGCGCTGCCGATGTATTCGTTGACCGACTTGCGCTTGTCGACCACTCGGCGAAATGCGCTGGTGCCAACGGTCAGTTCATGGCCCAGGCTACCGGTGTCGAACAGCCCAGTCATGGCCGCCTGCACTTCGTCGTCACGGCGGGTGTCGTCGGGGCTGCGGTAGTCGTAGATGTCGTAGTCGCCGGTGGGGCTGAAGAAAGCAGTGCCGCAATCGGTCACATAGAAGCAGCCATAGGCAAACGAGCTGTAATCATCGATCACCACCTTGCTGCGCGCGGCGCTGACACTGCCTTTCCACTGATCGCTGAAGCGATACTCGAACTTACCGTTGAGGTTCAGTGAGTCAATGCCCACTTGCTTCGACCCGCTCTGGTGGCCCAGCAGTTTTTTCGGCGAAGCATCGTGGGGAACTTGCGTGCCGCCCAGTAACTGGTAGCCCGGCACCGAACGCTGTTGCTTGTTCTGGTATTCCGCATCCAACTGCAACACCGCATCGGGGCTGATGTTCCAGTCGAACGCCAGGGACACAAAATCGCGCTGGCCATTGGCGTGTTCCACATAGGAGTTGAGGTCTTCATGGGCCACGTTGGCGCGCAGGCCGAATTGCTGCTCGCTGCCAAACCAGCCGCCCACGTCGGTGGCGATGTAGCCGCTGCCGCGATCGTCGGTGGAGACGGTCACCGAGCGCACGTCTTCCGGGCGCTTGGTCACGTAGTTGATCACGCCGCTCGGCTCGGAAATCCCGCTTTGCAGGCCGGCCAGGCCCTTGAGCACTTCGACCTGCTGCTTGTTTTCCAGGGCGACGTTCTGCTCGCCCGTGATGGTGCGCCCGTTGATCTTGTAGCTGCTTGCCGCGTTCAGCGAGAAGCCGCGGACCACGAAGTTTTCGTAATAGCCGATGGGCGCATAGCTGTCGCCCACCGAGGCGTCGTTGCGCAGCACTTCGCTGAGCAAGCGCGCCTGCTGGTCCTTGATCAGCGCAGCGTTGATCACCGTGATCGACGCCGGAGTGTCCAGCAGCGGCGCATCATCGAAGCCGGCCACCGAGGCGGTTTCACTGCGATAGCCGGACTCTTCCTGGCCCTGGACGTTCACCGCCGGCAGTTCGATTTCAGCCGCCAGGCTGCTGCCGATGCCGCTGCTGAGCAGCAGGCCGAGGGCGAAACGTGAGGAAGCGACGGGACGAAAACGCAAAACCATGGGGCAGGGCCTTAAAGCGCGGGCGGGGGGCGCATAAGCTAGGCATAAGCGTGGTCTTTTACAAGTCTGCTGCTACGAGGGCGTACTGCGCTTCAGGGTTTCGCTCGGCAGTTCCTTGAACAACGCTCGGTAACTGTTGGAAAACCGCCCCAGGTGCCAGAACGACCAATTCATCGCCACCTCGGCGACGGTGACGTTCGGTGAGCCCAACAACTCCCGCCGCGCCCCATTCAACCGGCGCAACCGCAACCACTGCGCCGGGCTCATTCCGGTGTAGGTCTTGAAACCCTGCTGTAACTGACGCAACGGCACGCCGGCAATCCGCGACAGCTCCAGCAGGTTGACGGTCTCATCCGGTGCATCCGCGGCCCATTCGCCGATGCGCGCCATCAACCGGCGTTCTTCGCTGCGTCGCTGCAACGAGTGGCGGTCCAGGCACACGCAGGCGTTGTCGAGGATGAACAGGCAATCGTCCAGTAACTGTTGGGTGAGAGCGTCACGGCTGGCGGGGTCGATTTCGGCGGACAAGCGGGTGAGGGTGCCACTCAGCCAGCGGCTGAACAGCCCATTCTGCTGGCAGGTCAACGGTGCCATGAACAGGCCTTCGAGCTTCGCCACATCCAGCCCATGGCGCTGCACGAATTGCGGCCCGAACACCACCGCCACTTCACGGTAGTTTTCCGGGGTGATCCAGGTGTTGTGGCTTTCGCCGTTGAGCATATACAGCGCGTTGTCACTGCCGTCGAAACAAAACGCCAACGAGCCCGGCGGCGCGTTGAAATGCTGCTCCACGCGGGTGTTCATGCACTCTTCGTACACCTCCACACCCTGCAAATCCAGATAGCGGATTCGCCCGGCAAAAAGCCCTGGGGACATCTGCTGGTACTGCTGCACCCAACCGGGTGTCGCATTGCATTGAGCGGCCACATCACCGGTGGTGAAGGCCTGTACGCGCAAAGCTGTTGCCTGTGTCATGGGTAACCTGGGCGCACTCTATTGGTGCGTTGTGGTTCGTGCAAAGTGGATAGATGCCGCAGGGGCGGCGCATCAAGATAGACCTCAATGCGCCAGGAGTACAAGCCGGCGCATGCACCCAACCCATGACGAGGTCCTTATGAACGCCCCCTTCGATCAGCTGTCCGCCTGGCTGAAAGAACACAAGATTACCGAAGTCGAATGCGTGATCAGTGATTTGACTGGCATCGCACGCGGCAAGATTGCGCCTACCAACAAGTTCCTGCATGAGCGAGGCATGCGCCTGCCGGAAAGTGTGCTGCTGCAAACGGTAACCGGGGACTTTGTCGACGACGAAATCTACTACGACCTGCTCGACCCGGCCGATATCGACATGGTCTGCCGCCCGGTGTCCAATGCCACGTATGTGGTGCCGTGGGCGATTGAGCCCACCGCGATTGTGATCCATGACACCTTCGACAAGCAGGGCAACCCCATCGAACTGTCGCCGCGCAACGTGCTGAAGAAGGTCCTGCAGCTCTACACCGATCAGGGTTGGCAGCCGATCGTCGCGCCGGAAATGGAGTTCTACCTGACCCAGCGTTGCGAAGACCCGGACCTGCCGCTGAAAACTCCGATAGGCCGCTCCGGCCGCGCCGAAACCGGGCGTCAGTCGTTTTCCATCGATGCCGCCAACGAATTCGACCCACTGTTCGAAGACGTCTACGACTGGTGCGAAGCCCAGGGCCTGGACCTCGACACGCTGATCCACGAAGACGGCCCGGCGCAGATGGAAATCAACTTCCGCCACGGTGACGCCCTCGACCTGGCCGACCAGATCACTGTGTTCAAGCGCACCCTGCGCGAGGCCGCGCTCAAGCACAACGTAGCCGCGACCTTTATGGCCAAGCCGGTGGCTGACGAGCCGGGCAGCGCCATGCATCTGCATCAGAGCGTGGTCGACATCGCCACCGGCAAACCAGTGTTCGTCGACGCTGATGGCAACAAGAGCCAACTGTTCCTTCACCACATCGGCGGCTTGCAGAAGTACATTCCCAAGCTGCTGCCGATGTTCGCGCCCAACGTGAACTCGTTCCGCCGCTTCCTGCCGGACACTTCGGCGCCGGTCAACGTCGAGTGGGGCGAAGAAAACCGCACCGTCGGCCTGCGCGTGCCCACCTCCAGCCCCGACGCCATGCGTGTGGAAAACCGCTTGCCCGGCGCCGATGCCAATCCCTACCTGGCGATTGCCGCTAGTCTGCTGTGTGGCTACCTCGGGATGATCGAGCAGATCGAACCCAGTGCGCCGGTGGAAGGTCGCGCCTATGAACGCCGCAACCTGCGCCTGCCGTTCACCCTCGAAGATGCGCTGGCGCGCATGGAGGATTGCGACACGGTCAAGCAGTACCTGGGCGACAAGTTCGTGCGGGGCTACGTGGCGGTCAAACGTGCAGAACACGAAAATTTCAAGCGGGTGATCAGTTCCTGGGAGCGTGAGTTCCTGCTGTTGAGCGTCTAAAAAAACCAAAAAAGGGGTGTCGATATGCGTCTTGTGAAACAGCTTCTCCCGCTGGCCCTGGTGGCCGCGTTCAGCAGTGCCAGCCAGGCGGCGCCGACGGTCAGCGTCTATAACTGGACCGACTATATCGGGGAGACGACCTTGGCCGACTTCCAGGCCAAGACCGGGATCAAGCCGATCTACGACGTGTTCGACTCCAATGAAACCCTGGAGGGCAAGTTGCTCGCCGGGCGCACCGGCTACGACGTGGTGGTGCCGTCCAACCACTTTTTGGCGCGCCAGGTAAAGGCCGGTGCGTTCCTCAAGCTCGACCGCGCGCAACTGCCCAACTTCAAGAACCTCGACCCCAAGTTGCTCAAGCTGTTGGAAAAGAATGACCCCGGCAACGCGCACTCGGTGCCGTACCTGTGGGGCACCAATGGCATTGGCTATAACGTCGACAAGGTCAAGCAGGTGCTGGGCATCGACCATATCGATTCATGGGCGGTGCTGTTCGAGCCCGAGAACATCAAGAAACTCAACCAATGCGGCGTGGCCTTCCTCGATTCGGCGGACGAGCTGTTCCCGGCGATCCTCAACTACATGGGCAAGGACCCGCGCAGCGAGAATCCCGAGGACTACAAACAGGCCGAGGCCAAGCTGCTGACGCTGCGGCCGTATATCACGTATTTCCATTCCTCCAAGTACATCTCGGATTTGGCCAACGGTGATATCTGCGTGGCCTTCGGTTATTCCGGCGACGTGTTCCAGGCTGCCAATCGCGCCAAGGAAGCCAAGAATGGGGTGAACATTGCTTATTCGATTCCCAAGGAAGGCTCCAACTTGTGGTTCGACCTGCTGGCGATTCCCGCCGACGCGAGCAACCCGAAAGAAGCCCACGCCTTCATTAACTATCTGCTCGACCCTGAAGTGATCGCCAAGGTCAGCGCCTCGGTGGGGTATGCCAACGCCAACCCGGCCGCCAAGGCTTTCATGGACCCGGAACTGGTGAACAACCCCGAGGTGTACCCGCCGCAGGAAGTGCTCGACAAACTCTACATTTCCACCACGCCGACCCCGGCGACCATGCGCCTGATGACCCGGGCCTGGAGCAAAGTGAAGACCAACAAATGATGCAGTCGACTGACCACGCCCGGTCCTACTACCGGGCCACGGCCAACGCCCTGACGGAGCGCCCCGCACTGGGCAGCGACCTGACCGCCGATGTGTGCGTGATCGGCGGCGGGTTCACTGGCGTGAATACCGCCATCGAACTGGCCCAGCGCGGGCTTTCGGTGATCCTGCTGGAAGCCCGGCGCATCGGCTGGGGCGCCAGCGGGCGCAACGGCGGGCAGTTGATTCGCGGTATCGGCCATGACGTGTCGGGCTTCGCCAAGTACGTGGGCGAGGAGGGCGTGCGTTACCTGGAGCGCGCCGGTATCGATTCGGTGGCGTTGGTGGGCGAGCGTATTCGCGAGCACAACATCGACTGCGACTTGCGCTGGGGCTTTTGCGAGTTGGCCAATACGCCGACGCAGTTCGCGGCGTTCAAAGGTGAGCAGGAGCACTTGGCGGCGATGGGGTATGCCCACGAAACACGCCTTGTGGGTCCGCAGGATATTCAGCAAGTGGTGGGCTCGTCGGTGTATGCCGGCGGCCTGGTGGACATGGGCTCCGGGCACCTTCACCCGTTGAATCTGGTGCTGGGTGAAGCGCAGTTGGCCGAGTCTCTCGGGGTGCGGATCTTCGAGCACACTGAGGTGCTTGAACTGATCCACGGCGACACGGTGCAAGTGCGCTGCGCAGGCGGCACGGTACGCGCCGACCACCTGGTGCTGGCCTGCAATGCCCATCTGGAGGAACTGGAACCGCGCCTGAGCGGCAAGGTGCTCCCGGCGGGCAGCTACATCATCGCCACCGAGCCGTTGTCGGAAGATGTGGCCAACCAGTTGATCCCGCATAACCTTGCGCTGTGCGACCAGAAAGTCGGCCTGGATTACTATCGATTGTCCGCTGACCGCCGCCTGCTATTCGGCGGCGCCTGCCATTACTCCGGCCGCGATCCGGTGGACATCGCCGCGTATATGCAGCCGAAAATGCTCAAGGTGTTCCCGCAACTGGCCCATACCGCCATTGAGTTTCAGTGGGGCGGCAAGATCGGCATCACCGCCAACCGCTTCGCGCAGGTGGGGCGCCTGAAGCAGTACCCGAATGTGTTTTATGCCCAGGGGTATTCCGGGCATGGGTTGAACGTGACGCACTGGTGCGCAAAGTTGCTGGCCGAAGGTATCCACGCCGGCCACAGCACGGGCCTGGATATTTTCAGCCAAGTGCCACACATGACCTTCCCTGGCGGGAAAGCGCTGCGCTCGCCGCTGCTGGCGTTGGGGATGTTGTGGTACCGAGTGAAGGAGTGGGTCTAGCACAATTCACTGTAGGAGCTGGCTTGCCAGCGATTAGCGGTGGTTCAGTCGACGCATCCGGTGGATGACCTGCCGCCTTCGCTGGCAAGCCAGCTCCTACAGGTGGGGGTTCAATGTGTGAGCACTTTGCGGAAGGTTTCCACCAGTGGCCGCAAGTTGATCCGATGCCACGCCGCCCACAGCGGCGTGGTGTAGCTCAGCCACGGCAACTCCCGCAACACCACGCCGGGCGGGGCATTGCGGCTCAGGCCCTTTTGCACCATTGCCACGCCCAGGCCCGAAGCCACCAGGCCCAACGCGGTAAACGGTTCACCGGCTTCCATGGGGATCTGTGGGGTGAAGCCGGCGCGAATGCAGGCGGCAACAAAGTCGTCAGTTGGATGCGCGCCGGGTTTGCGTTGCACGCCGATCCATTCCTGATCGGCCAGATGCTCGGGCAGCAGCTCGCTTTGGCGTGCCAGTGGGTGGTGTTCAGGCAGGGCCAGCAGCATCGGGTCATCCAGCACTTGCCGCGCGATCAGGTCCGGGTCATCGGCGGCCGGTGGTTCGCCAACCAATGCGATATCCAGGCTGCGTTGGCGCAGACCTTCCAGCTGTTCGAGAGACGGCAGGTTATACAGCTTGATATGCACGGTGGGGCGGTCGTCGCGCAGGATGCGCAGGGCATTGGGCAATACACCGGCATGCATGGCGTTTTCGATATAGCCGATGCACAGCCCACCTTCTTCGCCACGGCCCAGGCGCTTGCCCAGGGATTCCAGGCGATTGGCGTGGGTCAGCAGCGCTTTGGTTTCAGCCAGGAAGGTCTGGCCGTCACGGGTCAGGCGGATGCGTTGCTGGCTGCGTTCGAACAAGGTCAGGCCCAAACGCTCTTCAAGCTGGGCTATCTGCCGGCTCAGCGGCGACTGCGAGATGTGCAGGCGTTCGGCTGCACGGCCGACGTGTTCTTCTTCGGCGACCACTTCAAAGTAGCGCAGTTGGCGGAGATCGATCATGTTAGACCTAAGAGGACTCAAGTTGGTCGCAGTATGTCTTGGACGGTCCGATCTCTGCAATCTAGGATCTGCTCAACGGTCACAGCGACCCCTGCACCCATTGAGGATCCACCATGAGCTTGAAAGATAAACTTCCCGGCCAACTCGGCTTTGGCACCGCACCGCTGGGCAACATGTTTCGCGCCATTCCTGAAGACGAGGCCCAGGCCACCGTGGAGGCCGCCTGGAGCGCCGGCGTGCGCTATTTCGACACCGCGCCGTTCTACGGCTCGGGCCTCTCGGAAATCCGCCTGGGCCAAGCCCTGTCGCAGTACAACCGCGACGACTTCGTGCTCAGCACCAAGGTCGGCCGGGTGATCCTCGACGAAGTCGAAGACAGCGCCCGTGACCTCGGCGAAAAAAGCGGCGTGTTCGAACACGGCCGCCCGAACAAGATGCTCAACGACTACAGCGCCGACGCCACTTTGCGCTCCATCGAAGACAGCCTGACCCGCCTGAACACCGATCGCCTGGACATCGTATGGATTCACGACATCGCCCAGGACTTCTACGGCGACCAGTGGCTGGAGTACTTCAACCAGGCCCGTACCGGTGCGTTCAAAGTGCTGACTCGCTTGCGCGAAGAGGGCGTGATCAAGGCCTGGGGCCTGGGCGTGAACCGCGTCGAGCCGTGCGAATTGACCCTGGACCTGACGGAGGCGCAGCCCGACGGCTTTTTGCTGGCCGGCCGCTACACTCTGCTGGACCACGATCGTGCCCTGCAACGCCTGATGGACGCCGCTTCGGCCCAGAACGTCGAGATCGTCGTCGGTGGCCCCTACAGCTCCGGCATCCTTGCCGGTGGCGAACACTTCGAATACCAGAAAGCCAGCCCGGCGATCATCAGCAAGGTCGAGCAGATCAAGGCGATTGCCCAGGCGTTCGGCGTCAGTGTGAAAGCCGCCGCGCTGCAATTCTCCCTGGCCCATCCGGCCGTGGCGGCGGTGATTCCCGGTGCCAGCCGTCCGGGCAGGATTGCCGAAGACGTCGCGGCGTTGTCAGAAAAGATCCCGGCAGCCTTCTGGCAGGCCCTGCGCGATGCCCGATTGATTTCGGATCGCGCACCACTGCCGCTTTAACTTCAGGAGTTTCAACCATGAAAATTGATGTAAGCGGCAAAGTAGCGATTGTCAGCGGCAGCACCGCCGGCATTGGCCTTGGCATCAGCCAGGCGCTGGCGCAGTCCGGCGCCACGGTGGTGGTGATCGGGCGTGACGCGGGCAAGGTGGATGACGCCTTGGCGAGCATCCGCCAGGCCGTTCCCGGCGCTGACCTGCGTGGTTTGGTGGCGGATCTCGGTACGGCTGAAGGCGCAGAAAAACTCTTCGCCGCCGAACCGCGTGCCGACATCCTGGTCAACAACCTGGGCATCTTCAACGACGTGGATTTCTTTGAGGCCCCGGACAGCGAGTGGACACGCTTCTATGAGGTCAATGTGATCTCCGGTGTACGCCTGGCGCGGCATTACACGCCGGGTATGGTCGAGCAGGGCTGGGGGCGGGTGATTTTCCTGTCGTCGGAGTCCGGCGTGGCAACCCCGGCGGACATGATCAACTACGGCGTGACCAAGAGCGCCAACCTGGCGGTGTCCCATGGTTTGGCCAAACGCCTGGCGGGCACCGGTGTGACGGTAAACGCGGTGTTGCCTGGCCCGACCTTTACCGACGGCCTGGAGCAAATGCTCAAGGACGCCACCGCACAATCCGGGCGCAGTGCGCGGGACGAGGCGGATGTGTTTGTGCGTCACGCACGGCCGACCTCGATCATCCAGCGCGCGGCAAATGTGGATGAAGTCGCCAACCTGGTGGCGTACATTGCTTCACCCCTGTCATCTGCCACCACCGGTGCCGCGCTGCGGGTCGACGGTGGTGTGGTCGACAGCATGGCCATCTGAATTGTTTTCTATTTTCTGGAGTAATTAACGTGGCAACAGCGTCTTCTGTGATTGAAATCCCGGTTTCGGCCGATCAGGTCTGGCAATTGGTCGGTGGCTTCAACAGCCTGCCGGACTGGCTGGCGTTCATTGTCAAAAGCGAGCCAAGCGATGGCGGCCGCGTGCGTCACCTGCAAACCGCCGACGGTGGCGTGGTGGTGGAGCGGTTGCAGAGCTTTGATAACGTTGGGCGCACCTACAGCTACACCATCGAGCAGTCACCGTTCCCGGTGAGTGCGTACCTGGCGACATTGCAGGTTGAGGCCTTGACCGAAACGTCGGCGAAAGTGACCTGGTCGGGTGTGTTCACGCCGGCGACGGGGACTACGGATGCGACGGTGGAGGAATTGTTTGCCGGTGTCTACAGCGGTGGGCTTGACGCGTTGCGCGCCAATTTCCCAGACTGAAACTGAACCTGTGGTGACTGGGTTTTGTGGTGAGCGGGCTTGCCCCGCGCTGGGCCGCGCAGCAGCCCCAAAAATCTTGGGAGCGCTACGCACTCCAGCGCGAGCAAGCTCGCTCACCACAGCAAGCCCGCTCACCGAAGTAAATCTCAACAGCGCAAGCTATTCGGGCATGAGCTGCTGGCGGCATTCCAGGACTAATCTGGCACCGCCTTGTTCACTGGTACCCACTTCCAACTTGAACCCATGCAAGTTGATGATCGCCGCCACAATCGACAAGCCCAACCCGAACCCGCCTTGCTGGTCGCTTTCATCCACGCGATAGAAGCGCTGGAACACTGCGTCACGCTCCGCCGCGGGTATGCCGGGGCCGGAGTCGTGCACTTCAATGCGCGTGCTGCCGGCATCATTGACCCCGCGCAAGATCACTTCGCCGCCCGGTGGGGAGAACTTGATCGAGTTGCTCAACAGGTTGGCCAGGGCCTCGAACAGCAGCGCGCGGTCGCCGGTGATCCATGGCAGGGATTCCGGGGTTTCGAGGCGCAGTTGCAGTTCGCCTTCTTCGGCCAGCGGCAGGTAGAAGTCGTGCAACTCGCGCAACAGCGGCAGCGGGTCCATGACCAAAAAGCCTGAGCGACGCTGGTGGTCTTCCAGTTCGGAGATACGCAACAGCCCGCGAAAGCGCGCCATCAGCGTATCGGTTTCGGCAATCGCGTCATCCAGTTTCACCGCGTAGTCCGACTCCGCCTCGGCCTCCTGCTTGATCCGGTACAACTGCGCGCGCAAGCGTGTCAGCGGGGTGCGCAGGTCGTGGGCGATGTTGTCGCACACGCCCTTGACCTCGTTCATCAGCTTCTCGATGCGATCCAGCATGGCGTTGACGATGGCCGCGAGCATGTCCAGTTCGTCGCGTCGGTTCGACAGCGGCAGGCGGTGGGTCAAGTCCCCGGCGACGATGGCTTCGGCGCTGGCCTGGATCCCGCGAATCCGCCGCAACGGGCGTCGACGCAGTAAGTGCCAGCCGGCAACACCGGGGATAATCGTCAACGAAAGTGCCCACAGCAGGGCATGCCAGATGATCCGGGTCACGCCAAACAGCGACCCATTGGCGCGCACTAGTACCAGCCAGCGGCCGTCTTCGGTGTGGGTGGCGACGGCGTCGCAGCTGTCCTTGGGCAACTTGGGGTCGTCGGAGTCGACGCAATTGACCAGGGCGTGGATCTTGCCGTCCAGCGGCAGGTCGGGCGGTACCGCACGGATCGGCCCACTGAGCGGGCGAAACTGCTCATCGAACAGGCCGTAGGCGTCCACGCCCTTCATGTCGAAGGTCATGCTGGTGGTCAGGGCTTCCACCAGTTCCTCGCCGTCAAAGCGCTGGAACAGGTGCTGGCGCTGCATCAGCGAATGGCGCGACAGGTCGCCCAGGTAACCCGACACCTCGTAATACAGCACCCCCATGAGGATGCAGCTCCAGGCCACGAACAATGAACTGTACAGCGCCAGCAAGCGGCTGCTGGAAGAGCGCCAGCCTTTAGAGGGGTTCAGCAATGACATAACCGGAACCTCGTACCGTGCGGATCAGCGGCGTGAGGCCTGGTGGGTCGATCTTCTTGCGCAGACGGCCGATGTGCACGTCGATCAGGTTAGTGCCGGGGTCGAAGTGATAGCCCCAGACTTCTTCGAAGATCATCATCCGCGACAGGATCTGCCCGGTGTTGCGCATCAGGAATTCCAGCAACTTGTATTCGGTGGGCAGCAGGCTCAGGGGCTGATCGGCGCGACTGGCTTCGCGGCTGATCAGGTTCAGCTCCAGGTCGGCCACGCGCAGGGCGGTTTCGAACTCCTGAACCGTGCTTTTGCGCCGCAGCAGCACTTCGACGCGGGCGGCCATTTCATCCGAGGCGAACGGCTTGGTGAGGTAGTCATCCCCGCCGGCACGCAGGCCGCGCACACGCTCATCCACGTCGGAGAGGGCGCTGATCATCAGGATCGGCGTCGACACACCAATCGTGCGCAGCGTGGTGACGATGGCCAGGCCATCGAGCTCCGGCAGCATGCGGTCGAGGGTGATCAGGTCGTAATCGCCACTGACGGCGCGGACCAGGCCTTCACGGCCGTTGTCTACCCAATCTACATCCAGTCCATGGCTACTCAGCTCGGCGACGATCTCGCGGGCCGTTACGGCGTCATCCTCGATGGTCAAAATACGGGTCATAGGATTACCTTTCACACTGGAAGACCGCAATCGCCGGCAAGCCGGCTCCTACAGAAGTGCGGGCATTTTGCCAAGAAATGGCTGAACGCTTCCTAAATAAAACTTCATGTTGGCAAAACCGCCACATTGATCTTCGGGAATGCATAAAGCCCGCCTGCCACTGCTGTTTCTTGCAACTTGCATGGTTTTAGGAAGTTCAAGTTATTTAACCTGTTGAAATATATAGATATTTATTTTTGTGGCGACTGGCATGGTGCCTGCACTGTCCCTTTTGAGACTTGTAACACTATTTTTCTGCCTTGGAGCACAACAACAATGATCACATCTTCATCCACGCTGCAAGAGTCGAGCGCGCTCTCCGGGGTTTCCTGGGGGGCGATTTTTGCTGGGGCGGCCGCTGCGGCCGCATTGTCCCTGATCCTGGTGCTGCTGGGCTTCGGCCTGGGCTTTTCGGCGGTATCGCCGTGGGCTGACAGCGGCATCAGTGCCAAAGGGCTTGGCATTTCCACGATTGTCTGGCTGGCGTTTACCCAGATCGTCGCGTCCGGGCTGGGCGGTTATATCGCCGGCCGGTTGCGGGTGAAGTGGGCGAATATGCATGGCGATGAGGTGTACTTTCGCGACACCGCCCATGGTTTCCTGGCCTGGGCTGTGGCCACGCTAATTACTGCGGTACTGGTAGTCGGTTCGGTGAGCAGTGTCGTCAGCGGCGGCGTGAAAGCCGGTGCCAGCGTTGCAGCCGGCGCGGCCAGTGGCATCACCCAAGCCGCTGGCAGTGCTGCCAAGGGCGTCAACGGTGGCGACTTCGACTACTACGTCGACAGCCTGTTCCGCGATGATCGCCCGGCCGCCGTCAGCGATGACGCCGCCCATGGTGTGGTTGCCCGCATCTTCACCCGCACCCTGAGCAACGACGGTCAACTGGCCCCTGAAGACCGTGCCTACCTGGCCCAGTTGATCAGCCAGCGCACCAACCTCAGCCAGGCGGATGCCGAGGCGCGTATCGACAAGGTCTATGGCGATGCCCGTAAAGCCGTTGAAGACGCCAAGCTCAAAGCCAAGCAAGCCGCTGACACCGCTGCAAAAGTCGCTGCCTATACCTCGCTGTGGACCTTTGTTGCCCTGTTGATCGGCGCGTTCTTCGCCAGCTTCGCAGCCACCTTTGGCGGTCGCCGTCGCGATGCCGTGGTGTATGTCGAAACCGAACACTTCGTACGTTAATTCAAGGAGAACATCATGCGCTCATTACTGCTTTGGTTCCTCGGTGTGCCTATTCCGGTGATCATCCTGATCGCGATCTTCATGCACTGATTGTTGCGTTACCCAAGCCGCGCCTGAGCAACAGGCGCGGCTTTTTGCTGCAAGGCCAGCCAGCTTGTCACCAGCAACACACTGGCCAGTGCCGTCATCATCACCAACGGTGCCGACGTCCCATCGGACAACAGCCCGGTCGCCCAACTGCTCACAGCCGTCAGGAACATCTGGGTAAAAAAGAACAGCCCGGATGCCGTTCCCGCGATTGCACCATAGGGCTGCAGCACCGAGAGCTGACAGGCCGGAATCACCATCCCCACCGACACCATGATCAGCACCATCGGCAGCACGATCGCCAGCCATTCCCCCGGCAGCGCGACGCTCGCCAGCGCGAGAATCCCACTGCCCAGCACGTTCATTGCTATGCCGACGACGATCAAACGGTCTGCCTCGAAGCGCCGCACCAGCCGACGAAACAGGTTCGCGCCCAGCATGTAGCCGCTGATGGTTGCTGCGAACACCAGTGCGTAAGCAGTCGCGGACAGATGAAACCCCCGTTGCAGCAACGCCGATGACTCGCTGATAAACGGAAAATAGGTGCTGTACACGCAACCGATCGCCACGGAGTAACGCAGGAAGTAACGGTCACGCAGCAGTTGGCCGTAAATGCGCAGCAGCCCACGCGGCGGGGCGGCGGCGACTTCCGGTGGGCGGGTTTCAGGCAGACGGCGATACACCACCAGGCACAGCACAGCTCCGATGACGCCCAGCAGCACGAACAGTCCGCGCCAGTGGATGAACGGCAGCATCAGGCTACCCAGTACCGGCGCGGCCATGGGCGAAATTGCCATGGCCATGGAGATCAGCCCAAGCAGGCGTGCTTGCTCGTTGCGGTCGAAGTAATCGCGCACGATCACACGGCCGATCACGGTGGTGCAACAGCCACCCAAGGCCTGGAACAGTCGGGCGATGATCAACACGGCGATGTTGTCCGCCAGGGCACAAGCTGCCGTGGCGAGGACATACAGAAACAACCCGGCCAGCAACACCGGACGACGACCAAAGCGGTCGGTGAGCGGACCACTGACCAGAAGCGAAATCGCCGAGCCGAGGGCGTACAGCGTCAGGGTCAGTTGCAACTGGCTGTCGCTGGTCTGGAAGTAATCGGCCATGGCGGGCAGGGCCGGCAGGTGCATGTCCAAGGTCACGCGTGGCAAGGCGATGAGCACGGTCAGCAGCACCAGCCAGAACCCGGTGGAGAGGGCGCGTTGAGTCATGGGACGTCTCGATGCAAAGAGTAGAGTCCTGACTCTAGCTGCATTGTGGTTTAATCATTAGGACCACTTGTGCCATGTTCGATAGGACCACTATGAGCCGAGGAAAAACCGCATCCGCCCTCGACCTGCCGCGCCCCGATACGCTGGACGCGGGCAAGCAGCAGGGCGCCTACGAAGCCTTGCGCGGTGCGATCCTGAACCGCCAACTGCCGGCAGGCAGCCGCTTGCCTTCCACGCGGAGCCTGGCCGAACGCTGGCGGGTCTCCCGTGGCACGCTGGAGGCCGTGTTCGACCGTCTGCACAGCGAAGGCTACGTGCAGCGGGTCGCCGGGTCCGGCACGCGGGTGTGCGCGGTGATTCCCGAGCAGTTCATCGCCGCGCCGTTGGCCAAGGACATACCCCGTCGGCCTGTGGAGTCTGATCTGCCGGACAGTGGTGTGCAGAGCCATGTGCCCTTTGTCGCACGGCGCCCGGATGCCAGCCTGTTCGATCTGAAGAGCTGGGCCCGCTGTATCACCCGTGGGCTGTTGTCAGTCGGGCCGGGCGTGTTGGAAGCGTCACACCCGGCCGGCCTGCCCGAGTTGCGCGCACAGATCGCCGACTACCTGCGCAGCTATCGCGGCCTGCATTGCGAAGCCGATGAGGTGATTGTCACCACCGGCATCCGCCACGCCCTGGACCTGATCGCGCGCAGCGTGCTCAAGGCCGGCGATAGGGCCTGTGTCGAGGATCCCGGCTACCTGCCGGCACGGCGCCTATTCACGCTGGCAGGCGCCAATGTGCAGGGCATCCCCGTCACCGCCGAGGGCCTCGATACTGCGCACCTTCCCGAGACAGCCCGCTTGGCCTACGTCACCCCGGCGCACCAGGCGCCGCTGGGCATGACGCTGTCGGTGTCCCGTCGCCTGGCGCTGCTGGACTGGGCAGCCCGCGCCGACGCCTGGGTGGTCGAAGACGATTACGACAGCGAGTACAACTACAACACCGCGCCACTGGCCGCGCTCAAGTCCCTGGATTCGGCCGACCGCGTGATCTACTGCGGCAGTTTCAACAAGAACCTGTTCCCCGGTTTGCGCGTGGGCTTCATGGTGGTGCCCAAGGCGTTGCGTCGCGGGCTGTTGCGCACCTTGCAACTCACCGGGCATTCGGTGGGGGCCACTGATCAATTGGGGTTGGTCGAGTTCTTGCGCAGTGGCGCCTTCGTGCGTCACTTGCGTGCCTCGCGCCAGGCGTACCAGGCCCGTCGTGATGCGTTGCTGGAATGCCTGGACGGGCGCTGCGCGGTCAGTGGCCAGCAGGCAGGGTTGCATTTTGTGTTGTGGTTGCCGGCCGGTGTCGAAGAGGGCGATTTCTGCAACCATGCCGCCGAAGCCGGGTTGACGCTGCAGCCTCTGGGCAAGTTCTGTCACGGCGTGAGCTTGCCGCCGGCGGTGATCATCGGCTACACCGCGTTGACCCTGGCCCAGATCCGCTATCACGGCCGAGTTCTCACGCAATTGTTAATAGCGGCTTAACCCGCGCTTGGCTAGACTCGCGCCCCATGAGCCGCCTCTTGCGTTTAGTCCTGGTCCTGCTGTTGAGCCTCACGCTTCCCCTGACCGGGATGGCGGGTGTGCCGTCCAGCACCGAACCCTGCCCGATGAAGATGTCGGACATGCAGGTGATGACCGACATGAACCCTGACTGCTGTCAGGATGGCGTCGATCACGGCAAGGCCTGCAAACCCGGCCAGGAATGCAAGACTGGCGGCTTGCTGCAACTCTCCTTGCCGGTGCTCAAGGCGCCGTTGACCCTGACGCATCCGCTGCTCGTCAGCGCCTCTTCGGATTTCATTCCAGACCGCACGCCGTCCGGCGTCTGGCGCCCACCCCGTGCCTGATTCCTGTTGCACCTCAAGACGCATCCCCTGACCGGGATGGCTTTGCTGTGGGCCGCGTAATGCGGCGCGCAGCGCAACGGAACAGGAATTTTCAACATGAATCCCTTCTACTTGCGCGCCCTGGTGGTGGGCGTGCTGGCGTGGCCGGCGTGGGCGAGTGCGCTGACCCTGGACGACGCCCTGCGCCTGGCGCAGAACAACGCACCGTCGCTCGCTGCTGAGTCGGCCAAGCTGCAAGCCGCGACCCAGGCGGCGATCCCGGCGGGCGAACTGCCAGATCCGAAGCTGGTGGTTGGCCTGCAGAACTTCCCCATCGGTGGGCCCAATCGCGGCACGTTGTATGGCGATGACATGACTGAACAAATGATCGGTATCCAACAGCAGGTGCCCAGCCGCGACAAGCGCAAGGCGCGTATCGAGCTGGCCGATGCCACGGTGGAGCGCACCGTGGCCGAAGGTCGGATCGAGCGCCTGAACGTGCGCCAGGCCACGGCCCAAGCCTGGATCCGTGCCTATGCGGTGGAACGCAAGGAGGCCTTGTTCAAGGACTTCTACCAGCAGAACCGCCTGCTGCAAGACAGCGTGCGTGCGCAATTGGCCGGTGGTCGCGGCCAGCCCTCGGATGCGGTGATACCACGACAGGAAGCCGCCGAACTGGCCGGACGCGAAGATGAACTGGTCCAGCAACGCGCCCAGGCCCGTGCGGCGCTCAAGCGCTGGATCGGCCCAGCCGCCAATGAAGCACCCAGCGGCCAGTTGCCCAACTGGCCCATCGACGGGCGTTACAACCTGCATCAACACCCTGAATTGCAAGCTTTTGCGCCGCGCACCCGCGAGGCCCAAGCGCGGTTGCGCGAAGCCAAGGCGCAAAAGACTTCGGACTGGAGTTGGGAAGTGGACTACCAGCACCGTGGCCGTGAATACGGCGATATGGTCAGCCTGCAATTGAGTTTCGACCTGCCGATCTTCCCCGGCCGTCGGCAAAACCCCGGGATCGCCGCCAAGCAAGCCGAGCTGGATCAGCTGGATGCCGAGCGCGAAGCGGTCACCCGCGAACACACCCAGCAACGGGATGATGACCTCGCGCAATACCAGCGTGTGGACCGCGCCGTGCAGCGCAGCCAGGACAGCCTGGTGCCCCTGGCCGAAGAGAAGGTCGCGCTGAGCTTGGCCGGTTATCGCGCTGGCAAGGGTGACTTGCTCAACCTGGTCGGCGCCCGACGTGAGCTGGTCGAAGCGCGTTTCAAGCAGATCGATGCCCTCGAGCAACGTGCCCTGGTTGGCGCGCAGCTGTATTTCGCCTACGGAGAAGCCTCCCATGATTAATCGACTCCTCGCGGTGGCGTTGTTGGGCGGTGGCCTGGGCGCCGGTTACTGGCTTGCGCAGGCACCGGCTCCGGTCGCGGCCATGGCCGACAACAAACCGGCGCTGTACTGGTATGACCCGATGTACCCGCAGCAGAAATTCGACAAACCCGGCAAGTCGCCTTTCATGGACATGCAATTGGTGCCGCGTTATGCCGAAGGCGCTGCAGGCAGCGCCGCTGTGCAGATCGACCCCCGTGTGGCGCAGAACCTCGGTGTGCGCCTGGCAACGGTAACCCGTGGCGTGTTGGCGTCCACGCTGGAGCTGTCTGGCATCCTCGCCTTTAACGAGCGTGACGTCGCCGTGGTACAGGCGCGGGCCAGTGGTTTTGTCGAGCGGGTGTATGACCGCGCGCCGGGCGACGTGCTCAAGGCCGGTGCGCCTCTGGCTGACCTGTTGATACCCGAATGGGCGGCGGCCCAGGAAGAGTTCCTGGCCTTGCGCCGTAGCGCGGATGCGCGTCTGTTGGCGGCTGCGCGCCAGCGTTTGCGCCTTAGCGGTATGCCCGCCGGGTTGATCGCGCAGATGGAGCGAAGCGGCCGTGTGCAATCGGTATTGACCGTCGCCAGCCCCATCGGCGGCGTGGTGCAAACCCTCGACGTGCGCGAAGGCATGACGATGGCGGCGGGGCAGAGCCTGGCGCGCATCAATGGCCTGGATCGCCTGTGGTTGCAGGTTGCTGTGCCGCAAGCTCAAGGTGCTGCGCTGGCTGTGGGGCAAGCGGTGGAAAGCCGCTTTGTCGGGCTGCCGGGGCAAACCGTCAAGGGCACCGTCAGTGCTATTTTGCCGACGATCGCCGGCGACAGCCGTACCGTGCAGGTTCGCGTTGAACTGCCCAATGCCGATGGCACCTTGCGCCCCGGCATGACGGCCCAAGTGCGTTTGGCGCAATCTTCCGCGCAATCCGTGCTGCAGGTGCCCAGCGAAGCGTTGATCCGTACCGGTAAACGCACGTTGGTGATGCTGGCCGAGGAGGGCGGGCATTACCGCCCGGTGGACGTCGAGGTCGGCGCTGAAAGCCAGGAGATGACGGTGATCCGCAGCGGTTTGCAGGAAGGCCAGCAGGTGGTCGCGTCCGGTCAATTCCTGCTGGATTCTGAAGCCAGTTTGCGCGGGATTATCCAACCATGATCGCCTTATTGATTCGTTGGTCAGTCGCCAACCGTTTTCTGGTAGTGCTCGCGACGTTGTTTGTCACGGCTTGGGGCGTCTGGGCGGTGCAAAACACGCCGGTCGATGCACTGCCGGACCTCTCCGATGTGCAGGTGATCATCCGCACGCCGTATCCCGGCCAGGCGCCGCAGATCGTGGAAAACCAGGTCACCTACCCGATGACCACCACCATGCTTTCGGTGCCGGGCGCCAAGACCGTGCGCGGGTTTTCCTTTTTCGGCGACAGCTACGTCTATGTGCTGTTCGACGAAGGCACCGACCTGTATTGGGCGCGTTCGCGGGTGCTGGAATACCTCAGCCAGTTGCAGGCGCGCTTGCCCGTATCGGCCAAGCCAGCGCTGGGTCCGGACGCCACTGGCGTCGGCTGGATCTACCAGTACGCACTGGTAGACCGCAGCGGCCAGCATGACCTGGCGCAGTTGCGCGCCTTGCAGGACTGGTTCCTCAAGTTCGAACTCAAGACCCTGCCCAATGTGGCCGAAGTCGCGACCATCGGTGGCCAGGTCAAGCAGTACCAGGTGCAGCTCGATCCGCTGGCCCTGGCCAATCGCGGCATTACCCAGGCACAGGTGGTGGAGGCCATCGGCAAAGCCAACCAGGAAACCGGCGGCTCGGTGCTGAACATGGGTGAGTCCGAGTACATGGTGCGGGCGTCCGGCTACCTCAAGTCGCTGCAGGATTTTCGCGGGATTCCCTTGCGGCTGGACGCGAACAATGTGCCCGTTACGCTTGGCGACGTGGCAACCATTCAGTTGGGCCCGGACCTGCGTCGGGGCGTCAGCGAGCTGGACGGCGAAGGCGAGGCGGTGGGCGGTGTACTGATCCTGTGCAGTGGCAAGAATGCCCGTGAAGCCATCGCTGCGGTCAAGGCCAAGCTGGAACAACTGAAAAGCAGCCTGCCGCCCGGCGTGGAGATCGTCACCACCTACGACCGCAGCAAACTCATCGACCGCGCCGTGGACAACCTCAGCCACAAGCTGCTGGAAGAGTTCGTGGTGGTGGCGCTGGTCTGCGGGATTTTCCTGTGGCACCTGCGCTCATCCCTGGTGGCGATCATCTCGCTGCCGGTGGGGGTGTTGATCGCGTTTATCGTCATGCGCTTCCAGGGCATCAACGCCAACATCATGTCCCTGGGCGGCATCGCGATTGCCATCGGCGCGATGGTCGACGCGGCGGTGGTGATGATCGAAAACGCCCACAAGAAACTCGAAGCCTGGCACCACGCCAATCCGGGTCGTGAGCTCAAGGGCGAAGACCATTGGCAGGTGATGACCGACGCGGCGGTAGAGGTCGGCCCGGCGCTGTTTTTCTGCCTGTTGATCATCACCTTGTCGTTCATTCCGGTGTTCACCTTGCAGGCCCAGGAAGGTCGCTTGTTCGGCCCGCTGGCCTACACCAAGACCTACGCCATGGCGGCCGCCGCCGGTTTGTCGGTGACCTTGATCCCGGTGCTGATGGGCTACTGGATTCGCGGGCGCATTCCGGATGAGCAGCGTAACCCGCTCAATCGCGGCCTGATCAAGCTCTACCAGCCTGCACTGGAGGCGGTGCTGCGTCGGCCGCGCCTGACCCTGGTGGTAGCGTTGCTGGTGGTCGCCAGTGCGGTGTGGCCGATCTCGAAACTGGGCGGTGAATTTTTGCCGCCGCTGGACGAAGGGGACTTGCTGTACATGCCCTCGGCACTGCCGGGGCTGTCGACGCAAACGGCGGGTGAGTTGTTGCAACGCAGCGACCGGCTGATCAAGACCGTACCCGAAGTCGCACACGTGTTCGGCAAGGCCGGTCGCGCCGAAACAGCCACTGACCCGGCCCCGCTGGAAATGTTCGAGACCACTATCGAGTTCAAGCCCCGTGACCAATGGCGCCCCGGTATGACCCCGGACAAACTGGTGAAGGAGCTCGACCGCGTGGTGCAGGTGCCGGGCCTGACCAACATCTGGATCCCGCCGATCCGCAACCGCATCGACATGCTTGCCACCGGCGTGAAAAGCCCGGTCGGCGTGAAGGTGGCCGGTACCAGCCTGATGCAGATCGACGCAGTGACCCAGGCGGTGGAAAAGGTCGCCAAGCGTGTGCCGGGCGTCAGTTCAGCCTTGGCCGAACGCTTGACCGGCGGGCGTTACATCGACGTGGATATCGACCGGGCAGCGGCCGCGCAATACGGACTGAACATCGCCGATGTGCAGTCGATTGTGTCGGGTGCCATCGGCGGGGAAACCATTGGCGAAACCGTGGAAGGCCTGGCGCGCTTCCCGATCAGCCTGCGCTATCCAAAGGAATGGCGCGACTCGGTGACGGCCTTGGCAGACTTGCCGATCTACACGCCGTCAGGCAGTCAAACCACCCTGGGCACGGTGGCCAAGGTCAAGGTGAGCGACGGCCCGCCGATGCTCAAGAGCGAAAACGCACGGCCTTCCGGCTGGGTCTACATCGACGTGCGCGACCGCGACCTGGCATCGGTGGTGAAGGATCTGCGCGCGGCAATCAACCAGCAGGTGCAGCTCCAACCGGGCATGAGCCTCAGCTATTCGGGGCAGTTCGAATTCCTGGAACGGGCCAATCAACGCCTGAAACTAGTGGTGCCGGCGACTTTGCTGATCATCTTCGTGCTGCTGTACCTGACCTTCCGCCGCGCGGACGAAGCGCTGCTGATCCTGGCGACTTTGCCGTTCGCACTGACGGGCGGGGTGTGGTTGCTTTACGGGCTGGGTTTCAACTTGTCGGTGGCGACGGGCGTGGGGTTTATCGCGCTGGCCGGTGTGTCGGCGGAGTTCGGCGTGATCATGCTGCTGTACCTGAAAAACGCCTGGGCTGATCGCAAGGATGGGGATCTGCTGGCCGCCATCACCGAAGGCGCGGTGCTGCGGGTACGGCCCAAGGCGATGACCGTGGCGGTGATCATCGCGGGCTTGTTGCCGATCCTGCTGGACGGCGGCACCGGCAGCGAAGTGATGAGCCGCATCGCCGCGCCGATGATCGGCGGGATGCTCACGGCGCCGTTGTTGTCGCTGTTTGTGATTCCGGCGGCCTATCGGTTGATGCTCAGTCGTCGAAGCCGACCTGCTCATGAATCTCATCCACCTTCAACTCCAATCGGTACGCCACCGCAATAAACAACGCCTGGCACAGGCACAGGGTGGCGCTCAACGAGCGGAAGGCAAACGACGAGCCTTCATTCACCAACAGCACCGCGTTCGCCCGCTTGGCCAGGGGCGACAGGTTGCTGTCGGTGATGATCAGGGTCTTGGCCTGGTGGTGCTGGGCGATGCGCAGACAGTGCTGGGTCTCTTTGCCGTAGGGCGTAAAGCTGATGGCAATCACCAGGTCATTGGCGCGCACGCTGCGCATCTGCTCGCGGTAGCTGCCGCCCAGGCCTGAGATCAGGTGGATGCGCTTGTTGGTGTGCTGCAGGTTGTAGACCAGGTAATCGGCCACCGCAAAAGAGCGGCGCACGCCGACTACGTAGATATTGTCGGCATTCACCACCAGGTCCACGGCTTTGTCGAACGCGACATCATCCAGCTCCAGCCCCAGGCGCTCGATGCCGGACAAGGTCGCGTTGACGCATTCGCGCGCCAGGTCGCCGCCGCTGGCCTTCTGCGACTTGTTGGCGATCATGCTGCGGATGCGTTGCTGGTAGTTCTGCACCGGCGTGGTCTTGTGGGTGTAGGCCTCGCGGAACAACGCCTGCATCTCACTGAAGCCACTGAACCCGAAGCGTTGCGAGAAGCGCACGATGGCCGACGGGTGCACCTCGCACTCGCGGGCGATGTCGCTGATGCGGTCGACCATGATCCGGTCGCTCTGTTGGCTCATGTAGCTGGCGATGCGCTTGAGCTGGCGCGGCAGGCTCTCGTATTCGTCGGTGATCAGCTGCAACAGGCGCTCGGCATTGATCGGAGGGCTGGCGAGAGTGTCTTCCAGGGTGGTCTCGGGATCGGTGCGGGACATGGGCAATCCTTCTGGCGTTGTTGTCTGTTGCGCTGATGGGTGGCGCAAGTCTACAGGGTAGGCGCAAAAAAATACCCCGGCATCACGGCCGGCGTGGCCTGCTGAAACGATGCACTGTAGTGGGACTGGCTCTGTACAAGCTTAATGGAAAAAATATTCCAATGAAAAAATATCTGGAATAAATATTGATTGGCGTCGCCGGACGTTCTAGTCTGCTCCCACCAAGAGCGTTTGCCGTCGCCACGTCGGCACAACGCAGGCTGATAAAAATAACAGGAGCCAGCATGGGCCAGACTCGTTTTGCCAGTGGGCGTCAATTGGATCTAATTTGCCTCGGGCGCCTGGGCGTCGACCTTTATGCACAGCAAGTAGGTGCGCGGCTTGAGGACGTGTCCAGCTTCGCCAAGTACCTCGGCGGGTCCTCCGCCAACATCGCCTTCGGCACCGCCAGGCTGGGGCTCAAGTCGGCGATGTTGAGCCGGGTCGGCGACGACCATATGGGGCGCTTCCTGGTGGAGTCCCTGGCCCGCGAAGGCTGTGACGTCAGCGGCATCAAGGTCGACGCGGAACGCCTCACCGCCCTGGTATTGCTCGGCCTCAAGGACCGCGAAACCTTCCCCCTGGTGTTCTACCGCGAAAACTGCGCCGACATGGCCCTGCGCGCCGAAGACATCAGCGAAGCCTTTATTGCCTCCAGCAAGGCGCTGCTGATCACCGGCACGCATTTCTCCACCGACGGCGTGTACAAGGCCAGCATCCAGGCCCTGGACTACGCGGCCAAGCACAACGTCAAGCGCGTGCTGGATATCGACTACCGCCCGGTGCTGTGGGGCCTGGCGGGCAAGGCCGATGGCGAAACCCGGTTTGTCGCCGACCAGAATGTCAGCCAGCACGTGCAGACCATCCTGCCGCGCTTCGATTTGATCGTCGGCACCGAAGAAGAATTCCTCATCGCGGGCGGCAGTGAAGACTTGCTCACCGCGTTGCGTAAGGTGCGCGAACTGACCCCGGCGACCCTGGTGGTCAAGCTTGGTCCGCAGGGTTGCACGGTGATCCATGGCGCTATTCCAGCGCGGCTGGAAGACGGTGCCATCTACCCCGGTGTGCGGGTTGAAGTGCTCAACGTATTGGGCGCCGGCGATGCGTTCATGTCGGGTTTCCTCAGCGGCTGGATCAACGACGCGAGTGACGAGCGTTGCAGCCAGTTGGCCAACGCCTGTGGCGGCCTGGTCGTCTCACGCCACGCTTGCGCTCCGGCCATGCCGACGCCGGCGGAGCTGGAATACCTGTTCAACAGCCCGGTGCCGATTACCCGCCCGGACCAGGACGTGACCCTGCAACGTCTGCACCGCGTGACGGTGCCGCGCAAGGCCTGGAAGCAATTGTTCGTGTTTGCCTTCGATCACCGCTGGCAACTGGTGGACCTGGCGCAAAAGGGCGGCCAGGACCCGGCGCGCATCAGTGATGCCAAGCAACTGTTTATCCAGGCCATCGAACGCGTCGAGAAAAAACTCGCCGAGCAAGGGGTGGAAGCCGACGTCGGCCTGCTTGCCGACCAACGCTTCGGCCAGGACGCGCTCAACGCCGCCAGTGGTCGTGGCTGGTGGATCGCGCGCCCGGTGGAAGTGCAGAACTCACGGCCACTGGCCTTCGAACATGGCCGTTCAGTGGGCAGCAACCTGATCGCCTGGCCCCAAGAACAGATCATCAAGTGCCTGGTGCAATTCCACCCGGATGACGAGCCGATGCTGCGCCTGGAGCAAGAGGCACAACTCAAGGCGGTATATGAGGCGTCGATTGTCAGCGGCCATGAACTGCTGCTGGAAGTCATCCCGCCCAAGGATCATCCGTCCACCTACCCGGATGTGCTCTACCGCAGCCTCAAGCGCCTGTACAACCTGGGTATCTACCCGGCGTGGTGGAAGATCGAGGCGCAATCGGCCGAAGACTGGAAAAAGCTCGACGAACTGATCGAGGAGCGCGATCCGTACTGCCGTGGCGTGGTGTTGTTGGGCCTGAATGCCTCGGCGGAATTTCTCGCCGACGGCTTCCAGCAGGCCAGCCAGAGCACCACCTGCCGTGGCTTTGCCGTGGGCCGCACGATCTTCCAGGAACCGAGCCGCGCGTGGATGGCGGGGGAGATCGATGACGAGACCTTGATCCAGCAGGTGCAGGCCACCTTCGAACAGCTCATTAACGCCTGGCGCAGTGCTCGAACCTAAGCACAGCTCCAGATAGGGAATGCAATCAAATGTGGGAGCGAGCAAGCCCGCTCCCACATAAAGCAGATCTCATGCAACTTTGAAAAACAATAAAAGGTGCAGCCATGCCCGCAATCCGAATTGGCATCAACCCGATCTCCTGGAGCAACGACGACCTGCCGGCCCTGGGCGGTGAAACCCCCTTGAGCACCGCCCTGAGCGAAGGCAAGGAAATCGGCTACGAAGGTTTTGAACTCAACGGCAAGTTCCCCAAGGACGCCAAGGGCGTCGGCGATGTTTTGCGCCCTTATGATTTGGCGCTGGTTTCCGGCTGGTACTCCAGCCGCCTGGCCCGGCGCTCGGTGGCTGAGGAGATCGAGGCCATCGCCGGGCATGTCGAGTTGCTCAAGCAGAACGGCGCCAAGGTCTTGGTCTACGGCGAGGTGGCCGATTCAATCCAGGGCTCGCGCATTCGCCTGATCGAACGTCCGCGTTTCCACAGCGAACAGGCCTGGCAGGACTACGCCGACAAGCTCACTGAACTGGCGCGCTTCACCCTGTCCCAGGGCGTGCGCCTGGCGTATCACCACCACATGGGCGCTTATGTCGAATCCCCGGAAGACATCGACCAACTGATGCGCCGCACCGGCCCTGAAGTCGGCCTGCTGTTTGACTCGGGTCACTGCTACATGGGCGGCGGCGAACCTCTCGAGGTGCTGCGCAAACACATTGAGCGCATTTGCCACGTGCACTTCAAGGACGTGCGCAAACCGGTGGTGCAACTGGCGCGTAACCAGATGTGGAGTTTTCCCGACTGCATCGTCAACGGCACTTTCACCGTGCCCGGCGATGGCGATATCGACTTCGCCGAATTGCTCGACGTGCTGCTGGCTGCCCACTACGAGGGCTGGCTGGTGGTGGAAGCCGAGCAGGACCCGGCAGTAGCCCCCAGCTATATCTACGCGAAAAAAGGCTATGACACCTTGCGCGCGCTTCTCAACGAGAGGACTTGAGTGATGAGCTTGTTGGTCAAAAGCAGCAAACGCGGCCAGACCATGGTCGCCCTGGAAGCCGGGCGCCTGGAGTACGTGGGTTTTTCCGCCTACCGCCTGAGCCTGGGGGAAACCCTGCCGGTCAGCGCCGGTGATAAAGAACTGTGCCTGGTTCTGCTCAGTGGCCGGGTGAACATCCAAGGTGAAGGCTTCAACTGGCAGAACCTGGGTGATCGCCAATCGGTGTTTGAAGACAAATCGCCGTTCGCCGCCTACCTGCCGCCGGGCACCGATGCCCAGGTCACGGCGTTGAGCGACGTGCAGATTGCCGTGTGCGCGGCGCCTGGCACCGAGGGCTACGAGCCACGCCTGATCCGCCCCGAAAACTGCAAGCGCAGCGTACGTGGCAAGGGCGCCAACACCCGCTACGTGTGCGACATCCTGCCCGACAGCGAGCCGGCCCATTCGCTGCTGGTGGTGGAAGTGCGCACGCCGTCCGGGCATTCGTCGAGCTACCCCCCACACAAGCACGACACCGACGACCTGCCGCACCAGAGCTTCCTGGAAGAAACCTACTACCACCAGATCAACCCGCCCCAGGGCTTCGTGTTCCAGCGCGTCTACACCGACGACCGCAGCATCGACCAGGCCATGGCCGTGGAAAACAGCGACCTGGTGGTGGTGCCCAAGGGTTATCACCCAGTCAGCGTGCCCTATGGCTACGAATCCTATTACCTGAACGTAATGGCCGGCCCCAAGCGTGCCTGGCATTTCCACAACGACCCGCAGCACAGCTGGCTGCTGGACCTTTAATCAGCGGTTTGGACGGAGAACAACAATAAATGAAGTCGCCTCTACGTTTCGCCCTTAACCGCATGGTCGCTCCCAACCTGTCCCTGCCGGATTTCATCCAGTTGGCCGCAACGCTCAAATGCGATGCGATCGAGATTCGCAACGACCTGGCCGACAAGCAGATCGAATTCGGCACCCCGGCCAGCCGCGTGCGTGAACTGTGCGCGGTGCAGGGCATTACCGTGCTGTCGATCAACGCGCTGTACCCTTTTGATGTGTGGAACGACGAGCGTCGGGCCCAGGCAATCACACTGGCGACCTACGCCCGTGAATGCGGCGCCCAGGGCCTGGTGATGTGCCCGCTCAATGAGCCGGGCGACACGCGCAATGAAGCCCAGCGTGCCGCCGGTTTGCGCACGGCCTTGAGCGAGTTGGCGCCGATCCTGCGCGACTACGGGATTCTCGGCTTTATCGAGCCCCTGGGTTTTGAAGAGTGTGCCCTGCGGCGCAAGCGCGTGGCGGTGGAGGCGATCAAGTCCATCGGCGGCCTGGATGTGTTCCGTCTGGTGCACGACACCTTCCATCATCACCTGGCCAGCGAACATGAGTTCTTCCCGGAGTTGACCGGGCTGGTGCATATCTCCGGCGTGGAAGATAGCGAGGCGCCGCTCAGTTCGATTCGCGACGGCCACCGCGTGCTGGTGGGCGAGGGCGACATCCTGGGTAACGCCGCACAGATCGACACCTTGCTCAGCACCGGCTACAGCGGCTACCTGTCATTCGAACCGTTTGCCGAGAGCGTGCATGCATTGGCGGATATCCAGCAGGCGTTGGGGGCAAGCATCGCCCACCTGCAGAAACGATAAGGGGCGCGAGATGACCACAACAAGACTGACCATGGCCCAGGCCCTGGTGAAGTTCCTGGACAACCAATACATCGAAGTCGATGGCGTGCAGAGCAAGTTCGTCGCCGGAGTGTTCACGATTTTCGGCCACGGCAATGTGCTGGGCCTGGGTCAGGCCCTGGAACAAGACGCCGGCGACCTGGTGGTGCACCAGGGCCGCAACGAGCAGGGCATGGCCCACGCTGCCATCGGTTTCGCCAAGCAGCATCTGCGCCGCAAGATCTACGCGTGTACGGCCTCCGTCGGCCCTGGCGCCGCCAATATGCTGACAGCCGCCGCGACCGCCACGGCCAACCGTATCCCGTTGTTGCTGTTGCCCGGCGATGTGTACGCCAGCCGCCAGCCTGACCCGGTGCTGCAACAGATCGAGCAGTTCCACGACTTGAGCATCAGCACCAACGATGCCTTCCGCTCGGTCAGCAAGTACTGGGACCGCATCAACCGCCCCGAGCAGTTGATGACCGCCGCCATCCACGCCATGCGCGTGCTTACCGACCCGGCCGAGACCGGCGCGGTGACCCTGGCATTGCCCCAGGACGTGCAGGCCGAGGCCTGGGATTATCCGGATTATTTCCTGCAGAAACGCGTGCATCGCATCGACCGTCGCCCGGCGACCGCCGCGATGATCAGTGATGCATTGGCGGCGTTCCGCGGCAAGCGCAAGCCGCTGATCATCTGCGGTGGTGGGGTGAAGTACTCCGGCGCCAATGCCGCGCTGCAAGCCTTTGCCGAACGGTTTGATATTCCCTTCGCGGAAACCCAGGCGGGCAAGAGCGCCGTGGTTTCCAACCATCCGCTGAACGTCGGCGGGATCGGTGAAACCGGCTGCCTGGCGGCGAATCTGCTGGCGCCCGAAGCGGACCTGATCATTGGGATCGGCACGCGCTACACCGACTTCACCACCTCGTCCAAATCGCTGTTCAAGCACGCAGACGTGAAGTTTCTTAACCTCAATATCAGCCCCTGCGACGCCTTGAAACTGGATGGCGTGCAGGTGTTGGCCGACGCGCAGATCGCCTTGGAGGCACTGGCAGATGCCCTCGGCGATTACCGTTCCGGTTGGGGCGAGCAGATCAGCAAGGCCAAGGCGCAGTTGGAGGCCGAAGTGGACCGTGTGCATCAGGTCGAATATGCCGGCGACGGTTTCGTGCCTGAGGTCGACGACCACCTGGACCGCGCGGTGCTGCGTGAATTTATCGAGCTGACGGGCTCGTGCCTGACCCAAAGCCGCGTGCTGGGTGTATTGAATGAAACCCTGGCCGACGACGCCATCATCGTCGCCGCCGCCGGCAGCCTGCCCGGCGACCTGCAGCGAGCCTGGCGCAGCAAGGGCGTGAACACCTACCACGTCGAGTACGGCTATTCGTGCATGGGCTACGAGATCAACGCCGCCCTGGGCGTGAAACTCGCCGAACCGAGCAAAGAGGTCTACGCCCTGGTCGGCGACGGCTCCTACATGATGCTGCACTCGGAGCTGGCCACCTCGATCCAGGAGCGCCGCAAGATCAACGTGGTGCTGCTCGATAACATGGCCTTCGGCTGCATCAACAACCTGCAGATCGGCAATGGCATGGACAGCTTCGGCACCGAATTCCGCTACCGCAACCCCGAGAGCGGCAAGCTCGACGGTGGCCTGGTGCCGGTGGACTTTGCCATGAGCGCAGCGGCCTATGGCTGCAAGACCTACAAGGTCAGCAGCGTGGAACAGCTGCAAGCCGCGCTGGCCGATGCGCGTACGCAGACGGTGTCCACGCTGATCGATATCAAGGTGCTGCCCAAGACCATGATCCACGGCTACCTGTCGTGGTGGCGAGTGGGCGTGGCGCAGGTCTCCACCAGCGAACGCACGAATGCCGCCGCGAAAAAACTCAATGAACACCTGGCGAAGGCCCGGCAGTACTAATCACAAGAGGAGTGTTTGTATGTCTTTGAAGCTCGGTGTCATCGGTACAGGCGCTATCGGCCGGGACCATATCCGTCGTTGCAGCCAGACCTTGCTCAACAGCCAGGTGGTGGCGGTGACCGACATCAACCTAGAGCAGGCCGCCAAGGTGGTGGCTGACTTGAACATCAGCGCCGAGGTGTACGCCGACGGCCATGCGCTGATCAACTCCCCGGAAGTCGAAGCGGTACTCGTCACCTCCTGGGGCCCGAGCCACGAAGAGTTCGTGCTCGCCGCCATCGCCGCCGGCAAGCCGGTGTTCTGCGAAAAACCGCTGGCGGTCACCGCCGAAGGTTGCCGCAAGATCGTCGATGCCGAAGTGGCCTTCGGCAAACGCCTGGTGCAGGTCGGTTTCATGCGCCCCTACGACGAAGGCTATCGCGCCCTCAAAGCCGTGATCGATAGCGGCCAGATCGGCGAACCGCTGATGCTGCACTGCGCGCACCGCAACCCGACGGTGGGCGAGAACTACAAGACCGACATGGCGATTACCGACACCCTGATCCACGAGCTGGATGTGTTGCGCTGGCTGCTCAACGACGACTATGTGTCGGTGCAAGTGGTGTTCCCGCGCAAATCCAGCAAGGCGTTGGCCCATCTGCGCGACCCGCAGATCGTGCTGCTGGAAACCGCCAAGGGCACGCGCATCGATGTGGAAGTGTTTGTGAACTGCCAGTACGGCTATGACATCCAGTGCGAAGTGGTGGGGGAGACCGGCATCGCCAAGCTGCCGGAGCCGTCCCAGGTGCAACTGCGCAGTGAAGCGAAGCTGTCCAACGCGATCCTGATGGATTGGAAGGACCGGTTTATCGGCGCCTATGACGTGGAGTTGCAGGCGTTCATCGACAGCGTGCGCGCCGGCCAGGTCGGCGGGCCTTCGGCGTGGGATGGCTTTGCGGCGGCAGTGGCGGCGGATGCGTGCATCGAGGCGCAGAACAGTGAGCAGATTGTGAAGGTGAGCCTGCCTGATCGCCCGCACTTCTACGGCTGATTCACTGGAGAAACCCGGTCAAAAACTGTGGGAGCTGGCTTGCCTGCGATGGCGGTTCATCAGTGTCAGATTCATTGCCTGACACACTGCTATCGCAGGCAAGCCAGCTCCCACAGTTGAATTGGGTTTCCAGTTTAAATTAGGAGTGTATGTATGAGAATTGGACTGGTTGGCTATGGCCATGGAGGGCGCTTCTTTCATGCGCCGCTGATTGCAACACTGCCCGGCGCCACGTTTGTTGGCGTCGTTACTCGCTCACCTGAACGCCGCCAGCAGTTGGCGACTGACCATCCCGGCCTCAAGGCTTTCGATTCCATCGGCCAGATCGTCGAGGCGGGTGTCGACGCCCTGGTCATCTCCACCACCCTCAAAGGCCGCCCGGCCCTGGTGCTGGAAGCCATCGAGCACGGCGTTACCGTGGTCAGCGACAAACCCTTCGCCGCCAACGCCGAACAGGCCCAAGCGCTGATCACCGCGGCCGAGCGCCAGGGCACGCTGCTCAGCGTGTACCAGAACCGGCGTTGGGATTCGGACTACCTCACCCTGCGCAAACTCATCGACGCCGGCGCCCTGGGCAAAATCAGCCGCTTTGAATCCCGCGTGGAACGCTACAGCCCGCAAGCCGTAGGTAACGCCAGCGGTGGTGGCTGGCTGCGCGACTTGGGCAGCCATTTGGTCGACCAGGCCTTGCAACTGTTCGGCCCGGTAGATCGAGTGTTCGCCCAGCTGCATTACACCGCCGAACACCCCACGGTGGATCACGGCTTCTTTGTCTCCCTGACTCATGCCAACGGCGTGATCTCCCATCTGTGGGGCAACGCCTTGCAAAACAGCCAGGCACCGCGTTTTCGCGTCAGTGGCAGCGCAGGCTGTTACACCGTCGAAGGCCTGGACGGTCAGGAAGAGGCGCTAATGGCCGGCAAGTCGCCGAAAACCGAAGGCGAGCACTGGGGGGCCGAAGAGCATCGACGCTGGGGCTGGTTCGAACAAGGTTCTGAGCGTGAGCGAGTACCCTCGGAGAAGGGCTGCTGGACGCAGTTCTATCGGCAGTTGCAACTGGCCGTGCAAGGGCAGGGACCGTTGCCAGTGGACGCCTGTGACGCCTTGGAAACCACCCGTATATTGGACGCAGCACGCCTCAGCGCCGAGCGTCAGCAGGTGGTTTCAACAAAAATAGAATAAAATTCTAAAACAGGTTGATATGGAAATTATTTTCCAATAAAGTCTTTTCCAGGTTGCATAAAGTACGTTCGGGCCCGACCCGCGCGACTCAACAAAAACAAGATCAAAAACAACCAGGTACCGTCAGATGAAAATCTTCAACGCTGTACTGCGAGTTTTACGCCCCACTCTTGCGCCACGCGGTCTGCCCCGCGCCCGGCCGTTCTACTTCTCCTTCCTTAATGTGCTGTGCGTCGAAAACAAAGGCGCGCTGGTGTGCTGCATTCCAGGCGCACCGGTCGTCCGGCTGCCTGCCGAGCTCTGATAAACGCAACGTCCAAAAAACCAACAAGAAAGTGGAGACAGACCGTTCATGAAGACCCCGATCCGTTTTACCGCGCTGGCCCTGTCCATGCTGCTCGCCAGCGGTGTTGCCTCGGCTGCTGACCTCAAGATAGGCGTGAGCATGTCCGCCTTCGATGACACCTTCCTGACCTACCTGCGCGAAGACATGGACAAGCAAGCCAAGTCGTATCCCAAGGGGGATGGCGTGCAATTGCAGTTCGAAGACGCCCGTGCCGACGTGGTCAAGCAACTGAGCCAGGTCGAGAACTTTATCAGCCAGAAAGTCGACGCGATCATCGTCAACCCGGTGGACACCGCGTCGACGGCCAACATCATCAAGGCCGCCACCGCAGCGAAAATCCCGCTGGTGTTCGTCAACCGGCGTCCTGACAGCGCGACATTGGCCCCAGGCGTCGCGGCGGTGACGTCCGACGACGTCGAGGCCGGCAAGCTGCAGATGCAGTACATCGCCGAAAAGCTTGGCGGCAAAGGCAACATCGTGATCCTGCTGGGTGACCTGGCAAACAACTCCACCACCAACCGTACCAAGGGTGTGAAGGAAGTCCTGACTAAGTACCCAGGCATCAAGATCGAGCAGGAACAGACCGGTATCTGGCTGCGTGACAAGGGCATGACCCTGGTCAACGACTGGCTGACCCAGGGCCGCGAGTTCAACGCAGTGTTGGCCAACAACGATGAAATGGCCATCGGCGCGTCCATGGCCCTCAAATCGGCGGGCAAGAAGGGCGTGTTGATCGCCGGTGTCGATGGTACGCCGGATGGCCTGAACGCGATCACCAAGGGTGACATGACGGTGTCGGCCTTCCAGGATGCCAAGGGCCAGGCCGACAAGTCGGTGGAAACGGCGCGCAAGATGGCCAAGAACGAGCCTATCGAGCAGAACGTGGTGATCCCGTTCCAGCTGATCACCCCGGACAACGTCAAAGACTTCAAATAGCCCTGCATAACAACAATAAGCCGGCAGGGCGGTCTTGGCCGCCCTGCAGATGGAGTACTTCCCTATGCTCGCTCAAGCGACTGTCTCGCAGCCTCCCGGTCTTCAGCCCCAGCCGCTGGAAGAACCCTACCTGCTGGAAATCGTCAACATCAGCAAAGGCTTTCCCGGCGTCGTGGCCCTGGCCGACGTGCAACTACGGGTGCGCCCCGGCACCGTGCTGGCGCTGATGGGCGAGAACGGTGCGGGCAAGTCGACGCTGATGAAAATCATCGCCGGCATCTACCAGCCCGACGCCGGGGAAATCCGCCTGCGTGGCAAGCCGATTGTGTTTGAAACCCCCCTGGCGGCCCAGAAGGCCGGGATCGCGATGATCCACCAGGAACTCAACCTGATGCCGCACATGAGCATCGCCGAGAACATCTGGATCGGTCGTGAGCAGCTCAACAGCCTACACATGGTCAATCACCGCGAAATGCACCGCTGCACCGCCGAGTTGCTGGCGCGCCTGCGCATCAACCTGGACCCTGAGGAACATGTGGGCAACCTGAGCATCGCCGAGCGGCAGATGGTCGAGATTGCCAAGGCCGTGTCCTATGACTCCGACATCCTGATCATGGATGAGCCGACCTCGGCCATTACCGAGAAGGAAGTGGCCCACCTGTTTTCGATCATTGCCGACCTCAAGTCCCAGGGCAAAGGCATTGTCTACATCACCCACAAAATGAACGAAGTGTTTGCCATCGCCGATGAAGTGGCGGTATTCCGCGACGGCCACTACATCGGCCTGCAACGTGCCGACAGCATGAACAGCGACAGCCTGATCTCGATGATGGTCGGCCGTGAGCTGAGCCAGTTGTTCCCGGTGCGCGAGACGCCCATCGGCGACCTGTTGCTGACGGTGCGCGACCTGACACTGGATGGCGTGTTCAAGGACGTATCGTTCGATCTGCACGCCGGTGAAATCCTCGGTATCGCCGGGCTGATGGGCTCGGGCCGTACCAACGTGGCAGAAACCATTTTTGGCATCACGCCCAGCAGCAGCGGCGAGATCACCCTGGATGGCAAGGCGGTGCGCATCACCGACCCGCACATGGCCATCGAAAAGGGCTTCGCGCTGTTGACTGAGGATCGCAAGCTCAGTGGCCTGTTCCCGTGCCTGTCGGTCCTGGAAAACATGGAAATGGCCGTGCTGCCGCATTACTCCGGCAACGGCTTTATCCAGCAGAAAGCCCTGCGTGCGCTGTGTGAAGACATGTGCAAGAAGCTGCGAGTGAAAACCCCGTCGCTTGAGCAGTGTATCGACACCTTGTCCGGTGGTAATCAGCAGAAGGCCTTGTTGGCGCGCTGGCTGATGACTAACCCGCGGCTGCTGATCCTCGATGAACCCACCCGTGGCATCGACGTGGGCGCCAAGGCTGAGATCTACCGATTGATCTCATTCCTCGCCAGCGAAGGCATGGCCGTGATCATGATTTCCTCCGAATTGCCCGAAGTGCTGGGCATGAGTGATCGGGTCATGGTGATGCACGAAGGCGAATTGATGGGCACCCTGGACCGCAGCGAAGCGACCCAGGAAAAAGTCATGCAGTTGGCCTCCGGGATGACGGCAGTCCACTGACGTACAGAATAAGAAGGTGATGGGCTATGAACGCAATAACGGATAACAAACCCGCGACGGTACCCACCAAAAGTCGCCGACGCATGCCCACCGAGCTGAGCATCTTTTTGGTGCTGATCGGCATCGGCCTGGTCTTCGAGCTGTTTGGCTGGATCGTGCGGGACCAGAGTTTCCTGATGAACTCCCAGCGCCTGGTACTGATGATCCTGCAAGTGTCGATCATCGGCCTGCTGGCGATTGGCGTGACCCAGGTCATTATCACCACGGGGATCGATCTGTCCTCCGGTTCGGTGCTGGCGCTGTCGGCGATGATCGCCGCGAGTTTGGCCCAGACTTCCGATTTTTCCCGTGCGGTGTTCCCGAGCCTGACCGACTTGCCAGTGTGGATCCCGGTGGCGATGGGGCTGGGCGTCGGGCTGCTGGCGGGGGCGATCAACGGCAGCATCATCGCCGTCACCGGCATTCCGCCGTTCATTGCGACCCTGGGCATGATGGTCTCGGCCCGAGGCCTGGCGCGTTACTACACCGAAGGCCAGCCGGTAAGCATGCTCTCGGACTCGTACACGGCCATCGGCCATGGCGCGATGCCCGTGATCATCTTCCTGGTGGTGGCGGTGATCTTCCATATCGCCCTGCGCTACACCAAGTACGGCAAGTACACCTACGCGATTGGCGGCAACATGCAGGCGGCGCGTACCTCGGGGATCAACGTCAAGCGCCACTTGATCATCGTGTACAGCATCGCCGGTCTCTTGGCTGGCTTGGCGGGTGTGGTGGCCTCGGCACGTGCCGCCACCGGCCAGGCCGGCATGGGCATGTCTTACGAGCTGGATGCGATTGCTGCGGCAGTGATCGGCGGTACCAGCCTGGCGGGCGGGGTAGGGCGCATCACCGGCACCGTGATCGGCGCGCTGATCCTTGGGGTGATGGCCAGCGGGTTTACCTTTGTCGGTGTGGATGCGTACATCCAGGACATCATCAAGGGCCTGATCATTGTGGTGGCGGTGGTGATCGACCAGTACCGCAACAAGCGCAAGCTCAAGCGCTGAAGCGCTTTCTGGTAGGAGCCGGCTTGCCGGCGATAGCATCGACACGGTCTCGCTGAAGAGCCCGGTTGACTGCATCGCCAGCAAGCCGGCTCCTACATTTAACCGTTTGTCTTCTATATAGCTCCACAACACTGAATTTCTTGCTATAAACGCACTCCGATGACCATTCGCCGAGCCCGTCCTGGTGCTTTTGGGGGTTATCTCGGAAAAATTGCCTGTCTTTTCAGTTGCTGCGCCCTCAAGTCGGCCTTAGACTGCCGCCCCTCGTAAATTGAGTGCCGGGTGGCGCTTGAAATGAATGGCGCCCTTCCGAGACCTGCAGAGGCCTTCCGGAACGCTCCCTTATTCGCCTTAATGCACGTATTTTTTATAGAGAAATCAATGACAAAGGAAAAGTTGCTGGCCATGCCGGCGGATGACTACATGAATGCCGAACAGCACGCTTTTTTCGAGCAGTTGCTGCAAGACATGAAAGTGGAACACCACGAGCGCATTGAACAGAACCGTATCGCCATTGAAAGCCTGGACACCCCGGCCGACCCGGCCGACGCCGCTTCTGTTGAAGAAGAGCGCACCTGGCTGGTCAACGCCATTGACCGCGACCAGCGCATGCTGCCGCAGCTTGAGCGCGCACTGGAGCGCATCAAGGAAGATTCCTTTGGCTGGTGCGATGACAGCGGCGAGCCTATCGGCCTCAAGCGCCTGCTGATCAGCCCGACCACCAAGTACTGCATCGAAGCGCAAGAGCGCCACGAGCAGATCGACAAGCATCAGCGCCAAGCCTGATGCGGTGAAGCGGGGGACCGTCCAGCGGTTCCCCGGGAAAGACCCGTTACACCCCGTCTATTGATCTGCTGCAAGCCACCCCACTAAAGGCCCATGGATAATGGCCCGATAGTGGCGTTTAATGCAGCGACAATAATGACAAGCAGTGGGGTAACGAAGATGGCTGGAGACGGATCTCTGATGGGCGCAGCAGTGCCACCGCAAGCGGTGGCGCGCGGGCTGCCCGGCTGGCTGACGCCCCTTTTGCAGAGTACCGCCCTGGTGTTGGTCCTGCTGGGCTTGGCGCTCGCCAGCCTGCCGCTCTACCTTTGCCTGCCACTGGCCCTGCTGGTGATCTGGCTACCTCGATTGAAAAGTCGCACACCTGTTATCGCATCTTCCGATGCCGTCGACGCCATCGGCGAATTGACTCGCGACCTGTCCTACACCACCAGTCATAACGCGTTGTCCGCGGCCGGCGTGGCCTTTTCGGTCAAGCAGCTGGCGGCCCGTGTGCAGTCGCAGTTGGGCGCGGCCAAGCAGATTGTCAGCAGCGCCGAGGTGATGATCGGCACTGAAAAGATCACCTCCCAACTGAGCCGCGAAGCGCTTGGCGCCGCCAGCCAGGCGCATCAACGCAGCACTGAAGGCCGCGAAGTGCTGGCCCAGTCGATTACCCGCATGCACCAACTCAGCCAACGCGCCAACGCCAGCCGTGAGCTGATTGAAGCCTTGAGCCTGCGCAGCGAGGAAATCCAGCGGGTGACTTTGGTGATTCAGTCCATCGCCAGCCAGACCAACCTCTTGGCGCTTAACGCCGCGATTGAAGCGGCGCGGGCCGGTGAGCATGGGCGTGGGTTTGCGGTGGTGGCGGATGAGGTGCGTGGGTTGGCGGGGCGTACGGCCACGGCCACCGATGAAGTCGGGGTGATGGTGGCGGACATCCAGCAGCGCACCGCCCAGGTGGTGGAGCAGATTCGCCAGTTATCGGCGGACTTGCATGCCGGTGTCGAGCAGGTGGAGCACGCCGGCGAGCAGTTGCAAAGTATCGCCAGCCTGGCGGCCGATGTGGAAGGCCAGGTGAATGAAATCGCCCAGGGCACCGACACCAACCGCACCCAGCTCGACAGCTTGTTCCATGCCGTGGAACAGATGCGCAGCGACCTGGCTGTCAGCGATCAGCAAACCCGCCAGTTGGCCGACGCTGCCGTGCAGATGGAAGGGCAAGCCGAAACCATCAGCGAGCGCCTGGCGGAAGTTGGGCTGGACGACTACCACCAGCGTATCTACGACCTGGCGCGCGAGGGGGCGAGCCGGATTGCTGGGCAATTCGAAGCCGATGTGCAGCAGAACCGGATCAGCCTGGATGACCTGTTCGACCGCAGCTACACGCCGATCGCCAACACCAGCCCGAGCAAGTACCACACCCGGTTCGATAGCTACACCGACCAGGTGCTGCCGGCGATCCAGGAGGCACTGTTGCCACGGCATGAAGGGTTGGTGTTTGCCATCGCCTGCACGCCCCAGGGCTATGTGCCGACGCACAACAAGGCGTTCTCCCACGCGCTGACCGGTGATGCGCAGGTGGATGCCGTGCAGAACCGCACCAAGCGCAAGTTTGAAGACCGCACCGGGATCCGCTGTGGCAGCCACCAACAGGCCGTTCTGCTGCAGACCTATACCCGTGACACCGGCGAACTGATGCACGACCTGTCGGTGCCGATCATGGTCAAGGGCCGACATTGGGGCGGCTTGCGCCTGGGCTATAAACCCGAGGTAGCAAAAGGCGGGCGATAGGGATTATTGCTGTTTATGCAATGGAGCTATTCCGGGGATAGCTTTTTCCAACTGGAGGAAAACCGTAGCATGGCCAACATTGTTAGCCAGCTAACTAATGCTGCGGAGAAGCTCCATGCAAAACAAAGTCGATGTCGCCGTGATGATTGGCAGTGGCGTTCCCGAAACCTTGCGTGCGCTGGGTCAGAAGGCTTGCTGGGTGGTGTTGCTCAATGGTGAGCAGCGCGGCACGGCGTTCGCCAGTCGCGATGAAGCGGAGGAGTGCAGGGCTGCCTGGCAGGCGCTGTTGCGCCTGGAGCAGTCAGACAGCCTGCATTGACGCCGACTCAGTTCGCTTGATGCAGGCGTTGGTTAAGTTCATCCACGGCAATCGCCCATTCGGCATCGTCGCGAAGCTCTTCCTTGAGAAAACTCGCTTGTTGCGCCGACCAGAACGGTGCATCGATGAGCTTCACGTCTTCAGGCAATGGATGGGCAACGATAAACGCATCGATGGCGTCTGGGGTTGAATCCAGGCCCAATTGTTCAAACAGGGTTTCAAGGGTGGGGATTGGCGCGTCCATTTGGTTCTCCATGCAGGGTGGTCGTTATGCATGGGAGGGTTGTGGCGCAGCAGAGTTCTATCGGATCTCAGGAATTCAGGGCCCCGTCGTCCACGGCAGTCTTTAGCGCCTTGGCGGCGTCCTTGGCGGCGATGGCAGCCGCGTCGACGGTTTTGAACCAGCGGTCTTTTTCCACCTGATGGGTGGTGACAGTGGTCAGCGGAGGCTTGGCCCGCATAATGATCACTGCTTGAAACTCACCGTCTACTTCCCTTGCGTCGCCATGGATGAAAAATTCGCCGATATCAAATTCCGTCACGTAGAGCCTTCCCTTGGAGATAACTGCACTGGAGAAACCTGGCCCGCAGGGCACAAACTTCAGTGGACGGGCCAGTATGGCAGTTGTTGCGGGTCGGCGGCGCAGTTAAGTTATCGGGCGGACGAAACGACCGCTCCATGGTGAGCTTGCAACTGGGCTTCTAGTTTCTTGGCCAGTTCACAAGCCTTGACATGGCCGCTGCGAAAGCCTTTTATTTGGCCGCTGAGCACTTCACGGATGTGGAAGAAGTTTTTACCGGCAGGTACAACCTGGTAAAGAACCGGGTCCGAGTACCCCTCGAAGCCGCCCAAGCGGTAGTATTGAGCCTCGCCCTGGCATGATGAACGGGTGTGCGAAGACATCGCATTGTAGGTTGATCGTTGCATGGCCTGCTCCTTTCGATCGCTCCGGTTGACTTGATTGCAACGTTTTGGGTGGTTTTGATTGGTGCTGCTGTTTTAGTATTGTCGTCGGCGATCTGCGCCTGGTTCCATGACAGCGTGCTTATTTGCGCTTGCGTGTCGGAAAACTGCATTTTTAACTGGGTTATTCTCTGAAGTGGGTCGGTCCGTATTCTCTGGCCGTTGAACCTGTGATCTCCTGTGGTGCCTGATGACCTTGCACAAGGTCCATCGCGTACGTCTGTACTGGTCTTATGGCGCGGCAGTGGGTTCTTCTTCAGTTTTTTTCAAAGAATGAGTGATGTGATCGTGCCGTAATGGCCGTTTTTTTGTGCTGCCCGCTCTGGCGGACAGCGCTCTTTTTGATGTGGGGGCGTTTCCTTGGCAGTCAGTAATCTGGATATGCACGCGTTGTTCGTGCTGGGTGATTTGCGCGCAAAGTTGGTCAAACAGTTTCAGTCCCGTTTCGTTTACATTACTGAGCAGACGCCGGAAGGTATCTACATCGCCGAGATCGACACCGAGGCGGCGTTGGTCGTGGACGACAAGCCCCGCCTGGAACTCAAAGTTGGCGATCACTTCCGCGCAGCGGTATTGCCCAGCCGTGAAGGTGGCAAATTCGAACTGAAGTTCCGCGATATCAAGTTGACCGTCTATGGCCTGGGTGACTACGCCTTTGTCTCCTCGGCCGAAGGCCAGGGCATTGTGTTCAAGGAAGGCCACAGCGTGATGCTGGTGTTTGCCGCCAACGAGCAACTGCAGGAAGGCCTGACCAAGACCCTGAAAGCCGTGACCGGCAAGGCCGCCAAATGGCGCAAGGGTGAACTGGTGACTTTCAAGGCCAGCGAATAACCATCAAATTCCGCGAACACCCGTTATCTCCCGGAACCTCTACTACAGTTGAGTTGACTTAACTATTCAGAGGCTTCGCGCTTACGCAGCAAAGCCGTCCGCTGTCTGCTGCGATATCGCGAGGTGCAAGGGCATGAAAGGATTGAGAACGCTGTTGGCTGCATCCGTGACAGCCTTGAGTCTGTCCGTGGCCGCACTGCCGGTTTCGGCCGCCGAGACGCCGATACACTTTGCCGATTTGAACTGGGAAAGCGGCAGCCTGATCACCGAGGTACTTCGGGTGATTGTCGAAAAGGGCTACGACTTACCGACCGACACCTTACCGGGCACCACCATCACCCTGGAAACCGCCCTAGCGAAGAACGACATCCAAGTGATCGGCGAAGAGTGGGCCGGCCGCAGCCCGGTGTGGGTCAAGGCTGAAGCCGAAGGTAAAGTGGTCGGCCTGGGCGATACGGTCAAAGGCGCAACCGAAGGTTGGTGGGTGCCGGAATACGTGGTCAAGGGCGACCCAGCCAAAGGCATCAAGCCTCTCGCGCCGGAACTCAAGAGCGTGAAGGACCTGGCGCGCTACAAGGACGTCTTCAAGGACCCGGAATCCCCGGGCAAGGGGCGCTTTCTCAACAGCCCTATCGGCTGGACCTCGGAAGTGGTCAACAAACAGAAGCTCAAGGCCTACGGTCTGGACGACAGTTATGTGAACTTCCGCAGTGGCTCGGGCGCGGCACTGGATGCCGAGATCGCTTCGTCGATCCGCCGGGGCAAACCGGTGCTGTTCTACTACTGGTCGCCGACGCCGTTGATGGGGCGCTACAAGTTGATCCAGCTGGAAGAGCCACCGTTTGATGCCGAGGCGTGGAAGACGCTTACGGATGCGGATAATCCTGATCCAAAACCAACACGCTCGCTGGCATCCAAGTTGAGCATCGGGGTGTCGACGCCGTTCCAGAAGGAGCATCCGCAGATTGCGCAGTTCTTTGAGAAGGTCGAGTTTCCGATTGAGCCGCTGAACAAAGCCTTGGCGACCATGAGTGAAAACCACTCGGCGCCACGGGAAGTGGCCCAGGTGTTTCTGAAGGAACATCCGCAGGTGTGGAAGGCTTGGTTGACCGAGGATGTGGCGCAGAAGGTTGAAGCCAGTCTGAAATAACAGTGCGCATGTACTGTAGGAGCCCGGCTTGCCGGCGATGGTGTTTATCGGACGCCATCGCCGGCAAGCCGGGCTCCTGCGTTCAGGTGTTTAGAACCTGGTTTGTACTGCCAGCTCGAATGTCCTTGGCGCACCCAGGTAGTAAGCAGGCGACACATGCGCAAACTCGGCATACACCTCATTCGTCAAGTTGCGTACCCGGCCCGTCACCGAGGTATGCGAGTCCACTTTGTAGCGCAGGAACGTGCCGAACAGCGTGTAGGCCGGCACCGTCTGGGTGTTGGCGTTATCTGCGTACACCTCGGCCACATAACGCGCATCCACGCCCCCTTGCCAATCCTCGGCAAAATCATAGGTCAGCCACAGGTTCCCCACGCGCTTGGGCACGTTGGTTGGCGTATTGCCTTTGCGTGAGACCACCGCGCCACTGGCGATTTTCTCGTTGAAGTCGTCGTACTCGGCGTCGACCCAGGCGAAGTTACCCTCCGCCAGCAACCTTGGCGTGATGCGTAACGAACTGGCCAACTCGATGCCTTTGGATGACTGTGCGCCGACCGGAATGCTGTTAGTCGGGTCCTGCGGATCGGTCACGGCAAAATCCTTACGCTCGATCTTGTACGCGGCCACGGTGGCCGAGCCACGGCCGTCCAGGTAATCGAACTTGCTGCCCACTTCCCACTGTTTGCCCGTCGAAACATCAAACACTTGCGTGGTGGTGTTCGGCTGCTCGGCGGCGGTGCTGTATTGCACATACACATTGGCCGACGGGATGAACTGGTAAGTCAGGCCGACGCGGCCGGTTACCGGCTCCCAGCTGCGCTTGAAGTGGCGGGGATTGGTCGCGGTGATCGCACGGTGGTTGGTGACGTCCAGGTCGATAGCGTCGTAACGCAGGCCGGTAAGCAGCGAAAGTTTGTCGGTGAGCCCCAGGCGGTTCTCCACGAACACAGCTTTGGTGGTGACCTCGTTGGTCTTGTCCTTGCCGAACTTCTCGCGGGTTCGCGGGATGTCGTAGAAGTGCCCGGGATCGAAGTTGTCTGGATTCACTGTACTGTTGCCTGGCACATTCCATGGGGTATTGGTGGTGCTGTTGACCTTGTATTCGGAACCGCCAGACCACGTGGTCGACAATCCGAACATACTGTCATCGTGGCGCAGTTCGAACTGGTTGCCGTTCTGTTCGCCTTGATGACGTACCTGATAGGCCGTCGAGCGGTTCACCGCGCTGTTGTCGGCGTTGTACTGATAGGTTTCCAGGTTGCGGTAATCGCGTTGGCTGTCCAGGTGGTAGAGGGTGTTTTTCAGGCTGGTGCTGTCGTTGAGGCGGTAGTCGATGATCGAGCGCGCCCAGATCGTGCGCTGTTCGTAGCGACCGTCAGCAACGTTGTAGTTGTTGAAGCGGTTGTGCTTGTCGATCTTCAGCTCGCCCACCTTGGGGTTGAGCACCGGCGTGCCCCAGTAGGGACTGTCTTCATGCTCATCCTGGTATTCCAGCGCCAGGGTGTGAGACAGGTTGGGCGTGAGGTCGCTGAGCAGGGAAAACGCCAGGCTCCAGGCCTCGCGCTGGTCGCGGTCGATGTAGCTGTGATTGGTGTTGCGGCTTACATCCAGGCGCGCGTAGTGCTGCACATCGGCGCCGGGTTCGGTCAGGGCGTGATTGACACCAAACGCCATGCCGGCGGTGTCATAGCTGCCATAGGTGAGCTGGCCTTCGGCGGCCTGTTCCTCGCGGGTGGCCAGTTTGGTCACGTAGTTGAGCGAACCGCCCACGGAGCCGGCACCGTTGATCAAGGAGGAGGGGCCGCCTACCAGCTCCACCCGGTCATAGATCCATGCATCCACCGGCCGGGCCAGGCCGGTCGCCACATTGATCCCGTTGAACATCTGGGTGATCTGGCTGCTGGTAAAGCCACGGTAGGAGACAAACCCGCCAAATCCTGGCGGGGCGCTGGCATTGACGCCAGGCAAGGTGTTGGCGGCGTCGCGGAAGGTCTTGGCGCCGCGGCGCTCGATGTCATTGCGGTTGGCGATAGCCACCGACGCCGGGGTTTCGCGCACACTCAAGCCCAAGCGCGAGGCCATGCCGCTTGATTGATCCAGGGCCAGGCCAGGCTCGGCGGTTTGTTCGCCATCAATGGTGGTGGGAGCCAATTCAAGGGCCCAGGCGCAGACGGGCAGGCAGCCGAATAGGCCCGCCAACAGGGGTAGATGTTTCATGGTTGAATCCTGAAAAACTTGGCTTGAAAACAACGCACAACCGCCCGTACTTCCTTGCGGAAACGGTGGTCAGTGCAGATCGGAAAGCGAAGGAATCAGGCGAAAACAGGCGGTGCGCGCGGATTAGCCGCAGGCCAGGTGAAGCGGGCAGGGATGTCAGCAGCCAGGACAATGGCCGGCGGTGGCGCATGGGGCTGTGGCAACACCGCCACATTCAGGCTTGAACTCAGCGCTGGGCCCATGCCGCCTGTGGAACACAGCGGGCAACCAAACGCCTTGGACAGCGTTGGCAGGTTACGTTCAGTGGAGTTGGACGGCTTGGGCGCCTGGGTGCGCGGGTCCACTGTACAAAACTGGCCGCCGATGCCATTGAGCTGCATCCCGACCATCTGCCCATGACCGATACTGCAGGCGAACACATTGAACAGGACGCAGCAATAAAGCATCCAGGCAATGAGCGAGCGGTCGGCACGGGCGATTTTCATGGGGCGGCACTTTACCATCAGCCGCCGACGAAATGCCTGCAAAAAATCACCAGGCGACTATCCTCTTTCGCACCTTTTACGGGAGAGCCAGCCATGAGCTTTGTTGTCGCACGATGGATTGTCGGCATTTTCACCTTCATCAGCATGGTGCATTTGTACTGGGCTGCGGGCGGCAAACTCGGCTTCCAGGCCGCTATCCCCCAACTGCCCGGCGAATTCGCGCGTGGGCCGAAACCTGCGTTCAAACCCTCGGCGCTGGCTACGTTTCTGGTTGCCCTGGGGTTGGTGGGCATTGCGCTGATGGTGTGTTTGCGTGCCGGGCTGTATTTCTCGGCGGTGTCCCACGGGGCCTTGCAATGGGGGATCAGCGCGATTTCGGTGGTGATGTTTGCCAGGGCGATTGGGGATTCGGAGTTGGTGGGGCTTTTCAAGAAGGTCGGTGGTTCGCGGTTTGCGAGGTTGGATACGTATTTTTATTCACCGTTGTGTCTGGTGTTGGGGGTGGGGTTGTTGGTGGTGGCGTGGG